>Ga0137796_10000023_pt1 | contig 105513 bp, 77 predicted proteins | sample OV2TP3_FD_97704 | JGI IMG/M metagenome (GOLD analysis project Ga0137796, IMG submission 97704) | reverse complement strand
GGGGGGAAAAGGCAGCGAGAGAACAAAAAGAAGGATGGGCGGGCCAGCCCTGCCCCTTAAAAGCCGATTGGCAGGCTCAGGTCGGAAAATTAATGGCTCGCTTTTTTTGCCGGCTCCCGTTGTCGCTTAGATTTCCGGATATTTATCCAGAAAATCCGAGTCCGACCCGACGCGAGACCCATTGGCGAACCGGCTTGGCCCCGAGACTCTCCAGCGGATCAATAGAAAGGCCCCTCGCAGGCCCGCTACGGGTAAAACGACTCGGACCCCCCCCCCACACCACACCTGACTCGAACCACGAAAAGGCTGCTAGGACCAAGGAAATGGCCTTCCCGATTAAATGGCTCAATCCTATTCTGTAGCGAAACGCCTGAATTCACGAGAAACGCCTGCGTGAACGAACGCGGGACGCATCAGACCCGAACTGGCGGCGCCGGGGGCCCCAGGAGACGCGGGCAGGGCCCACGCCTCGCGGGGTCGGCGCCCCGGGGCCGGGGCTGGCGATTTTCCGCAACACTTGACCCGGGTGCCGGCAGGCCCCCCGGGGGGCCAATTGGCGAAAAAAGGTACGAAAATTGCCCGAGATTCGCTGGTGCGGCGTTAGTGCGGTACCCCCCCAGTTTTTCCACCCATTTCCAGGCCCCCTGCAGGCCGGCCCCGCAGCGGGTCCAACACCCGAGATCAGGTTCTACATAGCTGAGTCTACTGTGCTTAGAGATCGTGAAAGTTTGGGGTGGGTGAGGGGATTCGAACCCCCGACCCCAAGATCCACAGTCTTGTGCTCTGACCGGCTGAGCTACACCCACCGGGCTCGACGCTCCGCCGTCGGCGGAGATCGCTCCAGGCTACCCGTTCGCGGCCGCCGGGGTCAAGAATGTCGAGCCAGTTGCGGTCGCAGCGGACTCCCCTCGCCCACCCGGTCTCTGTGTTCCGGGGGATGCAGCCGATCGACGGCCGAGACCGAGGACGACCCCTCAAGTTGAACGCCCTTTTTTATCCGCGAGGGGAGGCGCGTTCGGCCGCCCCCAATGGATCGGCCTCATCGAGGGCGATCTGACCGCGCGCTGGAAGCAGGGTCCGGGCAGCGTCGGATGGGACCGGCCGGCCGGGGCGCGTCGCAGGGGGCGCCGCGGGGCATTCCTCGATGGCCGCGCCGGTGGATCATTCGTCTTCGACCGGACGATCTTCCTCGGGCTCGGCCGCTTCGGCGGCGACGGTCGGGGGGACGGCCTCGGCGGCCCGTTCCGGCTGGAAGGCGTCGAAGGGGACGACCGCCGTCGAGCCGGTCTCCAGGCGTACGGTGACTTCCCGTTTAAGCAGATTGCGATCCACGACGACGCCACAGGCGCCGCCGGAAGCGCAACCGGAGCAGCCGACGCGTGGGGCGCCCTGGGCCAATTCGAGGTAGGTCTGATGCTCGTAACGCAGGCAGCAGCGCAATCGACCGCAGGGGCCGGAAAGCTTGGAGGGAGGATGGATCAGGTCCTGGTCTTTGGCGTGGCGCATGGAGACGGCGGGGAACTCCTTGAGCCAGCAGGAGCAACAGAGCTCGCGCCCGCAGATGCCGTAGCCGCTTTTGAAGCCCGCCTCTTTGCGGGCGGTGATCTGCCACAATTCGATCCGGGCCTTGAAGCGGCCAGCGAGGTCCTTGACGAGCTCGCGGAAATCGACGCGACCGTCGGCGGTGAAGTGAATGAACACCTGGCGCCGATCCTCTACGAACGTCAGATCGCTGATCTTCATCGCCAGGCCGTGGGCGCCGGCGCGTTCCCGCGCCGCCTGGATCATCTCCTTCTCCCGGATGCCGAGGTCGTACCACCGAGCGACGTCCTCCTCGGAGGCTTCACGCAGGACGCGGGGGAGGTGCTCCATCTGGATGGCCGCTCGGCCTTCCAGCGACGCGATGAAGCCTACCCGTTCCACCCCAAGGGTTTCGTCTTTGACCCAGCAGAAATCGTCGACGGCGAGGCCGAACCCGACCGGATTATAGTACCGGGGCGCTCCCCCCTTCTTGAACTTGACTCCGGCGGCGAACGGCATCCGACCTGCTATCCTTAACGCGGGGCGAGCCCCCCGAGTCATCGCGCCTTACTATGCGGGGAGAAGCGAGAGCCTGTCAACCCGGGGTGAGCTCAGCACGACGGGCGGCGTCGATTCGAAGCAGGCGCCGGAGCAACGGCTCGAACCGTTCCAGCGGGAGCGCGTTCGGCCCGTCGCTCAGGGCGCGATCGGGGTCCTCGTGGACTTCCACAAAAAGCCCATTGACGCCGGTGGCGACGGCCGCCCGGGCCAAGGGCTCGATGAACCGGCGATCCCCGCCGCTTGAACTCCCCCGCCCGCCGGGAAGCTGCACGCTGTGCGTGGCGTCGAAGACGACGGGGCAGCCGAGGGCCGCCAGCTCGACCAACGAGCGCATGTCGGCCACGAGGTTGTTGTAACCGAAGGATGCCCCTCGCTCGGTGACGATCACCGCCGCCGCCCCCGCCTTTCGAGCTTTCTCGACGGCGTGCGCCATGTCCCAGGGGGCGAGGAACTGCCCCTTCTTGATGTTGAGGACGCGGCCGGTCCGGGCGGCGGCGACGATGAGATCGGTCTGGCGACAAAGGAAGGCGGGTATCTGGAGGACATCGGCGATTTCGGCCACGCGCTCGGCCTGGGCGGCCTCGTGAACGTCGGTCAAGACGGGGACGCCCAACTCCCGCCGAACGCGATCGAGCACGGCGAGCCCCGCTTCGAGGCCCGGCCCACGGAAGGCGTCAGCCGAGCTTCGATTGGCCTTGTCGAACGAGGCCTTGAAGATATAAGGGACCGCCAGGGCGCGGGCGGCCTCGGCCAGCCGGCCGGCCAGCGCAAGGGCATGGTCGGCCGATTCGATCACGCAGGGGCCGGCGATGAAGAACAATCGGTCGGGCGCGAGGCCAACGGGCGATGAGAGGTCGAGACCGAGGTCGATGCGCCACATCGGGGTCGGGAGCTTTCGCGTTTCGGGCCGGCCGGACGCCCTTCCACGATCGCCCGCCCAAATCCAGGAATCAATTGAAACTCGCGGGGATGGGCCGCATAGTTAAAGCTGAGGTTTGTTTGCGATGAACGGACCCGCCCGGGCGTTCCGAGCGCGAAGGCGGATTTGAAGCGTCATGACCTCCGTCGATCCCCTCCTGCTTGAGATTCTTGTCTGTCCGGAGACCAAGCAACCGGTGCGCCTGGCCGAGGCGGAACTCGTCGGCCGCCTCAACAAGGCCCAGGCGCGAGGGGAATTGCTCAATCGGGCCGGCCGGCCGTTGGCCGAGCCGATGGAAGCCGGGCTGGTGCGCGAGGACGGGGCTTTCCTTTATCCGGTGATTGACGGCATCCCCGTGATGCTGATCGAGGAGGGGATTCCGTTAGGCGAGAGCCCATCCTGAGACGGGTCGGCCCGCTCGACGGCTAACACAAGACCCTTGCGACTCTATCTCATTCGACACGCCGAGACGGACTATAACCGCCGGCGGATCATTCAGGGGTACAGCGAAATCCCGATCAGCGCCCTGGGGGTGGCGCAAGCTCAGCGGCTCGCCGAGCGGATGCGATCGACGGGGATCGACCACATTTACGCCAGCGACCTGAAACGGGCGGCGATGACGGCGGAAGTCGTCGCCGCGGCCACGGGGGCCCCCGTCCGTTTCCATGCCGGCCTGCGGGAGCGCGATCCGGGGGCGCTGACGCATCAGAGCTACGAAGCCGCCCAGGCGTTCTTCACGGACCCGGCCTACGAACCGCCCGGCGGGGAGAGCCTGCCGACGTTCGAGCGGCGGGTTCGGCGGGTCTTCGACGAGTTGGTCGAGATGGAGGGGAGCTCCAGCCGCCGGATCGCCGTCGTGTCTCACGGGATGGTCTGCGCGGCGTTTCTGCGAACGCATCTGGGGCTCGGGGACGACGTTTTGCGAGGGGTGCGGTGGCGGAACACGTCCATCATGTCGCTCGACTTTGAAGGAGCGTGGCGGCTCCTCAAACTGGCCGACGATGCGCATCTGGCCGGGCTGGAGAGCCCCGAGGCGAACGGCGCCGGGCGCGAAGGGTCTGGAGGCTGACCCGGCTCCGGGGGGGGTCGTGCGGGGGGCTCCCACGTCGGCCCCATTATTTAGAGCGCTCGCGGGCGAAATCCGCTTGAGTCGGCGGGAAAACGAAGGCTATATTAACGGGTTTTGGGGTAAGCACGATGCGTCGCCCCAGGGCACGCGAGCCCGAGAGGTAGCCGATCGATGGAACAGGTGGCCCTGGCCGTCAGGCCGCGGGAGAAGAACTCCAAAAACGCCAATCGCCGGAGCCGGCGCGGCGGCGGTCTGCCGGGCGTGATCTATGGCGGGGAAGCCCCTCCCCAACCGATCCTCATTGACGGGGAGGCCTTTGCCAAACTGGTTCAAAGGATTCACCTGGGGACGACGATCTTCCATCTGACGCTCGAAGGGGGGGACTCGACGCCAGAGAAGGCCATTATTCGGGCGATTCAGCGGGACCCGGTCTATGATCGGAAACTGCTGCACGTGGATTTTTACCGCATCCGGCTGGACAAGCCGATCGTGCTCGACATTCCGGTCCACGCCGTGGGGGGGACGCCGTCGGGCGTCAAGATGGGAGGGATTCTGGAGTCGCTGACGCGGCGGATATCCATCCGTTGCCTGCCGCTTCAGGTCCCCGAGGCGTTGGAAATCGACGTTTCGGGACTGGAAATCGGCCAGACGCTCCACATCTCAGACCTCCGCCCGCCGGAAGGGGTCGAGATTCTAACCCCGGCCGACTTGGCGCTCTTCCTGGTCGCCGCGCCGAAGCTGGAGGAAGCTCCGGAGGCGGCCGCGCCGGCGGCCGAGGCGGCGCCAGCCGAGGGCGCCGCGGCCGCGCCGACGCCAGAAGCCTGAGCTGGTCGAAGGGGGGCGGGCTCGCCGAATGAAACTCTTGGTCGGCCTCGGCAATCCAGGGGTGCGCTACCGTTCCACCCCACATAATCTCGGCTTTGAGGTGCTGGATCGGCTGGCGCGCCGATGGGGAGGCCATTTCGAAGAGGAACCGGCGAGGAAGGCCGAAGTTCTGCGAGTCTCCTGGGCCGATGAAAGGTTGATCCTCGCCAAGCCGACGACGTTTATGAACCTCTCCGGTCAGGCCGTGCGGGAATTGCTCCGGAATCAGCCGATGGATCTGGCCGAGTTGCTGATCGTCAGCGACGAGGCTCAACTCGAAATCGGGCGCCTGCGGCTGAGGGCCCACGGCTCCGATGGCGGCCACAATGGCCTTCGCTCGGTGATCGAGTCCCTGGGGTCGGAAGAGTTTCCCCGGCTGAGGATCGGCGTCAAACCGCCGGAGGAGTCGATCGGGGACCTTCGCGGCTATCTGTTGGCCAAGCCGCCGCCGGAGATCCGACAGCGGTTGGAAAGGATGGCCGAGGCGGGGGCCGAGGCGGCGGCGTGCTGGGTCCGGGAGGGCTTGGAGGCGGCGGCGAGCCGCTACAACGGCCTGCGGGTGGAGGGGGAGATCAAAAGGATCAATGGACAAGGAGTGGGGGCTTAGGCGACAATCGACGCTTCGGCGACCCGGTGGCGTCGCCCGGTCGGGCGCTTCCTCCGAAGCCCCGCCATTCCTCCGTCCCGCCCGGCGCTCTCGGCCTGGGGCGGGACTGCCCGAAACCAGGGAGGAACCCTATCGGCATGGCGAATCACATCTATGAGGCATGCGTCATTCTCCGGCCCGGGCTCAGCGAACCGGAGATCGAGGCGCAACTGGACCGACTGAAGGCCCCGCTGATCGAAGGGGGGGCCGCATTTCGGGCTGAGGCCCGGTGGGGGGTCCGACGCCTGGCCTACAACATTGAGAAGTACAACGAGGGCTACTACGTCGTCATGTTCTTCACGCTCGCGCGGCCGGGGGAGACGATCATCAACTTCGAACGGCGGTGTCGATATGAGGATAATGTCCTTCGGGTGATGACGATCAAGGTGCCGGCGCGGAAGAAAGGGCAGGAGATCAAGCCCATCATCCCCGCGCCGGGCTTCCTGGCCGATTTCTCCATTCGATGGCGCCCGGCGGGGGGCCGCCGGCGCTCCGAACGGGGGGGGCGCGGCCGCCGCGAGGAGGCGCCGCCAGCCGAGGGCCCGGCGCGGGAGGAAGAATCCAGGGGGGAGCCGGCCAAGGAAGGGGTCGACGTCGAAGCGACTTAAGAGAGGCTCGAAGAGCCGGGAGGGGTTGCGATGTTGATGCTGAACAAGGTTCTGCTGGTCGGGCGGCTGACGCGAGACCCGGAATTGAAATACACGCCCTCGGGCGCCGCCGTCTGTGGGCTGCGCCTGGCTTCGGACCGGCGTTACGTGGACCGGAACAAGGGCGAGACCCAACGGGAGACGATCTTCATCGACGTGACGGCCTGGGGACGCACGGGGGAATGGTGCAATCAGTATCTGCGGAAGGGGTCGGCCCTCTTCGTCGAGGGCCGGCTGCGTCAAGAAAGGTGGACGGATCGGGAGGGAAAGAACCAGGATCGCATCTCGATCGTGGCCGATCGTGTTCAGTTCGCCGAGACGCGCGCCGAAGCCGAGGCCCGCGCGCGCGGAGAACGGGATCGCTCGGCGCCGGAGGAACCCGCCGCCGAGGAAGGCTTCACCGAGTCCGGCCCGGCCGCCGAGCCGGCCGCCGACCCGGGAGGAGACCTGCCTTTCTAGGATGAGCGCCCCCATCGAAGCTCAAACGATTCGCAAAGGACGCCCGACATGGAAGAACGCCTGAACCGGTCCCCGCGGCCCTCTGGAGATGAAGGCCCGTCAGCCGCTGAGGGATCGCCCGCGGCCGTCGCTCCCCGCGAGGAAGCCCCCGAGCGCGGGTCCGGACGCGGCGGGGGGGGTCGGCCGCGGCGTCGGTTCCGCCGAGGGAAGGTCTGTCAGTTCTGCGTCGCCAAGGCGGCTTACATCGACTACAAGGACCTCGAACGGTTGCGGTCGTATCTGACCGACCGGGGGAAGATCCTCCCTCGGCGGATCAGCGGCAACTGTTCAAGGCACCAGCGCATGCTGACGGTCGCTCTCAAACGGGCGCGGGTGATCGCCCTGATTCCGGCCAAGGTCCGCTGAGGCCGGTTCAGACCTCGACCCAGAGCGTCTGGCCTTCCACCCGAACGCGGAAGGCCTCGACGCCCCCCCCAAGCTGCATTCGGCCGGTTTTGACGTTGAAGCGCCATTGGTGCCAGGGGCAGATGACCTCCTCCCCATCCAGGAGGCCGTGGCCCAGGCTCCCCCCGCGATGGGGGCAGGTGTTCTCGATGGCGTAGAACTCCCCTTCCAGGTTGAAAACGGCGATCTCGCGCCCGGCCACGACCCAAGGTCGGCCCTGACCGGGGGCAATGTCCGTCACGCGGGCGACGGGATGGAATTGCGGCATCGGCCCCTCCGTCGAAGTCTCCTGGCTCGTCGGTCACGCCCGCCCGGCGCGACGCGGCCGGCCGTGAGAGGGCTCAGGAATCCGCTGTAACCCGCATTCCCGATCTTCTCATCTTCTCGACCAGGGTGGTGCGTTTGATGCCGAGCAGCCGAGCGGCGCGGGTTTTGACTCCCTGGGACCGCTCCAGGGCCGACCGGATAAGCCGCAGCTCATAGTCCTCGACGAGCGAGTTCAAATCGACGCCCGTCTCCGGGATGCCGCCGGGCGCCGGCGGGCGCGCCGACGCGTCGGCGATGAGAAATCTTTCCGGGAGCCTATCCGGCCCGATCGTCTGGCCGGCGTGGAGGATGCTGAGGCGCTCGATGAGGTTTTCGAGTTCACGGACGTTGCCCGGCCAGTCGTAAGCGACCAGCGCCGCCAGGGCCTCGGGGTCGAAGCCCTGAATGGCCCGCCCCTTGGCCGCCCTGAAAAGCTCAATGAAGTGAGCCAGAAGCAACGCGATATCCTCGCGGCGCTCGCGAAGGGGAGGCAGCCGCACGGGGATGACGTTGAGGCGATCGAAGAGGTCCTCGCGGAAGCGGCCGACGCCGACCTCGGCTTCCAGGTTGCGGTTGGTGGCGGCGATGACGCGCACGTCAACGTCAAGGGTCCGCGTGGAACCGACGGGCTCAAGCTGATGCTCCTGGAGCACGCGAAGGAGCTTGACCTGCAGCCGGGGGCTCATCTCGGCGATCTCGTCGAGGAAGATGGTGCCGCCGTTGGCCAATTCGAAGCGGCCGGCGCGATCGCTCGTCGCCCCGGTGAACGCCCCCTTGACGTGACCGAAGAGCTCGCTTTCGAGCAATTCCTCGGGGATGGCGCCGCAATTGACGGGGATCAAGCGGCGGCGGGCGCGGCCGGAATGAAAATGGATGGCCTTGGCGGCCAGCTCCTTGCCCGTGCCGCGCTCGCCGAGAATGAGCACCGTGGAGTCGCTGTCGGCGACGGTCCGGATCAGTTCCTTGACGGCGAGCATGGGCGGGGAGTTGCCGATCAAGGCGTCGACGCGGCCGGCCGAGACGATCTGGCGGCGGAGGTCCCGGTTTTCGTTGCGGAGGCGTTGGTAATCCCGCGCATTGCGGACGCGCGAACGAATCTCGTCCAGATGAAACGGCTTCGTGATATAGTCATAGGCGCCGTTCTTGAGCGCCTCGACGGCCGACTCGATCGAGCCAAACCCCGTGGCGACGATGGCCAACGTCGAGCTGTTCTTCCCCCTCAGATGTTTGAGCACTTCCATGCCCTCGGTCCGGGGCATTTTCAGATCGGTGATGACCAGGTCAAAATCACGCGCCTCCAGCTTCTCGATGCCGACCGCGCCGTCGTCGGCCGTCTCCACCTCGAAGCCCTCGGCCTCGAGGATCGTCGAAAGGACGTCCCGGATCGTCCACTCGTCGTCGATGATCAGGACGCGCGGCTTGCTTGGCTTTGTCGGCATTGGGGATCGCGGAACGCCAAGGACGCTGCCGGGGGGGCGAGCTTGAGTTGGATCAAGAAATGCCGAAACGGAGCGAGGGGTCGCCTAACACGACCGCCATTGGCGAGGGCAAGCATGCCAAAACTTTGACAAGCCAAGCAAGCCCAAAGACGGGAAAATGACGACGGAGGGTCAGCTGTTTGACAAAACCCCCACGGAGAGTCGGCCAACGACCGACAACGAAAGCCCCGGGCCGTCCCAGTCCCGGGCAAGGGAGCGTGTCCGATGGAGGCAACGTGTTATCTGCACCCTGAAGTCGCGGCTGTGGCGAATTGTCACCGTTGCGGCCGGCCGGCCTGCGCCGAATGCATCGTCCGGGCCGAGGGGACGATCTTCTGTAGCCGGACCTGCGCCGACGCCAGCCGCGCTATCGGCCAGGAAACGCGCCGGCGCATGGAAGCGGCCCGTCGCGCCAGCCCCGCGGCCTGGCTCCTCCGGGTCCTTCTTCTCGGAGCGATCGCCGTGGCGATCCTGGAATGGCTGCGGATCGTGGATTTGACCCCCTGGCCGTGACGAAATCGGCCGATGAAACCGGCACGGGCGGCGTTGGGGGCCTCAACAGATGGCCAGGGGGGTCACGGGGCTGCCGAGCCCCCGGGCGATTCGCAGCGGGGCCAGCACAAAAAGAAACTCATAGACTCGATCCGCCGCGAGGGCTTCCAGGTCGAGGAGTTCCATCAGATAGCCGCCTTGATTGCGGAGGAATTCGCGGTGGACGACGAGTCCCTCGGGCACGGGGTAAGCTTCGACGGCGCTGTTGTCGGCCCCCAACCCCACGACCGCGCGCGCCCCCGCCCATTGGGCCGCGGCCAGGCTGGGGCCCGGCTGTCGCTCGTTGAATCGCGTTTCGCTCTCTTCCCAGACTCTGAGCCAGCCGGTCCGGAAGAGGAGGACGTCGCCGCGCCCGATGGCGACGGCCTGGGCGGCGGCCACGGCCTCGATCTCTTCGGGCGTGATGACGTGCTCGGCCGGAAGATGATCGAGGCCATGATGGCCGGCGACGTCGAGGAGAACGCCGCGGGTGACGATCGCCCCCAGACGGTCAATCGAATTGCGGGAGGCGCCGCGGGCGTCGATCGTCTTGTCAGCGGGGAAGCCGTTATAAAGGCGCCCGTCGGCGAAGAAGTGGCACAAGGCGTCGACGTGGGTCGAGCCATGGGTGTGGATCATCAGGATGTCCTCAGCCCCCCCCGGCCCCGGCCCCGGAAGATTGCGAAACGTCGTGACGTGCCAGTTCTGATGGCGGCCCGGCCAGATGGGGGCCTTAGCCTTGAGCGGAATGGCGAGCGGATAGACGCGCCCGCGCCGAACAAGCCCGACGGCGCGGAGCAGAACTTCCGGGCTGACGTAATTGGCCGTCCCCCGTTCATCCTCCGGGCCCCACTTCCCCCAGTTGAGCGGACGTTCCTCAATCACGCGACCCTCCTCGATCGCTCAGAATGATCCCCCCGCGGCCGCGGCGGGGACGCCGAAGGAATCCATCGCGGTGGCGTTCGGACTAAGCGCGCCGGCAAACGTCGGAATCAAGCCGAGCCGCGGAAGAGGCCGCGAATCAGATTGCCGATGGCGCCGGGGCGACTCCCCGGCGTTTCCGAGGCCGGCTCGGCTGAAGGTTCGATCGGCGGCGGGGGTTCCTCCCGGATACGCTGCGGTTTGAGCCCCATCTGGCGCATGACCTCCTCCAGGTCGGCCAGGAATTCGCCCGCGGAGCTGTAACGGTCGTCAGGGTTCTTGGCCAGAGCGCAATCCAGAACCTCCGTCAGCAGGGGGGGAACCGTCGGGTTGGCCAGGCGCTCCAGGGGAGGCGGGCAGGTCAGAATCTCGCGTTTGAGGGATTCTTTCTCCTGGGCTTCGTAGGGGACGCGTCCGGCGAGCATTTCAAAGAGGACGACGCCGAGAGCGTAAACGTCGGCGCGCAGATCGACGTTCCGGCCATCGAGCTGCTCGGGCGATTGGTAAGCCGCCGTGCCGATCCAGGCCTCGTCGGCGATGGCCCCTTCTTCCAGGCGGGATTGGCCGCGGGCGACGCCAAAGTCCATCAGCTTGGCGCGTCCCTCATCGTCAAGGAGGATATTGGCCGGCTTGATGTCGCGATGGAGCGTGTCATTGGCGTGGATAAACGCGACCGCGTTGGCGACCTGATGCACGATATCGAGCGCCTGATCGGCGTCGAACTTGTAAGCCTTGCGGATGGCCATAGCGAGGGTCCGGCCGCGGACGTACTCCATGACGATGAAGGGGAAGTCCCCCTCGGCCGCGACCTCGTAGGTGGCGACGATGCGGGGGTGCCGGAGGCGGGCCGCCGTCCTCGCCTCGTGCAGGAAGCGTTCGAGGTACTCGGGGTTGCCTCGCAGTTCCTGGCGCGGAACCTTGATGGCCACGGGATGGCCGTCGGCGACCCGCTGCCCCTCGTAAACGACCCCCATGCCGCCGCGCCCGATGGTTCGGAGAATTTGATAGCCCCCGATGGTCTGGCCGATCAGCTCTTCGCTCAACGCCCAGGCTCCCGGCCCCCCCTTGCGCACGTCGCCTCTGTTCCCCGCGCGTGGCAGGTTAAAGCTTAAGGCCTCGGGGGGTCGGGTTCAAGCCGGGTCCGTCGTGGGCTCCCACTCTGGCTTTGATCGGGCGCGGCCGCTGCGATAGCCTCAAGACTCAACGTGAGCCGCTCGCCCGGTCCGGCTGGACGGCGCGCGAGCGCCTGGGCCGAGCCAAGGAGGCCAATCATGCGGGCAGCTTTTCTGGCATGGGCGCTGGTTCCGGCGGCGCTCCCGGCATGGGGCCAGGAGACCGGACCGACCGAAGGGGCGCGGCCCCACGTCGTCTTCGTCGTCGGGGAGAACGAGTACAAATCCGAGCGAACCATGGAGGAGATCGGGCGGGCGCTGACCGAAGGCCATGGAATGAGGACGACGTTTCTGCATGACCGGCGCATCGAGGACGACTGGACGCCGCAGGCGGGCCGACGGATGAACGATCTGCCGGACCTGGACATCCTGGCCGAGGCCGATCTGGCGGTCTTTTTCATCCGGTTCCGCACGCTCCCGCCGGAACAGGTCGAACGCATCGGCGATTATCTGGCCCGCGGCAAACCGGTCGTCGGGTTCCGCACGAGCACTCACGGTTTCAATTACGCCGAAGGGGACCCGCTCCGGGAGAGGTGGAACGCCTTTGGAGCGCGAGTGCTCGGCGCGCCGTGGATTTACCATTACGGCCATGAGTCGAGCACCGACGTGAGCTGGGCCCCGGGGGCCGAGGATCACCCCATTCTCAAAGGGGTCGAGCGCGGCTTCCACGTCCGGTCCTGGCTCTATCACGTCCTTCCCGACTATCCGCCGGAGACGGCGAAGCTGCTGCTCATGGGCCGATCGGTCGGGCCGGGCCGAGGGGAACCGGAGGAGCGCCCCGTGAACCCGGTCGCCTGGACGCATACGCATCCCGGCGGCGGGCGGGTTTTCATGACCACGATGGGGCACCCGGAGGACTTCGAGGTCGAAAGCTTCCGGCGGCTGGTGATCAACGGCGTGCATTGGGCGCTCGGGTTGCCGCCGCCCGATTGGCCGCAGCCGCGGGCGGACGTTCCCCCGAGAGGTTTCGAACTGCGAGACGGCGAGCGGATCGCGTTCGTGGGGGACACGCTGATCGAACGCGATTTGCACCACGGCTACGTGGAGACGCTGTTGACGAGCCGCTTTCCGGGCCGACGGCTCAAGTTCCGCAATTTCGGCTGGGCAGGGGATACGCCGACGACCCAGGCGCGCCCACTGAACTTTGGCCCGCTGGAGCAACATCTCGACGCCTTCGGGCCGACCGTCATCTTTTCGGCTTATGGGATGGCCGCTTCGTGGGACGGAATGGCCGGCCTGGAGCGATTTCGCCAGGATTATGCCCGGCTGCTGGCGCTCTTTGGCCGGACGGGGGCGCGAGTGGTCGTCCTCTCTCCCATCCGACACGAAGCCCTGGGGCCGCCGCTGCCTGATCCGTCGGAACACAACCGCGCGCTGGAGCTTTATTCGAAGGCGGTCGAGGAGTTGGCCGCCGACGCCGGATTCCGCTTCGTCGATCTTTTCAATGCCTTCCAACCGGCGCCGACCGGGGAGATGAGGCCCCTCGTGACGGATAACGGCGTTCATCCCAACGCCTATGGATACTGGCGCATCGGCTGGGAAGTTCTAAGGGCGCTTGGATTGACGCCCGCCGGCGGCTGGGAACTCCGACTGAAAGATCGGGGAACCGCGGGCCATGAAATCGTGGGCGCTCGGCTCTTCGGGGTCGACCCACAGCCGCATGGCGCGCGGTTCGAGGTTCTCGAGGGATGGCTCGATCCCCCTGCTCCGCCGATCGACGCCGGCGAAGGCGGGGCGCGGCGGGGTGAATTCTTCGCCGAGCAGCCGAGCGGTCGGCTCTGGATCGATGGCCTGCCGCCGGGTCGCTACGACGTCCTGCGCGGCGGCGAGCTCCTCCGCCGATTCGACATAAGCGGCGGTGAGTCGGGACGCGTTTTTCTCGACCTTGAAGGCGACGCCGCGCCCGCCGAAGCGCTCCGGCAGGCCATCGTGCGCAAGAACCGGACGTTCTTTCACCGATGGCGGGCTCACAACGGCGAATACATCTATGGCCGGCGAGCGCAGGCCGGGGGCGGCAACGCCGGCAACGAGCAATTCCCGGCGGAAATGGAGGCCCTGGAGGCCTTGATCCGCCAGCAGGAAGCCCGGATCGCCGAGCGGGCTCAACCCACGCCGCGAAGCTACGAAATCCGGCCGCGCTAGCCGGTCAGGACTGGAACGGAGCCGCGTGGCAGCGTCCCCCCCATCGCCTCACGCGCTTGGCCCCTTTCCTTTCTCATCAGAACCGTCGCCGCTTTCGGTTTTGTGTGGTAAAGTGCTGCGGGCTCCGGCCTCGCCGAGGCAACAGCCGTGGATGATGGCCCGACGCCGACCCGGCCGGCCCCAAGCTGATGGAACCGACAAGCGCCGCTTCCCCCGCCGCCGCAAGGCCGACTGAAGCCGGTTCGCGCTCGGCCGAACTTGAATCCGTCGAGCCTCGGCCGGCCTCCATCCCTTCGGGCCCGGCCGACGCGGTCGCGGCCGAGCCTTCCAGCCGTGTCCTGAGCGCCCTCCTGGAGATCAGCGGCTACGTGGGGTCGGACTTGGGCCTGGAGGAGACGCTCAACCGGATCGTGAGGGCGACGGCCCGGACGATGGGCGTCCAGACCAGCTCGATCTATCTGTGGGACGAGACCCAAACGCGGCTCGTCATGCGCAGCAACGTCGGGTTCGAGCCCTCGCTCGTGGGACGGGCCGCTTTCGCCGCCGGGCGGGGGATTCCCGGCTGGGTGGCCGAGGCCGGGCGAACGCTCGCCCTGCCGGACGCCACGCGAGACGCGCGCTACGACCCGCTGCCGACGACCCGTGAGCGGGCGTTTTTCGCTTACCTCTGTTCGCCGCTCAAGCTTCACGGCCAGGTCATCGGCGTGATGACGGCGCGCAAGGACCACGTGCACCACTTCACGCCGGACGAAGTCACGGTCTTTGAGACGATCTGCCAGCAGGTGGCTATTGAAATCGAGAAGACGCGCATGCGGCAGGCGCGAATCGAAGCCGAGAAACTGGCCGCGGTGGCCCTCTCGCTTTCCGGCGTCGCCCATTACATCAAGAACGTGCTGATGACGATGCGGGGCGGGGAGTATCTCATCGACGCGGGACTCAAGCGCGAGAGCCTCGACCAATTGAGGCAAGGGTGGAAGGTGCTCAAGAAGGCCAACCGGAAGATCAGCGCGCTCGTCGAGAACATGCTCAACTACTATCGAGTGGCGGAGCTGCACATGCGGCCGGTGGACCTAAACGCCCTCCTTCTGGAAGTCCTTGAGAATCTCGAGGAGCGAGCGATCGATCATCAGACGACGCTCCTGCCGGATCTGGACCTCCGGCTGGGCGAGATCGAGATCGACCCCGACCGGATTCACGACGCGCTGATCAATCTGGTGACGAACGCCCTCGACGCCATCCCGCCGGGCCGCCCGGGCGTCGTGCGCGTCCAGACGCGGCTCGAACCGGAGCGGAGCGAGGTCCGGATCGAGGTCCACGACAACGGCTGCGGCGTCGCCCCCGAGCACCAGGGGCGGCTCTTCCATCTCTTCTTCTCGACAAAGGGCTCGCAGGGGACGGGGATCGGCCTGGCGGCGACGCGGAAACTGATCCTCGATCACGGCGGCGACATCGACTTCGAGACCCGGCCGGGCGAAGGGACGACCTTCACCCTTCGCCTGCCCCTGAGGCAGTCGCGCGTTTAAACTCTCGCCGGCGGCGCTGAACTTAGTTCGAGGCGCAGGTCTGGACGTTGGCCGAGGCGTCGTAAGCGAGCGTCGGGTGAGCGACGTCGGTGACGCAGAACGTGAACTTGAGGCGTCCTTTAACCGAGGCGGAGGTCACGAGGACGGCGACGCCGTTGGCGTCGGTGGTCGCCGAAACGATTTCGTTGATTCCGTCGGTGAAACTACCCGTCACGACGGTGTCGGCCGCGGGAACGCCCGTATCGTCGACGATGGTGACCGTCGCCTGCGCGCTCTTGAAGCCCTTGGTCCGATCGACCGTGCCCACGGTAATCGAGGCCACGTGGACGGAGGTGGCCGTCGGGGTGGGCGTGGGCTCGGGCGTCGGGGTGGGCTCGGGCGTGGGGGTGGCCTCGACGGGGAAATTGAGCTTGCCGGCGCCGAAGACCGTATCGGCGCCCGGGCTGCCGATGTCGATGGCCATGAGGTTCAGATCGTCGGCGAGGTCCGACGCCGTCGCTTCGGGGTTGATCTCCAGGAGGAGCGCGGCGGCGCCGGCGACCGTCGGCGAGCTGAACGAGGTGCCGAAGGATGCCTTGACGCCATAGGTCAGGCTGGTGGTGCCGTCGGGCGCCGTCAGATCGGGCTTGAGCCGGCCGTCGTTGGTCGGCCCCTGACTGGAATAGGGTTCCGGCGGGGGGGATTCCAACGTCCAATCAGCCTGATTGATGGCGGCGACGCTATAGGCCCCGTGAGCATTGGCCGGGTCCATGAGGCTGTGGGCCGCGCTGGCGTATTCCAGGTTGTTGTAGAAGCTGAAGATCGTCATATCGAGGCCGGTCGTCGGGCCGGAGAAGCGGCGGACGAGCACGCTATAAGGGGCTCGTCCCACCTGATAGAAGAAGCCGACGGCCTCGGCGGGGTCCTGGAGGCCGTTCTGAACGCCCTCGCTGCGGGCGACGATGCGGCCTCGCCAATCGACGACGTAGAGGTCCAGGTCCGTCACCGAATTGCCGTACTGATTCCAGTTGAGGAAAATGTAGGCGACCGAACTGCCTGAAGTGAGGGCCATTTGCTCATCGGTGCCGGAGAAATTGAGCCAGTTGTCGGCGTCCGGATCGGCCCAGCTCCCCCGCCAGTGGCGCTGAGCGTCGTTGCCCGCGGCAACGGCCCAGAAGACGCCGTCATCATCGCGCGAGCGGTTGACGATGCCGTTGATGGGGCCAGTGTCATCATAGTAGCTGGCCAGAACCCAGCCGACCGAATGATTGGCGATCCGGATGCCGTTGGCGGCGACATAGGCGGCGGCGTTTTCCAGATCCACCTCGTCGCTGATCTTAAGGCAATAAAGGCTGACGCCGGGAGCCATGTCCACCAGGTGCTCAGCCACGCCGACGCCGTGGCTGGTGTCGGCCTCGAGCCCCGTGCCGCTGAAGTCCACGCCGATCGTCGAAGCCGGCAATTCACCGGCGCTGATCGCATTGGCCAGACCCGAGAAGCCCAGATCGACGACGGCCGCCTTCACCCCGGCCCCCGTGATGCCGTTGGCCTGAAGCGCGCCCGCCCCGGTCAGGTCGACGCTCTCCGACACATTGGCCCCCATGCCGCCGAGCTCGACGACGGGATAAGGCGGGCGGGCGACGCGGATGTCGGGCAAATCGGCCAGGGCCGCGATCGCCCCGAGCGGAACCAGAACCCGCAGGAAGGAGCGCGAGGCGGCCTCAACCTGCACCCCTCTCGCCCCAAGGCGGTTGGAATCGATCCCGGAGGGCGTCAACCCGGCGGCGGGCTCCAGGATCACCGGAAGGAGGGCCCCTTGCGGCGTCGAGCGGACCTTCAGGCCCCGGCTCTCGGCGGCCGCCCGCGCGGCGGCCTCGCCGCCGGCGTTGTATTGGCGAACGAGACGGGAAAGAAAGGGGTCCAGTTTCGTCGGGGACTGGGCAAATATCGCGACCGGGCCGGCGGCGATCGTCCCGATCAGGACGACGCCCGCCAGGAATGCTTGGCGTCTCATGAGGTGCCTCCTGAAGAACCCCCCGCGACCAGCGCCGCGCGCGTGAAGCCACTGGTCATCCGTAATCTTTGTCCCTTGTAGCTCACTTCCGGAAATCTGTCACGGACTATCTGGCCGGGGTCGAAGATCGCGGAGGCTCAACGCGGGTGGCTCGATTGAAACTCGATTCCCGGCCAACGATGGTGTAAGAAGGAAAGGGGAGCGCCGGGCGTTGCAAGCTCAATCATCTCAATACGCGAGCATCCGAGGAGCGTCGACGCGCCCTTGTGAAGTCCCGGCGGTCGTCTCCGCAGGTTCCCGATGTCCGATCGACCCATCCTGATCGGCGCGGCCCAGATCACTCATCGGGTCAAGTCGATCGAGGACTTCATCCATCCGATTGAGTTCATGCGCCGGGCCGTCGTGATGGCCGCCGAAGACGCCGGCCTCGGGGCGAGGCTGAGCCAGGCCGACGCCCTGCACGTCGTCCATCTCCTGAGCTGGAATCATCGGGACGCGCCCACGGCCCTGGCCGAGGCGCTCAACTTTCAGCCTCCAACCCGCGAATACTCAGCCATCGGGGGTAACACGCCCCAATGGTTCGTCAACCGCATCGCCGACAACCTGGCGGCCGGACGCAGCCGATTGGCGATCCTGGTCGGCTGCGAGGTGATGAAATCAGTCTCGCTGGCCATGCGGGCCGGGCGGGACCTGGGCTTTTTCAAGGACAAAGTCCAGGTGCCGCTCGTCGGCATCACCCGGCCCGGAACGAATCAGATCGAGCAGGCTCACTTCGCCGATCGGCCGATCAAGATCTATCCGATCATCGAGAACGCCCTTCGGGCGAGGCTGGGCCTGTCCCCCGAGGAGCAGCGCCACGCCCTCGGCCGATTCGGCGAGACTTACAGCGCCGTGGCGGCCGGCAACCCGAACGCGTGGTTCCCCGTGGCCCGCACGGCCGAGGAAATCGTCGCGACCTCGCCCGAAAACCGGATGATCGCCTTTCCGTACACCAAGTACCTGAACGCCGTCATGGCCGTCGATATGGCCGCCGCCCTGATCCTGACGACGCCACCGACGGCGCGCGCCCTCGGCGTTCCCTCCTCGAAGTGGGTCTATCTCCATGGCGGGCAGGACGCGCACGACGCCTGGTTCGTGAGCGAACGCCCCGATCTCGCTGCCTCTCCGGCGCTCTCGGCCATCGTCGAGGACGCCCTTGGCCAGGCGAGCCTCGCGCTTTCGGACATCGACTTTTTCGACTTTTACAGTTGCTTCCCCTGCATGCCACGACTGTCGCGCCTGGTGATCGGGCTCGACGAGGCGGACCCGCGGCCGATGACGCTGACGGGGGGGCTTCCCTACTTCGGCGGGCCGGGCAACAATTACGTCACGCACGCGATCGCCGAGGCCGTCGGGCGCTGCCGCTCCGCCCCGGACGCCTTCGGCATGATTACTTCCAACGGTTACTATTCCACGAAACACGGCGTCGGCATTTACGGCGCGCGCGAGCCCGACCGCCCCTGGTCCCGCACGCCGCCGGAGGAGTTTCAACGCCGACTCGCCCTCCCGCCGAATCTCGAACTCGACCCGGAACCGCACGGGGAATTCTCCGTCGACGGCTACACGGTCTGGCACTCGCGCGACGGGGACCCCGAGGTGGGGATTCTCTGCGGCCGTTCGCCGACGCGACGGCGGGTCTGGGCGCACACCCACCGCGAGGATCATGACCTGATGGAAGCGTTGATGAAGGAAGAGTGGGTCGGCCGACGAGGTCGAATTGCGGCCCGCGAGGGAGCCGTCAATATCGCGGAGTTCTCCTGAGCGATCGCGGGCGCGTCAGGGAGGGATGAACCACCAAAACACAAAGGCTCCAAGTAGATTACATAAAGAATACTTTTGGTGCGGGACTATTGGTCAGCGATGATAACATGTCGATTATGTAATCCACGTGTGTCTTTGTGTCTATTTGGTTAACGATTGATGTCATTACACATTCCACAAGCGGCGCCCGGGGTTGCGCGCATCGGCTTTATCGGACTCGGCCTCATGGGGAAACCGATGGCGCGGAATTTGCTCCGAGCCGGCTATCGCCTGACGGTCCGCAGCCGCAGCCCCGGCCCGGTCGAGGAACTCAAGGCCGAGGGGGCTGAAGCCCGGGAATCCCCACGGGCGGTCGCCGAGCGGAGCGACGTTGTCATCACAATGCTCCCCGATTCCCCGGACGTGGAGCAGGTCTGTTTGGGAGCGATGGGCCTCATCGAGACCCCTCGGGCCGACGCCCGGGAACGGCCCTTCCCGCTGACGGTGATTGACATGAGCACGATCTCCCCGCGCGTCAGCCGGACGATCGGGGAACGGTTGGCGGCGGTGGGGATGGATTTTCTGGAAGCGCCCGTGAGCGGGGGAGACGTAGGGGCGATCCGCGGCACGCTGTCGATCATGGCCGGCGGACCGCCCGAGGTCTTCGAGCGCGTCAAGCCGATTTTTCAGACGCTGGGCAAGAGCTCGATTCTGATCGGCGGGTGGGGGGCGGGCCAAACCACGAAACTGGCCAACAACATCATCTGCGCCACGACGATCGAGGCCGTGGCCGAAGCGTTCGTCCTGGGGGCGAAGGCGGAGCTGGACCCCGAGAAAATGTTTCAGGCCCTCCGGGGGGGAGCGGCGGCCTGCTGGTCGCTCGAAAACAAGGTGCCAAAGATCGTCGCGCGCGATTTTGAACCCGGCTTCATGGTTCAATTGCACCTCAAGGACCTGAATCTGGCGCTGGAGGCGGCGCGGCAATTGAACGTGGACCTGCCCGTGACGCGTCAGGTGCGAGACATGCTCGCCGAGCTGGTCGAGGAGGGTCGCGGCCGGGACGACAACGGAGCGCTCGTCCGCGTCCTGGAACGGCGAGCCGGGGTGGAAGTTCGGCGCCGCGGCTCGCCCGCCGCCGACGGGACTTCCGACTGAACCGAAAGCGCCCCCGATCGATGGAAATCCGACCCGACCTCGAGACCTTCAAGCGACGGTGCGAACAGGGGAACCTGATCCCCGTCTGGGCCGAAATGCTGGCCGACATGGAGACGCCGGTATCGGCCTTCAGGAAGCTCTGCCGGGGTCCACAGGCGTTCCTCCTCGAAAGCGTCGAGCACGGAGAACGGATCGGGCGCTATTCATTTCTGGGCTGCGACCCCACGGCCGTGATCCGGAGCCGCGGCGGCGAGGTCCGCGTCGAACGCGAGGGGGTCGAAGAAAGATTCGCGGTGGCGGACCCGCTGGCTTTCGTCCGGGAATTCATGCGGGTCTATCGTCCCGTGACGGACCCTCGGCTGCCGCCGTTCGTCGGCGGGGCCGTCGGCTACATGGCCTATGACCTGGTGCGACGCTACGAACGCCTGCCCGACGAAAACGAGGACGATCTCCAGGTGCCGGACCTGGCGTTTATGATTGCCGACGCCCTCGTGGCGTTCGATCACGCCCGGCGGCGGGCCTTGATCATCGCCAACGCCCACGTGACGGGTTCGCCGGAAGCGGCCTATGCGCGCGCCTGCGGTGAAATCCATCGCCTCGCCGCGCGGCTCAAGGGAGTCTCGCCGGCGGCCGCCGCGCCGCCGAGGAATCCCGATGGGGCGGGTCAGAGCTCAGCGATGCGGAGCAACATGACGCCGGAGGCCTTCAAAGCCGCCGTCGAACGGGCGCGGGAGTATATCTTCGCCGGGGATATCTTCCAGGTCGTGCTCTCGCAGCGGTTCGAGCGGCCGTTCGGCGGCGATCCGTTCGACGTCTACCGCGCGCTGCGGGCGGTCAATCCCTCCCCCTACATGTTCTTTCTGCGGGATGGGGACATGATGCTCGCGGGTTCGAGTCCTGAGGTGCTGGTGACGGTCAAGGGGGGCGAGGTGATCCTTCGGCCGATCGCCGGGACGCGCCCGCGGGGGCTCTCAGCCGAGGAAGATCGGGCCCTGGAGGCCGAACTGCTGGCCGATCCGAAGGAACGGGCCGAACACATCATGCTCGTCGATCTGGGGCGCAACGATTGTGGGCGCGTCTGCACGCTGGGATCGGTTCACGTAGATGACCTGATGACCATTGAACGTTATTCGCACGTTGTCCATATCGTGAGCAATGTTCGCGGGCAACTTCGGCCCGAGTGCGACGGATTTGACGCCGTGCGGGCGGCCCTGCCCGCCGGAACGTTGAGCGGGGCCCCCAAAATCCGGGCCATGGAGATCATCGACGAGCTGGAGACGCGGCGACGCGGGCCTTACGGCGGCGCCGCCGGCTATTTCGCCTTCGGCGGCAACGTCGATACCTGCATTACCATCCGGACGGTGTTGATCGCGCGAGGCCGGGCCTACGTCCAGGTCGGAGCCGGCATCGTCGCCGACTCCGAGCCGGCCAAAGAATTCGAGGAGACGCTCGACAAGGGCAAAGCCATGTTCGCCGCCATCGACATGGCCGAGCGCGGGCTCGATTGAACGGGAGGGGTCGCCGAACCGGCAGGCGGCCCTTCGGCGCCTCGCGACGGGATGGGACGCCGATGACGCTCAGGGGCTTCGTTCTGGCGGTGATGGGCGCGGCCCTGAGCTACGCCCTCTGGCTGACAACTGTTCGCCTGACGATGACCAATTACGTCTGGTTTTCGCTGGGGGTGGGGGCGCTGGTCACCGTCGGAAGCTGGCTGGGCGGGGCCTCCGGCTGGATGGCCGGCGGTTGTTGCGCCGGTTTAACGATCCTGCCCGGCCTCCTCATCAATCTTCAGTTCTATCAAGGGGCCATTCCGGTCGGCTTCGTGACGGGCGAGGACCTGCTCTCGTTCGGCGTCCCCGCCGCGCTGGCGTTTTACTACGGGCGGCGAGGACGATTATGAGGCGCGAACCGACGTCGGAGGGTCAGCGACCCCTTGCCGGCCGGAGAAGCTTGCGCGCGCGTGGACGCCCGGTATGATGGCGCCAGGGTAAGGCCCCCAGCGAAAGGGACGACGCGGCATGGCGCGCCCACCCGGCCGAAACGAGCCCTGCCCATGCGGCAGCGGTCGCAAGTATAAACGTTGTTGCGGTCGGCCAGGGGTTCTTCCGCCGACGGAGCGCCGCCGGTTGACGTTTTACGTGTTGGGCTTGCTCGGCCTGATCGCATTGGCTGTCGCGGCGGTCTATACGCGGGGGCGCGGGGGCACGTCGGTTCCACCGGCCGCCGTCTCCCAGGAAGTCAATCCCGCCCCCCTCTTCACGCCCCCGCCGGGAACGCCCCCCCCCGGGCAGGTCTGGTCGCCGGAGCACGGCCATTGGCATAACATCGCGCCGGATCCGTCCGGCGTGCCCGGAAGCGCGGGCGCGAACCTCGGATTCCGTCCGGCGCCGGCCCCACCGGGAACGCCGCCCCCCGGAAAAGTCTGGTCCGAGGAGCACGGCCACTGGCACGACATCGAGCCGCCGGTTCCGAACCCATAGAGACCCCGCGCAGCGGCCTCGGCGAGAGGGTCCTCTCCACGTTCCGGGAGGAATCTCTACCGCAGAGACGCAAAGAGCGCGGAGAAAAAGCGAATCTGAGACAACAGGGACCCCGTCAGGCGAACAGCTCGGCGATGGGCTCGCCCAGGCCGTCCCGCGTGACGTAGAAGGGGCGGCGTTCGACTTCGTAGGCCTGGCGGGGGGAGATCCCGAGCGCCGTATAGAGCGTGGCGTGGAGATGCTCAATCGTGACGGGTTTCTCGACGATGGCGCACGGACGCTCCTCGGCGGTCGTTCCATAGACGAACCCCCGGCGGAACCCGCCGCCGAAAATCAGCACGGAGCCCGCGCCGGTAAAGTGACGGTGCATCCCGTAGTGCTTCATTTCCTGGAGGACGGGCGGGACCTCGACTTGATCCTTGACCTTCGCCTCGGGGCGACCTTCGAGCATCATGTCGCGGCTGAATTCGCTGGCCAGGACGACGATCGTCCGATCCAGGAGGCCCCGCTCTTCGAGATCGAGGATCAGCCGGGCGACGGGCGCATCGATCGCCTGCTTGAGGGCCGTCGTCCGCGTATGGCCGTTTTCGTGCGTGTCCCAGTACTCGAAGGGAATGTACTCGGTCGTGACCTCAATGAAACGGGCCCCGGCCTCGACGAGCCGCCGGGCGAGCAGGCACCCGAGGCCGAACCGCCCCGTGTCGTATTCGGCCCGCAGCGCTTCCGGTTCGAGCGAGAGATCAAAGGCGCGGGCGGCCGGCGAGGTCAACAGCCGATGGGCGTTCTCCATCGCGCGCAGGAGCGAGGCCTTCTGTTCGTCGCTTCCATGGCGGCCGAGCGGGCCCTTCTCGACCAGGGCCCGGTAAGCGCGATGGCGGTTCTCGAACCGGGAGAGTTCCATCCCGCCGGGGGGACGAACGCCTTCGGCCGCGCGGGCGGGCTCGGGGATCAGGAAGGGGCCGTATTCGGAGCCCAGGAAGCCGGCCGTGTGGAAGGCTTTGAGCTCCTCCCCCTCGCCGACGTCGAAGCGCTGGCCGATGTCGATGAAGGCCGGGACGTCAGGATTGAGCGGGCCGAGCGTGCGCGCGACGACGGACCCCAGATGCGGTGCGGCGACCGTCTGCGGCGGAGCGTAGCCGGTGTGCCATTGATACTGATGGCGCGAGTGCAGGATGAAACCGAGGTCGCCGGCCTGGTAGGTCCGGATGAGCGTGCCGCGGTCCAGGATCGACGCGATGCGCTCCAGGCCCCGGCAGAGGCGGACACCGTCGAGACTCGTCGGGATCGAGGGGAACGTGCTCAACACGCGCGCGGGATCAAGACCCGGCTCGAAGGGGGTATAGCGTTTGGGATCGAACGTTTCGGTATGGGCCATGCCGCCGGCCATCCAGAGGACGATGAGCCGGTCGGCCCGCGACGTGGGGGCGTCGCTGGGCGGGATCGCGCGGGCCAACGGGGCGGCGATCGTGGAGAGCGCGACGGCGCCGCTTCGGTGAAGAAAATCCCGACGCTTAGACTTCATTCCGGGGTCGCTCATGAGTCATTGTCTCGCCGGCGGCGAGCCGCGTCATCAATAAATGAACTGGAACTCCGGATGATTGACGAGAATCCAGAGCAGGTCCTCGACGCCTTCCTGACGAGGAGGATCACCGATCAGGTCTCGCGCCAGCCGCGCCTCGGCGCGCGACGGCTCCCGGCCGAGCGCCTGGAAGAATAACCTCCGGGCCAGCGCCTGCGACGCGCGAGGGCCCCGTTCGACCCACCGGGCGGCGCCTTCGGCGAGCGTCCCGGCGAGCTCCTCCCCGTTGGTGAGAGCCAGGCCCTGGAGGGTGGTCGCGAAGACGGGCCGCGTCGTGACGACCTGCTCCCGATTGGGGCGTCCGAGCACGCGCGCGAGCGGGGCGGCGGGGCGCCGCCATGCCCGCGGCGTCGCCGTCTGCGATCGCACATGCAGTCGGGCTGCTCCGATCATCGCGTCGAGGGCGCGCCACGGCGGCGCATCGGGGGAACCGAGAACCGAGGCCGCCTTCCAGGCGGAATCGTCGAAAGGGGGCTCGCGCCCCGCCTCGGCGGCCGTCGCGGCCACGCGCCAGCTTTCGTCGCTGACGAGGTCGAAGGCGCCGGCTCCCTCGCCCGCCCTCAAGTAGATCAGCACGCCCGCCGGCCCCGCCGGGTTGTTGTGGGCTTCCACGGCCAGAAGGTTCGCCCCAGCGCTGAGCCCACCATCGAGCGAAAAGGCCTTGGGGCTCTGCCAGCCGCGGACCTCGCCGAGGAGTTGACCGTTCAAATAGACGGCGCATCGATTATCGCAAGCCACGACCAGGAAGGCCGGAAGTCCATCCGGGTCGGGCGGGGCCTCCAACGGAAACGACCGGCGAAGCTGGATCGTCCCGGCGGGGGCTTGGCGGTCCGCCGCGGGATCATTCCAAATCCACCGTGCGCGGGCGAGGCCCTCGGCCATCCGGGCTTCCTCCTCAGGGTACCCTTCGCCGGCCGTCAGATCGACGTGAACCCCGAGGTCGCGCGGCCAGACGCCGGTCAGGGAGGCGACGCTATCGAGGAATTGCTCGGCCGTGAGGCGGCGGACGGCGGGGCCGCGGAAGACGTAGTCCTTCTGCGGCGTTTCGGTCCATGGAACGGCGGGCCACTGATAAGCCTCCGACGTCAGCATGAGCGATAGCGCGCGTTTAAGGTCAAAGCCGTGATCGACGAAATCGGCGGCGAGCCAATCCAGCAGCTCCGGCTGCCAGGCCGGCTGATCCAGGTCATCGACCGGCTCGACCAGGCCGCGCCCGAAAACCCGCTGCCACAGACGATTGACAATCGTTCGGGCGAGGCGACCGTTGTCGGGGCTGGTGACGATCTCCGCCAGGCGTTGGATTCGGGCCGGACGATCCAGTTCCGGGGCGATCGCGCCCAATTCCGGATAGAGGAAAGCCGGGGCGGCCAGACGACCGGTCGGCGCGTCGCAGCGGACCATTTCGAGCTCGCGTTCGGCGAAGACGGCGGCCAGGCCGTAGGCGTCCCGAAGCTTCCAGGCGTTGATGAAACTATCGTGGCAGGAGGCGCATTTGAGATTGGTCCCGAGAAAAACCTGAGCGAGGTTCTGGGCCGCCTGCATCTCCGGCGTCTGGCTGGCATTGACGACGCCGCGCCAGACGATGCCTTTGATGAAGCCCTCAGAGGCGGCCGAGGGGTCGATGAGTTCCCGGACGAACCGGTCGAAGGGACGGTTTGTGGCGAGCGCCTCGAAGAGCCAGGCGGTGATCTGCTTGCGCCCGCCGTCGATGTAGCCCGTCCCGGCGAAGTCATTCCGGAGCAGATCGTTCCAGAGACTCATCCAATGCTCGGCGTAATCGCGCCGACGGGCCAACAGGTTCGTTACGACGGCCGGGCGTTTGTCCCGCGCGCGATCGTTCGAGAAGGCCTCGATCGCCTCGGCGCCGGGAGGGAGCCCGACCGTATCGAGCCAGACGCGGCGGAGAAAAACGGCGTCGTCGACCGGCTTCGGGGCGCGGAGGGCGCGCTCCCGGAGATAGGCCCCGATGAAGCCGTCAATGGGGTGGGACCGAGCGGCGCGACCCCGGGCGGGCGGGGGTTCCACACGACGCAGAAGGACCGAGGCGCCCCCCTCGGCCGCTCCGGGGACGGTGGCTTCCCACGGGAGGTTCTGGTCGATCCAAGCCGCGATAAGCTCGATCTCTTCGGCCGACAGGCGGGGACCTTCCTTGGGCATGAAGACGCCGGGCGTCCGCTCGGTCAGCAACGCCATCAGCGGGCTGGCCTGGGCCTGGCCTTCGATCACGACCGGTCCCGTCCAACTGCCGAGCAGAAACCGCTCGCGGGACTCGATGCTGAAGCCCCCCTCCTCCTTGCCGCCGGCGTGGCACCGCGCGCAGCTTCGCATAAGGATCGGATGGATCTGACGGGCGAAACTGACGGGCGACGGCTCCGCCTGACCGAAGACGACCGAGGGGGCCGCCGAGCCGAGGAGCCCGCCCGCGGCGATCAAAAGCAGGACGCCCCGCGGGCCTCTGGAAGGACGCCGTTCACGCTGACCGCGCCCGATTGCCTTCATGGTTTCCCCTTTGTACCGCATTCACGCCGGCGGGACAACGGTTTCCCTACGAAGCGCCCCCGGACGACAAAACGGAGGATCGACCGGCGCGGCCGCCTGAAATAGACTGGCGGGCCCGCGGGAACGCCGCCCCCGGAGAAGTCCCCCCGATGGCCGCCCCCTACGTCTTCACCATGATCCGGCTCAATAAGTCCTATGGGCCGAAGAAGGTGCTCAAGAATATCAGCCTGAGTTTCTTCCCCGGCGCCAAGATCGGGGTCGTCGGCGACAACGGGGCCGGCAAAAGCACGCTCCTCCGAATCATGGCCGGCGTCGATCAGGAGTTCCAGGGGCACGCGGCGCCGGAGAAAGGTGTCCGCGTGCGGCTGGCCGCCCAGGAACCGGAACTGGACTGGGACGCCACCGTGCGCGAGAACGTCGAGGCCGCCTTTGCCCCCATCAAAACCCTGCTGGACGAATACGACGAAGTCTCCGCGCGCCTGGCTTCGCCGCTCGATCCGGAAGCGATGGACAAAGCCATGAAGCGCCTGGCGGAGCTTCAGGACGCGATCGACGCCGCCGACGGGTGGGACCTACAATCGAGGATAGACCGTGCCGCCGACGCGCTCGTCCTGCCGCCCGACGACCTGTCGGCGGGCCGGCTATCCGGCGGCGAGCGACGGCGCGTGGCGCTCTGCCGCGTCCTGCTGGAACGGCCCGACGTCCTGCTCCTGGACGAGCCCACCAACCATCTGGACGCCGAGACGGTGGAGTGGCTGGAGGCTCAATTGCGCGAGTATCCCGGCACGGTCATCGTCGTGACCCACGATCGATACTTCCTCGATCGCGTGACCGAGTGGATTCTCGAACTCGACCACGGGGAGGGCATTCCCTTCCGGGGGAATTACAGCGGCTGGATCGCGCAGAAGCTGGAGGGGCTGGCCCGCGTCGAGAAGAGAGATTCCAGCCGGCGTCGCTCGCTGGAGCGGGAGCTCAGATGGATCCGGATGAGCGCGGCGGATCGGCGCGAGCAGAGCCGCGCTCGGCTGGCGCAGTATGAGCAAATGCTCGTCCACGCCCGCGCCGAGGCGGACGACGCCGAAGCGATCGAGATTCCCGCCGGGCCGCCGCTCGGTCAGGACGTGCTGAGCTTCGAATCGGTCGCCAAAGGCTACGGCGACCTGCGGCTGATCAAGAACCTCTCTTTCGTCATGCCCCGAGGGGCCGTCGTCGGCGTCGTGGGGCCGAACGGCGCCGGCAAGACGACGCTCTTCCGGCTGATCACGGGAGAGGAGGCGCCGGACGCGGGACGGGTCCGCCTGGGCTCAACGGTCCAACTCGCCTCCGTGCATCAACAGCGCGACGCGCTCGATCCGGCCAAGACCGTCTGGGAAGAAATTTCCGGCGGCGAGGAGGAGATCCTCGTCGGGACGCGGCGCGTGGCCTCGCGCGCCTACGTCGGGCGTTTCAATTTCAAGGGTCCGGATCAACAGAAGAAGGTGGGGGACCTGTCAGGGGGCGAGCGCAACCGGGTTCACCTGGCCAAGCTCGTCCGGCGGGGGGGGAACCTGCTGTTGCTGGACGAGCCGACGAACGACCTCGACGTCGGGGCCTTGCGGCTGTTCGAGGACGCGCTCAACGGCTTCGTCGGCTGCGCGATGGTCATCAGTCACGACCGTTTCTTTCTGGATCGCGTCTGCACGCATCTCCTGGTGTTCGAGGGGGAAGGCCGCATCCGTTGGTTTGAGGGGAATTTCCAGGACTATGAACGCGCGCGCCGGGAGGAACTGGGGGAAAAAGCGTTCGCCGGCCGCCGATCCCGCTATCGGACGCTCCGACTCTGAACGGGCGGGCCCCGAGCCCCGTCCATCCCTCACGTTCACTCCCAGACGACGATCAGGGGATCCACCCAGACGCAGTGGTCGTAGCTGTCGTTGGCCTTCTTCTCCGTGACGAACTCGATGTCCAGGGTCTGGCCGGCGAACCGGGCCAGCGAAAGGCGCTCGTAGGCGAGCGAACGATCCCGCTCCTCCCCGGCCGGGTTGAGCGAACGGCGATAAACTTCCTCGCGTCGTCCCCCTTCGGGGCGGACGACGATCGCGAAGACCGCGCCGTCGGTCAGGGCCCAATGGTGCGGGGTGAGGCGGAGATAGGGGGCAAATAGGAGCGTACTGAAGGGGCGGATGGAGACGGCCGGGAAGACGATGCGGCGATCGGGATGAGCGAAGATGCCGGTCCGGCGTCCACCGAGATTGAAGTTCAGGACGCTGACCTGATGGATGCCCTGGCCCTGTTCGAATCGGGCGCGCCGCAACTGAGCCGTAAAGTCATAGGCCACCGTTTCAATCGGATAAATTGTCGCCGTCCGGTTGTCGTAGATCGCGTCGCCCCGGTGAACCGAAAGATAATCGCGCAGGCGGTCCATCTCGACGGCCAGACCGGGCGCGTCCGTCCGTTGAAATTCCAGGGGGTAAAGTTCGATGGGCCAGGCGTCGGCGCCCGACATCGGGGCCGCCCGTCGGATGTAAAAGTAATCCACCTCCTTGCGCCGAATAAGGTCTTCCACGCCCTGGTCCAGGACGCGTCCCTGAACCTTATAGAGCGGCCTCATGACCTGAACGGAGGAGAGCCGCAGGAACCGCCCGTCCATGTCGCGAGCGAAAAGGGCTCCCTCAAGCGGGCCGGCGGAAGCGCCGGGAACTTCTCGCCGAGCGGAGGCCCCCGAGCGTCGAACGGGCCAGGTCGTGGGCATCCAGGCCAGGCTCAACAGCAACAAACCGACGAGCGCAGCGGCCTGGCCGATCGGGCCCCAACCGGTAAAAAGGTCCCGCCACCAGAACACAATGCCCAGAAAAATGAACGGCAGGAGCGGAATGAACATCCGTGAGGCGCCGACGGGAAAGTTCGGCTGAAAGGCGAACAAGGCCGACGCATAAACGATAACTAACACAAAGGGGTGGTAGCCGAGACCGGCTCGGGCGGCGCGAGCCGGCAAACGGGCCAGGGCGATCGGCAGGGCGACGAAGAAGAAAAAGGCGTGGAGGTTGACGGCGGGTTTGCCCGAGAGCTCTCCGAGGGCATTGATGATGATCCGCAAGGGGCCCAAGGCGGTGGAGAACAAGGCCGTCGTCGGCCCCAAATACTCCCCAGCGATTTCTTCCTGAAGCCGCGACATTCCGCCGTAATAGCCGAGGATAAAAGCCGGCGAATAAACGAGCATCCCGAGGACAAAGGGAAGGGCGTAGGCCGCTCCGAAAACGCCGACCGAGCGCGCCAGAAGGCCGAGCCGCCCCCTTCCTCCCGCATCCGAGGCCCATCGCCACGCGTCCGTCGCGATAAAGAACAGCATGGGCGGAAGGATGAAAAGAAGGTCGTCATGCGTGTTGGCGGCCACGGAGAAGGAAAACCCGCTGAGCGCAAGCCAGGCCAACGGACGGCCCCGCGGGCGGCCCAAGACCCGCCGGAAGACCAGATATCCCAGAAAAGCGGCGAGGACAAAGAATTCCGAATGGACGTGGACGTATTCCGCGTATCGGCCGTGGGCGAATTCGTGGACGACCGGCATCGACGCGTAGAGGGCCGGAGGGGCCAGCGCCACCCAGGGGCTCCCCGTCGCCACCCATCCGACGGCGAACATGAGCCCGATGTTGGCCACGTCAAAGCCGGCGTTGAGCAATTTGAGGGTGTAAGGACGCTCCCCGAGCATCCGAATGGCCCCGCCGTACAGGATGTAGGATGCCGGCCGGTAAAAGGTAATCCCGGTCGTCAGCTCGAGGTACCGGAAGTTCCCCTTGGACCATTGGATGGCGGCCCGAAAATACTCGTTCCCGTCGCCGCTTTGTTCCGTCTGAAGCGTGATGCCGTGGAATCGGAGATAAGCGACGGCGATCCAGAGGGCGAGGAAGCAGGCAAGGGCCCCACGCTCGTGAAGGGGACGGCGCCTCGGAGAGATCCATCGCCTGAACGCCGTCAGGCGCCCCCCGGAGGCTGAGGCGCTTTCATCGGCGAGTATCGGCCGTGACTCAGACCGCATAACGGCCATCGAGGAATAAAACCAGGCTGGAGACGGCCTGCAGGATGCGTTCGTTATTCTGTCGGCCGGCGAGCTGGTCTTCAATGAGACGTTCAATGGCCTCGGGGCGGAAAAATCCGGTCCCTGCCAACCGGGGGGAAGAGAGTATCCGCCTCAGAAGTGGTCCGAACGGGGGCCGTTGCAGCCAAAGCGGGCTCGGCACTTCGAACCCCCGTTTGCGATAGCGAGGAGGCGAACCGTCGGGGGCCGCCGGTTCGGGAAACGCGCCCTTGAGGGCCCGGCGCAGAAGCGCCTTGGGGCGGAGCGGATGGAACCGGAGCGGGATCGGCAGGCCCGTGGCGAAGTCAGCCAGGTCATTATCCAACATCGGGACGCGGCACTCGACCGAAGCGGCCATGAAGGCGTTGTCGGTGCCCATGAGACAACTCCCTGGAAGGAAGACTTTGAGGTCCAGGTAGCTCAGGGCATCGACGAAATGCCATCCGCCGAATCGGGACCGATACTGATCGAAGGCGATCGCCGGATCGATCGGCCCGACCAGCCGGAGAGCCTCAGGGGTAAGCATATCCGGCCAGAGGGCGTGGCGAAGAACTTCCTTGAAACCGAAGAACGTCCGGATCAGATCGGGATGATCGGCCTCGAGGAAGCTCTTGAGCAGGAACGTAACCGGCAAGCGACTGGAACCCGCCGGCAACCGGCGGGCCGAGGCCCGCGCCACGGTCCGGGCTAGCGCCGGCAGCCGGCGATACCATCGCGCCGCATTGGCGGCGTGGATCGTCGGATAACCCAGAAAGAGTTCGTCCCCCCCTTCGCCGCTCAGGACTACCTTGTAGCCGGCCTCACTGATGTGGGCGGCCAGGGCCGCCGTGGCGACGTTGCACCAGGGTCCATAGGGCTCATCCATCTGCCGCTGGCGGGTGAGGAGGCGGTCGCAGAAGGCGGCTGCGTCGCAGAGGAACCGCGTGTGAGGGCTTGCGTACCGGCGGGCCCAGTAAACCGCTTCGGCCGATTCATCGAAGGCGGATTCGGTGAAGGCGATCGTGAAGGAGGCCGAACCGGGGTTCCGTTCGCTGGCCGCGGCCAGCACCGAGCGGGAGTCCAACCCGCTGCTCAAGAGCACGCCCACGGGCACGTCGGAGAGCAACTGGCGGCCGACGGCCCGCCGCAACAGCTCGCCCACCTGGCGCTCGGCTTCGGGGCGGTCGATCGGGAGCTTGGAGGAGAAGTCGAAGTCGAAGAATTCTCCCTCGCGCAGACCGGCGGGCGTCAGTTCGAGGTAATGGCCGGGGCGGAGTTTCCGGGTTCCTGCGTAGACGGTCCACGGATCAGGGATGTATAAAAGCCCGAGAAAGACGGCCAGCGCCTCCGGATCCAGGCGGGTGTCGAAGTCGGGCAGCGCCCGCAACGCCTTCAGTTCGCTGGCGAAGCTGAGCCGGCCGTTCTGATAGGCATAGAAGAGGGGCTTAACGCCGAAACGATCGCGGGCGAGGATCAGACGGTCCCGACGGCGGTCGTAGAGGGCGAAGGCGAACATGCCGTTCAAGCGATTGAGGAAATCGATCCCCACCTCGTCGTAAAGATGGACAAGGACCTCCGTATCCGTCCGCGTTCGGAAGCGACGACCCTTGGCCTCGAGTTCCCGCCTCAACTCCGGGGAGTTATAGATCTCGCCGTTATAGACGACGATCGTCGTGCCGTCGGCGTTGGCGATGGGTTGGCGGCCCCCCTCGAGGTCGAGGATGCTCAGGCGAGCGTTGCCGAGCGCCACCTGCGGGAAGATCGCCACGCCCCGATCGTCGGGGCCGCGATGAGCCAGCCGGTTCAGCATGGGTTCGACGTGCGCGGGATCGACGGGCCGGTCGGTCCCGATCGTGGCGTATCCGGCGATGCCGCACATCAGAGGCTGACCTGGGTTGGACCGCTCATGGGGAACGTGGGGGCCGGACGAGGCTCGGGCGGACTCAGATTCTGACTCCCGCCACCCGAAGGGCGAGCACCCGCAGATAGACGGCCGACAGGATGAACGTCAAGGCCGTCGCCGTCGCCGCTCCCTGAGCTTCCCAAAGCGGAATCAGGATCGCATTGAGCGCGACGTTCGTGAGAGCGGCCAAGGCGACGTAGGCGGCGAACCAGCCGGGAAACCCCCATTGATTCAGGAAGAACCCAAAAACCAGATGGCCGGAGGCCACGGTCAGCCCCGCCATCAGCGTAAGAAACCAGAGGCGCCCCTCGACGAAGGTGGGGTCGCCGGTCAAACCCGAGGCCACGGCCGGGTAAATCCCCAGACTCAAAGCCGTGAGGGCGGCCATCGCGGGCAGCAGGCGGCGAGTCGTCCGAGATCGGAGCGCACGGATTTCCCTCCCCAGGCCGGCCGCCCGCAACCGAGAGAGGACGGGATTAAGCAACGTCTGAATCACGACCACGATTTGGTAAGCCCCTTCGGTCCAAAGCGCCGCGAAGCTGTAGAGGCCGACGACGCGATCGCCCGTGAAATAGCCTAGCATGACCACGTCCACCCGCGAATTAACGTCGAGAAGAAGACCGGAAAAAAACGCGCGAGCCCCAAAGACCAGGTGCCGCGGGAACCACGCCCTGAGGGTCCGCCACGGGGCCGGCGGGAATCGAGGCCACCAATAGATCGTCAACCCGATGAGCAACATGGCCTCCCCCAACGACAGGGCCGCGGGCAGCATTCCCCCCGGGGCCTCGGCGAGCGCCAACACGGCAAGCGCGGCCAGCATCAGGACCCCCCGCGCGGCCTGACCCATGGCGTAGGCGCGCATCCGGTTCAAGCCGTTGAGCGCGAACAAAAGCACCTTGTTCAGGGCGAAACATCCCAGACCAAGGCTGATCCATCGGAGACCCTCTCCGACCAGCGGGCTCTCAAGCAGCCGCCCGATGGCGGGTCCGCACCCCCAGACGCCGACGCTGACGATCAATCCCAGACCGGCCGCCAGGATCAGGGCCGCGGTGACGATCGCCCGGACCGCGCCGGCGTCCTCGGCGTTAAGCCCGACGTGACTCAGCGTCGAGAAGACGAAACCACCCACGGCGACCTGAGCCAGGATGAAGTGCAGGGCGAGCACCTGACTGAAAGCCCCGAATGTTTCCGCCCCATAAAGACGAGCCACGATCAGGGGCAGGGCAAGGCCGCAGAGACCGAGGACGCCCATGGCGCCCAGGTTCCAGGCCAGATCGCGACGCCGAAGGGGGGGTGAGGCGGGCTGGGGCAACCGACCGGTGGGCCGGGGCGGCCAAGCGAGGCCGCGCCGGCGCTGAGAGGTTGGCGATCAGTAGAGGCGCGGCAGGGCGTCGATCCGCCGAATCGCGTCGGCGAAATCGACGCCGATCGTCTGGCAGTACCAGCGTATGGCGCCCCATCGGGGACGATTTTCCTCCAGCGTGCGGGCCAAGGCCGACTCGCGCGTCAGCGCCCCCTGACGAATCTGATTGCTCCGAAAGGCGTCGTGTTCGGTGAAACCGGCCAGGCGGAGGTAGATGTAGTTATAGAAGGGGGCGGTGCCGTCCCCGATCCGCCAGGTGCCGGTCGTGTCGGGGGCGTGTTCCCACCGGTACGCCTCGTCCAGCGTCTTCTGAATCTCGGCCTCGTCCCACGGGACGTATTCATAGAGCATGACGTACTCGTGAGGAATGAAGTAGTAAGAAAGAAAGGCGAGGAACGTATCCCACAACGAGGCGTTCAGAAAAGCGGGGTTGGCCAGAAAGCGACGGCCGTAATAGGCCGCCAGCCGAAACTTGTTCAAGCCCCGCAGCTTATAGAATTTCCCCCCTCGGCCTTCCGGCGGGATGCCGCAGAAGCCCACCTTGAACTCGGTCCGCTCCAACGGGTTGACGCTCCAGACATCCAACCGGATGCCCATCCGTCGCTTGAGCCGGTTTGCGTGATAGAAGAAGGCTTTGTCGCCGGCCATGAAGAGAGGGACCAGACCGAGGTCCGGGCGGCGCAACCAGGCCAGGACGTTTTTCCGGATATGGGCCCGCTTGCGGCGGATGTCGGCTGAAACCAGGATGTGTTCGACCCCCAGCCGCCCGCACAGCCGGGCGATGTTCCGCCGGGCAAGGTCGGTAACCATTCCCCAGTCGTAGGTATAGGCGACGGGGTTCATGCCCAGCGTCGTCTTGAGCAGGTGAAGGCCGTAGCTGCTGTCGCGGCCGCCGCTCAAGGCGACGATGCAATCCGCCTGACGCCCCGAGCTCGAACGATAAGGCGCCAGGCGTTCGGCCAAGGCTTCGACCCCGCGCGCCCGCCAGGGGCGATGCGATCGGCAGAAGTTGCACACGCCGTCGGCGTCGAACTCGATGAAGGGCACGGTCTCCGGCAGGATGCATCTCCGACAGCGCCGCAATCGACCGACGGCCTCCAGGAGGGCGTCGGCCTGTCTGTCCAATCCGGGGGGCAGGGACCCTCCGTTCACAGGTTGACGCCGAGGCGACGAGACCGCCGGCGAGCGGTCTTGAGATCGGGCGAGGTCGTCCACGATCCGACGCGGGGGGTCCCGGCGGGGGATCGGCGGGGTCGGATGCCCGGCCTCCACCAGGGAAAAGACCCACGGACGGGGCGCTTCGAGCCGGATCAGACAGCCTTGGAGCGGCTCCAGGCGGCGGAGCGCGCCGTTGTCGGCCCGTTGGGCGAGACCCATCCGCCGGAGGGCGCTCCGCAGAATCAACTCCTCGGAAGCGAAGGCACAGGCTTCCCATTGGGGCAGATAGGCGCAGTAAAGCGAACCGTTGTTGGTGGCCGCCAGGATGACGTCCGCCTCGGCGAAGGCCGCCGCCACCGAGGCCGTCCCTTCGATCTCATGGCAGACCTCGCGCATCGCCGCGGGGAGATCGCCGCGAACGGAGAATCGATCGCCCAAGAGGGCGAAAAGCGCTTCGGAATCGACTTCGGCCCGCCGTTGGAGGTTCCCGTGACGGCGCCAGAGGTCTTCATGGTTGACGACGATGCCGTTGTGGACCCCGACGATCCCCGATGTGATGACCGGCTGGTTGTTTTCGTAGGTCTCCTCCCCGCCCGTGGTGACCAGGCGCGAGTGCCCGATCAGGGCCAGCGGGGCATGCGCTCGGAGGGGATCACCGTCACGGCCGCCAAGCGTCGTTTCAAAGAGCGCGGCGTAGTCACGGCCGCCGATCATGCGGGAGGCGGCCTGCGGTTCCTTGTGAATCCGGATGGCATCGACGTCCAGAAGGGCGATCCCGGCAGCCTCCTTGCCTCGGGATTCGGAGAGACGGAAAAGCAGATCAGCCGCCCGGCGAAGCTTTCCGATCCCGGGCCGGGAGCGATCCTTTGCGACGAGACCAAAGATTCCGCACATGGGGGCTTGACGTCACCCCTCCCGGCTGACCCTCTCCGGCCGCCGGTCCGTGGAGGCGGGCAGAGGCATCCTGGCCGGGAGGTTCGGGGTCGGATCCGGTCGCGTCCAGGTCGCCATGGGCGGAGGCCCCTGCGGGGTCAACGATTATAGTCCATATCCATCCAGATGGCGAAAAGGAGGAGCTGGACGGTCGTCATGATCGTGAAGACGAGAATGATGAGGGTGGTTCGCTCGGCCTGCCCCTCCCGGAAATAGATGTAAAGGAACATGATGGTGAAGGGGATGATGATGAACAGGATGTTAAAGACCGAGACCCAGAAGAAGAGGACGAGGGGATGAAAGTCCCGGACGACGTATCGTTGCCAAAGGCGGCGGAAGAAGAGTCGGATGAGCAGCCAGCTTGTCCTCGGGATGTAGCGACGGAGGATGATCTTGCTCTGCTCGGGCCCATAGACGGGCCGCACCTCAACGTCGCCGACCCGGAACCGCCCGATGTTCAGCATGCACAGAAGATCGGCGTTATAGCCGTAGCCGGACGTCATTGACCGGATGGGAAGGCGCTTCAGCGTCGCGTTCCAGATCGCCGTATAGCCGCATTGGGGGTCCATGACCGAATAGTAGCCGGTGGCGAACTTGGTCAGGATCGTCAGAATGGCGTTGCCCACGAACCGGTAGGGGGGCATGAAACCGATATCCGGGTGCAGAAGACGATTGCCCTTGACGTAATCCAGCTTGCGCTCGATCAGGGCGTCCAACAAGGCCGGCAGATCGGCCGGGTCCATCTGATTATCGCCCGCCATGACGGCCGTGATGTCGGCGTCGCTGGCCGAGCTGGCCAGGTAACCGTCAACGAGCGAGCGCCCCAGCCCCTGATTGCGCTCGTGGACGATGAGCGTCAGGCGGGGGTCCTCGCGGGCCCGGCCCTCGACGACGGCGCGGGTGCCGTCGGCGCTGCCGTCGTCGACCACGAAGATGCGGTCGACCCAATCCGGCAGGCCGGCCAGCGTCGGCCCGATCAGTTTTTCCTCATTATAGGCCGGAACCACGACGGCGATGCGGTGATCCTTATACAACGGGGGCCCCTTTCCGGAAGTAGTCTCGGGCCCAGGCGATCGTACGGCGGAGCCCTTGGCGGAAGTCGGTCAGGAACTCAAGCCCCAGAACCCGCCGGATCCGCGCGTTGTCGATATCGAAGACGCGGATATCCCCCGGCATCCAGTCGGCGTAGCGGACTTCGGGGGCGGGGACTTCGAGCAGCTCGGCCACGGCCTCGGCCAGCTCGCGCACGGTGACGCGGATGCCGGAGGCGCAGTTGAGCGTCGCGCCGCGGGCTTCCGGCCTCACCGCCGCCCGGAGATTGGCCTCGACGACGTCATCGACGTAAGTGAACGAGCGCTGCTGCGTCCCGTCGCCGAAGATCGTGATCGGCAGGCCGAGCAGCAGCCGCCGGGTGAAGATCGAGACGACGCCGCCGACGTCGCTGGACTCCTGGCGCGGGCCATAAACGTGAAAGTAGCGCAGGATCGTCGCATCCAGGCCATAGAGTCGGCCGAACACCTGGACGTAGTTTTCCCCGGCCAGCTTGGAAACGCCGTAGTAAGAGGCTGGAGCCAGCGGGTGGGCTTCGTCCTGAGGGAAATATCTCGCCTCCCCATAGACCGAACCGGTCGACCCGTGAACGAATTTCCGAACCCCGTGACGGCGGGCCAGATCGAGGACGTTATAAGTCCCTTCGGCATTGACGCGCAGATCGCGCCGCGGATCGCGCAGGCAAACGGTCTTCTTCGAGGCCGCTTGATGAAAGACCACCTCGACCCCCTCGAACCAGGGCTCCAACGCCTCCGGCTCGGTCACGTCGCAGCGGACTTCCCGGAGATGGGGGCGCCCGCCAAGATGGGCGAGGTTCTCGGCCTTGCCGGCCGAGTAATCGTCCAGGCTCACGGTCTCGACGCCGCGTTGAACCAGCGCTTCGACCAGGTGGCTGCCGATGAAGCCCGCCCCGCCCGTCACCAGCGCCCGTTTGAAGGGGAAGTCCATGGGCTTCACCCCCGTCGCCGGCTCCCCGCCGGTCGGCGCCTTCCAGGCCGGCTCGGCGCGCTGCCGACGCTCTCGGCGAGCCGACCGTCGCGAAGCTCGTAGCGGCGCTCGCAGCGGGGGCACTGCGCCCGCGCCTTGAACTTCGGCAGCACCTGGCCGCACTCGCACGCCCACCCGACCCGACGGGCCGGAACGCCGACCATCAAGGCGTAATCCGGGACGTCGCGCGTGACGACCGCCCCGGCCCCGATCATGGCGTGCCGGCCGATGGTCAGGCCGCACAACACGGTGGCGTTGGCGCCGATCGAGGCCCCCTCGCGGACGCGCGTCGGCAGGTAATGCGCGGCGCCGCGTTGCGGGTAACGGGACCGGGGATCGCGGATGTTGGTGAAGGTGGCGGCCGGGCCGCAGAAGACGTCGTCTTCGAGGGTCACGCCTTCATAGACGGAGACGTTGTTCTGAATCCTTACCCGATCGCCGATCCGGACGTTGTTGCCGACGTTGACGTTCTGCCCCAGGGTGCAATTGCGCCCGAGCCGCGCCCCCGATTGCACGTGCGAAAAATGCCAGAGCTTCGTCCCGTCTCCGATTTCAACGTCCTCGTCCACTTCGCTTGTCGGATGGACGAAAACGCCGGGCGGCTGGGGGGATGGCGCGGGTCGCGGCGGGGGCGCCGTCCCGACGAGGCTCGCCGTGGCCCGCTCGAGGATTTCGAGGACCTCGATGGCGCTGTCGGCGTCAGCGACGCCGGGGGGAGAGCCGTCCAGCCAGGCGAGGAAATGCCGAAGTTCCTCGGCCAGCGGCATCGCCGGCTCGTAGGGGATGATTTCAGTCGGTCCGTCCCTCCGGACGGGTTCGCCCCGCACCCAATCGATCCCTTTCTCGTAAAAAAGCAGCTCCTTGCCGGGCGAGGCGTCGTCGAAGGAGAGCATGCCCTTGGAGCCGATCAGGACCAGCCGATGCTCTTTGAACGGGTGAAGCCAGCTCTGAAAGATGTGGCCGACGACGTTGCCCGGATAGGTCAGGATCGTGAGCGTGCAATCGTGAACGCCCGGCTGAAGGAAGACGCCGCCGCGAGAGACGACCTCGGTCGGACGCCGCCCGATCAGGTGCTGGAAGACCGAGATGTCGTGAGGCGCGAAGCTCCAGAGGATGTTCTCCTCGGTCCGCACGGTCCCCAGGTTGACGCGCGTGCTGTAAAAATACTCCAGCCGCCCGATTTTTCCTTCCCGCAGGAGCTGGCCGATCCGGCGGATGGCCGGGTGAAAGAGCATCACGTGGCCGACCATGAGCGGCAACCCGGCGCCGGCGGCCAGACGCTTGAGCTCGCACGCCTCGGCCACCGAAAGCGCCATCGGCTTCTCGACCAGCACCGGGAAGCCCGCCTCCAGCAGCCGGCGAGTCAGCGGGCCGTGGGTCTCGGCCGGCGAGGCCACGACAAAGCCGTCGAACGCCGCCTCCAACGCCGGCGCCAGATCGGCGAAGGCCCGCGCCGCGGGGTAGGCCTCTTGAAGCTCGGCCAGCCGCCCCGGGTTCGCTTCGACGATCCCGGCCAGGCATCCCATTTCGGCCAGGGTCCGGATGTGGTTCTGCCCCCAGCGTCCGCCGCCGACGACGCAAACACGTTTGAGTCCGGTCATGGAAGGATAGCCTCAGCCCCGTCGGGGCCACGCCCGGCCCGGCCGCCGGCCAGCGGCTCATCCCGGCGCGGCCCACGCTCTCGCCCTGCCACGCCCCCCGAGGGGCTCGGCAGAGACCCAAGCATCGATTATCCCACCACTTCGGACGCAATCCGAACGGTTCAATGACAACTCAAGCGCTGAGTGGATCGCAGAAATGCGGCCGATTGTCAACGGGCGTCCCGTGAGTGTCGAAGCTTGCGGCGCGGCGTTTCCCCGCTGAACGGCCGATGCGCCCCCCCGTCGCTTCGCCCGGAACGGATGGAGCGGACATGCTGGAAAGGGTAAGGGGGAAAAGCCGAGGCCGGGGGCAGGACGATCGGAACCGCCGGAGAGCCAGGGCCGCTTCAGAGGCCTTCCCCCGGACGCTAAAGACGCTCGGGTTGGCGGGCGGCCACGCTCGCCGGGGCGTCGTCGCCGAACTCCTGTTCGGCCTGGCGTTCGTAGATTTTATCCAAGAGCCGCCGCGCCTCGGCGTGATCCGGGGCATAGGCCAACGTATAGACCACCTCGGCGCGGGCGAGATCGTACTCCTGCAGGAAGTAATAGACGTAGGCGAGCAGGAAATGGGCGCGAAAGTCCTTGGGTTCCTCGCGGGTCCATTTCTGGAGCGCCTGAAGCTGGGCGGTGAACTCGGCTGGATCGCCATAGAGCTCCGTCAGGTTGAGCTGGGTATCAAGCCAGTCCGGAATCCACTGCATCCCGGCGATGAGGTCCTCGTAAGCCGAGCGATAATCCCCGACGGCGAAGAAGGCCTGAGCGCGGGCGAAATAGAGAAGCCCATCGTCGCGACGCTGCTCGATCGCCGCGTCGAATTCGACGATGGCCCGGAAGTAGCGTTTCTCGGCGAAATGCGCGTAGGCCGAGGCGGCGTGATCCCGCCCTTCGAAGACATCGCCCCGTTGCCGGTCATATTGTCTCTGGTAAGTGGAGACGTAGTCCGGGACGCGGCGATCGCCATAGGCGCCCAGATCGACGAAGAAATAGAAGCTCTCCGAAGGTCGGCGGACGTAATAGCTTGACGGATAGGCGTACCAGGCGCCGTGGTGGAAAAAGTGGCCGCAATCGGGTCCGTGGACGTGAGGTCCGTAGCCGTGAGCGTGCCAGCGCAGCCCGTCGTAGAAATGGCCGCACGTCGCGCTGTGAACGTGATAGGCGGGAAAGTCGTGCCAATAGCCGTCGTAGAAGAAATGACCGCAGCCGGCGTAATGCGTGTGATAGAGGGAATAGCCGTGCCAGAGGCCGCCCCAGAAAAAGTGCCCGCAGCCGGGGTAGTGGTGATGATGGCCGAAGCTCAGCCAGAGGCCACCGTCAAGGAAGTGGCCGCAGCCGGGGCCGTGAACGTGGAACGCCGCGAACGAATGCCAGCCGCCGGCGTAGAAGTAATGCCCGCAACCGGGGAAATGCACGTGATAGGCGGGGAAATCATGCCAGTGGCCGCTATGGAAGAAATGGCCGCAACCGGGTCCATGGACGTGGCGGAAGGCGGCGTCGACGTCGACGGTGACCGCACGACCCCACGCCCCACGTTTGACCTCCATCGTTCGACGCGCCCCCTCCACGATCGGCGCGGCGCCGGAAGTCGAACCGCCGGCGGCCGCCGAGCCGGGCGTGCTCAGCAGCGTCAATTGAGCCTGGGTCAGGCGCTCGCGGGTGGCGGCCGCCGCCCCGAGGGCCAGATCCGAACGCTCGGCATAGAGGGACCTCGCCGTGGAGGATCGTCCTCTCAGCGTCTGGGCGGCCTCATTGATCTCCTGGCTGACGGACCGTTCCGGAACGATGGACTCAAACGCGGCCGCCCCGGGGCCGCCGCGCTCGACGCCGCGCCGGCTCTCGGCTGGATCAACCGTCCGCCCGGAGGCGGAAGGACCCGGGAGCAGCTCCCTCTCCCGAACAGCCGGTAAACCGGTTGGATCGCTCGAAGGGCTGTCAGGAGCCCGTCCAGGTCGGGGGATGATCCGCAAACGCTCGGCGCTGCGGCTCCCCGTCGGCTCCTCGCCGCCGATGCCGCCGCTGCGGCCATCGCGCTCGATCCCGCCGGTCGTTCCGAGGCTCCGCCCCCGATCAGCCCCCGCCGCGCGGTCGCTGGTGGAGCCCAGCCGGGAACCCGCTGAGGGAGTCGATCGGACCCAGCCGGAGCTCTCGCGCCCGGCGATAATCTCCCGCCCCGTTGTCCGTCCGGAAAGCAGGGGGGACCGATCCGTCGGCTTGGCGACGCTCTCGGCCCGGCCCGGCGTGACCGAGCCTGAGCGCCCCGATAGGGACTCTTCCCGCCGGGAGATCACGTCACGGCCGATCGTGGGCTCCGAAAGCAACGGGGATCGCTCGACCGATTTCGTGGGGGTCTCCGTTCGGCCGGGGGGGCTCGTGGTCGGGCGACCCGAGCGAAGCCCCTCGGCGCCGGAGAGCACCTCGCGGCCGGTCGTGCGCTCCGAAAGCAGGGGCGATCGTTCGCTCTGAGCCGTGAGGCTGCCGCCACGCGAGGTAGCCCCGAGGGGGGAGGTTGTCTCCGGGCGCCTGGACGCGCCGAGGCCCCGCTCCTGGATGAACATGGGCGAGAGGTCGCGGGGAGTCCGCACGCGATCGGTCGAACGAAGCGTGAATCCGCTCTCCTCGGAGCCTCGGGGGATGGATTCCCGAACCGTCCGGCTCGGCGCCAGGGGATATAACAACGGACGCGAACTTATCGGGGGCGTCTCGGAGAGGCCGGGCGCGCTGAAGGACGTCCCACGCTCAATCCGCGAGGAGGGACCCGCCGGCAGGGTCGGAAGCGATCGCGTCACGGAAGGACTTTCCCGGACGGAGCGGGTGGGGGAACTGATCGAGGGGAGGCTGAGCGCCGGTCCGGCCGAACGCGAAGTCGAAATCGAGGGGGATATCGGGGTCACGGCCCGGACCGAAGGCGGCACGGTCAGCGGAGCCGCCGACGGCCCGCTGAGCCCCGGGGCCACCGTGACGCCGCCGGTTGAGCGCGAAACCCCCAACGACCGCCCGGAACGCTCCTGAGCGGAAGCCGGAGCCAAGCAAAGAACCAAACCGACCCCCAAGCTGAGAGCCGAGCATCGAACTCGATGGCGTATCATAATTGACGCCTCCGAAGGCGACGAAGGGCGCCCGGGCCGGCGCCTCCGTCGGATTGGTTTTTCCACGGTCATTTTACGGCCGTTGAGTCCCGGTGACCTACAACAATCGACTTTTTCCGCCTCGGCGGGGTTGAACCCCATCGGCCGGCGTGGACAATCCCGCCTGACCGGCGGACGCCCCCTGTCGAAGGGGGACAGCGGCGGGGCCGTCGAGGTTCCCCAGGATGAGGCCTTTGGGCGTGGCGCGCCGGGCCGGGAAGATGACGAACTTGAGCCAGAAACCGCCGCCCTGGTCGGTGGGGGTCCTGCTCTTTGATCGGTTCACCACGCTCGACGTGAACGGCCCGGTGAACGCCTTCGGCTCGGCGGGCCGGAGGGCCGCCGACGGGACCTTTGAGCCGTTGTTCAAAGTCTTCTGCATGGCCGAAACGGCTGGGGCTTATCGGACGGACCAAGGGGTCTCAATGCTGGCCGATTATGCCTTTGAAGCCGCCCCGCCCTTCGACATTTTGGTCATCCCCGGCGGCTGGGGGACGCGCGAAGCCGTCAATGACGCCCGTCTCGTGGAATGGATCGCCCGCCTGGCCCGGCGAGCGACCGTCACGGCCACCGTCTGCACGGGGTCGGCCCTCCTGGCCCAGACGGGGCTCCTGGACGGTCGCCGGGCGACCTCGAACAAACTGGCCTGGGCGTGGGTCACGGGCTTGAGGCCCCAGGTCCATTGGGTGCGCAAGGCCCGCTGGGTGGACGAGGGAGACGTCATCACGTCCTCGGGGGTTTCGGCCGGGACGGACATGGCGCTGGCGCTGATCGCCCGGCTGACGGAGGAATCCGTGGCCGAGGCGAGCGCGCGGCGGATGGAGTATGTCCGGACCCGCGAGCCCGACGACGATCCGTTCGCTTGAGCGGCGGGCCGATCGGGGGCGGCCCCGGCTCAGGGGCTCACGGCCAGGCGTTCGGCGCGTTCATCCCCGCCCATAACGACGCCGAATTCCTTGTATTTCTTGAGGATGAAGTGCGTCGTCGTCCCCTCGACGCAGTCGATCGTGGCCAGCTTCTCCGTGACGAACAGGGCCACGGACTTGAGCGAGGGGCCTTCGACGAAGACGAGCAGGTCATAAGCCCCCGAGAGCAGATAACAATGCCGGACCTCGGGGAAACGATAAATCTGGGCGGCGATGGCGTCGTAGCCCCGCTCGCGTTGGGGCTTGATCTTGACCTCGATGATCCCCAGACACGGCTCGCTCGCGAGCCGCTCGGGGTTGATGAGCGTCTGGTAGCCCAGGATCGTCCGATCCTTCTCCATGGCCTCGATCGTGCGCTCGACCTCGGGCTCGCTGACGCCCAGCCGGCGAGCGATGACGCCGGCCGGGGCGCGAGCTTCGCCCCGCAGGATTTCCAGGATGGCTTCTTTCACGTTTTCTTATCCCCCTCGCCCATCTCGCCGATCTTCTGCCGCATCTGCGTATCGGCCTGAACGTTGCGCATCGTGTAGTAATCCATGACCCCGAGGTGCCCGGCGCGGAAGGCCTCGGCGATCGCGCGGGGGACGTCGGCCTCAGCCTTGACCAGATTGGCGCGCATCTCCTGTTCCAGGGCCTTCATTTCCTGTTCGCGCGCCACGGCCAGCGCGCGCCGCTCTTCGGCCTTCGCCTGAGCGATCTGTTTGTCGGCGTTGGCCTGATCGATCTGGAGCTTGGCGCCGATGTTCTCGCCCACGTCGATGTCGGCGATGTCGATCGAGAGAATCTCAAAGGCCGTTCCGGAATCGAGCCCTTTGGCGAGCACGTTCCTCGAAATGCTGTCGGGGTTTTCGAGCACCTGCTTGTGAGTCTCGGCCGAGCCGATCGTCGTGACGATCCCCTCCCCGACGCGGGCGACGATGGTCTCTTCGGTGGCGCCGCCTACGAGGCGTTCGAGATTGGCGCGGACGGTCACGCGGGCCTTGGCTCGCAATTGGATGCCGTCCTTGGCCACGGCGTCGATCGTGCCGCGCGGGCTGATCGGGCCCGGGCAATCGATCACTTTCGGTTGGACGCTCATCGAAACGGCTTCCAAGACGTTGCGCCCGGCCAGATCGATCGCCGCCGCCCGGTCATAGATCAAGGGAATACGCGCCTTATCGGCCGAGATCAACGCGTTGACGACCATGTGAACGCGTCCCCCCGCCAGGTAATGCGCCTCCAGGGCGGCCCGGCTGACACGGACGCCGGCCTGCGTGGCCGCGATCATCGGATTGACGATGTCGGAAGGAGGGATCCGCCGCAGACGCATGGCGATCAGCGAGAAAAGGGAGATCGGGACGCCCGTCATTTTGGCCGCGATCCAGAGCTTGAGCGGGATAAAGTAAAAAAATACAAAGGCGGCGAAGACCAGAATGACGAAACTGCCGAAAAACAACGCCACTTCCGGAGTCATAGCGCGAAGCTCTCCTGTTTTAGATTTCCCGCCGTCGGCGGCGCTCGCCGGACCCTCACCGGCCGCCCACCGTCTGCCTGCTCGTCCTCGATCATCTTCGGCGCCTCTCCGATTGACTTCAAGGCTTTTTCCCGGAACGAGCCCCCCGGAGCGCGGCCCGGCCGCGCCCGCGCAGAGGAATGGGCATCATGATGCCAACTCGATCGAGCGATCCCGCGCGCGACGCATCGCCTCGGCGATGACGGCGCCGACCTCGCGCGATTCGAAGACCTCCAACGCCGCCGCCGTCGTCCCGCCGGGCGACGTCACGCGACGGCGCAGCTCGGCCGCCGTCTCGCCGGTCTCGGCCGCCAGGCGCGAAGCCCCGACGAACGTCTGGAGCGTGAATCGACGGGCGAGCTCCGCCTCCAACCCCAGAGCCTCCCCCGCCGCCTGCACCCACTCCATGAAACGAAAGATGTAGGCTGGACCGCTGCCGCTCAAGGCCGTGACGGCGTCGAGGGCAGTCTCGGGCACTTCGGCGGCGATCCCGACCGCCTCAAACAGCGCCGTGACGGCTCGCATGTCGGCGGCCGTGGCCTGCGACCCGGCGGCGACGCCGGCGGCCCCCGCCCCGATCATCGCCGGCGTGTTAGGCATCACCCGAACCAGACGGCTGCCGGGGGGGAGCAAGGCCTCGATGCGGGAGGTCCGCACGCCGGCGGCGATGGAGACAAGAAGATGATCGCGCCGAACGCGGGGGCGGAGGCTCGCCAGGGCCGCTGGAAGGTCCTGCGGCTTGGTGGCGAGCACGACGGTCGAGCTGACCGCGAGAACCTCCTCAGGAGCGCGACAGGCCCGAACGCCCCATCGCCCGGCCAGCGCCTGGGCTTTGTCGTCGATCACGTCGTAAACGGCGCAGTGACCCGGCTCGAGGAGTCGGCGTCCGACGACCGCCCCGACCAGGGCCGTGGCCATGTTGCCCGCCCCGATGAATCCCAGACGGCCCACCAGAGCGCTGAGTGTCGCTTCCGATGCCATGCGCGTGACCTCGTCGTTCGTTGTGTTCTGACGCCCCCAGCGGCGCCGCCGGGGCAGCGGGGTCCGCCCGGCCCCGAGCCTTCCACCGATCGCTTCGAGCCCGATCATGAGGAACGCGAGCCCAAAAAGCTCTACCCAAGCGGGGCCATCGGCGGCAAGATGAAGCTGCGCAACCCGGAGCCCAGGGACCGGGCTCATGGCCGGAGGGATCGTCCCGAGGTGATGGCCGGAACTGTTGACGGACGGAGCAGAGGGGGCCCCCTTGACAGATATGGCCCCATTGTTAGTATTCTGCCTCTAAATCTTGGAGGTGAACCTTTCCACGAAGGGAGGTTGATCCCCAGTCAAGCTGATCGCGCATCCTGCCGGGGAGACGGGGCCGGCCCGGTCCGTCGCCGCGGCCTCTAGTGGTTCAGAACCAGCCCATGGTTCCTGAGGCAGAAGGAGTTCCCGCTGATGTTCCTCAAGCGCGTTGATGCAGTCGGCTTCAAGTCTTTCGCCGCTCGGACGACCATCGAAGCCCGGCCGGGGGTGACCGTCATCGTCGGCCCCAACGGCTGCGGAAAGTCCAACATTCTGGACGCCATCCGGTGGGTGTTGGGGGAAGCTTCGGCGCGTTCGCTGCGTGGCAAGACGATGCAGGACGTGATCTTCGCCGGCTCGGCCTCCTTCAAGGCGTTGGGGCTGGCCGAGGTAACCCTGACGATCGACAATCGCCGGCGCTTGCTGAATCTCGACTACGACGAGGTCGCGATCACGCGACGGCTTTTCCGGACGGGGGAGAGCGAGTATCTGATCAACAAGATCGCCTGCCGCCGCCGGGACATCCAGAACCTGTTCCTCGGCACGGGCCTCGGCGCCTCGGCCTACTCGATCCTCGAACAGGGCCAGGTCGACCAGGTCATCGACGCCCGCCCGACGGACCGGCGGCTGCTCTTCGAGGAGGCCGCCGGCATTTCCAAATACCGCCTGCGGAAGCTGGAGGCCCTCCGACGCCTGGAGCGGACCGATCTGGACCTGCGGCGCCTCAATGATCTCGTCGAAGAGGTCGGCCGCCAGGTCGCCTCGCTCAAGCGCCAGGCGGGCAAAGCAGAACGCTATCGCGCCCTGGCCGAGCAGATGCGCCAGGCCGAGCTGCGCCTGTTGGCCCTGCGGTCGGCCGAGCTACGGGGACGGCTCGGCCAGGTGGGCGAGGAACTGCGAGAACTGGAGCGACGGGGCGCGCGATTGCAGGCCGACAGGGCTCGCCAAGCCGCCGCCGAGGCCGACGGCCAGGCCGAAGCCGAGCGGGCCGACGACCGCCTCAACCGGCTGAATCAGGACCACTTCACGCTGCAAAGCCGCCTCGCCGACGTGGAACACGGCATCGAGCGCCTTCAGGATCGGCTGAACGCCCAAGGCGCCCGGAAGGCTCAGATCGCGACGGAGTTGACCGAGATCGAGCGGCGCCGGAACGGTCTGGAACTCCGACGGGGCCAGCACGCCGAACGCCGGCGGAAGACCCTGGAGGACCGCCGACAGGCCGAAACGGTCTTTGAAGATCGGCGGCGCGCCTACGCCGAGCTGGAGGCCCTGGTGGACGCTTCGACGGGGCGGCTGGATCAGCTCCGCCAGGAGATGGACGACCATCGCGACGCGCTCGCCGCGGCCGAGAACGACGTTCGGATCGCGGAAACGCTGATCGCGCGGCATGCGCAGGAGCTGCGCGAGGCCGAGGCCGAGATCGCCGGCGTCCGTCAGCTCATCGAGGGCCATCAGCGTCGGCGGGCCGAGCTGGAGGGGCGCTTGGCGGACCTGAGGGGGGAAGTCGAGCGTCAGGAGGCGGCGCTCTCAAGCTGCCGGATCCGCCACGCCGAGGCGCATGGCCGGATCGCCGACCTGGAGAAGGAACTGGATGGGCTCCGGCGCGAGCTGCACCAGCGTCAGGCCCGCCTGACGGCGCTTCTGGAGCTCAAGGCCGCCTACGAGGGTTTCGATCAGGGCGTGCGTCGGCTGATGCTCGCCGCGGCCGAAGGAAGGCTCGAGGGGATCGTGGGGCCGCTCGTCGAGCTCTTGAAGACCGAACCGCAATGGGAGACGGCCATCGAGGCGGCGCTCGGCGCTCATCTGGAGGACGTGCTCGTCGAGAACGACGAGGCGGCCCGGCGAGGACTGGATTTCCTGGCCGAACAGAATCTTTCGCGCGTGACGTTCTGGCCGATGGAACGGCTGGGGCCGGTTGAGGACTGCCGGCCGCCGGAGGCTCTCCTGAACGAAGCGGACGTGCTCGGGGCGGCGATTGATCGCGTCGTGGCCGAGCCTCGCGTGCGGCCCGTTCTGGAGCGGCTTCTGGCGCGGGTGGCGGTCGTCGCCGATTTCGAGACGGCGCTCCGCCTGGCGGCCCAATACCCCGCGGCGCACTTAGTCAGTCTGGAGGGGCGGATGATCCGCGCCACGGGCGAAATCAGCGGCGGAGCCACGGCTCATCGGGGCTTGCTGGGACGAGAGCGGGAGATCCAGGAACTGACGGCCGACACGGAGCGACTTAAGCGGGAGGAGGAGGATCGAGACGAGCGCCGGCTTCAGACCCGACGGGAAGCCGAGGCGCTCGAGGCCGAGGTGCGCGCCGGCGCCGTCCGCCTGCAGGAGGTTCGGCTGGCTCAAGGGGCCGCGCAGAAGGACCTCGAAGTGGCCGAACACCATCACGATCAAGCCGCCGAGGCTCTGCGGCGACGAACCGAGCAACGCCAGCGGCTGCTAGAGGATATCGAATCCGGGCAAGCGTTTATCGAGGAGCGTCGGGCGGCGGCCGGGCGGGAACGCGATCTGCTTGCCTCGAAGACGGAGAGGGCCGAAGCCGAACGAACGGCGGCGCGGGGACTGAACGAAGAATCTCTGGCCCGGGGGGCCGCTCTGGCGGCGGCTCAGGTCGAGGTGGCCAAGGTCCGCGAGCGCCAGGCGCATCTGGAAGAAGACGCCCAAAGTCTCGAACGCGAAGGGGCTCTCATCGCCGAGGAGATCGCCGGGCGTCGGGCCGAGGAGGAGCGGCTGACTCAGGAAGCGAGGGCCGTGGCCGAGGAGATCGACTCCCTGAGGGCTCAATTGGGGCGCCTATTCTCCGAAAAGGAGGGCCTCGAAAGGGAGCTGACGGAGGAGCGGACCGAACGCGAGACGCTCGGCGGCCGGCTCAAGGCGCTGGCCTTTCAAATGGAACAACTGGCCCGGGACGAGCGCGTGCTCCAGAACGACCTCCAGGAGCGGCGCATTCAACTGGCCGAGCTCCAAACGCATCGGAATCACCTGGAGGAGCAGGCGCGGGAAAAGTTCGGGCGCGGGCTCGACGAAATCGAGGCTGAGCCGGGCCCCGCGGCCGAGGACGCCGCAGGCCTCAGCCAGGAGGTCACTCGCCTGCGCGAGGCGATCGAGCGGCTGGGACCGGTCAGCCTGGCGGCGCTGGAGGATTACGAACGGGAGCGCGAACGGCTGGAGTTCCTGAACGCCCAGAGGCGGGACCTGGTGGAATCCCGACACCAGATTGAACGATCGATCGCCACCATTGACCAGACCACGCGCCGACTCTTCCACGAGACTTTTGAGTCGGTTCGGGGCCACTTCATCGAGACCTTTCGGCGGCTCTTCAATGGGGGCCGGGCCGATCTGATCATCGAGCAGGAAGGGGCCGATCCCCTGCTGGACGGAGGCATCGAGATCGTGGCTCAGCCGCCGGGCAAGAAGCTGCAGACGATCACGCTGCTTTCCGGCGGTGAGAAGGCCATGACGGCCATCGCGCTGCTGTTCGCGCTCTTTCTCCACAAGCCGGCGCCCTTTGCCTTTCTCGACGAGATCGACGCCCCGCTGGACGACGCCAACGTCGAGCGGTTCAAGCGCATCGTCGGGGAGTTCGCCCGCGAGGTTCAATTCATCATCGTCACGCACAATAAGCAGACGATGACGCTGGCCGACGCCATCTACGGCGTCACGATGGAGGAATCCGGCGTTTCCAAAATCGTCTCGGTGGATTTCGAACGCGCGCACGAATACCTGGAGTCCGCCGGATGAAGGGGCGAGGATGGGCCGTGGGGGCGGGCTCCGGAGCGCCGGCGTGACCCCTTGCCCCTCGGGCGCGGTCGTCTCAAGCCCGGCCCTCCTGGGGCTCTGCGCCCTGGCCGGCTGGCTGCGGGGGCCGCTCATCGCCGAGGGACAAGTGCCCACGGGTCGCTGGGAACAGGACATTCAGCGGGCTCAGGCCGCCTACCGGCTGGAAGCCACCGCGCCGGGACGCTGGCCGGAGGCCGACATCTTCCTTTTGCCCGACGGGGGGACCGTCGAGCTCGAAGCCGAGCTCACCCAAACCGATTCGCTGCCGCCGCGCCTGAGGGAACGCTCCCGTCAGGTCCATTGGCGAGCCGAGGCGGGTCAGATTCTGGATCATCGGCCCCAGGGGCGGCTCTGGCGTGCCCGTTGGACGCCGCCGGTCGGCTCGGCGGCCGTGCGGGTGGAAGCCGTCGCCACGATCACGCTGGAGGGCGCCGGCGGCCCGCTCCCCGCCGCGCCGCTGCTGGTGAGTCATCGGGCCGGGTTCTCCTTCCTCCCGCCGATCTCGCGCCTCTATCTGCTCGACGGCAAGCTCGATGATTACGCGATCGGGGATTACCTGGACCCCCGGGACCCGACCTTGGGACAGCGATTCAATCTGGAATCGCGCTGGCACGAGCTTTATCCGGAGCGCTATCGGCCGCCGGATTACTTCTACCGGGTCGACGCGACGACGAAGGGGCTCCGAATCTCCCCCCATTTGACGCTCGGCCACTTCGCCATCGATTTCCCGTGGGGGAGCCTCGGGTTGCCGCAATACGTCGCCGTCGATCCGGCCCTTGTGGAGAAGCTAGAGGCCCTGGTGGCTCTCATGCGGGAGGACGGTCGATTCGGAGTGACCGGCCTCACGCCCATTTACGGCTTCCGCCCCCCGGCCTTCAATCTGAAGACCATCGAGGATCACGCCGAATCGAACCTCAAGGTCCCGTTCTCGATGCATCAATACGGCCGAGCGATGGACTTCATCATCGACGAGGACGGCGACCTCGTGTTGGACGACCTGAACGGCGATGGCCGTCACGATATCCTCGACACGCTCGAAATCCTGCATTATGTCAACCTTCTGGACCGGCGCTACCGGGAGGCCGGCCAGTGGGATCGGGTCGGGGGAGCCGGGATTTACGATCACCATGATTTCACGGGCCGACCGCAAACAGCCTACATCCATGTCGATACGCGCGGCTTTCAGAACGAGCAGGGGGAGCTTATCCGCTGGCGGGTCGGCTGGCCGGAGCACCTCCCCTTCCCGCGCTGGGGCAGCATCTGAGCCCTGCCTTCGAGGCTCGATGCATGCGGCGCGACGGGGCCTCAGCCGGGGGCCGCTGCTGGCCGCCGCCGGCGTCGTGCTCCTGGCGACGTGGGCCCCGCTCGGCGCCGAGGAAGTCTGGCCCGGGGTGGAGGTCCTCGTGCGGGAGCGGGCGGGGGAGCTGACCGGCCTTCGCGTGGGGCTCTTGACCAACCCGACAGGGGTCGACCGGCGGCTCAATTCGACAATCGACCTGGTCCGGGCGTTGCCCGGGGTCCGGCTCATCCGCCTGTTCGCGCCCGAGCATGGCATTCGAGGAGGGTTTTACGCCGGGGAGCGGGTCGATGAAACGCGCGATCCCATCTCGGGGCTGCCGGTGGGGAGCCTCTATGGAAGCACGCGCCGGCCGACGCCGCAGATGCTCGCCGACCTGGACCTGGTCCTCTATGACATCCAGGACGTGGGCCACCGCGCCTACACGTTCGTCTCCTCGCTGACGTACATGATGGAAGCCTGCGAAGCCGCCGGGGTGGAGGTCGGCGTGCTGGACCGGCCGGACCCGATGGGGGGAAACCTTGTCGGCGGGCCGATGATCGTCCCGGCGTGGCAATCCTTCATCGGCGTTCACGCGGTCCCCCAGGTTTATGGGATGACCCCCGCCGAGTGGGCTCGGCTGATCCAGGCCGAGCGGACCCCAAGGCTCAAACTCAGAATCTATCCCCTGAAGGGCTGGCGGCGAGGGATGACCTACGGCGATCTGGGCTGGCCCTGGGTATCCCCGTCCCAGCACATCCCCCGCTGGGAGACGAGCTTCTTCTACGCCATGACGGGGACGCTCGGAGAGCTCGGTCGGCTCAACATCGGCGTCGGGACGCCCCTGCCGTTTGAGCTGATCGGAGCGCCGGGGCTCGACGGCGTCGGCCTGGCCGAGCGTCTGAACGGGCTGGGGCTTCCCGGAGTCCGCTTCCGTCCCTGCACGTTTACGCCCCGTTACGCGGCCTTCAACGGCCAGGCCTGCCAGGGGATCCAGATCCATCTGACCGACGTGCGGACGGCCGATCCTTCGGCCATCCAACTCGCTCTCATGTGGGGTCTTCAAGAATCCGCCTTGGGGCGAGGGCTATTCCCTCAGCCGACGCTCGCCGGCGAGCCGACAATGTTCGAGAAGGCACTGGGCGACCCGGAGCTGGCCCGAACCCTGGCCGAAGGGGGGAACCCCCTGGACCACGAGGATCGGTTGAGGCGAGAGGTCGGGCAGTTTCTCAGGCGCCGGACCCGCTATCTGATCTATGATTAAGGGAGCCCTGGCCACGGGGGGGTGGAGCGAGCGGCGTTGAGCCCCGGCGCGCTGGATTTCACGATCATCGTCCCCGTCTTCAACCGCGCCGACGCCATCGAGGCCTGCGTCCGGAGCCTGTATGCCGTTGAATACGACCCCACGCGATTCGAAGTGCTGGTGGTCGATAACGGTTCCACGGATGAGTCGGCGCGGGTCGCGCTGCAGGCCGGGGCGCGCGTCCTTTCCGTTTCGCGGCCCAATCGGAGCCTCGCCCGGAACGAGGGGGCTCGCGTGGCGCGCGGCGGCTGGCTGGCCTTCACGGACTCCGATTGCGTGATTGATCGGGGTTGGCTGAAGGCTTTCGCCGAGGCGGCCGGCGCGTACGACGGGGCCCCGGGAAGGGAGTCCCCGGCGGTGCTGGCCGGTGAAATCCTGAACGGGGGGTGCGCCTCGCCCGTCGAAGCCTATATCGCCGAGCGAAGGTGGTTGGATCAGGCGAAGTTTCTGGCCGGCCGGCGGTTCGCCCCGCCGTTCGCCGCCACGGCCAACCTGGCCGTCCGGGCCGATGCCTTCGAGCGCGTCGGCGGTTTCGACCCCCAGATGCCGCCGGCCGAAGATGCCGACTGGTGCTGGCGGGCCGCCGAGGAAGGCTGCGCCATCCGGTACGTTCCCGCGGCGCTCGTCCGCCATCATCATCGGGCGACGCTCACGGGCATGCTCCGCCAGGCCTACGGCTACGGGCTGGGCAACGCGCGGCTTTTCTGCAAGCATCGGCGGCGCTGGGGGGCGCGGGCTTGGATCGAGTGGAACTGGTGGGTCTGGGCGATCAAGGGGCTGGCGCGGTCCCCCTGGGACGCGCTGACCGGGGCAACGCCCCTGGACAAACGGCTCGGTTGGTACGACTTTCTCGCCAACGGCGCCCAGGCCCTGGGGCGGCTCCGGGGCGGATGGGAAGGGGGCGTGCTGATTGTTTAGAACGGAAGGGTCGGCGCTGAAGCCGCTCCGGTGGGTCAAACATGGATCGTCGGCGATTAGATAGGCCAGGGGGGGGATCGTGGAAAGGCCTCTGGGCTTTGCTTCTGGGGGTCGGCGGCGTGAGCCGTGGACTTGTCGCGGCCCCCGTCGTCGATCTTCAACTCGTCCAGAGAGCCTCTGGGTTCGTCAATCCGGTTTACGTGACTCACGCCGGCGACGGCGGAGGCCGCCTGTTCGTTCTGGAGCAGAGCGGCGTGATCCGAATCATTCGCCCCGACGGGACGGTCGCGGCCACCCCGTTGCTCAGCATCACCGACCGGGTCTTGAGCGGGGGGGAGCGGGGATTGCTCGGGCTGGCCTTCCATCCGAGTTTCGTCGCCAATCGTTGGTTTTACGTCTATTACACCCGCCGGCCCGACGGAGCCTCGATCGTCTCCCGCTTCGAGGTTACGGCCGGGGACCCTGACCAGGCCGACCCGAGCAGTGAATTCATGGTCCTGGGCCCGGTGACCCAGCCTCAGTCCAATCACAACGCCGGAATGATCGAGTTCGGCCCCGATGGCCTGCTCTACATCGCCCTGGGCGACGGCGGCGGCGCGGGGGACACCGGCACCGGCCATACGGCCGGCATCGGCAACGCCCAAGACCCGACGAACCTCCTCGGTTCCATCCTCCGGATCGATATCAATTCGCTCTCGCCGCCGCTCAACTACAGCATCCCGCCGGATAATCCCTTCGTCGGCAACACAATGGGGCGACGGGAGGAAATCTATGCCTGGGGGCTGCGCAACCCGTGGCGGTTCGCCTTCGACAGCCGCCCCGGCGGGACGAATCGTCTCTTCACCGGGGACGTGGGGCAGAACACGCTCGAAGAGATCGACATCATCATCCGGGGGGGGAACTACGGCTGGCGGTGCATGGAGGGGACGCTCCAGTTCAATTTCACGGCCAACTGCGCCGCCGAAACGCTGCTCCCCCCGATCCACGTTTACGGTCGATCCGACGGCATCAGCGTCACCGGCGGCTACGTTTATCGAGGGGAGGAATCCCCCAACATGACCGGCCTGTATATTTTCGGGGATTTCGGTTCGGGTCGGATCTGGGCCCTGGAAGAAGTCGGCGGTTCCTGGGAACGGACGCAGTTGCTTGACACTACGCTGGCGATCAGTTCCTTCGGCGAGGATGAGGGGGGAGAAATCTATCTGTGCGCTTATGGAACGTCAGGAGCGGTTTACAAGCTGGTGGACGCGGCCCCGACGCCGGAACCCCTGACCGGCGCGCGACGCTGGGCCCTCTATGACTGAGGCGCGGCGGGGGGGCGCCCCCCGAACCGCCCCCTGAGGCGCTCAAACACGAGCTCAACGTCGGGAAACCAGCGGCCGAAGTCCCCAGCCAGCCGGCGCGCCGCGGCCTCCCCCTCGGCCAGAAACGTGAAAGTCAGCCAGGCGTCCACGGCCTGCTCGTAGAGGCGATAGACCTTCCAGTAGCGGATCATCTGAGGGACGACGCGGTCGGGAGGCGGCAGCGGCTGATCATCGGCGACGAAACGCCGCCGGACCGCGCGGAGATGCTCCCCGTCGACCGTCGGGCGCGGACCCGCCGCCGGGATCGAGCCCGCGGGCCCGAGCCTGACAGCCAGCCCCCGCGGGACCGTCGTGAAGGACTCGATCCAGGGCCGTTCCTGGGGATGGCGGAGGACGCCGAATTCGACAAACGCCCCGCCGGCCGCCTGACCCATCGCCACCCATCGCCGGGCCAGGTTTTCGTAAGCGGCCTGGATCGCGGCGGGGTCATAGCCTCCCCCCCGGTCGAACTGACGGACCAGCTTTCCGAAGGCCTCGAACTCGGCGGCGGCGCCCTGGACGAGGTCGGGGACGGAGAGTTCGAGAAAGGGGCCGTACCAGGCCCGGCGCATCAGGAGCGTATCAATGACGCGCAGATCGGGCCGGAAGCCCTCGACGTGCCGGAGATAGAGATACGGCGCGTAGAAGTTCCATTCGCTGGTGAAGAAGAGGCTCCCCTCGGGCATCGTCGCCACCGTCTCCTCGACCAGCCGTCGGGCCGCCCGATCCTCGCGGAGATCGCAATGGGCGAAGTTCCTCGCAAGATTGATCGCCACGAGGCATGCCGTTAACGCCGCCGTCGCTCCCCAACGCCAACGGGGCAGGAGCTCGTTCAGGCGCGACGATGCCAGCGCGAGAAGCCAGGCCACGGCCCAATGGCCCGGCAGGAAGTAAGCTGAGCGATCCTCCGGGCCGACGGAATAGCCCAACACCAACACGAGATTCAGGCCGATCAGAATCCCCGGCGGAACCCATAGCGACGGCGCGACGCCACCGAGAGTCGGAGAAGGCCCCGCTCCCCTCGGTGGGGCCCCGGAGCCAAACGGCGCGGCCGCCCCGCGAGGGCCTCGCGTCGGCAGAGCGCTCATGACGAGGAGGGCCGCCCCAACCGCCAGGAAGACGATCCCCCCGTCGATCAGCAGCGAGCTGATCAACTCCAGCCCGGCGCGGCCGGAGACGGCGTCGGCCCCGAGATGGAGTTGATACTGGCGTCCGGCGACATGGCGCGCGAGGTCGCCGAGGCGCTCGATCCCGCCCCAGTTCAGGATTCGATCCCGCCGAGCCGCGATCATCAGATATCCGTAAAGCGAACCAGCGGAGAGGAGGGCGGCGGCGGCGCCGGCCAGGCAACCAGGTCGCCGGACCAGTTCCGGGAAGACCACGAGCAGAAAGACGGCCGATGCCGCCAAATGTGGCGCGGCCGTGGCGTGATGATTGGCCAGCCCCAACGCGGCCAGGAAAAAGCCGCCGGCGATCCAACCCAGGCCGGAGACGGGAGCCGAGACGCGCCGGAGAGCCTCTGGGGGTCGGCTCGACGCCGGGCTCCGCCAGGCCGGCATTCGGCAGGCTCCGACCATCATCCCGGCCCACCCGCCAGCCGCCAGAAAAGCATTCAGTGCGTAGACCTCGGCCAGTCCGCTCCAGCTCCAGGGGACGCGGCCCGTCAGCCAGACGAGCGAGCCGAGCGAGGCCGAGGCCGATCGGCTCGATCGGCGCGATGAGCCCCGAGCCCGGGTGCAAGAGAACGCCAGAGCCCGCTCCAAGGCGATGAAGGTGGCCCCGACGGACAATCCCATGAAGAGGGCGGACATCAGATTGAGCCCGCGAACGGGACTCAGGCCGGGCAAATGAGCGAAGACGCGCCCGACGAGAAGATAGAGAGGGAAACCCGGCGGGTGAGCGACGCCGCCGCTCCAGGCGGCCAGGGCCAGCTCCCCCGAATCCACCAGGGGGAGATCGCGCGCCGAAGTCCAGGCATAGAGGGCCGTGGCGGCGACGGCGAGGCCGCCCGCGGCGAGCCAGGGGGGCCGCTCGAGGGGCGACGGCCCGTGAACGGGCGGAGCCGGACGGCTCAAATTTCCATGACGACCGGGAGGATCATCGGGTAGCGATCGGTCTCGTTGCGAAGGAATTTGCGAAGGGCCTTGCGGACGGCGTTCTTGACGACCTCCCACTCCTCCTTGCCTTCCTTCTCCGTGGCCTCAAAGGCTTCCAGGACGACGCGCTTGCAACGCTCGATCAAGGCTTCGTTGGCGTCAACCTCGATGAAGCCGCGCGAGACGATATCGGGCCCGGCGATGATCTTAAGCGTCCGCCGGTCGATCACGAGGATGACGATGACCATGCCGTCCTCGGACAGATGCTGCCGGTCGCGCAGGACGATCTCTTCAAGTTGTTCGAAGATGCGGCCGTCGACCAGCACCTGGCCGGCCAGATCGGCCCGGCGGCGCACAGCGGCGCGACCGTCAAGATCGAGCGCATCCCCATTTTCCAGAACGAAGATGTGCTCAGCCGGCAGCCCGAGGGATTCCACCAGCTCCGCGTTGCTGATCAACTGGCGCAGCTCGCCGTGAATCGGCACAAACCATCGCGGCCGGACCATGCGGAAGAGTTGACGCATTTCCTCGCGATAGGCGTGGCCGGAGGCATGGATCGGCGCTTCGCGCTCGGTGATGACGTGCGCTCCCCGCCGATAGAGATGATTGATCATCCGATAAATGGCCCGCTCGTTACCCGGAATCATGCGCGCCGAGAGGGCCACGCAGTCGCCGGGCTCGACCCGATAACCCCGAAAGCCGTCGATCGCCAGGCGTGAAAGGGCCGAAACCGGCTCCCCCTGGGACCCCGCGGCCAGCAGCATCCGTTCGACCGGCGGCAGAGCCCCCAGCTCCTTGAGCGAGACGATCAACCCCGCCGGATACTGCAACAGCCCCAGCTCGGCGGCGATCTCTACGTTGCGTTCCAGGCTATAGCCGGTGACGGCCACCTTGCGGCCGGTTTCGACGGCGACGTCCAGGGCCGCCTGAAGGCGGAAGAGGTGAGAAGCGAAGGTGGAGAAAATAACGGCGCCGGCGGCCGGGGCGATCGCCTGTCGCAGGCCCTGCCGGACGGAGGCTTCCGACGGGGAGTTCCCCTCCCGCTCGACGTTGGTGCTGTCGGCCAGGAGAAGCAGGACGCCCCGCTCGCCGTGCTGGCTCAAGGAGTAAAAGTCCGAGGTCTCGCCTTCCTCGCTCGGGTCGAATTTGTAATCGCCCGTGTGGATGACCGTGCCGATGGGCGTGCCGATGGCCAGGGCCATCGACTGAGGGATGGAATGGTTGACGCGGAGGAATTCGATCTCGAAGGCGCCCAGTTGTTCGCGCGAGCGTCCCGTGACCTCCCGAAGGTCCAGACGCCCGACCAGATCCATCTCCCTAAGCTTCTCCTCGACCAGGGCCAACGTCAGGCGGGAGCCGAAGACGGCCGTCTCGAACTCGCGCGCGAAATAACCGACGGCGCCGATGTGATCCTCGTGGCCGTGGGTGAGGATCAAACCGCGCAACTTCGAGCGCCGCTCGGCGACGTAAGCGAAGTCCGGGATCACGGCGTCGACGCCGAGCATGTCCTCTTCGGGGAACATCTGGCCGCAGTCGACGAGGATCATGTCCTCGCCGAATTCGAGCGCCATCATGTTCTTGCCGAACTCCCCCAGCCCGCCCAGGGGGACGATCCGGAGCCGTCCCGGCTCCAGCTCGGCGTAAGGGCGGATGCGGTCCGGGATCCAGGGGTGGGGACGTCGAGCGATGATGAGCGCCTCCGGCGGGACCGTCCGTCAGCTCAGCCGGGCGATCAGATTAAGGCAATCCAAGGCCGTCTCACGGATTTGCGAGACCTTGGTCATTTCGCTGATCTCGGGGTGAATGTAAGGGTTGCGGTAATGCTGGAGATTGATGAGGAGGCTCCCGAGGCGATAGACCTCGGCGTCGGCGAGCCCCGTCAGGCCGAGGGGATTCTCCACCTGGATCTCTTCCTGAAATTTTCGGAACCGGTAAGTTCGCCCGAAGCAGATGAGCATGATGCCGAGCGCCTTGAGCCCGTCGGGTCGATACTTCCCGCCATGCTCGAGAATCCGCGCGAAGGTGTAATAGTAATTGTCGATGGTCGCCTCGTGGGGGGCGCTCTTCTGCGCCCGGAGAAGGTATTGCTGGTAGAAGATGGAGATGGCGTTGCGCTTGGGTTCCAGAAGGGCTTCGATCAGTGCCGGCGTCCCCGGTTCGTTCAAGAATCGTTGAATTCGCTTCCGAAGACGCGCCTTGGCCTCATTCTCCACGGCGAAGCAATAGGCGAAGCCCATCGAGCGGGAGAAATCCACCCCCGGCGGCGAGGTCCGGCTCTGAAGGAAAAGATACTCCGCCGTCGTCAGACTCTGCCGGGAGTCGGTCGCGAGCTCGGCCAAGGCGCTGACCGCCTCGGCCAAGGACTCCTCGGCCTGGCCGAGCCGGTCGGCGTCGGCTTCGCCGTCGAGGCGCCGGCGGCCGGGTCGGGCCGGCGGGCTCTGGGCTTGCTCCTCGGTCAGGGTGAGCAGGTGATCGAAAATCTCCCCCTTGAGGCCGGCGGGGATATCCTCGCGCCGGAGGAGGCCTTGGAGCGTCGCCAGCCCCGCCCGGCGGTCGGCCCCCGCGCGGCGGATCTCGGCCTGGATTTCGTGGGAGAGGCTCCGGGCCCGGGCATGCTGGCGGGAGGCCGCGTCGATGGCTTCATAGAGCCGCTCGATCTCCTCATCGATGCGGCTCTTGCTGATCACCCCCCAGGCTCCCAGCCGCGTGGCCTCGGCCCCTTCGTCAAAAGTTCCCACGGCCGAAATCATGATCACCGGCAGATGCGGCCGAAGCGATCGGACCTGACGGATCAGGTCGAGGCCCTCCTTCGGGTGGCGCATCGCCAGATCGGTGACGACGACGTCGGGCTCGGCCTCGTGAAGGCGGGCCAGGGCGGCCTCGCCGTCCTCGGCCTCCTGCACGTCATAGCCCCGGAGGGCCAGGTTGCGGCGGAAGGCCTGCCGGTAGCCCGGGTGATCGTCGACGATGAGGACTTGGGTCGGGGCCAACGTGTTCAGCCCCTCGGGGGCGGGATTCTGGCGAGCGGCCACGCGCGGCGGCCCACTTCGGGGCTTCTAATCCAGGGGAAGGTTCAAATCAAGCGCGACCTCCCCGCAGTCATGGAACTTCGGGCAGAAAATACATTCGTTCCAGACTTTGTGGGGGAGCGTGGCCTTGTCGGTCAGGCGAAAGCCGTTGCGCGTGAAGAAACCGACGCGGTCCGTGAGGGCGAACACCCGAGGGAGCCGCAGCCGGCGGGCTTCGTCCAGCAGCGCCTGGACCAGCCGGCTTCCGAGACCCTTGCCCCGCCAGGGCTCGGCCACGGCCAGGGATTTGATCTCGCCCAGGTCCGGCGTCCAGAGATGAAGCGAGCCGCAGCCGACGAGCTCCGGCCCGTCCCAGGCCAGGACGAAGCTGCGCAGGTGTTCGAGGATGGAGGCCTGGGTCCGCGGCAAGACGGTGGAGCGGCGCGAGGTCACTTCGATCAGCCGATGAATGGCGTCGACGTGATCGACGGCGGCGGGTCCCACGGCCACGCCGGCCGGCGGCGGGACGGCGGCGCCCAGCGTCGGCGGGGCGATCTCAGGTTGCAAGGTCATGGGTCGGCTCTCGGCCCGGACCCGCGCTCAGCGGGGGCCTGGGCCCGGCGCGTACGGCTAAAGGGCCAACAGTTCAAAACGCCCCTCCTCGGTCTGGACGATGCGAAACTGCGGGACGCGTGACTTACGAATAACCTCGATCATCCGGTCGGCGTCAGCCCCCGGATAGACCACGTTGACCACGGCCACGTCGCCGTAAAACGATTTGACGAAGACCTCGACTTGCGGGGAGGCCGATCGTATCCAGTGCGTCAGCGAAGCCAGGCGGGTTTCATCCACGCCGATGACGGCCAGCCGGAAATCCGATTGTTCGAGCATGAGACGGCCCCAGGCGGTGAAGAACCCCTCGGTCAAGCCGGCGGCGGCGGGCTGAGCCACGGCCTCCAGCAGGGCCGTCAGGGCCGCGGCCGGGTCCAAGCCGTTGGCCGTGGCCCGGCGGCGGGTCTCGCGCATGACCTCGCCGGTGTCCACGCGGATCATTGACAGATGGAGTTCGCCTTCCCGGAAAAAGAACTGATCGAACAGGACGACGCGGTCAGGTTGAGATTGGGCCCTCAAGCGGCCGGTGATGATCACATCGACGTTGGCCCGCTGGGCTTCGTCCCGAAACCGCCGCAGAGCCTGCGGATTGGCCGTCAGATCGAGCCCCAAACCGATCGGCTCCAGCCGTTCGGATTCGACGCGCAGCTCGTTGGCGCGCAGCTCCCGTTCGAGGGCTCGCCGGGCCTGGGCCTGGGCGATCGGCGCCCCGTCGAGCGTCTCCTCGATCGCGACGGCCACGATGGGCCGGACTTTCGGCTTGGCCACGAAGCGCTTCTCGGCCAGATCCTCATACAGCCGATCGACGTTGACCCCGACTTCGACGCGAAGGCGGCGGCTTCCGTCGGCGAGGATGCGCCGTTCCTTGATCACCCGGCGGGCGACGAACCGGTCGCCATAGACGCGCAAATAAGGTTCGAGCAGATCGCGACCCAGAAGGACGTAATTCTCGAAGTACAAAAGCGCGGCCGTGTTTTTCAAAGCCCGGACGGCCGCCTCCTGCAGAATCTGGGCCTCCTCCGTCCCCTCCAGGCTGTACTCAAACGTCTTGAGATTATCGATCCGAGCCCGTTCGGCGGCCGAGACGCGCGACCGTCGGCGTCGATTGAGTTCGGCGATCACCTGCGCCGCCGTCACTTCGGCTTCCTCGCCCGAGGCCGGCCGCGCGGCTTCGGCCCCCCCGCGATCGGCCGGCCTCCCCCGTCGAGGCTCCTGGGCCTGGCCAAGCCCGATCCATCCGCCCACGGCCAGAAGAGCGGCCCAAGCCCCGAAGCTCCATCGAGCCGCCGCCTTGTTCTTCGCCAGACTCCCCACGTCGGATCGCCTTTCCGTCGATTCCCTCTTCGCGGTTTCGCGCGCCCGGGGCGAGGATTCCAACCCCGGGCCTAACTCATTCACCATCAAATCTTTGACTCAGCCGCCCTGTCAACCGAAAAGCCGGAGGGTTGCCGGCCACCACGCGCCGCGGCGCGCGGAGAAGGTCCCCCCGCCGGTCCATGGATCATTTGCCCATCCCGACGTTCTGAGCTTTCTGAAACAGTTTACCCTCGGTCTTGATCGCCGGAGCGATGACGACTTCCGTCAGTTGAAACTCCTTGAGGCTGCGGGCCCCGACGGCCCCCATGCAGGTTCGCAGCGCCCCGACCAGGTTCTGGGAGCCGTCGTCCAGGCGAGCCGGGCCGAGAAGAATTTCCTCAAGCGAGCCGGTCACGCCGACGTGGATGCGCGTCCCGCGGGGGAGGTTATGGTGAGGCGTGGCCATGCCCCAGTGATAGCCGCGGCCGGGGGCTTCGTGGGCTCGGGCGAAGGCCGAGCCGACGATCACGCCATCGGCGCCGCAGGCGAGCGCCTTGCAGATTTCTCCGCCGGTGCTCATGCCGCCGTCGGTTATGATCGGAACGTAGCGCCCGGCCCGCTTGTAAAAGAAGTCCCGAGCCGCGGCGGCGTCGACCGTGGCCGTCACCTGAGGGACGCCGAGCCCGAGAACGCCCCGGGTCGTGCAGGCCGCCCCCGGGCCGACGCCGATGATCAGCCCCGAGCAGCCCGTTTCGAGCAATTCCAGGCAAACCTCGTAAGTCACGCAGTTGCCGACGAGGACCGGTACCTTCATCGAGGAGCAGAAGCGCTCCAGTTCCAGGAGCTTATACTCGCTGGAGACGTGCCGAACGGTCGAAACCGTGCTCTGAACGACAAAAATGCCCGCCCCCGCCTCCTGAGCGATCGGGCCGAACCTCTCGGCCCGCTGAGGGATGGCCGAGACGACCGGGAGGGCGCCGCCGGCCTTGATCTCCTCGATCCGGCGGCCGATCAGCTCCTCCTTGATCGGGGCCTGATAGATTTTCTGGAGGAGTGCCGTAACGGTCTCGTTGGGAGCCTCGACGATGGCCTTGAGCGGGGGGGCCGGATCCTCGTAGCGGGTCTGGATCCCCTCCAGGTTGAGGATGGCCAGGCCGCCGAGTTTGCCCATGGCCACGGCGAAGGCCACGTCCACGACGCCGTCCATCGCGGCGGCGATGATCGGGATCGGGTGCTCCCGGCTCCCAAGCTGAAGCCGGACGTCGACCTCGGCGGGGTTGATGGTGACGCTGCCCGGCACCAGGGCGATTTCGTCGAAACCGTAAGCGCGTCGGGCTTTGCGACCTCGCCCGATCCATTCACCCATAAGGCCTCAACTCCTCTTCGCCGGGCGGGAGCGACCGGGGGCCGGCCCGAGCCGCGCCTCGAACTCGGCCGGCGCCAGGTGAGCCTTGGATTAAACGTGAGCGACGCCCGATTGTCAACGGAGCCGCAGCCCGCCGGCCGGGTTTTCCCCAAAGCGGCTCATGCCACCTTGAGGAACAGGAGCGTGACATCGTCGATCCTTCCGGCTGCGCCCCGATGGCGGGACGCTTCGGCCTCCAACCGCCGGCAGAAGACTTGAGCCGGGAGATGGAAATGACTTTCGAGGAAGGCGGCCACCCGATCGGCTCCGAAGCGTTCCCCCGCAGCGTTGGTCGTTTCGAGAAGCCCATCGCTGTAAATCAGCAGGCACGTCCCGGACGATACCTTGAGTTCCGTCGCCGGATAGGCGGCCCCCGGCATGGCCCCCAGGCAGCCGCCCTCGGCGACAAGGGGCCTCAGCTCGCCGTTGGGCTTTCGGACCAGGGGTTGGACGTGCCCCGCGTTGACGCAACTCATCCGGCCCCCCTTGCAGGGGACAAGGGCGACGACCATCGTGACGAGCCGACCTTTGTCGGCCTCCTGGCACACCATCTCATTGAGTTGCTCCATCACCCAACGCGCCGGCTCTTCCCGCCCGGCGGCGAGCCGGAGGAGAGCCCGCGTCATTCCGCGGAGGTCGGCCAGGCCGAGCACGGCTCCGGAGCCTTTGCCGGCCACGTCGGCCAGGATCAGGGCCAGGTCTCCGTCCGGCAGAATCACGGCGTCATAATAGTCACCCCCCACGGGGTCTCCGGGCGCGCTCAGGCCTCCGAGATCCCATTGCGGCCCCTGGGGTAACGCCAAAGGGGCCAGCGCCTCTTGAAGCGCCCGGGTGAGCTCGGCCTCCCGCCGGGCGGCCGATTCGGCCTGGCGAATCCGCTGGGTCTCGAAGAGACGCGCCCAGGGGGCCGAGCCTTCGGCAAGGGCCGCGAGCCAGCGCAGATGCCGGTCCTCAAACGGCGGACCGTCGCCGGGCCTTTCAAGATAGATCAAACCCGCGGGATCGCCGTCGACGATGAGCGGCGCGCAGAGAACGGATAGGAATCGGGGCCGTTCATCTTCGCCGGCTTCGTCGGCGTCGGTCAGCCGGATGCGACTCCAAAGAAGCGCCGAGCGCGACTGGAGGGCTCGACTCGAGGCGGGGATGGTAAAAGCGGGGGCGCGATGCTCGGCCGGTGGATGAGCGGCCACCCGACGGAAGGTTCCATCGGCGGCGTCTCGGATCCAAAGGGCGGCCGTGGAAGGCTGCAACCATGAGGCGACCTCCGTCAGGAGCCGCTCGGCGGCTTCGCCCAAGGCCTCCCTGGAGCCAAAGGCCGCGAGCGCCCGCCCCAGGCGATCCCAACCCTCCGGCGCCCCCTCGTCCGCGCCCGCCGCCAAGAGGCTCCACGCTCCAAACGATGGAACTTCACGGTTCGGCGGCGGACCCGAAGGGGGGGAAGCCTCAAGGTTCAGGATAAAACGATCGTGAGCGCGGCCTCCTGCCGCCGACGGCGGCTCCGACTCCAACACAAAGAGCGTCTCGCCGATCAACAAGCGATCCCCCGAGCGGATGAGTTCCTCGCCCCGGATCGGCCGATCGTTGATCAAGGTGCCGTTTCGGCTGCCGAGATCGCGCACGCGCCAGCCCCCCTCCGTCCGCGCAAGCGACGCATGGGCGCGGGAAGTTCGCCGGTCGATGACCTGAATGGTGTTTTCGGGGCCTCGGCCGATCGTGACCCGGTCGCCTTCAAGAGCGTAAATCAGGCCCGCGGCGTCGCCGGATTGAACGACCAGCCGATAGGTCTCCCTGACCGACATCCGCAAGAAGCCTCCAGGGGGCCGGCCAGGGGGGAGGATGAAGACTCCTTGCCCTCTCACCGGCGTCGTGCCGCTCTGGACTCAATCTAGGCGTAGCCCCCCCGCTGGGCAAGTCGCCCGAAGTTTCTTTCTTTCGATGAGGGAGGCTGCGGGCGCCAATGCCGGGACCCTCGATTCGGACGGCTTTCGGGGAGGTTGAAGCGCCGCGGGTCTGGGGCTAGCCTACCGCCTCGCGCCGAAACGATCCCAAGCGGGGCGCGACGCCCGATTCCTGACCGTGTGCGCCGGTGAAAAACGCCCTTGGTGGCAAAGGCTGCTCCGACGTCGGCGAGCCGACCGCACGCCCGCACCGGAACCGGCCGCCGAAGCCGAGGAGGCCCACGGCCGCCCGAGCCCCCCGTTCGGCGAAGAATCGCGGCGAGCCGTGGTCGTCGACGACCGCGAGCGCCCCTCCGGGCTGATCGAGGCCATCGGCCGCGTCTGCGGCGTGGAGCCGCAGGTTGAGCGGATCGGATGGGGGGACGTTCTCATCCACGGACGCGTGCTGATCGAACGGAAGACCGTGAGCGACTTCGCGGCCTCGCTCCTGGACGGTCGGCTCTTTTCCCAAACGGCGGGCCTGCGTTCCCAGCCTTACGAAACCCTTCTCGTGCTCGAGGGGGAGATGACGGCATCAGCCTGCGGTAAGCTCTCGCCGGCGGCGCTGCGGGCGGCCATGTTGAGTCTCAGTCTGGATTGGCGACTGCCGATCCTCCGCTCCCGCGACGTCGAGGACACCGCCCGATGGATACGGGCGATCCTTCGCCGGCGGTGGGCGCGGGCCGATCCGCCGGATTGGCGCTGGGTCACGCCGACCGGCCAGCGACGGCCGGAACGGCGGCTTTGGCGACGCCCCCGCCGCGAGCGCCTCCCGCCGGATGAACTACGCCGACGGGAAGCCATTCGGATGCTCGCCCAGATTTCGGGCATCGGCGAACAGAAGGCGCGCCGGCTGTTGGATCATTTCGGCAGCGTCGCCGCCGTGGCCGAAGCTTCCCTGTCGGAAATGGCCCGTGTGGACGGGATCGGCGCGCGGCTCGCCGAGACCGTCTTCGAGGCCCTTCACGCCGGAGGAGCCGAATCGCCCGAAGCCTGAAGCCCCCCCGGGCCCGATCCGCGAAGGCGCAGGAGGCCGCCACCCCAGGGCTTGATCGGACGCGCGCCTCCTGGGTATCGTGAGACCGCGGGCCGTGATCCGGTCGCCGGCGGCCCACGGGGCGGGCGGTTAGCTCAGATGGTCAGAGCGCTGCGTTGACATCGCAGAGGTCAGAGGTTCAATTCCTCTACCGCCCACCACGGCAATCCGGGTCCCCCCTGCGAAGAATCTCCGGCCGTTGTCCTCAGCCTTCCTGACCGAGAGCGATCCTTTTGAACCTCAGAAGCTCAGAACCCCGGAACCGGTCAGCGTCGCTTGCCGACCGAATCCGGCTTCCTCGCCCGCACGGGTTCGGAACCTCGAATCGCCGGCCGAACGGATCGAAGCGCCTTCTCCTGCGTTTCGGACCATTCCTGCTGCTCGGCGGTCTCGCGGCGGGGCTCCGACCCGTGGCCCCCTGGCGAGGCCGCCCGTGGTCTCCCCCGGCCGCCGCCAAGCCGGTCGCCGAGCTCGCTGCGGCCCATCAGGCGACGATCCCCCAAGCGAGGATCGTCCAATTCCCGGCTGAAGAAACGCTCGGGCGGCTGAGAGTGAGCGATTGGGACGCCATGGCATACCGTCCTTTTGCCGAAGCCGTTGAAGCCCGGGGCGAGATCGCCGTCCCCGCCGGTAAGAAGCTCGGCCTTTTGGCGCGGGCCGAAGCTTTCCGGGACGGATTCACGCTCGCTGCCCTGGCTCCGGACGCGCTGCACCACTTGGTCCTGACCGGGCCGGAGATCACCGACGCCACGCTTCGGCCCGTGGGGAATTGGACTCTGATCCAATCGCTGTTCCTGATGGATTCGGCGGTTACCGACGCTGGTTTAAGCGCGCTGGTAGCCCTGCCTCGATTGCGCGTTCTGCGCCTGGAGGGGCGGAGCTTCACCGATGGAGCCGTGCTCTATCTCCGCCGCCTCGACCCCCTGGATCGACTCCAGCTCCGGGGGACGCGCCTGACGGCCGAGGGGGTCGCGGCCCTGCGGCGGGCCCTGCCGGGGTGCCGGATCACGCACGACCTGCCGACGCCGGCCCGCGCCGCCGCCTGGCCGGCCCAGCCGATCTCTTGAGTGGTCCACCGGGACCCTGCGGTCACCGCGGGGGGCCGCCAATTCCGGGCTCGATGCGCCCCGGCATGAAAAAAAAGTGGGACTTTAAGGTGGAAGTTGGGTCCCCGGGACCTATAAATGACCTGATTGTCATCCGAGGGAGCGGAGGAGCCACATGGCGAAGAACCTGGCGCGTAAGTCGGAGCCTCCCCGGCTTCCGACCTTAATGGAGGAAGCATCCGGCCTCGGGAGGCCGACCGACGCTGCAAGGAAGACGCCGCCACGAACCGGGAGGCCAAGGGTTCTCGCCCGCCGAAGGCTCGGGTTGGCCCTTGCCCTGGGGTCCTGCCTCTGGACGGCTCCGGCGGGCGAGGTCGAACCTCCCACTTACCGCGGCAAGGTCTTCCGGCTCCTGGAGCACAAGTGTCTCTCGTGCCACGTGACCGGGGGGATCGCCCCCTTCTCGGTGGAGACCTATGCCGAGACGGCCTCGCGAGCGACGCTGATCAAGCTCTACGCGCAGGGCCGCCAGATGCCGCCGTGGAACGCCGCCGTTGACCAAGGGTTCCCCGAGGGCCAGGGATTCGTCCAGGATCGATCGTTGACGCAGGAGCAGATCGACCTGCTGGCGGCTTGGGCCGACGCCGGCGCGCCCGAAGGCGACCCCGACGAACCCTTGCCGCCGATCAACGTGAACACGGATTGGACCTTCGGCGAACCGGATCTGATCGTGGAGATGCCGGAACCGTGGACGATGCAGCCCACCGACCCGGACATTTACCGCTGTTTCGTCTTCGCGGCCAATTATCCGGTCGACGTGACGATTTCGAGCATGGACTTCAAACCCAGCAACCTGCTGATCGCCCACCACGCGCTTGTCTTTCTCGACCCGAACCGCGAAGGCGTGACCAAAGACGCGGCTTCGGGGACGCCGACCGACGGCTGGACCTGTTTCGGGTCGCCGGGGGTGAGCGGTCAGGTCCTGATCGGCGGTTGGGCCCCCGGGGGCGGGACGCAGGCCTACAGCGAGCGGACGGGCTATACGATCCCCGCCGGAGCCGACCTCATCGTGCAGATGCATTATCATGCCTATGAGACGGAGCAGTCCGATCAGACGCAAATCGGCCTGAAGATCGCCAGCGACCCCAATATCCTCAAGCTCTATCAGGCTGTCCCGACCCGAACGAATTTCACGATTCCGGCTCAGACGTTCAATTTCCAGGTCAGCCATGCGGTGAACGTCAATTCGGCGATCCATCTGATCGCCAGTTTCCCCCACATGCACATGTTCGGGCGGGAGCTGACGGCGACGGCGGATCTGCCGGACCCCGAGCCGGACATCCCGATTATCTACGTCGACAACTGGGACTTTGACTGGCAGAACTTCTATGTCTACAAGCAACCCATCGCCCTGCCGGCCGGAAGCGTCATCAACTTCGTCGGGATATACGATAATCCGACCGATAATCCCGTGAGCGGGGGGCCGGGGAGCCTGGATGAAATGTTGACCCTGGGGATCGCCTGGACGTACGACAGCCAGGGCGTCCCCGATCCGCCGGATTCGACCGGGCCCCAGATCGTGACCTACGGGGCCGTCGGCGACCTTTCCTCCGTTTTCGTCGAATTCGACGAGACGATCAAAGTCCCCGGCTTTCCCTGGGACGTGGACTTCGTGTTTGCCGATGGCTCGGTCCGTCTCGCCCCGGCCTCGATCCAGGTTCAGGATGAGACGCTTTCGCTCGGCTTCAACCCGGCTCTTACCGCCGGGGACTACCGGCTTCAGGTGAACGCCTTCTTCGCCGTCAGCGATCCGGCGGGCAACTTTCTCGATGGCAACGGCAACGGCGTCGGCGGCGAGCTGAGCGACGATCGGGCGTTCCTTTACGCGCTGACGCCGACGCCGGTCCCGGCCGATGTGTGGGTGGATTTTCCTTACGACGGGACGGAGACCGGGTGGTTCGAACGGCCCTTCAACACCCTGGCCGAGGGCGTCGGCGCCGTCGCCGCCGGCGGCACGGTCAGGATCAAACCGGGAACAACGAACGAGACGGGGCTCTTCACCAAGCCCGTCCGGCTTGAGTCGGCCGGCGGAATTGTTCGCATCGGCGAGCAGTGAGGGGATCGGCGGGCGCTGCGGGGCAAAAAAGCGTTGACGGCGAAAAAGCCTTGAAGCTACAAAGGATACGCGATTGGTTGACGGGGCGGGCGCGTGTCGGGTTCAATGGCGGAAGGGTGCCGAGGGCGGCCGGGTGATCGGAGGCGAACCGGGGTCGGCGATTGATCCGGACTCCGCTGCGGCGGGGCCTCATGCGCCGAGCGGAGCCTTAGGGCGGTAGAAACGATCCATGGCAGAGGGGGGGAACGGGAGAACAACGGTGGCCAAGGTCGGACAGGTCTTGGGGGTGGACATCGGCACGCATTCGATCCGCGTGGCCGAGGTGGCCCTGACGCCGGCGGGCGTCGACGTGCGCAAGCTGGCCGAGGCGCGCCTGGTATTGGAGGCGGGTCAGAAAGAGTCCGAACGGCAGGCCTCGATCGCGGCCCAGCTCAACGGACTTCTTAAGACGCATAAATTCAAGGCTCGGCACGCCGTTTTCTGCGTCCCGGGGCAGACGGTTTTCGTGCGAAGGCTCCGGCTGCCGGCGACGACGCCGGAACGGATGAGCCGGATCATCCGGTTCGAGGCGCGCGAGCAGATTCCCTTCCCGCTGGAAAAGACGGTCCTCGAATACCAGGTCTTCCCGTCGGACACGCCCAATAATGAGGTTGAAGTCCTCCTGGTGGCGATGAAGCGGGAGTTTGTCGATAGTTTCATGAAGATGGTGAGGCGAACGGGCCTGAACGCCGTCGCCATCGCCGTCTCTTCCCTGGCGTTGCATAACTTCCACGAGCTGAACGGGACCAAACGGCCTATCGGCGCCAGGGCCAAAGCGGCCTCGGCGGGCGGCCCGGACCAGGACAAAGGCGCCCGCAAGTGGGCCGGCAAAGGTTTCCTTTCTCTCCAATTGGGTCGGCGCAAGAAACCGGCGGCCCCGGAGGCCGAGGCCGCCGGCGAAACCGCCCCGTTCGAAGCCATGGAACTCGAAGAGATTCAGGCCCAGATCAACCTCGGGGCCTCCATCATGGACCTGGCGATTCCCAAGGCGGGGCCGAGCCGGCTGATCGGCTTCACGCGGTCGGTCCCGGTGGCCGGCAATCAGATGGATCGCGAGGTGCGGTCCCGGCTGGGGCTCGAATCGCTGGACGAAGCCCGACGGGTCAAAGAGGAATCGGCGGCCATCCTGGCTCAGGACTTTGAGTTGGCGGGCGATCCGAAGGCGATCAACCGCCCGGCCAGCGAGGCGGCCACGGCCGTCGCCGACCGGATGATCGCCGAGATTCGCCGATCGTTGGACTTCTTCATTTCCCAGCCGGACGGGGTGGCCGTCGACAGCATCGTCCTTTCGGGGGGTCTGGCCCGGATGCCCTATCTGAGCAACTACATTGAGGAAAAGATGGGCGTGCCGGTGACGCCGGCCGAGGTCCGCAGCGAGCAGATCAGCGTTTCCGAAGAGTTAGCCCCTTCGATCCCTTCCTTTGCCGTTCCTCTGGGGTTGGCCTTTCAGGGGATCGGCGTCTCCCAGATCCAGATCGATTTCCTGCCGCAAGAGGTCAAGGACCTTCGCTCGTTCGCCGAGCGGAAGGTCCAGTTAGCCGCGACAACGCTCCTGTTGGCGGGGACCGTCTTCTACAGCACGCAGTTGGGAGGCCGATACCTTCAGGTCAACCGGGGCCTCGCCGAACAGTACGGCGCCTTCGTCGCGCAGGAACGCCAGCGCACCAATCGGATCAACGCCGCCGAGAAAACCAATCAGGAACTGGCGAGCCAGTTTGAAGCCCTCGTCAAGGGGCAGACCAATCGCTACCTCTGGCTGGAATTCCTCTACATGCTGGTGGAGAACCGGCCCTCGGACACGGTGATCGAGCGGATCACGCTGCCCAACAACGGCCGGGTGGAGATCGCGGGGCTTTCCTCGGCGCGCGCCTCGGTGATGGATTTGCTCAACGCCCTGGAAAATCAGCCCGCCTACGTCGGCGGGACGCCGAGGATCAGCGCCCTTGAGAGCCCGCGGCGGGACCCGCGCTTCCGGACCGACGTGATTCCCTTCGCCCTCCAGTTGGCCTCTTTCGACCGCAGTTCGCGCCATCGCAGCGTCAAGCGAAGTTCGGTGGCGAAGCTTGACGAGTCCGGCCAACTGATTCAAACCACGATCGACGGCGTGGACCTCGAAGCGCTCAACGAAATGATGAAAATGAATTTCTAGGCGAGGATCGGGCCCCCGGGACCCGAGGCAGGCGCCCATGCCCACGGCCAAGGAACAACTGCGGCAGATCGGTCAACTGGCGCTCCGCCATCTGGATTACGTGGTCATGGGGACCTTGGGGTTCCTCCTGGGGGGGTTGTTCATGATCGGCGTCTCCGAGAGCGCGACGCCCGAAGCCCAACTCGCCCCTCCGGCGCCGCATACCTTGAACAAGGCCATCGCGCTGGACTCGCCGGCCTATACCGGCGTGGTTTACATGGCCGAGCGCTTCGGCCCGATGGAGACCTCCGTCTATCGCAAATTGCTTGAGCTCAACATGTTCGACGCCCGGCTGGTGTTGACGCGCGAGGAGCTGGAGACTCAGGCCAAGGAGCTGACCGACTCCGCCCGACAGCAGTTCGAACAGGGCAACTGGACGCGAGCCCAGGAGTTAGTCGGCCAAGCCTTACAGATTTATCCGACGTTCCCCACGGCCCGGGCCCTCAAGCAGGCGATCGAGGCCCGGCTGACGCAGCCGGAGCCGACTCCAGCGCCCGAAGCCCCCGTGGAGATTCCTCTGCCATGAGCGGTTTCTCCGATGGAGTCGCGGGGGCAGGAGCGATAGCCAGGCTGGGCCCCAAGCCCCAACCGCGGGAAAGGCGCAGGCGGCGCCCGGATCGGGTTTTCCTTGACAAGGGTTATCACTTTCACCATCTAATCGACTGGTTGCGGGAGGTCGGCTCCGCGCGAGCCCTGTGGACAGCGCGGCGACCCTTGAGCTGATTGGCGTTAATCGATCGTTGGGCAAGCCGGTTCGGCCCATTTTATCCAGAGGGATGAGCTTCCCATGATGCGCCACTTTATTCACAGGGGACGTTGGCTGGCCATCGCCCTGCTCTCGTGGGTGGCCATCGGCTCCAGCCCGGCTGAAGCGCCGGAGCTCAGCCCTTATGACCCGCAGGTCGGGTTCCGCGTCCTGGAGCTGGTGAAGAAGTCGCCGGAGGGGCGCGCCCAGAAGGAAGCCCTGGCGATGCTCGAAGAGGCCGCCGAAGCCTATCGCCGCGCCTCCTTCAGTGTGGCCATGGACTGGTGCGAAAGCGCGGCCAAGCTTCTGCCGGAGGCCCCGCCGGTGGCGGTCCTGCTTGAATTCGCCGCCGAGCGTCGAGCGCTTCAGCGAGAGGCTCAACGCGGGCTCCCCCTCACGCAAACCGAACGCCAGCGCTACGTCGAAACCGCCTACGAACAGGCCGACCGTCTCCTGGACGATCGGCAGTACGAGCAGGCCTTTGCCGCCTTCCACCAGGTCTGGCTCATCGCCGGGGATTACAAGAAGACGCTCTCGTCGCTGGAAAAGGCCCTGGATAAGGGTCGATTCGACCCCGAGATCGCGCTGGCCGGGACGCTCCCCGACGTCGGCCCCTCTTCAGCCCCGGCGGTTGCCACCCTCCCCTTGACCGAGGCCGCGCCCGTAGAGCCGCCGGAATCTCAGCCCGTCGAGGAGCCGGCCCCTGAGGCTGCCGTTTCCCCTGAGGCCATCCCGCCGATGGAACCGACGCTGCCGGCGGCGGAACCTGCAGCGCCGCCGCTTGCCCCCGCGGAAGCGCGCCTGCGCGTGGATGAGCTGACGCTGCAGGCCCAGTTTGAAGCCCAGAGGGGAAATTCAGTGGTTGCCCGCGGCCTCTACGAGCAGGCGCTCAGCCTTGATCCGGAGAACAAGGTGGTCCTGCGCGGACTGAGACTCCTGGAGGCCGCCTTGGAGGAAGCGGCGACGGCCCCATCGCAGCCCGTGGCGGTCGCCTCGCCGGAGGAGTCCCCGGCGGAGGGAGGGGCGAGCGCCACGACGCCGCCTCTGGCCGAGGCAGAGCCTAGGCTGCCAGTAAGCATCGGCAACGTGCCGCCGATCGATACCGCGCCCCCCACGCCTTTAGTCCTGGCACCCGCCCTCCCCACAACCGATGTCCCCCCCGTTCAAGCGCCGAGAATAGAGGTATTACCCGCTCAGGAACTGCCCGCGCCGGAGGCAACGCTCCCGGCCGAACAGCCCCAAACGCTGCCGTTCGCCCTGCCGGCGGCGGAACCGGAGAGCCCGGCGCGGCCGGCTGTCGAGTCAGCTCTCGCCCCCACGCCGCCGCGGACGCTGGCCGTCCCGATTGCCGAGGCCGCCCCCGCGCCCGCCCCAACGATCGCCGAGCCCGAGCCCCCCCGGGCAGAGCCGGCCGTCCCCCCGAAGGAAGGCCCCGACCCGAGGCTCCAAGGATTGAGCTATGAGGCCGAGGCGGCCCTGCGCGTGGGGGAATGGGACCGAGCCGAGGCCAACTATCGAGAGATTCTCAGCTTCGGGGGGGATGACCGAGAGGCCCTCAAGGGGTTGCAGAAAGCGCAGGAAGCGCGCGCGCGCGAAGACAAGGCCCGTCGAGAAGCCGAAATCGATCGGCTGACCGACGCGGCCGACGCCGCCCGCCGGCAAGGCCAGTGGGAGGCGGCTCAGGCGGCGTTGGATGAGGTGCTCCGGCTGGACCCTCGGCATCGGCGGGCGCGCAGGGATTTGAGAGAAGTCGAAGAGCGTCTCGAAGAGGCGCGGCGGGAGGAGACGGCGGCGGCCGTTGAGGCCGACCTCAAGGTCGCCCGTGATCTGATCGAGGCCGGAGACCTGGAACGGGCTCGCGAACGGCTGACGATCATCCTTGGCGAGGCCCCCGGCCATGAGCCGGCTCAGCGCGAGCTGCGACGCATCGACCAACTGGTGGCTCAAGGGGCGACGCGAGCTCCCGCTCCGGCCGCAGTGGCGCCGCCCGTTGCCGTCTCGGCTCCCACGGTCGCTCCGGGGGTGCCGATCGCGGCCGCCCCGGCCGTCGAAGAGCCGGGGCCGTTGCCCGTGACGCTCCCCCTGCCCGACGCCTCGGCCTCGGCTCGGCGGGGAGCCGTTGATGTGGCTCAGGCGGCCCAGGATCAACCGCCGGCGGCAGCGCTTCCAGCGGCCGCGTCGCCGGAAGGGGCTCGGAGCGAACGACAAGCCCGGCTGGAGCGCGCCCAACGGCTGAACGAACTGTTCGAACGGGCGCGGCGCCAATATAACGGCGGAGACATCGTGGCCGCGCGCCAGACGTGGGAGGAAATGCTCCGGATCGACCCGACGGAGAAGCGGGCGCAGGTTTACCTGGAGAACACGAAGGCCGAATTCGAGCGATTCCAGGCCGACGTGGAAGCCCAGCGGGCGGCCCGCGAGCGGGCCCGTGCCCGCGAGGAGCTGCTCAATTCCCCGGTCACGGTGATCACGGACCGGGTCCTGTCGCTGTCCGAATTCATGCGCCAGCTCTCCTTCTCGACGATCACCGAAATCCGGTACTACATCGCCGACGGGGCCGAGACGGAAATCTTCGCCAGCCTGACGGACATGCCGCTACGGGAGGTGCTCGACCGCGTCCTGACGCCCAAAGGGCTCGCCTGGGACATCGACGCCAACAACCTCATCACGATCCGGACGAACCTTCGGTCCCGGACGTTCAATCTGACGACCGATCAGATGAACAAGCTTCGCTCGCTGAAAGACACGGGCGAGCTTCAGCGGGTCATCTGGGGTCAGCCCGAGCCGCCGGTGCGGGGGGCGGAGCTGACCATCGACGAACGGCAACGAATCCTGCTGGTGGTCGGTTCGCAACTGCACATCGAGAAGATCACGGACTTTCTGGATCACCTGGAGACGGCGGTTTCCCCGGAGCTGGAGACGCGGTTTTACAAAATCCGGCCCGACGACGCCGACCGGATCCGCGTCCTGATCGACGCGCTGATCACGGCCAGCCAGGCCACGCCGCTGGACCTGGAACGCAAGCTCTTCATCGACGGCTCGGACCTGATCATCCGGGACACGCCGGAGAACATCGTCAAGATCGAGGAACTGCTGCTGGATCAGCAGTTCATCAACAACCTCCGCGACGAGCGGCTGGAGCTGCAGAACTGGAGCCTCATCCCGCGCGACGTGGACACGCGCCAGACTGACGAGATCGCCGCCTTCACGGGCCGGGTCGTCGAGGCCATACGAACGTTCCTGTATGCCCGCGAAGGGGTGGACGCCGCGCGGCGCGAAGGGCGCAATCTCTGGTTTGACCCCGCCACGCTGCAACTGACGGTCGTCGACACGCCGACCAATATCGAGCGGGTGGGGCGGTTCGTCGATTCGCTGCCGGAGCTGCGCCAGCGCCGCCTCCAGAAGATCGTTTTCCTCAAGCAGGCCGTCGCCGACGACCTGGCCAACGAGCTGGCCAACATCCTGGGATTGGAGCGCCCGACGGGGGTCGGCGGCCGCGGCGGGGAAACGGTGACCAAACGGCTCACGCGCGGGGATTCCTTCGAGTTCCGCGACCTGCGCGTCCGCCTGGTCCGCGTCGAGGAAGGGGACCCGACGGACCGCTACGACGATCAGGTGGAGCTCTCCGTCATCACCGGGACGCAGTCCAACACGGTCAACCTGCGCGAGCTGGAGACGATCTTTCTGGATAACTATGAAATCACGGCCGAACGGGTCCAGCCGACGGGGGGCCAAGGGCAAACCACCGGCGGCGGGGGAGGGGGCGGGGCGGGCGGCGGGCAGGGCGGGCGCCGTGGGGAAGGCAGCGCCACCATTGTCATCCGTTACATCGAGCCGATCGAGGCGGGGACGACGGTGTCACCGGCGCAACAGCAAGTGCCGTCGGCCCCGTCCACGCAGCCGCCCTCGGCCGATACGGGGCTGTCGATCAACCCCTTCGGCCCCTTGAACGCCCTCATCATTCGGTACGACTCCCCGGCGCAGCTTGAGGACGCCATGGAGTTGATCGAGCAGTTGGACCAGCCGACCAAACAGGTCGAGGTCGAGACGAAGTTCGTCCAGGTGAATGAAACCCGCGCCAAGGAGTTCAGCGCGGACTTCAACCTCCAGAACATCATGAACGATCGGGAGTTCAACACCGACTTCTGGCGCTTCAACAGCCGGTTCGCCCAGACCTCCGACGAAATCCGGGACCTGGCCAGCGTCCCGAACGTCTCGCCCCTCTCGGCCAATCTCGTCAAGGGGACGACGATTCTGGACCTCGTGCTGGGGACGGGCGTGCCGGGGCTGAGTTTTCAGCTCCGGCTGCTGGAGGCCGAGGGAATCCTGAACATCGTGAACGGCCCAAAGGTGACGATGCTCAACGGCGTGACGGGCATCTTCCAGATCGACCGGGCCGGACCGGCGGTTGTCGGTGGCGCGGGGGCAGCCGGGGCCGCCGGCGGGCTTTTCTTCTCCCAGTTCACGCAGGCGGCGGGCGGCGGCGCGCAGGATACGCTCGAAAACGAGGGGGGCGGCTTCCTGCAGAACCGAATATCGGCGGTGGTCCTGGAAGTAACGCCTGAGATCACCTCGGAAAAATCGATCCTCCTGGAGATCATTGCTGAGATCATCGATCTGGATAACTTTCTGGGCGAGCAGATCATCACGACGGATCCCTTGATCGTGCCGGCCGGAGCGGCCCCCCCGGCCCCCGGGACGGTGGCGGCCACGCAGGACAGTGGGTTCAACTCTCCGGGTCGGTCCCGACGCGTCACGCAGGGGTTGGTCGGCCGAACGCGAAAGCTCATCAATACATCGGCCCGAATATCCGACGGCGGAACGATCGTTCTGGGAGGTTGGACCGGCGAACGGACACTGGAAGCCACCTCGGGCGTCCCCGTCCTCCGCAATATGCCCTATCTCGGCAAGCTCCTTTTCAGCCGGAACCAGCGCAACTCGGACCGGACGACGCTCCTGATCTTCCTGACCGGGAACCTGATCGATTGAGCGGCGCGCCGGGCCGCCGGGCCCCCGGGGGGCCCGCCCGGCAGGCCGACGAGGCTTGACACGCTTGGCCGGGCATGCTCCAATGGGAAGCGAACTGACGGGGGATCAGTTCCTGTCCCTCGGCGCGGTCCCATCCGTCCCTATGCGGTTAAATCTGGCGGGCTGATCAAGCCCGGCGCGCACAAGCCGCCAAAGGCGGCGTCCCGAACCGAAACTCTGATATAAGTTTTTGAGCGAAACGCTCGATTCGGCTCTTTAAGGGTTTCCCACAGACGGCCCGCCGGCGTTGGCCGGGGGGGCCGGGGAAGACTTTGAGTCGCTCCACCCATGACCTCCGTTAAGGTCCAAGATCGCTCGGCAACGGCGGCCGCAACGGCCCCAGACCGGCCCACCCTTTACCTTCTGGACGGCCACTCGCTCTCTTTCAAGGCCTACTACGCCATCCGGGGCTTGACCACCCCGGAAGGGGCGCCGATCGGGGCCGCCTATGGGTTTCTGCGGATGCTGCTCAAGTTGCTGGCCGAGCTCTCGCCGGAATATCTCGTGGTCGTCTTTGACACGGGCGAGGCGACCTTCCGGGAGGATATCTTCGAAGCCTATAAGGCGCATCGGGAGGCTCCACCGGAGGATTTCGCCGAGCAGATGGGCTGGATCGAGCGTTTGCTCAAAGCCATGGGCATCGCCAGCCGGCAGGCCTCCGGCTACGAGGCCGACGACGTGATCGCCACGCTGGCCTCGCGGATGACCGACGAAGGGGGGCGTTGCTCGATCCTGACCGCCGACAAGGACTTATTCCAGTTGGTGGGCGACCGGGTGGAGGTGCTCCGTTTCGGGGCGAACAACGAATTGGAACGCTACGACGCCTCGGGGGTTGAAGAGCGGCTGGGGGTCCGCCCGGATCAGGTCGCCGATTGGCTGGCGCTGGTCGGGGACAGCTCCGACAATATTCCCGGCGTCCCCTCGATCGGCCCGAAAGGGGCCGCTGAGTTGTTGCGCCAATTCGGGTCCTTGGAGGCGCTGCTCGGTCGCTTATCGGAAGTCAAGAAGGAGCGCCAACGGCTGGCGCTGGCCGAGCATGGCGATCAGGCGCGGCTTTCCCGCCGGCTGGCGACGGTCGTCCGCGACATTGATCTGGACTGGGACCTCGAACGGTTCCGCCTGCCGGAGACGCTTTGGAACCCCGAATCGATCGGCCTGCTGAGCCGCCTGGGGTTCGAATCCATTCTCAAGGAATACAATCTCAAGGAGCGAGCCGCCGGGACCGCGGCGGCCGCCGAACCGACCACCGGCCGATATTGGATCCTGTTTGAGGCCGAGACCATCGCCCGGTGGGTGGATCAGGCGATGCGGGCTCCCTGGGTGGCCGTCGACACGGAGACGACCAGTCTGGATGCGTTGCAGGCCGAGATGGTTGGGCTATCGCTGGCCTATCGGCCGGGCGAGGCCGTCTATATCCCCGTGGGGCACGAAGTCGGCGCAACGGCCGAACGCCAAATCCCGCGTGCGCGACTGGTGGAGCTGCTGCGGCCGCTCCTGACCGGAGGGGGCCCGGAACTCTGCGCGCACAACGCCAAGTATGACTGGAAAATTCTCCGCGGGTTCGGGCTGAAGCCCGCCGCCCCGGCCTTCGACACGATGCTGGCCTCGTTCGTGCTTGAGCCGGGACGGGCCGGCGGTCACGGGCTCAAGTCCCTGGCGGCGGAAATCCTGGGGACGCGGATGGTCCCGTTGAGCGAGATCATCGGGTCGGGGAAAAACGCGGTCTCAGTGGCCCAGGTGCCTCCGGAGGCGCTGGGAGACTACGCGGCGCGGGACGCCGACGTAACGCTCCGGCTCCGGGAGCGCTTTGCCGAGGAGCTGAGGGCCGAGCCCCGTCTGGAACGGCTCTTCGTCGACGTCGAGGTCCGGCTGATCCCGGTGCTGGATCGGATGGAATCCGGCGGGTTCGCCGTCGACGCCGAGGCGCTGCGCCGGCTGGGGGAGACGATGAGCCGGGAGCTTGAGCGGCTCAAGGAGGCGATCTGGCGCGAGGCGGGACGGACGTTCAACATCGATTCGACCAAGCAATTGGCCCAGGTGCTTTTTGAGGAGTTGAAGCTGCCACGCGGGAAGAAGACCAAGACGGGGCAATCGACCGACAACACGGTGCTCGAGCAACTCGCCGCCCATCATCCGATCGCGCAGTTACTGCTGGATTACCGCCTCAACACGAAGCTCAAATCCACGTACGCCGACGCGCTGCCGCGGCAGGTCAATGCCCGCACCGGGCGCATTCATACCAATTTCAATCAGACGATCGCGCAGACGGGGCGGCTTTCTTCGACCGATCCCAACCTCCAGAACATCCCCGTCCGGACGGAGCTGGGGCGGGAGATCCGGCGGGCGTTCGTCCCCGACGGCCCGGATCAGGCGCTCCTATCGGCCGATTACTCGCAGATCGAGCTGCGCATCCTGGCCCATATGAGCGGGGACGCCACGCTCCGCCGGGCGTACGCCGAGGACCGGGACGTTCATGCGCTCACGGCGGCCAGGTTATTCGGCGTCGAGGCGGGCGACGTGACGAGCGAGATGCGGGCCCTGGCCAAGGTCGTCAATTTCGGGATCATTTATGGGATGAGCGCCCACGGGTTGGCCCAGCGATTGCGGCTGGGGAGGGCCGAAGCCCAGCGGTTCATCGACGGTTACTTTGCGACCTATCCGGGCGTCCGCCGGTGGATCGATCAAACCCTGAGCCGGGCCCGCGAGTCGGGCTATGTCGAGACGCTCCTCGGTCGCCGGCGTCGTCTGCCCGATCTGAACGCCAAGAACTCGCAGGTGCGCTTCAACGCCGAGCGCATCGCCGTCAACACGCCGATCCAAGGGACGAGCGCCGACATGATCAAGCGGGCGATGATCCTCATCGAGGCGGGTTTGGCCGAGGCCGCTCCGGGAGCGAGAATGGTCTTGCAGGTGCATGACGAATTGATCTTCTCAGTCCCCCGCCAGGAGATCGAGGCCGCGGGGGCTTTCATTGCGACGGCGATGCGCGAGGCGCTCCCGCTGAGCGTCCCGATCGCCGTGACGGTGAGCTCCGGGCCGACGTGGGCCGACTGCAAATGACGATCGTGCTCGGGCTGACGGGCTCCTACGGGAGCGGAAAATCGACGGTGGCGGCCATGTTGGCCGAGATGGGGATCCCCGTGATCGACGCCGACGAGATCGCGCGCGAGGTGGTTCGGCCCGGGGCGCCGGCGTTGGCCGAGATCGTGGCGGCGTTCGGCGGGAGCGTGTTGAAGGAGGACGGGACGCTGGACCGGGCGCGGCTGGCCGAGGTGGTCTTCGCTGAGGAAGGGGCCCGGCGGCGGCTCAATGCGATCGTTCATCCGCGGGTGGGGGAGCGATTGCGACAGTTTGTCCGGGAGAACGCGGCCGCCCCGGTTGTGGCGCTGGAGATCCCGCTGCTTTTGGAGGGGGGCGGGCGGGGCCTGGTCGATCAGATCGTCGTCGTGACGGTCAAGGAATCGACGCGAATGGAACGCCTGGCGAGGCGAGGCATTGACGAATCGAGCGCGCGCGCCCGCCTGGCCAGTCAGCTCCCCCAGGAGCGGAAGGTCGCGCTCGCCGATCACGTGATCGACAACGACGGCGATCGGGAATCGACGCGCGCTCAGGTGCGGGCGTTGGCCCGCCGCCTGGGCGTGACGGCTTCGGACGGGGCGGCCGCCTCCGCCCCTCGGCATCCATGAATCACGAACCTCAAACGTCCGGTTCGGAACCGGGCGACCAAGCCATTAAGGAGAATCCAGACGTGGTTGAACGCAACAAGAAGAAGACGGGCCTCGGCCCTTCGCCTCAAGTCATCCAGGAGGTGGCTGATATGAAGTCCAGCGCCAAGGCGGCTCAGCAGCAGCAAAAGCAGGCCCAGGCGAGGCAGCATCGGCAGCGGGCTCAGCAGCAGCAGCAACAACAACGGCAGCAACAAGCCCGCGGCCAGGAGCAGCGACCGGAGCGGCCGGAGCAGCCGCCGGTGGAGGCGCCGAGCCGGCCGGAGGACGCGGGGGAATCGGCGACGGTCCGCAAACGGGAGAAGTTCAGCGTGGCCGACGCCGGGCCGATCGGCGGGCGCCCGGGGGCCGGTCGTCCCCGCCGGGGCCAGGGCGCGCCCCATTGGGCGCATGGGCCGAGACGGCCCCAGGGGCTGCCGGCAGACGTGGAGGAAGAGGAGGAGCTGCTCGACGTCGGTCAGGGCAACGGGATCGACCTGGCGGCGTTGCAGGGGATGAAGATCAACGAGCTGCACCAACTGGCGCGGGACCTCAAGATCGAGAGCCACGCGAACATGCGCAAGCAGGACCTCATCTTCAAAGTCTTGCAGGCGAACGCCGAGAAGGAGGGCAATCTCTACGGGGCCGGCGTCCTGGAAATTCTTCCCGACGGCTTCGGATTCCTGCGGTCGCCGAAATTCAACTATCTGCCCGGTCCCGACGACATCTACGTTTCTCCCTCGCAGATCCGCCGATTCAATCTGCGCAAGGGGGACACGATCATGGGCCACATGCGGCCGCCCAAGGACAACGAGCGGTATTTCGCCCTGCTCAAGGTCGATTCGATCAATTTCGAATCGCCGGAGATGGCCGGCAACGTCGTCCTCTTCGAGGACCTGACGCCGCTCTATCCGATGGAGCGCATTCAGTTGGAGACGCAGGGGGACAACTACACGACCCGCGTGATGGACCTGATGACGCCGATCGGCAAGGGCCAGCGGGCGCTGATCGTCGCCTCGCCCCGGACGGGCAAGACCGTCATCCTGCAGAACATCGCCAACGCCATCACGGCCAACCATCCGGAGGTCTACCTCATCGTGCTGTTGATCGACGAGCGGCCCGAAGAGGTGACCGACATGGAGCGGAGCGTTCAGGGCGAGGTCATCTCCTCGACCTTTGACGAGCCGGCCGAACGGCACATTCAGGTGGCCGAGATGGTGCTGGAGAAGTCCAAGCGGCTGGTGGAGCGCAAGCGCGACGTGGTGATTCTGCTGGACTCGATCACGCGGCTGGCGCGGGCTTATAACGCCACGGCGCCGCCGAGCGGCAAGATTCTCTCCGGCGGGATCGATTCCAACGCCCTGCACAAGCCCAAGCGCTTCTTCGGGGCGGCGCGGAACATCGAAGAGGGGGGCTCGCTGACGGTGATCGCGACGGCGCTCATCGAGACGGGATCGCGGATGGACGACGTGATCTTCGAGGAGTTCAAGGGGACCGGCAACCTGGAAGTCCATCTGGACCGCAAGATGTCGGACCGGCGGATTTTCCCGTCGATCGACATCATCCGCTCCGGGACGCGCAAGGAAGAGCTCCTCTTGAATACGACGACGCTGCAGCGGGTCTGGCTCCTGCGGAAGGTGCTCAACGAGCTCAACACCGTCGAGGCCATGGAATTCCTCTTGGAGCGCATGCGCAAGACCGACGACAACGAGGAGTTCCTGGAACTGATGAATCAGTGAGCGCGATCGGGACAGGTCCCGGGCCGGCCGCCTCCACCGAAGCCGAGGCGATCCCGTCCGGCGCCTCCCCGCTCCCCCCGTCGATTCTGGTCATCGACGACGAGCCGCATCTGCTCCGCTATTTCGAGTACAATCTCCGATCCCTCGGCTATAGCGTCCGCACCGGGCGGTCGCTGGCCGATCTGACGGCCCGGCTGGAGGAGGAGGCCTTCGCCGTCCTCCTGTTGGACCTGATGCTTCCCGACGGGGAAGCCTTGGACCATCTGCCGCGGCTCATCGAACGCTATCCGGATCTGAGCGTCGTGCTCGTCTCGGCGCACGGGACGATCCCGAAGGCCGTCCATGCCATCCAGTTGGGGGCGGTCAATTTCATCCAGAAGCCGGTCGGACCGGAGGCCCTGGAGGGGGTCCTTGCCAACGCCGTCCAGATCTGGCGGCTCCGGCGGGAAAACGAGAATTTGCGGCGCCAGCTGGAGGTGGTGCCGGAGTTCTACGCCATGGTGGGCCCGAGCGACGCCATGCAGGAGGTCTTCCGGATGATCCGCTCCGTGGCCGCCACGCTCTCCCCCGTACTGATCACCGGCGAAAGCGGGACGGGCAAAGAGCTGGTGGCGCGGGCCGTTCACGCCTGCGGCCCACGCGCCCGTCACCCGTTCATCGCCATCAATTGCGCCGCGATCCCGCGCGACCTGCTGGAGTCGGAAATGTTCGGCCACGAGAAAGGGGCGTTCACCGGAGCGATCGAGCAGCGGCGCGGCTGCTTCGAGCGGGCCCACCGGGGGACGCTCTTCCTCGACGAAATCGCCGAGATGGACCTGGGGCTCCAGGTCAAGCTCCTGCGGGTGATCGAGGAGCCCAGTTTCTTCCGGATCGGCGGGACCGAACAGGTGACGGTCAACGTGCGGGTGATCGCCGCCACAAATCGGGACCCGCTGGAGATGGTCCGCCAGGGGCGCTTTCGGGAGGACCTTTACTATCGCTTGAGCGTCCTGCCGATCCATCTGCCGCCGCTCCGGGAGCGGCGCGAGGATATCGCCCCGCTGGCCCGACGCTTCCTGCGCGAGGTGGCCCGTGAGAACGCCAAATCCTTTGAAACCATCGAGCTGGACGCCTTGCGCACATTGGAAGCTCATCCGTGGACCGGCAACGTCCGGGAGCTGCGTAACGTGATCGAACAGGCGGTCGTGCTGCACCGGGGGCCGACGTTGACCCGTGAGATGCTTCCCGACCGCATCCGGGCTCCCCGATCCGAGCCGGCGTCGCGGCCGGTCGGCTCGGCGACGGGGGGGCCGGAGGAGTCGGCGGCGCCGCTGTCTCCGACGACGCTGAAGCCGTTCTGGCAGATTGAACGGGACGAGCTGCAGCGCGCGCTCGACATTTGCAGGGGGAACGTTCAGGAAGTCGCGCGGCGGATGGAAATATCCCCGGCGACGCTTTACCGCAAGATCGAGAAATACGGCCTCGTCAAATGACGGACGCTCCCCCTTCGAGCCCGGATCGGGACCCGCGCGATCCGGAGATCGAACTGCCCGTGGAGATGACGCCCGCCGAGGTGGTGGCGGCCGGGCGCCAGTGGCTTGCTGAGGCGCGCCGCCAGGTGATGGCGGCCAATCTGGCCGGTTCGGGCCGAGCCCTGTGCCATCGGCTGAGCCGCCTTCACGATCAATTGATCCGCGCCCTGCACCGGCGTCAGCTCCGGCTCTGGGAGGTTCAGGGTCGGGGCGCCCCCGGCTCGCATGCCGTTGTCGCCCTGGGGGGGTATGGACGGCGGGAACTCTGCCTGCATTCGGACGTCGATCTCCTGTTCGTCGTCGGGGATAAGAAGGGGGCTCAGGAAGCCTTCGTCAAGGAGCTGCTCCACGCGCTGTTCGACTTCCGGCTGGAAGTCGGCTTTTCCGTCCGGCGGGTCGAAGAATGCCTTCAGACGATCAACGCCGACTATCAATCGGTCACGGCGATGATCGAGAGCCGGTTCCTGGCGGGCAGTCGTCCGCTCTTCCAGCATTACCTCGAAGTTCTGATGCGCGCGCTGCGGGGGGCGGGCCGACGCTGGTACCTCCAGGCGAAGCTTCAGGAATGGCGCGAGCGCCGCCGCCGTTTCGACGACTCGGTCTATCTGAGAGAGCCCAACCTCAAGGAATCCCCCGGCGGCTTGAGAGACCTCCACGCCGTCCGATGGCTGCTCCTGGCCCTGCGGGGAACGGGCGAGTTCAACCGGCTGGAGGAGGAAGGGGCGCTGACGGGGGCCGAGCTTAAGCGGCTGCGGCAGGCCGAGGATTTTATTCTCCAACTCCGCAACGAGCTGCACGCGCTGGCGGGGCGCAAGAACGACACGCTCACGTTCGAGGCCCAGGTGGAGATCGCCCGCCGAAAGGGCTCTCCGGCGACGGAGACCTCGCTGGCCGAGGAAGCCCTGATGCGCGAGTATTACCAGCACGCGCGCGACGTGGCGCATCTGGCCGGCCGGGCCTTCAACGTCCTTCTGCGGGGCGAGAAGAGCACGCTGGGCGCCCTTCTCGGCACCTTCCGGCGGCGGCGCATCGACGCCAATCTTCTGGCTCAGGACGGCGCGATCTTCATCGATCCCCGACGGCCGGACCACCTGAGCGAGGACCCCCGGCGGCTCCTCGCGTTGTTCGGGCGGGCCCGCCGGCTCGGCCTGCGCGTCAGCGAGCGTACGCGCGAGGCGATCGAGCGCCTCATCCCCACCCTGCCGGAGGAATTCCCCGCCGACCCGGTCAACCGGGAAACGTTCATGGACCTGCTCCGAGGTCCGCGACACGTCGCCGTCACGCTGGCCGACATGCACGATTGCGGCCTCCTGGCGGCTTACCTGCCGGAGTTTGAGCGAGTCCGCTGCATGGCGCGGATGGACTACTACCATCGCTACACGGTCGATGAGCATCTGATCCGCGCCGTCGGGATGTTCGAACGACTCCTGACGGAGCCGGCGAAGGCGCGGACGCACGCCGGCGAAATCGCCCGTCAGATCGAACGCCGGGACTTGCTGAACTTATCCCTGCTGCTGCATGACGTGGGAAAGGGCTACGGCAAGGGTCACGCGTTGATCGGCGGCCAATTGATCCAACGGATCGGGACGCGGATGGGGCTTGAGCACGACGACATTGAAACGCTGCGGTTCCTGGTGCTCTCCCATCTCAAGATCAGCCACGTGGCCCAGCGGCGCGACGCCGAGGACCCCCAGGTGGCCGCGCAGCTGGCCGACGAGGTCGGCTCGCTCGAGCGCCTTAAGTTGCTCTACGTTCATTCGGTCTGCGACCTGATGGCGGTCAGCCCCGAGGCGATGACCGAATGGAAACGTCTGCTCTATGAAACCTGCTACCACGCGGCGGCCAAGGCGCTGGCGGGCGTTCCGGGCGACGCCGAGCCGGCCGCGTTGGGCGTCCCGCTGGTCACAACGCGGCTGCGGGAGCTCGCGCGCGCGCGGCTTCAGGGCGGCGGCGCCGCGCCGGGAGAGATCGAGAAACGGCTTGCCCGGCTGGAATCGTTTCTGGAGAACGTCCCGCCCCGCTATCTGCACTCGACGCCGCTCGAATTCATCGCCGAGCACTTCGCGCTGATCCAGGAATTGGACGAAACGCGGCCGGTGGCCTGGTCGCTGCATCCCGGCCTGGGGCTGAGCGAACTGATCGTCAGCTCGGTGGACCTGCCGGGGACGTTCGCCAAGACCTGCGGGGCGCTGGCTTCCAAGGAGATCAACATCGTCTCGGCGCAGATTTTTTCCACCCTTGACGGTTACGCGGTCAACCGGTTCCAGGTGACGGACCTTCGAGGTCAACCGCTGCCGGCGGGGTTCCGGCTGGAGCGATTGCGGGACGACCTGAGCCTGGTGTTCCTCGGAAAGAAGACGATCGAGGAGCTGATCGCCAGCTCCAGCGTCAACCTGGCTCGGCGGCGCGCGACGACGTTCCGGCGGCCGCCCGAGGCGTGGTTCGACAACGACGCCTCGCAGGAGTGCACGGTCCTGGAGGTCCGCGCCGCGGACCGTCCGGGGCTTCTGTTTCAGATCGCGACGGTTCTGGACGCCGAGCGGCTCAATCTCCAGCGGGCGATGGTCATGACGGAAGCCTACGGCGTGATGGACGCCTTTTACGTCACGGATTACGAGTACAATAAAATCCATGACGAGGCGCGAATGGAGCGGATCAAGGCCCGGCTTCTGGCCGTCCTGGACGAGGCCCCCCGGTCGTTCCCGTCCGAACCCGATGCGCCGTCCGGCGGATCGTTGGCGTCGGCCGGCGTCGAGCGTTGACAGCCCCCCGCCGCTCAAGGGATAGTAACCGGCGCATCGAGGAAGAACGGCGATGGAAGCTCCGACGATCGACCGGGACGCGCCCTCGGCCCCGCCGGGTTACGGAACGCTCGAAACCCAGGGGTTGGTCAAGGCCTACGGAGGGCGGCGCGTCGTCGATGAGGTGAGCATCCGGCTGCGCCGGGGGGAAATCGTGGGGCTCCTGGGGCCCAATGGCGCGGGCAAGACCACCACGTTCAACATGGTGGTCGGCATCATCAAAGCCCTCGCCGGGCGGATCTTGCTCGACGGGCGGGACGTGACGCGCCTGCCCCTCTACAGGCGAGCGCGCCTGGGGATGGGGTACCTGTCTCAGGAAACATCGGTCTTCCGGAAGCTCACGGTCGAGGAGAACATCCTGGCCATCCTGGAGGTCCTCGGCCTGACCCGCGCCGAGCAGCGGCGGCGTCTGGAGACGCTCTTGGAAGACCTGGGGATCGCCGAGCGCCGCAAGCAGGTGGCGCAGACGCTTTCCGGCGGGGAGCGCCGTCGGTTGGAGATCGCTCGGGCGCTCGCCACCCGGCCGCGGTTCATGCTCCTGGACGAACCCTTTTCCGGCGTGGACCCGAAGGCGGTGGAGGAGATCCAGGAGATCATTTACTCGATGCGGGATTCGGGGCTCGGGATTCTCATCACGGATCACAGCGTCCGCGAGACCCTTGCGGTCACCAACCGCTCCTACATCATCCACGAGGGCCGCATCTGCGTCTCCGGCACGGCCGAAGAGCTTGTCAACGACCCGGAAGCCCGGCGGCTGTATCTGGGCAGTCGCTTCTACATGCAATTGCCCGACGGCAACGGGCGCAAGGACGCCGGCCCGACCGAAGAGCCGGCGACGGAGGCATCCCCGTCCGAAAGGGAAGAAGGCGCGGCCGCGCCGCGCGAGCCCGGTTCCCCCTCCTGATCCCGTCGATTTCCGCGAAATCTCCCGTTGAGGCCGTAGCGGACGATGCAGGCGGCGTTACCACTCCCCTCAGGACCGATCGGCCTCAGGTCGCGCTTGCCTTCGTCGCCGCGACTGCTCCCGTGGTGGGGGCTTGCGTTCATTCTGGCGTCTCCCCCGGCGGGGGCGCTGCGGCCCACGCCGCTCGACGCCGAAGGGGCCTACCGGAGGCTCCTTTGGGTAACGCGATGGGATTATCGCTCCCCGGAGGACATCGAGCGGATTTGCTACAACGCCGCCTCCGCGCGCTTCACCGATCTCTTGTTTCAGGTCCGAGGGGAGGGGACGGTCTTCTTCCGTAGCCCGTTTGAGCCCTGGGCCTGGGAGCTGACGGCGAGGGCGCCGGCGAAGGGCCTCGGGGTCGACCCGGGCTGGGACCCCTTGGCCACGGCCATCCGAGAAGGCCGCCGTCGGGGCCTGCGCGTTCACGCCTACGTGAACGTCCTGCCCGCCTGGGCTCAGTCGTCGGACCCGCCGGCCGGCCACGGTCAGCCGTACGCTGACCACCCGTCGTGGCTGATGGTGGACCGGGCGGGCCGCCGCATGAAACCGGAAGGTTTTTACGCGTTCCTTGACCCCAGCCTGCCGGAGGTTCGTCGCCACCTGGCCCAGTTGGCGGCGCGGCTGGTTCGGGACTATCCGGTCGATGGGGTCCACCTGGATTACATCCGCTACCCGCACGAGAGCGGGGACTTCTCCTACCATCCGCGGGCCCTGGCCGAGTTTCGGGCCTGGTACGGAAAATCGCCCGCCGAGCTTCCCGAAACCTGGGAGCGATATCGCCAGCACCAGGTCACCGAGACGGTCCGCGCAATCCGGGAGGCGATCGACGGGGTTCGGCTGGGCGTGGAGCTTTCAGCCGCCGTGTTGGCCAATATCGAACTGGGGCAACGCAAGGCCGGTCAGGACGCTCTGACGTGGCTCGCGCGCGGCTACGTGGACGCGATCGCCCCGATGGTTTACGTCCAGACGACCGACCAGTTCCGCCAACTGCTCGGGCCCATCCTCGGGCGAGCCGATCGCGGGCGCGTCTGGGTCGGCATCCGATCGGTCGAGGAGAATCGGGCGTTTCTTCCGCAGATCGAACTCGCGGCGGAAGCCTTCGCCGGGGGGATCGCCGTCTTCAGCTACGGCACGGTCTTCCCCGGCCATGCGACGACGCCGCAGGTGGTCGCGGTCTACCGCCGATTCGTGGCCGCAGCCCCTTCGGCGCCTCCCTCGACGGCCTCCTGGGCGACGGCCCGGCCCGGCGGCGGCCTCAAGACGCGGTCCCCGAACCTCAAGGTCAAATTCTGAGGGGGGCACGGTCCATGGCCAACGGGCCTCAGACGTCCTTTTGGGAATGGCGCGAGCGTCTCAAGGCCCGAATGCGGGGATGGGAAGGCTCGGGCCTGGCCGACGGCGGAGCCGATTATCAATCGGGAGAAGCCTTGACGCCGGTTCAGGAGCGCCTGGTGCAGGCCATCTGGGCGGGGCAGATGTTCCAACCGGAGGGGTTGCGAACGGTCGAGGGGCAGCCGATCCGAGTGCTCGACCCGGGCCGCTGGAATGGAGCGGGCGGGCCGGATTTCAAGGGAGCCCAGCTTCTGATCCACGACCGGACGGCCGTGGGCGACGTTGAAATTCACGTCCTGGCCTCGCAGTGGCGGGCGCACGGCCATGAGCGGGACCTTGACTATAACGGCGTCATCCTGCACGTCGTCCTTCGAAATGACGACGGGGCCACCGGCGACCGGCTCCACAACGGCTCGATCATCCCCCGGCTGGAATTGGAACCCTACGTGTTCCCCGATCTGGAGACGATCCGGCGCTCGGTCACGCCCGATGACTTTCCCTACGATCGCCCGCCGACGCTGGGCCGCTGTCACGAAATGATGATGAGTCTGGAAGCCCCGGCCCTGGCCGAGCTGCTCGATCGCGCCGGCGACGAGCGCTTCGCGGCCAAGATCGCCCGCGTCGAGGCTCAGTCGCGCGCCGAGGACCTGGATCAGGTTTTCTATCAGACGTTGATGCTGGGCCTGGGTTCCGGGCCGGGCAAATCGCTCTATTACCTGCTCGCCAAGCGCGCCCCGCTGGCCGATTTGTTGGACGAGGCTCGCCCACTCCCCCCTGAGGAGCGTCGGCTCGGCATCGAGGCGATCCTGCTCCACGTCGGGGGGCTCGTCCCTGATGCCGGCGAGCGGACGTTGCCGGATGAGGAGACGCGGGCCTATCGAGAGCGCGTCCATGAGCTGTGGTCCCGATTCGCGCCCGCCTGGTCCGACCGGCTCATGCCGCCGACGCGCCGATGGTTCCGCGGATTGCGGCCCGTGAATTTTCCGCTGCGACGACTGAGCGCCGTGGCCGCCCTGCTGAACCGCGGGTTGAGGACCGGCCGGACGCCCCTGGCCGAGGCGGCCGCGCATCTACGCGCCCTCGCCCCGACGCTGGAAACAGCGCCGGCGACCCGCCGGGCGCACCCGGCCGTGCGGGAGTGCGTTCGTTGGCTACGCGTCGAAGGGGACCAAACGTTCTGGGCGAGACGCTACACGTTCGCCGCCGAGCCGGCGGCCCGGCCGCTGGACCTGATCGGCGAGGCGACGGCCCGATCGCTCGCGCTCAACGCCATGTTGCCGGCGCTGGTGGTGTATGCCCGCCGTCAGGAGGACGCCGGGCTGGAACGCGCCGCCCGGCGGCTGTTTGAGATTTTTCCCGCCCTTCCGCCCAACCACATCACGACCTTCATGGGGCGGCGGCTGTTCGGGGATTCGCCACGCGCGCGAGACGTATTCAAGACCGAACGCCGGCAGCAGGCCTTGTTTCAGATCTTCTACGCCTGTTGCAGCGGCGAAGAACGCCACTGCGACCTTTGTTATTACTTCAAGCAGGGGTGAACCCGCCGCGGCGGGGGCTCAACAATATCGCCGGTGGAGTTCCTGAAGTTCCCGGAGGAGTTTTGAGGTTTCCAAGGCGAGATCGGCGAGCTCGCCGACGCGTCCCCGGAGCGGCTCGGCGGCGTCCAGCTTGGCATGCATCAATTGCAGCCGCCCCTGGAGGGCCGAGAGGGGCTGGCTCAACTCGTGCAACAGCTTGCGCGTCTGAACGGCCAGGAGCCGGGACTCGGCGCCCGCGGCTTCCAGGCGTTTCAGCCCCGCCAGGGCAGCATAGCAGCGGATCGGCGCCAGGCCAAAGGGGAGCGGAGCCCCGATCGAGAGGAGCGACGTCAGGCCGGCCGAGGCCAACCGGAGCGCGAGGGCCGGGGGCGTCGGTTCGACGGCGAGGCCGATGAGCGGAAACTCCGCCCGGCAGGCGGCGGCCCGGAGCTCTTCGACGGCCTGGAGGTCCGCCTCGCCGGCCTCGATCTCCGTCAGGACGCCAACCGTCTCGCTCTCGTCATCGGCGCGTAACATCGCGACGGCCCGCGAGGTCGCTTCGACCAGAATCGGGCCGAACCCTTCGGCTTCCAGTCCGTCCGTCCAACGGCTGCGTTCGGGCCGGATGGCCGGCCGGCTGACGAGATAGATCACGCTCGGCTTCATCGGGCGCTGCCGGGGACGGGGCGACGCTCGGCCCGGAGCCGGGAGCAGACGTCCAGGAAAGTCCGGGCCGCACGCCGGGCTTCGTCCACGGTATTGCCGCGTCCGAAGGAAATCCGAACGCCGCCGCGGACGCGCCAGGGGTCCAATCCCATCGCCCGCAGAACGTGCGAGGCCTCAATGACGCCGGAGGAGCAGGCGGCTCCGGCGGAGATCGCCACGCCCTCCAGGTCGAGGCCGACGACCAGATCGTCACTGGCGACGTCGGGAACGCTCAGATTGAGCACGCCGGGAACCTTGAATTCAGGGGCGCCGTTGATCACGTAGTCCAGCCCTTCGAGATCAAGGGTTTCGAGCAGGGACGATTCCAGGCGCCGCAGCTGAGCGGCGGCGGCGAGTCCGTCGTCGGCCAGTTCCACGGCCCGGGCACAACCGACGATCGCCTCGACGGGCTCCGTCCCGGCGCGACGGCCCGATTCCTGGTGACCGCCATGGATCAGCGGCTCCAGCGGGACGCCGCGGCGGGCATATAGAAGCCCGACACCCTTGGGGCCGTGAACCTTGTGGGCGGAGGCGGAAAGGAAGTGCGCCCCCCAGGCCTGAGGGCGGATCGGAAGCCGGCCCAGGGCTTGAACCGCGTCCACGTGGAAGAGGGCGCGATGCCGCCGAGCGATCTCGCCCACGGCCTCAACCGGCTGCATAACCCCCGTCTCGTTATTGATTGCCATCAGGCAGATGAGATCGACGCCGTCGGCGCACGCCCGCTCGATCGCCTCGGGCTCCACGCGACCGTCCGGCCCCGGGCGGACTTCCGTCAGGCGGACGCCGCTCAATCGGCCCGCCAGATAACGGGCCGTGGCCAGAACCGAGGGATGCTCCAGGGCCGAAATGACGAGGTGGAACGGTGCGGGCGCGGATCGAAGCACGCTCCCCTGGATCGCCAGGTTATTGGCTTCGGACCCCGAGGCCGTGAAGATAATCTCGTCCGGAGCGGCGTCCAGGCGGGCGGCGATCCGTCCCCGGGCCTCGCTCAGCAGCGCGCGGGAAGCTCGGCCCGGGCCATGAACGCTCGAGGCGTTCCCAGCCGCGGCCGCGCGAGCTTCGGCCATCGCGGCCTCGACGGCCGGGTCGAGCGGCGTCGTCGCGCAATGATCGAGGTAGATGATCTCCTGCATCGGTGGGGCCTCGAATCGGCGCCCCTCGGGCCCGAGCTTACCACGCGGACCCATTGAAACAAACCCCGGGGGCCGTGGCGCAGGTCGAAGACTTGCGCTTGCACCGAGTCGGAGAGCCCCCTACGATAAAACGTGGGGGCTCGGTGGACAGTTCCGGCCGAGGGGGGTGTGCGCGATCTGACGCGTCGAGCGGGGACAGCGCTCCCCCGGGGGGGGTAACTCCAAGGAGAACGGCATGGCCAAGGCTAAAGGGCAATTCTCCCGGCGGCGGTTTCTGGGAACCTCGGCGGCCGCCACGATCGCATTGGCCCAGCGCCATCGTCCGCAGGCCCAGGAAGGGGCGCCCGCCATCATCCGGCGCGAACCGAGCGATACGATCAACGTCGGGTTCATCGGGTGCGGCGTCCGGGGGAAACAGTTGATGGAGTACGCGGGCTTTGCGGCGCCGACGCCGGGCGCCCGCGGGGCACGGCGCGGCCGCGGGGCGGACACACGCAGCTCCGAGACCGAGAACCTCCCCCGGCCGCTCAATATCCGCTGCCTCGGCGTGAGCGACCTCTACGACGGCAATCTGCGGCTGGCTCAGCTGGCCGGCGGGCGAGACGCCAAGGCCTACCCTCACTACGAAGAGCTGCTGGCCGACCCGGCCGTCGACGCCGTCTTCATCGCCACGTCGGACCACAACCACGCGCCGATCGGGATCGCCGCGGCCGCGGCGGGTAAACACCTTTACTCAGAGAAATGCTTCACGCGGACGATCGAGGAGGCCAAACAATATCGCGAGGCCGTCCGCCGGGCCGGGGTCGTTTTCCAATTGGGTCACCAGACGCGCAGCGGCTCGATGCTGGCCCAGGTCCGGGAGTCGCTCAAAGGGATCGGGGAGACCGGGGCGCTCGGCAAGGTCGCGCTCATCGAGATGTACACCAACCGTAACGACCCCAACGGGGCGTGGCTCTACAAGATACCCGCCGACGCAAGCCCGAAGACGATCGACTGGGATCGGTTCCTCGGCGGCGCGCCGCGACGCCCGTTCGACGCCGACCGATTCTTCCGCTGGCGCAAGTACTGGGATTACGGAACCGGCCTGGCGGGCGACCTCCTGACGCATGAGTTCGACGCCGTGCAGAACATCACCGGGCTCGGCATCCCAGACACGGCCACGGCGACCGGCGGGATTTATTACTGGAAAGACGGGCGTGATCAGAACCGCGAGACGCCGGACACGTTCCAGGCGACGTTCAACTTCGAGAAAGAGGGGGTCGTCGTCACCTACACGGCGACGCTCGCCAACGGCTGGCGACGCGAGATTCATCTCTTCGGCAAAGACGGGACGCTCGTCATGACCGGCGGCCCCAAAATCATCATCGACAAGGACACGGACCGGGAGTCCTATATCGAGCGGATCGAGAAAGACGACCTGCTGATCCCGATCGGCGATCCGGAGGACCTGGCCAAGCGCGAGCAGATCCGGGCGACCACGTCGGAAACGCAGCTCTGGACGATCGATAAGGGCATCTATATCGACGTGGTGAACGGCAAGGAGATCAACGTCACGGCGCTGCATATTCTCAACTTCATCGAGTCCGTGCGCGCCGGGAATCTGAAGACCAACTGCAATCTCGACATGGCGTTCGAGGAGGCGGTCGCGGCCCACATGGCGACGCTCGCCTATCAGCGCGGACGCCGCGTCCGCTGGAACCCACAAGAAGAAAAGGTCGTGGACGACGCCTGAGACGGGCCGACGTTGGAGATCGACATGAGCGCATCCCGGACTTTTGGTCGCCGCCGATTTCTAAAGGGTCTGGCCTGCCTGAGCCTCGGCTCGCCGGCCTACGTGCTCGCGCTGCCTCGGCGCTCGTGGGCCGCCACCGCCGACCCCTACCGGGAGACGCGGCTCATGATGGGAACCTGGGCCCATCTGACGATTTTCGGCGCGCGACCCGAGCGCGCGCGGCAGGCCGCCGAGGAGGCGCTGGCCGAAATGGAGCGCGTCGAGCGCCTCATGAGCGTCCACCGGCAATTCAGTCAACTCTCGCGCGTCAATCGCTTGGCCGGCAGCGAGAGCCTGGCCGTGGACGCGCGGTTGCTTGAAGTGCTTGAGGCCGGTCTCCGATGGAGCGCGCGCACGGGCGGCAAATTCGACGTGACGACGCTCCCGTTGTTGCGAGCGTGGGGTTTCCGCGAGGAGAGCGGGTCGGCTGCGGAAACCATCGAGGCCGCGCGCGAACTCGTCGATTACCGCGCCCTCCGGATCGACGGCGATCGCGTCGGGCTCGAACGCGCCGGCATGGGGATCGACCTGGGGGGCATCGCCAAGGGCTACGCCGTGGATCGAGCGATCGGCCTTCTGCGCGACCGGTGGGGCGTGCGGGCCGCGATCGTCGAGGCCGGCGGTGATCTTTACGCGCTCGGCCGGCCGCCGGACGCCGCCGGCTGGCGGATCGGGCTGGCTCACCCGCTCCGGGAAGGCGACTTTTGCGCCACGTTCGAGTTGGCCGACGCCGCCGTGGCCACCTCCGGCGCGCGCCGCAAGCGAATCCAACGCGACGGGCGGGCCTACGGAGACCTGATCGACCCCCGAACCGGCGAGCCGGTCGAGGCGTTTCTCTCGCTCACGGCGATGGCGCCGACGGCGATGGAGGCCGACGCAGCCTCGACGACGCTGTTTGTTCAAGGACGGACCGCCGGAGGAGCGCCGCCGGCTCAGATCGCCTCGCTGGCCACGCTCCCCGAAGGCTCCGAAGGGCTGAGCTTCGCGGCCTCGCCCGGGTTCCCCGATTTCGATCCCTGGTAACGCCGAAGCGCGGAACCTCAAGCCCGGATTGAGGATTCTTCGTCCATCTCCCCCCGAACGGAAGCGCCGGCCGAAGGGGACTCTTCCCTTTCGAGGGGTGATCCTAGTCCAAGAGTTGACTCAACGCGCCCAGAAGGGCGTGGACGTGGTTCGGGGTCGAACTCTCGCCCATGAGGCCGATCCGCCAGACCTTGCCCTTGAAGGCGCCCAGGCCGGCCCCGACCTCGATGCCATAGTCTTCGAGCAATCGCCGCCGCAGCGTCGCCTCGTCCCGCCCGGCGGGCAGGCGCACGGCGTTGAGTTGCGGCAGGCGGTGAGCCTCCTCAACGACGAAGTCGAAACCGAGCCGCGTTAGCCCCTGAAGCAGCATCCGGTGATGCCGCCGGTGGCGCTCGAAACGCGCCTCCAGACCTTCCTCGGCGACCAGACGCAGGGCTTCGCGAAGAGCGTAGAGCATGGTGATCGGAGCCGTGTGGTGGTAGAGGCGCTCTTGCCCCCAGTAAGCGCCCAGCAGCGAGAAGTCGAGATACCAGCTCGGGCAGGGAGTTTTCCGGCGCTGGAGGGCCTCGCAGGCTCGCGGGCTCAACGAAACCGGAGAGAGCCCCGGCGGCGCCGATAGGCATTTCTGAGTCCCGCCATAGACGGCGTCGATGCCCCATTCGTCCACGCGCAGATCGACGCCCGCCAGCGACGTGACGGCGTCGACCAGGAAGAGGGCCCCGGCCTCGCGCGCCAGCGACCCGATCTCCGGCAGCGGCTGAAGCGCCCCCGTCGAAGTTTCGGCGTGGACCAGGGCGACAATCTTCGGCGCGCCCCGTCGCAGTTCATCGGCCACCTGATCCGGCTCGATGACCCGACCCCAGGGCACGTCGATCCGACGCACGACGCCGCCGGCGCGGCGGGCCGCCTCGCACATCCGCTCGCCGAAAACGCCGGCGACGCCGATCAAGATTTCATCCCCCGGTTCGATCAGGTTGACGAGGCAGGCCTCCATCCCCGCGCTGCCCGTGCCGGAGATCGGCAACGTGAACGCATTGCGCGTTCTCATGACCCCCCGCAGGAGCATCTGAATCTCGCTCAGGAGCGTGAGAAAATCCGGGTCAAGGTGCCCGACCAGCGGCGTCGCCATGGCCCGGAGCACGCGTGGATGAACTTCGCTCGGCCCGGGGCCCATCAGCCACCGGCGCGGCATGCTCAGGTCGGCAAACTGCTGGGGTTGTAACGGGGCGCTCATACCGCAACGCGTTTGCGCGGCATCCTAGCCGCCTGGCTGAACTCCCGCGAGCGAGATTGTCGGCCTCGCCCGAGAGGGGCGGCGAACGTCGTTTCAGGGAGCTCGGAGCGCCTCGCCCAGCTCGTCGAGCGTCGCCTGGCGCGTCTGGGCCGGAACGACCAACGCAAAGACGTCCGGCCGGAGCGTCGGATCAATGCGATAAAGCCGCGTTTCGTCCGGACGGGCCATCAAGTCAATCCGCACCCAGGGTCGATCGGCCCAGCCCGGCCACCAGCGCAAGGGATCGAACCACGACCAAAGCGATCGGGACGGGCGGGACGTCCGCCACACCCGCACGCCGGCCCGCAACGGCAAAAGGTGGCGCTGATCGGGGTTCTGGGCGTTCGGCACGAGGCTCCAGCCCTCGTAAGCCGCCTCCCAACGCAACACCTCGCGGCGCCAGACGGCGCGGACCGGTAAGCCCGTCGCCGTGTCGATCTCCACCTCGACGAGCCCATCGGCCCGACCACGCGGGCTTTCAACGACGAGGGCCGTCGTTCGTTCCCGCGCGACGGCGGTAAAGGCGCTCTCGGCGAGGCGACGCGCGACGAGCACGATCGACGGCAAATCCCACGGCTCGACGCCATAGACAGCCCCGAAGGGGCTCCCCCGCGATGCGATCGGCCCCTGGTAGAGCGTCTGGCTCGGCGGGACATAAACGCTCATGACCGCGCCGTCGGCGACGAGGTCAAAGAGAAGGGTGCCGTCGCCCGGTTTTCGGCCGGCGAGCCGGACGCGCCGCGAAGGCTCGGCGATGAGCGAGACGTCGAGGTACGTCTTGCCGAACAGGCCGCGCCGACGAGCCAGGACCCGCGCGCTCATCAGAAGATGATCCCACGGCGGAAAGAGCGACTCGAAAATCTCGGGCGTGAACTCCCCGGCGCGGAGCCGATCCAAGGCCGGATGCTCGAGCCGTTCGACGGCGGCCGTGGGCTCCCCTCGCCTGAACGGGGCGCATGCGCCCGCCCCAAGCCCCAGCGCCGCGGCGATCAACGCCAGGCGGGGCCGGATCCGCGCCCTTGGGATTCGTGGATTCAACGGTTCACGCGGATCGGCCGGCCGGGGCCGGGGAGCCCTGAGCGCATTCGGCGCACTGGCAAAGTTTCCTGAGAAGCGGGAAGGAATAAATCCCCGTGGCGTGGCCGTCACTGAATTGGATGGAGGCGGCGTATCGGCCGACGGACTCGACGCGGGCCGCCGTGAGGTCCTCCGGCACATCCTGCGGCTTGATCAACGGCCGGCCGGACCACTCATCGACGCAGGCGGCGCAGGGGCAATGACGCCGCAGATGGGCCAGCCGCCAGCGGCTGCGATGGCCGTCGGTCCACTCGATCCCGAGCGTGTGGCGATCCAGTTGCTCGATGCGGCGGACGAGCAACGAGCGGGCGGCCTCGGTCATCAGGTTTTCCATTGGAGGCTGAACGATTCGAGATAGTGACCCCGTTCGACGTTCAGGATCGAAAGCTGGGCGGCCACCGCGCCGGCGATCTCCCGATAGGCGCGCCCCGCGGGGCTCTCCGGCGCCTCGATCACGATCGGTCGGCCCTGATCGCCCCCCTCGGTGACGAGCGGATCCAGCGGCACCTCGCCGAGGAACGGAACGCCGAGCCGCTCGGCCATGCGGCGGCCGCCCCCGGAACGGAAGATGAAATGCTTTTTGCCGCACTGATCGCAGACGAAATAGCTCATCGTTTCGCACACGCCGAGGACGGGGACGCGCGTCGTCTCGAACATGGCGACGGCCCGGCGGACATCGACGAGCGAAATTTCCTGAGGGGTCGTGCAGACGACCGCGCCGGTGATGGGGGCCTGCTGCGAGAGCGTCAGTTGAATGTCTCCGGTTCCCGGCGGGTAGTCGATCACCAGGTAATCGAGCGCTCCCCAATCCACGCGACCGAGAAACTGGGCGACGTAGCCGGAGACCATCGGCCCTCGCAAGATCGCCGCCCGCTCCTTCGGCATGAAAAAGGCCATGGAAATGAACCTGAGCCCGTGGCCCTGGGCGGGCCGGATCGTCTGGTCATCCATCGGCTGCGGCGGGGTTTCCACCCGGATCATGGTCGGGACGGACGGCCCGTAGATGTCGGCGTCGAGCACGCCGACGGCGGCTCCTTCGCGGGCGAGCGCGGCGGCCAGATTGACCGCCGTTGTCGATTTGCCCACGCCCCCCTTGCCCGAGGCCACCGCGACGAGGTTCTTGACCGAAGCCAGCGCCTTGCGGTCGCCCATCTCGGCGCCGCGGGTCTCCGCCCGGAGGTTGACCTCGACGCCTTCGACGCCGGGGAGCAATTCGACCGCCCGGACGCACGCCCCCCGCAGATCCTCCTTGACGGGGCAAGCCGGCGTCGTCAGGACCAAATCGAAGCGGATGCGCCCGCCGTCGATCCGGATATCCCGGACGAAGCCCAGATCGACGATGCTGCGATGAAGATCGGGGTCCTCAATCGGTCGCAGCCGGTCGAGAATGGTAGCTTCCGTGAGCGCCATGGAGGGGAGCGGCGTGCCGCCGGCGTTGTGCGCAAGGCTTGGCGGCCGCCCCGCTCATGGTGACGTACGGAAGTCGATCCGGCAAGCGGGATGCGGCTGAGGGGCGCGAGAACCGTCATAACCCCCCCTTTTCCTCAACCTTCCGGCGCTCCATCTCCCTCTGAATGATCTCCAGGAACCGGCGTTCCGTCGTCAGCCGGTGGAGATCCTTCGCCAGCGCCTCCAGCCGATCCTCCAGCCGAGCGACCCGGCGTTGGAGGTTTTCGATCGGCTCATCCCGTTTCATCGTCGCTCGCCTCCTTCCAGGATGCTTGAAACCCGCGGCTCCCCCCGACGATCCGAAACATCGTGGGTCGAAGCGGGTTCCGTCGACCCGGCCTCATTCAGCGTTCCCCACGTCGGCCAGAATTGGTCGAACTCCGGTCCCGTCCGATAGAGCGCCAGGAGCGTAACGCCGCGGAGCCTCCACTTGGCCAAGGGGGGGAAGCGGTCCGAGTCCGCGAGGGCGCTCTCCGGCCGGGCGAAGAACCCCCGCCGCATCAGCAGGAGATGAAAATCGTATGGCGGCGGCGCCTCCAGGATGATGTCCCGGCGCAGATGCCCCCAGCGCTGATGGTGCAGCAGGCAAAGCTCGTGGAGCGCCAACGGTTTGAGCCGCGCCCCGGGCGGGAGCGTGGCGTTGAGCCGGTCAAGCACCTCATCGTTGACGACTTCGCCCCAGTAGGTCACCTCGAAACCGCGCGCGGCCGCCCCGGCCACCCCTCCCACGATCGGATTAAAGTAACTTAGGAAGAAGGGTCGATAAATCCAGGCGGCGGAGGCTCCTTCCAGAGCGACCACGAGCGCGATCACGGCTCCGGCGCGGGCCCAGCGCTTCTCGCCGATCGGCTCCGGGCTCCCGCGGCGGACCAGGCCCAGCAGACGGCCCGCACCGCCGCCGGCCACAAGCGCCAGGAACGGATACGCCCCCAGGAAGAGCCGCTCGCCGTCGTACTTGGGCGCCGACGGGAGCGAGGCCATCCCGATCGCCGTCGCGGCGATCAAGAGGAAGAGCAAGCCGAACGAACGCTTTCGGGGCGCAAGGGCGGCCTCCGTCACGCCCAGAAGCATGAGGGCCAGGATCGTGAGGGGCGTCGTCACGACGAGTATCGTCGAGGGGTAATACCAGGGAGCGACGGCGTCCCCATAACCCCACTTGCGGCCGAGGAAATACAGGGCCGTCGGCTGGTGCTCGACGAAGAAGCGGGCATAATCCAGCAGGCGCGCGACCGTGTCGTGCCACAGCCACGGCCAGAGCGCGACGGCGGCCAAGGGCCCGAGCGTCACGAGGGCGAAGAAATTGTTCACGTAGCGATTCCGGGCAAAGAGCTGCCCCCAGATGATCAGCGGCGGCAGGATCAGCAGGGCGTTGATCTTGGTGGCGAGCGCCGCGCCGAAGGCGACCCCCGCCGCCGCCGCCCACGGCCGCGATTCCAGCCCCCGAAGAAAACAGTAGGTGACGAGACAAAGGACGAACTGCAAGGGGGGTTCCAGCGAAGCGAAGTGCGCGTGCCCGAAAACGCGCGGCATCGCCGCCAGCGCTACGGCCGCGATAAGCCCTTCCCATCGGCCCCAGGCCCGGCGGCCGAGGATGAAGACGAGCGCGAGCGTCCCGCCGAAAAAGAGCGCCGCCGGGAGCCGCATCGCCCGGAGCGGACCCAACGTCGATTCGAATAACCGAAGCGAGAGCCCCTCGGCCAGTTTGGGAAGGCTGGGATGCTCGCTCCGCTCTCGCCAATAGAGATCGATCGATTCGCGGTCGAACGGGGCGCTCCCCTCGAGGATGCCCATCAGCCATCTGGCGGCCAATTGCGAGGGCTCATAGTAATACGCCTCGTCCCAGGCGTAGCCGACGCCCCCCCACGTCAGCGCGACGCTCAGGAAGCCCCCGGCGAACAGGAAAGTCGGCATCCATCCCCAAACCCTCCCCGGAAGGGGCCGGAGGGGCTCCGCGGTTGCCTTCGGAGGCGGCGGCGTGGCGCGCCGAGGGGGCTCGGCCGCCGGCTTCGGGCCATCGGAGGTGGGATCGTCGGGCTCGCCGGGCTGGACGATCTCGAAGGGTCGGTTCGCGTCGCTCTCGCTCAAGGCGTCGGCTCCCGCCAGTCCGGGCCCGACGGGGGTTACGTCGGGCGGCGTAGTCTAGCCCGGCGCGCCTGGGCGGTCCATGCGTGGGCGAGGGCCGGGCCCGTCCCCGGCCCCGCGAATTGGCTTGCCCGCGTGTCCCGCCACGACGACGATCAAGGCCACGTTGAGCATGACCGAAGGGAGAAACCCAGCGATGCGAATCTGGAAGGTGGCTCTGGTGGGCCTGGCGACGGCGACCGCCGCCTCGGCTCAGCCGGGCACAGAGTTCCCAGCCTCCGAGCCCACGTCAGCCCCGGCAACCGGTCCGACGGCGATGACCCTGCCGAGGTACAACGAGCAAGGCGAATTGCTGCGGCCGGAGGGTTACGAGGAATGGGTCTTCGTGGGCTCCTCGCTCGGCCTCAGCTACGACGAGGGGGCTCCGCTGGAGATTTTCAGCAACGTTTACCTGCAGCCGGAGGCCTATCGCGAGTATCGCTCCACGGGGAGCTTTCCAGAAGGCACGATGCTGGCCATGGAGGTTTATCTGGCCGCCTCAGGCGAGGGATTCGTCAAGAAGGGGAAATATCCGGGGCGACGGGTCGCGTTCGAGGTCGCCGTGAAGGATGCCCGACGGCTCCCGGAGGGGTGGGGATACTATCGATTCACGCGCGTCGGCGCGCCCTTGAAAGCGGCCGCCGGCCCCGAGCCCAAAGGCCGATGCTATGACTGTCACGCCCAGCATGCCTGGGACGACAACGTGTTCGTACAGTTCTATCCGGTCCTCCGGCGGCTGAAGGACTGGTCCGGCCGCGAGGCGCCCCCGGCGGGGGTGCCCTGAAGGGGCCGGCGCCGGCGAGGCTTGAGATTGGCTTGCATCAATGAGACGATCGCGGCCCGAAGGAGTCTGAGCAAGAGAAGGGAGAGATCATGCGCAGGATTCGTGTGTGGGTTCGAGCGGGGGTGGTCGCCGGCCTGACGCTGGGCCTGGCCGGGAGGGTGGCCGCCGAGGACGGCGTGCAGATCATCCCGGACGTGATTTATGGTCACAAGGACGGGATGGCGATGACGCTGGATGTCTTCAAGCCGCAAGGCAAGACCAATGGGGCGGGGTTGCTGTTCATGGTGAGCGGCGGCTGGGTCTCGCGGTGGTCGCCGCCGGAACGGACCGTCCAGCGGTTCCGGGAGTTGCTCGATCGTGGCTTCACGGTTTTCGCCGTGCGGCACGGTTCCAGTCCGCGCTACAAGGTCCCGGAGGCGGTGGCCGACGTTCGCCGCGCGGTGCGTTACGTCCGGCACAACTCGTCCCAATTCGCGGTCGATCCGGACCGACTGGGCGTCTATGGAGGGAGCGCGGGCGGCCATCTTTCGCTGATGCTGGCCACGGCCTCCGACGACGGGCAACCCGGGGGGCAGGACGAGATTGACCAAACGCCCTGCCGGGTGGCCTGCGTCGTGGCCTATTTCCCGCCGGTGGACCTGCGCCCCATTGTCGGGCCGAGCGAACGGTTCCCGGCGCTGGATTTCAATCCGGAACTGGCCGAATCAGTCTCGCCGATCGTCCACGTCACGGCGGACGATCCTCCGGCATTGCTGGTCCATGGCGATCAGGATGAGCTCGTGCCGTTGGACCACAGCCGCCGGATCAAAGCCGCCTTCGATAAGGAAGGTGTGAAGAGCGAGCTGATCGTGATCGAAGGGGCCGGCCACGGGTTTCGGGGTGAAGCGGCCGAGCGAGCGCAGTCGGCGTTGATCGAATGGTTTGAAAAGCACCTGCTCAATTGACGCCCCGCGCTTGCGGCGTTTGGAACTCGAACCCCCGGGACGGTGAGCCTTCGCCGGCGGCGATCCGCCGGCCCGGCGGCCTGAGGCCGTCAACGCACGCGCTTGAAGAGCGCCGCCTCCTCCCCCGACGACCAGAGGCGTTCCCACGGGCCCTGAGGGTCCTCCAATCGGCTTCGGGCGAGCGTGTGAAGATCGGCGTAGCGGGGCTCCCAGAGGACAATCGTCCCCGGCGCAAGCGACTCAAGCGGCGGCGGCGCGATCCAGAGGGCGAAGTCGGCTCGCGGGATCGGTCGCGGCATGTAATAGAAGAACCACACGTGCGCCGAGACGACGGGAGCAGCCTGGGGCTGCTCGGCCCTGAGATAAGCGATCGCCTCATCGATCGCCCGCTCGTGCGCCTCCACCTGAACGCGAGGATAGCGGCGCGAGGCTCCCAGGCCCGCGACGATCCCGAGAGCGATCAGGCCGAGTCCAAGCTTTGGGGCCAGGGAGGCTAATCTCGGCCAAGCCTGGGCCAGGTTCTCCGCTGCCCGCCCGCCGACCCAGGCGAGCCCCTCGGCGGCCAGAAGCGCCAGGGCCGGAGCCAGGGGGAGAAAGATGATCGGATGCCCGCCGGCGCCATATAGCCCGAATCGACGAAGCCCGCCGAGCGTCGCCAAATAGACGAAATTGGCCGCGACGTAGAGCGCGAAGCCGGGGCGCCGCAACGATTCCACCAACCCGATGAGGACGAGAACGAGGCAAGGCGCGCCGGCGGCGTCCCGAAGCCCCGACGCAAAAACCTCGAACGTCGCCGCGCCGTAGTGATCCGTGGGACGGGGGGAAAAATAGGTCGAGGACGGAAAATCGCCGAAGAGCGCCAGAGCGAGGCCGTTGGCCAGCGCCAGCGGACTCAGGAGGAGCAGCCACTCGGCGTAACGCCGTCGCACCCCGCTCAAGGCCCCCATGAATGCCAGCAGGACGATGCCCTCATGGCGGATCAGCGGCAGAATCCCCGTCGTGAGCGCGGCCAGCCGCCACCGGCCCGCGAGCGCCAACCAGGCCGCCAACGTAGCCATCAGGGTCATCGGCGGCTGCGTGAGGGCCATCCAGCCCGTGCCGAGAAAAAGGGGTTGGAGCAACAACCAGAGCGGCGCCAGGGGCGCCCCGGAAAGGCTCATCCGGCGGCCGATGCCCCAGACCAAACCCGCGGCCAGGAGGCTCATGGCCGCGGCCCAGAGACGCGCGCCCCAGAGCGGTCCGCCCGCCACAGGCATGAAGAACAACGTGTTGGCGGGGCGACCCCAGGCGTTAAAGATCAGACGCGGCCGCTCCCAGGCGTCCCGCGCCACGAGCAGATGACCCAGCTCATCGTGCCGCAGCACGCCGCGCGTCGTCAGCGCGTGATAGGCGAACCAGCCGGCCATCAGGGCGAAGGCCGCTGCCGCGAGCCAGCCTTCTACCCTGCGGCCCGCAAGAGGCGGCTCCGGGCGGACGTTCGCGGGATCAGCCTGCGCCGCCGGCGACATGGCGGCCATGCGATCCCGGCGCCCCCGAGCTGTCAATGGGAAACCAGGCGGAGCGCACGACGCGAAGCGGGTTCCGGCCGCGCGCCCGCCTAGCCGTCAACCCCGCCGGAGGCGCGCGACGGACCCCTCCGTCGGGACACAAACCCGGCCCGGACCCGGCCCCGAGGAGGCCTCGGAGGTACCGGTTCACGGGCCAGGGTTCTCATGGAGGAGACGGGGGGATTCGAACCCCCGAATAGAGGATTTGCAGTCCTCCGCCTTAAGCCACTTGGCTACGTCTCCTCGTTCGGGCCCTCGCGCGGCGGGCGGTCGGCGCGCCGAGAGACCACCGAATTGTGCCGTCGGATCTCCCGGCGTGTCAATTGGGCGCAGGAAGCCCGATGCCTGAAGCTGCGCGCTGCCGGCGAATTCTGAAGGCGAGCCTAACGGGCCC
>Ga0137796_10000021_pt1 | contig 110110 bp, 103 predicted proteins | sample OV2TP3_FD_97704 | JGI IMG/M metagenome (GOLD analysis project Ga0137796, IMG submission 97704) | reverse complement strand
TGCCGCCTCGGTAGCTACTGGGGTGCTCCGACAATTCCCCAGGCCGGACTTGCACCGGCAAGAGCACAGCACCTTTCACGGCGCGCGCGGAAGTTGGGCTAAGGGGGCGGTTTCTTCGGGAGAGGGCTGGCCGGACCCGAACAGCCCGCTGTCGAGCGCGTAGCGGACGAGGTCAGCCCGGCTGCGCAGCCCGAGCTTCTCGACAAGCCGCGAGCGGTGTGTTTCCACCGTCCTGACGCTCAGGCCCAGCCGCTCGGCGATCTGCTGATTCGTGTACCCCTGCGCGACGAGGTCGAGCACCTCACGCTCCCGCGGACTCAAGGGACTCTCCGGTCCTCCCTCCTGGCCGCCGGCAGCCTTTCTGCCCGGGGAGCCCTGCACCACCATGACGGCGAGGTCCGGATCCAGCACCGTGTGCCCCCGATGGACTGCGCGGATCGCCGACAGCAGCTCGGAGTCCGCCGCGCTCTTCACGACGTACCCGGAGGCCCCGGCGGCGACCGCGGAGCGGAGGTACGCGGGGACGTCGTGCATGGTGAGCACCAGCACGCGCGTCTTTGGACACTCCTGCCGGATCCGCTCGATCGTCTTGATCCCGCCGCTCGGCATCGTGATGTCGACGAGCGCGACGTCCGGGCGCGTCTCCAAGGCCTTCTGGACCGCCTCCGCGCCGTCCGCCGCCTCGCCCGCGACGTCCATGTCCGGCTGGGCGCCGATCAGCATCCGGAGGCCGGCCCTCAGGACGGCGTGATCATCCGCGATAAGGATCCGAATGCCCCGCATCCCGATGCTCCACGAGAGGAATCCAGGCGTAGATGGTCGTCCCCTCCCCTGGCGCCGACTCGATCGTCACCGACCGGTTCAAGAGGATCGCGCGCTCGCGCATCCCGTGCAGGCCCAGACGCGTCCGGGAGCTGTCCGGCTTGAGCGCGGCCTCCGCGTCGAAGCCGCAGCCGTCATCCACCACGATCGCCTGGACCGACGCCGCGTGGCGCTGGACGACGATGCTCACGTTCTGAGCGCCCGCGTGCTTCGCGGCGTTCGTCAGGGCCTCCTGGACGATCCGATACAGCGCCGTCTCCACCGGCGCGGGCAGCCGGTCCGTGTCCAGGCCCCTCGCTTGCACGTGGGCCGCGATCCGCCACGACCGCGCATACTCGGCCGCATACTGCTCCAGGGCCGCCACGAGACCCAGCTCGTCCAGCGCCAGGGGGCGCAGCCCCCAGGCCAGCCGCCGCACTTCGTCGAGCGCCCGCGCTGTGATCAGGCGGAGCTCAGCCACTCGAGGCAGCGCCTCCTCGAGGCTCCGGGCATCCTGCACGGCGCGGAGCCCGACCAGCAGCGAGGTCAGCGACTGCCCGGTCTCGTCGTGAAGCTCCCGGGCAATCCGACGCTGCTCCTCCTCCTGGGCCGAGATCAACTGCTCGAGGAGGCGGGTGCGGGTCTCGGCGGCCCCCTGCCGCGTCGTGAGGTCGTGGGTGAGCGTGGCAAACCCGACGAGGGCGCCCTAACCATCCCGCAGCGCGGTGACGACCAGGTTGGCCCAAAACTGCGATCCGTCCTTGCGGACCCGCCAACACTCCCTTTCGTACCGCCCGCCAGCCGCCGCCGCGGCGAGGGCCTCGCGGGGAGCCTCCCGCTGGACGTCCTCGGGCGAGTAGAACATCGAGAAGTGCCGCCCGATGACGTCGTCGGCCGCGTAGCCCTTCAGGCGCTCGGCGCCCGCGTTCCAGCTCGCCACGCGCCAGTCGCGGTCCAGCATGTTCAGCGCGTACTCGCCGACTCCCTCCACCAGCAGCCGGAAAGCGCTCGGCCTCGTAGAGGCGAGCGTGATCGATGGCGAGGGCGGTGCGGTCGACGACCAGCCGCAGGAGCCAGGTCTCGTCCTCCGAGAAGGTCCGGGGGCGGAGGGTGCCGACGTGAACGACGCCGACCAATCGGCCTTCGACCACGAGGGGGGCCCCGAGGAGGGCGCGGAGCCCTTTCTCCCGGAGAACCGGGCTCGCAATCTCCACGCTGGAGAGGTCCTCGAGGATCATCGGCTTGCGCTGGACCGCGATGCGCCCCGCGACCCCTCGCCCCACCGGGATCCGGATACCGCGGGCGACTTCCTCTTCCAGGCCATACGCCGCCCGCACCGCCAGCTCCGATTCATCCTCGGTGAGGAGCAGGATCACCACGGTGTCCGCCGCGAGGGCCTCCCGGATCCGACCGATCAGCTCGCGAAGCAGGTCGTCGAGCCGCAGATGGGCGAGGGCCGTGTCGGTGACGCGCTGGAGGTCGCGAAGCCGCTGGGCCGTCGCCTCGACCTCCGTGCGTGCGGCCTGCTCGCTCGTGACAAGCGTCTCGGCGCGTCGCTGGGCCGCGTGCAGGGTAGCGCTGAGCCAGCTGATCACCAGCGCCTCGAGCACGAAGACGCCCAGCCGAACCACCGCGCCCAGCCCGCCCTCGGCGAGCGGTGACCGTGACGGCAAGACGACCGTGCCGGCCAGCGCCCCCAGGGCCGTCGCCAGGAGCCCCGGTCCGAGTCCGCCGTACCAGGCACTGAACATCACCGCACCCAAGAACAGGGGAAAGTCGCTCCCCTCGACGAGCGGGCCGAGCAGCCACGAGAGCAGCAACGCGAACGTGCTGACGAATGCGACGATGCCGTAGCGCTCGAGTGGGGACCGTGCCCACGGCGTCGCGCGTGGCACCTTCACGGTCGGGCCCCGACCGCGCGCTCGCGTCCCGGACGGGCGCGCCGTCGCCTCGGAGCCCTCCGTACCGCGGACGGCCCGGGCGCATCGGGCTGGGGACGGACGCAGGGAGCGCGGCCCATCCCCAACACCGCGCAGGCTGAACACAGCCCGTTTGCTGAGGTGCCGTCAAGCATTTCGCTGCGACCGTGGGCGAGGGCTTCTCGCCGAGGAATTCGTGCCATTCCAACTATTCGCGGCAAGTTGTTCGATACGCGGTGTCGCCACCAGCGAGGTCGGCCGCGTGACTCGACTTCGGCGCGACAAGGCGGAACCGCACTACAGCTTCACGCACCGGCAGGCGTAGTAGAGGCAGGAGTCGAGCGGGAGGAACGGCGGGAGGCGCAGATCCCGGACCACAGCAAAGCGCCGGCGGACGGCGGCCAGGATGCCCCGGTGGTCGGAGACGTGCTCGTCCTTGAGGCGCGTGTTGAGCGGGATGTAGGTGATCCAGAGCGCGATGTCCGTCAGGAGGTTCTCGATGGGGAACGCGAGGAACGCGACCCCGTCCGGCTTGAGGACCCGCGCGATCTCCGCGACAGCCGCGTCCAGCTCGCGGACGTGCTCGAGCACGCTGGTCGAGACGACGCAGTCGAACCGCCCGTCCTCGACCGGGATCTTCTGCACCGGGGCGTGCACGAGGTTCGCCCGGAGTCCCTCCTTCTCGAGCATGGCCTCCACCAGGTGGAAGTTGTCGTGGACGTCGATGCCGTAGAGCCGCTGGCAGCGCGTGGCGAGCTCCTTGAGGAAGACGCCGCTGCCGAACCCGACCTCCAGCAGCTCGCCGTACCGGTCGGCCCCCATGAGCTCCAGGACCATCTCGAGGCGCTTCCGGAAGATCCACCGGATGCCGAACTTGTAGTAAAAGTGGAGCGGGTCGGTCTCGTGGGTGCCGTGGATATGCTCGCGACGGGGAACTCGGAGCCGCGCGCCCATCGCTAGAAGAGGTTTTTGACGAGGGACCAGATGTAGATGTGCGACACCTTCCAGAGGTTGATGCGCGACTTCCCGTACCGCCGCTCGTACTCGTGGCTCGGGACCTCGGCGACGCGGTAGCCGAGCTTGAGGCACCGCATGAGCATCTCCTGCTCGATTGTCGTCAGGTTCTCCTTCACGCCGAGCTTCCGGGCCACGTCTACCCGGATCGCCCGGAAGCCGTTCTGGCTGTCGGTCAGCCGAACCCCGAACCGGTAGTTGATCGCCAGCAGGATGATGTGCCCCCCGGTGTTCCGGACGAAGTCGCCGAAGGTCCCGTAGGCTTCGTCGCTCCCGCCCCGTCCGCGGGAGCCGATCACGAGGTCCGCCTCGTCCCGGAGGATCGGCGCCAGGAGCTTCGGGATGTCGGTCGCCTCGTGCGAGCCGTCCGCGTCGAAGAAGACCAGGATGTCCCCCTTCGCCTTCTCGATCGCCATCCGAAGCCCGTCCCCCTTCCCCCGCCCGCCGTCCAGCTCGACCCGGGCGCCCAGCTCGAGCGCGAGCTTTCGCGTGTCGTCCGTCGAGTGGCCGTCCACCACGAGGATCTCGTCGGCGTAGGGACGGACGCCCTCGATGACCTCGTGAATCATCTGGCCCTCGTTCTTGGTCGGGATGACGACGGTGACCTTCACCACGCTCCCCAGTATATGTCCCGAGACCCAGCCGTCAAGGAGAAGCGTCCCTCAGCGCCGCGGCAGCTCGTAGAACGACACACGCGTCCTCCAGAGGATCCACTCGTCCAGGAGCCGCGCCCGGCTCATCGCCTCGGGGAAGCGACGCTGGTAGTAGCCGATCTCGTCGATGTACGCCATCACCGCGACGTGCGTCACGCCGAAGCGCGCGAGGGGGTCGCCCTGCCAGTTTCCGTAGCGGTCCCAGATGGCCAGTGACCGGTGGCGGTTCTCCAGGGTGAGGATCGGGGCGAAGATCCCGGCGATGACGGAGCCGGGCGGGAGCCGCTGGCCCAGTTCGCGCGAGATGGACACGAGCTTGTACGCGCGGTGGAGCTTCCAGTCGAAGTAGCTCCACCCCTCGATCACGGCGAAGGCGAGGACCAGGAGCACCGCGAGGGCGCGAGGCGCCCACCCGGGGACGCGCGCGGCCATGCGGGCCGCGCACGGGGCGAGCAAGCGGAAGCCAACGGCGCTCCCCGCGAGGGCGAGGGCGCCAGTGGCGAGCGCGAGATCCTTCTCCGTCAGGGGGTAGAGCGAGAGGTACGCCAGGGCGTTCTGCACGAGCGGCATCCGCGCGTAAGCATACCCGACCGCAGTCAGCCCGGCGAGGAACGCCGCCCCGCCGTACACCCAGACTGCGAGCGGCCCCGGGGCGGGCACCGCGACCGGGCGCGCGCGCCAGAGGCCGACGACGGCGGTGGTGGCGAGGATGACCATCGGCGGAATGAGCGAGACGTAGTAGCGGAGCGGCCGGTACTGCGAGATGGCGAGGTAGCCGAACCCGCCAGCGATCCACCAGACGGCGAGGAGCTGTGGGAACGGCACCGGCCCCGCGCGCCGGAGGAGGCGCAGGACCACCTGGCAGAAGACGAGGCCGCCGAGGAGGAGCAGGACGGGCGAACCCAGGAAGTAGACGACGAACGGGTTGTAGAAGACGTTCCGCAGGAGACGCGGGAGCGTCATGGGGAGGGCGTGGAGGCGCCACTCGTTCTGGAGCCGCCAGAGGATCTCGGCCCGGTAGGGGACGAGCCACACGGTGGCCAGGGCGGCGAGCGTGATGGCCGCGCCCGCGAGGAAGTACGCGACCGGCCGCCACGACCGCTCGCCGGAGCCCGGCTCGGTCCACCGGACGGCGTGGAGCGCCACGGCGAAGACCGCGGCGGGGAAGATGTACGTCATCTGCATCTTCACCGCCAGGGGCACGAGGCTCGCCGCGCCGGCGAGCGCGAAGTATCGCGGCTCGCGGACGCCGCGCTGCGCGAAGTAGAGCGTGAGGACCTGGAAGAACACCGCCGGGGTCTCCACGAGCCCGATGCGGTTGTACATGACGAACAGGTAGCTCCCGCCGAGGAGCGCGGTCGCGAGGAGGGCGCCGCCCCGTCCCAAGACTTCTCGGAGGCTCAGGTAGAACAGGAGGAGCGTGGCGAGGCTGAAGAGGACCGAGACCAGCCCCACCTGGGCGTACCCAACGCCCAGGAGGCGGAAGACGAGGTAGAAGCAAACGTTCGTCACGGGGCTCACGTACATGAAGTTGACCTCGTCCCACACCCACTCGCCGTAGAGGATCCGGTTCCGGGCGTTGTGGGCCCACTCCCCCGGGTCCGTCCACGCCCCGCCGCTCGGCCCCAGGTCGACCGGCGGGTCCGCGGCGAGGTGGAGGAGCCGCAGGTCGGCGAGGACGAGAGCGAGGACGAGGGCCCCGAACAGCCCCCGCGCGGCCTCCGCCGCGGCCGCGAGGGCCGACCCGCCGCGGGCCGCGAGGGCGTCGGCGGACAGTCCTGCCGGCCGGTGCCGCCACGCGAGCCACGCGTGCGCCGCCACGAAGAGGAAGGCCGACACCACCGCCAGCCCCACGCGCCGGGGCGACGTCGCCGCCGCCGTGAGGAGCAGGGGGAGGTGCGCGAGCGCGACGAGACGCCGGGCCGCTCCCGGCGCCATGCCCGCCCAGGCAGCGAGCGCCGCGGAAGCGAGCCGCCAGAGGAGCAGCCCGACGAGCGCGACGGTCAGGAGGACGAGCGCGACCTCCCAGCCGACGACCGGGGTCTTCCAGCGCCGGTGCTCCCACGCCTGGAAGCTCGCGGCCAGGACGAGCCCCGCGACGAGGACCAGCCCGGGAGGCCAGCGGTGCGCGCTCACGAGCGGCGCTCGATGCGCAAGGTGCCGACGACGACGCGGTCCCTGCGGTGCGCGAGCGCCGTCTCGCCGACGGCCAGGCGTCGGCCGCTCTTCGGGTCCCAGACGCCCAGGACAAGCTCGTACGGTCCGGGCTCCAAGTCCGCCGGCGGCGTGAGCTCGTAGCTCTCCCGCACCAGCTCGCCCTCTCCCCACCGGCTCGTCGGGAGCTTGCCGTCGAGGGGGGCGTGGTCGTGCTGGAAGCGCACCTGCCCGTCGCGCACGAAGTGGACGAAGACCGCGTAGTCGGTCGCGACGGCGCGCCGGGACTGCCAGTAGTAGGTGACGCGGACCGTCGCGCCCGGCATGACCGATGGCGGCTCCAACCGGTAACCCAGGAACCGGATCCCGTCCCCAAATGTCGCGGGCGCCGGGACCGGCGGGGCGAACTCCCGGGCCAGCGCGTCCTCCGCCCCGCGGGCCCGCGCGAGGTCGCCGGCCTCGCGCAGCGCCCGGGCCAGGCGGCGCGCGAGGTCGCTCCGCGCGTGTGGCGCAATCCGGTCCGCCTCCCGGTCGCGCTCGCGTGCATACTCCCCTGCGGCCTTTGCCCACAGCCCGAGCCGCTCGAACGCGAGGGCACGGGCGCCGACCGGCGCGGCCGCCCCCTCGAGCGGAACGCCGGTGCGGTCGTACAGCGCCGCGAGCCGCGCGTGGGCAACCTCGAGCTCCGGCGCGAGGCGCGTGAGCTGCCAGTACTCGCGCGCCGCCTCGGGCAGCCGGCCCGCCGCCTCGTGCCCCTCGGCGCGCCCGAGGGCCGCGCGGACGGCACCCGGGGTGGCACTGGCGCCCGCCGCGTCCGGGCCGTAGACGAACAGCTCGCCGACAGCCCAGTGCCACCACGGATCGCCGCCCGTCTGCTCGACCCGGACGTAACGGACCTCGCGGGACGCGAAGGCGCTCACGACGCGCTCGGGCGGGCCCATCCGCGGCTGGCCGCGATCCCAGTCGAGACTCCACGGGGTCGCGGGCACCGCCGCCGTCTCCTGCCAGGTGCGGCCATCCGCGGAGACCTCTACCCGGTAGCCGCGCGGGGAGCCGATGGACGGGCGGGGCGACAGCAGCGTCACCTTCTGGACGCGCACCGGGGCCCCGAGGTCCACCTGGACGAACTGACCCGGCCGCTGCGGCTCTCCGCTGAACCAGGCCGTGTCCACGTCGCGGTCTCGGATCAGGTCCGTCGGGGTCCGCGTGGCGCTGGCCGTCGCGCGCCAGCCGGCCGGAGCGAGGCTCGCGAGCGCCTCCACGCCCGGAGGCGGGCGGAAGTCGTGGAAGACCTCGTAGGGCCCGATCTCCGTCCGCTCGAAGGCGGCCCCGATCCCCCGGAGGCTCGCGGCAAACGGCCCGCCGGCACGCAGCGCGAAGAGGTACCCGACACGCGGGCCCGCGTCCACGAGCGCGGTGTACGGCGGATAGCGATCGCGGGAGGGCTGGGCGAAGATCACGGCTTCTCCCGCGTCGAAGGTCAGGCGCGGCGCGAGCCAGTAGGCGGTGGCGTAGACGCGCGTGAGATCACGCGCGCGGAGGAACTGGAAGAGTGCCTCGTCCTGGGCGCGGGCGGCCCGGAAGCCGGGCACCTCGCCCTTGGTAGACGGGTAGCTCACGGCGTTGCCGTAGAGGTGGAGCGCGAGCGGCAGGGCGAGCAGGACGGCGGCGAGCGGCCCCGAGGCCTCGCGGACCCGGGCGAAGAAGCCAGCGAGGAGCACGGGGAGCGTAGAGTAGAGCGGCAGGAGGTAGCGCTTCGTTCCCTCGGCCGTGATGAGCTCCGCCTGCCGGCTCACGGCGGTGAGGAGCGCGCCACTCGCGAAGAACAGGAGGAGCAGGCCCACGCCGGGCTCGACCCGCCGCTCCCGCCTGAGGCCGGAGAGACCGCGCCAGACGAGCCAGGCGAAGGCGAGGGCATAGAGCAGCATCACGGCCTCTGAGAGCCCGGGGACGAAGGTCGTGGCGGCGTGGGAGGAGCGCGCCCCGAGGATCGCGGGGAGGCCCTCCGTCGCGACCCGGAGGATCTGGCCCGGCGCCCGCCGGACGTCGCCGCCCTTGAAGAGGTTGAAGCTCCAGAAGGCGTGGCGGAGATTGAAGAGCCAGAAGGGCGCGCTCCCGAGGAGGAAGAACGCCAGGGCGACCCACGGCCCGCGCCGCCCGACCCACCGCCAGTCGCGGAGAAGCAGGAACAGCGCCGCCGGCAGGAGATAGAAGAGGCTCAGAAGGTTCACCCACCAGGCCACGCCGGCCATGAGCCCGAGCAATGCGAAACCCCGCACCTCCTCCCGGGGCCCCAGGGGTCGGCGCGCGAGGCGCAGGGCCAGGACCAGCACGAGGCTCCCCAGCAGCAGCGTGTCCATGTAGCCGTGCCGCGCCCAGGCCCCGAAGACGGCGAGGTAGGGCGGCGCCAGAGCCACGAGCGCGGCGCTGACCAGGCCCGCGTCCTCCCCCGCTGCCTCCCGGCCGAGCCGGTAGGTGACGAGGATGAACCCGAGGGAGAGGACGAGGGGGACCGCGTTGAGGACGAGCCGCGAGAGACCGAAGAGCGCGAACGCCACCGCGGTGAGGAACGCCTGCGGGGTCCCCACGTACGCGAGCCCCCACTGGAACACCGCGAACTCTCCCCTGAGGAGGTGGCGGGACTGCAGGCCGAGCACGGCCTGGTCGGAGTCGAGGAGGGGCGTGATGAGATACCCTGCCCGGACGAGCCCGCCCAGGATCACCAGCAGCAGCAGCCAGACTGCCCGGGACCTCATCGGGATGCGAGGAGGCGGAGCGTGACCACGCGCACCTGGTCGCCCACCCGGGGAAGCGCGGTCTGGCTCACCCGCAGGCGCTTGCCGCTCCGGGGGTTCCAGAGCCCGATCCGGACCTCGTACTCCCCGGGAGGCAAGTCCGGGGGCAGGCGCACGCCGTAGCTCTCGCGAATCCGCTCCCCCTCCGCCCACCGGCTCGTGGGGTAGCGGCCGTCGAGCGGCTCGTGGTCGTGCTGGAACCGGACCTTACCGTCGAGCACGAAGTGGACAAAGACCGTGAGGTCCTCGTCCGTGGGCCGAAGCGCCTGCCAGTAGTAGGCCAGCTCGACCGGCTCGCCAACCCGGGGCTCGTGCGGCATGAGCCCGTAGCCCAGGAGCTGGACGGCCTCGCCGAAGCGTACCTCGGCCCGCGTGGGCGGCGTGAACTCCGCGGCGAGTCGCCGCTCGACCTCCGCCGCGCGGTCGGCGGCTCCCTGCCGACGGTAGGCCTCGGCCAACCGGGCGAGGACTTCCGTGTGCTGGCGCTCCTCGGGGCGCTCCTCGAGGAGCTGCTCGTACTGCCGCGCCGCCCGGGCCCAGAGCTCGAGGGACTCGAAGAGCCGGGCCCGCCGACGCGGGTCGGAGCCTTCCACGGGGACCCCGGCCTTCTGGTACACCTCGAGGAGCCGCCAGTGCGCTTCCTCCCGCTCCGGGTCGAGCGCGACCGTCTGCTCGTACGCGGCCGCAGCGGCGGCGAGTCGCCCGGCCTGCTCGAGCTCCCCCGCCTGCGCGAAGCGTGCCGTCGCCGCCGGCGGCTCGCGGACGGGTCCCGGCGTGTAGACGAACAGCTCGGCGATGCCCCACCACTCCCGCGGCTGCTCGCCGGTCTGCGAGATCCGGATGAAGCGGACCGGGCGCGGCGCGAATCGGGCGACGATCCGCCCGGTCGGGTCCAGCCGCGGCTGCCCATGGCCCCAGCGGAGCGCGAACGCGAAGTCCGGCACCGACACGACCGTAGCCCACGCGGCACCGTCCCGGGAGACCTCGATCCGGTACCCGCGGGGTGCCCCGAATCGGTACCGGACGGGTAGCACGGTGACCCCCGCGACCGGCTGGACCTCCCCGAGATCCAGCCGGAACCACATCCCCGGCTGCATGGGCGCCCCGCTCAGCCAGGCCGTATCGGCGTCCCGGTCGAAGGCCCGAGTCGGATGCCGACCCGCGGGCTCGCTCGCGGCCCGCCAGCCGCGCGGCGGGAGGCTCGCGAGGCTCCCCGCGTGGGGCGGCGGCGCGAAGTCGTAGAACACGGAGAAGGCCCCGTGGTCCTGGCGCTGGTAGCGCGCCCCGGCCGCGTCGAGCGCGGAGCCGAGCTGCTGCGCGGCGATCCGCACCCCGGGCGCCCGCGCCAGGACGTAGGCGACTCGGGGGGAGGTGTCCACGCGCTCCCGGAACGGCGGGTAGCGCTCGTTGAGGGGGTCAGCGACGATGATCCGCTCGCCGGCCTCGAAGGTCAACCGCGGCGCCACCTGGAGCTCCGCGTAGGCCCGGTCGATCCCCTCACGCTGGAGAAGCGCAACGACCGGCTCGGGCTTCCACCAGTCGTGCCGGAGCCCCGCGTCGAAGGCTCGGACCGTCTTCCCGAGCGCAAGCGTGTTGTTGAGGAGCAGGAGCGCGAGGGCCGCCACCGCAAGGACGCGCGACCACCGCCACAGGGTCAGGAGGGCCATGGCGGTGAGGACGGGGAGCGACGAGTAGAGGGGGAAAAGGTAACGCTGGATCACGGGGTACGTGCTCGTCGAGAAGGCAGCGAGCTGGATGAGGGAAAACAGCAGGAGGAGCTGGATGCCCCGCCGCCGTGCCAGCGCGCCGGGGTCGTCGCCCCACGGCCGGCGGACCAGGTCCCAGACGAGGATGCCGAGGAGCGCGAGGTAGACGACGCCCGCGACCGGGGACAGGAGCGGCACCGGGTCCGTGAGGACGCCCCGGGCTCCGAGGATCTCCAGGACGGGCTCCCACATCTTCTGGACCCGCTCCGGGACGTCGCCCTGGACGCCCTTGCGGAAGAGGACGAAGGACCACAAGGCGTGCCGTAGGTTGAAGAGCCAGTACGGGAGGCTCCCGACGAGGAACGCGAGCGGCGCGCCCCAGAACCCTCGGGTGTGCCAGAGGGCCGGCCGGAACAGCAGGAGGAGCCCCGCGGCAGCGAGATAGGAGAGGATCATCGGGTTGACCCACCACCCCACGCCGGCCACGAGACCCAGGAGCAGGAGCTTCCGGTCCCGCCGCGTCCCCCCCGCCTGGTCCGTGACGGCGTCCAGCGCGAGGAGCAGGACCGCGCTTCCGATCACCACCACCTCCATGTAGCCCAGCATGGGGTAGTTGCCGTAGAGCGACAGGAACGGCGGCGCCACCGCGGTGAGGAGCGCGCTCGCGAGGGCGCCGGGCCACCCGGCCATCCGCCGCCCCAGGAGGAACGCGAGGACGACGAGGAGGCAGGAGAAGAGGAAGACGGCCACCTTCACGGTGAGCGGGGTCGCGCCGAGCAGGGTGTAGACGACCGCCGTCAGGAAGGACTCCACCGTCCCCTGGTAGGCGACCGAGTACATGAACACGGGGAACTCGCCGCGCAGGATGTGGAGCCCCATCAGCCCCGCGGTCGCCTCGTCCCCGTTGAGCCGGCGGGGCCAGCGGACCAGGAGGAACAGGCGGATCGCCACCCCGGCGAGCAGCACCAGCGCCAGCGCGCCGTACCGCCACGCGCCCGTCGGCCCCCCGCTCCGCTCGGGCTGCGCCACGTCCATCACGAGGACGGTCGCGCTCCGAGGACCCGGACACGGGTCAGCCGGACCGCGTTGCCGATCCGCGGCAGCGCGCTGTCAGTCACCTTGGCGCGCTTCCCGGTCCGCGGATTCCAGAGCCCGACCAGGATCTCGTAGTCGCCGGGCGGGAGGTCGGCGGGGAGCTGCACCTCGTAGCGCTCCCGCACCCGCTCGCGGCCCTTCCAGCGGCTGGTGGGGTAGGCGCCGTGCAGCGGCTCGTGGTCGTTCTCGCCACGCAGGACGTGGAGGCCGATCAAGCCCGCCGTCGACTCGTCGATGTTGAGCCGCCGGGGCCACTGGAGCAGGAAGGCGAGGCGCACGGCCACGCCGAGGAGCAGGACGAGCGCCGCCGCGGCCCGGCGCGCCGCCGGTCCGGCGAGAAGGGTCCGGCTCACGGGGTGCGGGTCCACGTGGCGCCTTCCCGAATCCAGCCCTCGATGACGTCGGCGAGACTCCCCAGCGTCACCGGATCCCGCTCCTCCGCCCGCTGCTGGATCCCGAAGTAGTGCTCCGCGCCGGGGATGGTCACGTACGCCGTCGTCGCCTTCATCCGCCGGGCGACGTCGCGCAGGAAGCGGAGGTCGGCGGGATCCTCCCGCTCCCCGTCCACGAGGAGGACGGGCTGGCGGAACGGATGGTCGACGTAGCTGTCGATGATGATCGGGACGATCACCGGCTCCGCCAGCTCCAGCGGGAACTGCTCCTCCCGGAGCCCCATCTCCCCGATCATCCGGTCCCGGATGTGTCGCCGCCCGGCGGGTGAGCCGAGGATCAGCTCGTGCGCTCGCCGGCCCGGGGAGATGGCCACGACCCGCCCGACCCGCGCGTCGCGGGCCGCGGCGGCGAGGGCCACTCCCCCGCCGAAGGAGTGTCCCACCACCGTGATCGCCTTCACCCCGAGCCGCCGCTCGAGGTAGTCCACCGCCGCCACGAGGTCGCTGGAAAAGTCCAGGTCGCTGGCGGCGGCGACCCGCGGGGGGTCCTGGGATTCCCCGTAGCCGCGGAGGTCCGGGTTCAGCACGACGAACCCCTTCTCCGCCAGCCGGCGGGCCAGGGCGAGGTAGAGGCCGTGCTTCCGGCCGAGCGGGCTCGCCCCGTGGGCGAGGATGATCGCCGAGCCCCCGCCGGCGCGGGGCAGGAACAGATCGGCCCGGAGCGTGAGCGCGCCGCTCGGAAAGCTCACCCTCTCGACCCGGTAGTCCACGCCGAGCCCGAAGAGGGGGCGCCAGGACGGCCCGGCCACGCCCGCCGGGTCGCCGTCGGGGTAGGCGCGGCGGAGCGCCGCGCCCCGGGTGAGCCCCACCCAGAACACGGCCACGCCCCGCCGCGAGCCGTCCGGCGCCGTCCGGCGGGCCGGGCTCACGATCTCGAGCGGGACCACGTCCCCGATGAAGGGCCCGGGCGGGAGCGCGAACTCGACCGTGCGCGCCCCCCCGGTGAGGAGCACCTCTCCCACGCGCCGGCCGTCGAGGAAGAACACGGCGGTCTGCGGCGCGCGCTCGGGATCGCCCTTGAGACGCGCCGCCAGCCGCCGCCACGGCTGGGCCGTCCGCGGGGGGGGAACGAGGATCCGGCCCGCCCCGTCCGTCCACCGCCACGTCGCCCCGTCCGCGCCGACCTCCGGGGGCGCGAACCCCTCGGCGAAGAGGTCGTCATCAAGGAGCGACTCGACGGAAAACTCCCGCCCCAGGGGGCGCACGCGCGCCAGGAAGTGTGGCGGCAGGTGCGGCAGCGGCTGCGCCGACGCGAGCCGGAGGCGCGAAGTCGGAGGGGTGACGGATGCCGCCGGTAGGATCAGGTGGTTCGTCCCCGGGCGGAGTCGAACCGCGAGCGGGTGGCCGTTCACGGACAGCCGGATCTCCTGCCCCGGGTCGGGACGCCAGAGCGGTCCGGCGTCCAGCGTCACGAGGTGGTCCGCCCGGGAAGGCGTCAGGAGCGGGACCTCCACCGCGCGCTGCCGCTCGCGCTCGTAGATGAGGACCTCGTAAAGGTGCGGCTGGGAATACCAGTAGGCGTGGCTCAGGATCAGCTCGGGGGTGTAGAACCGGAGCCGGATCCGCTTGACCAGCCGGTAGGGCAACTCGCCGCGGAAGACCTTCTGCAGGCGCTCGGCGTCCTTGCGGGTCCCCCCGTAGATCTCCCGGGGCTCCGGGAAGCGCCCCGTCAGCCAGGACGGCAGGAAGTGCTTGTATCGGTATCGCCCGTAGCCCCTGGCGGAGAGCACCAGGTAGTTGCCCTCCCACTCCGCGATCGTCGGATACTCTGGCGGCACCTCGGCCACGAAGACGGAGAGCGTGACGCCGGCCGGGACGTTGGCCCGAAGCCACCGCCCCGCTCTCTCGAGCGGGTCGTCGACGAAATAGGCCTGGACCGACGCCACGTGAACGGCCGAGTAGAGCGCGATCGCCGCGACGAGCGCGCCCCGGACCGCCTGGGCGGAGACGGGTCCGAGGGCCGTGACGGGAAGCCGGACAACGCCGTAAGCGCCGAGCATTGCGAGGAAGGGGGTCAGGACGGTAACGTGCCGCGGCGCCCACAGGGCGACCGTCGAGGCCTGGAGGAAGGCCACCGCTGGCGCGAGCACGATTGGGAGGTCGTGATCCGCGAGGACTTCGCGCCACCCGCGCCAGATCGCCCGCTTCTCCCGGGCGAAGGCGAGGAGCCCATAGCCAGCCAGGACGAAGACCGGGAGTCCCACGCCGACGAGGAGCGCGGTGAGGTAGACGACGGGCAAGAAGATCTTCCGCCAGCCGAGATCGCCCCACACCATGACGTTCGTCAGGAGCGTCCACGCGCCCCGGAGGTTGACCGAGAGCCCGCTGAAGACGAGAAAGGACGTCGCCACGCCGACGAGGACCAGGAGTCCCTTCCAGATCCGCCCCCGCGAGCGGGCGACCCAGAACACCAGCGGAACCAGGCTCGTCGCCTGGTAGCGCATGGCGCCCGCCGCCCCCGAGCAGACAGCCGAGAGGAGCGCGGCCCTCCGGCTCTCGCGGGCGAGCGCCGTGTGGGCCGTGGCCAGGGCCGCCCAGAACCAGAACGTGGCCGCGCTGTCCGGGATCCCGATGTGGCTGTACGTGACGTGGAGGTTGGCGAGCGAGAGGAAGAAGGCGCTCAAGAGGGCGATCCGGTCGTCCCGGAAGACGGCCCGGGCCAGGCGGTAGACGACGAGGAGAGTCAGGACGCCGTAGGCGAGGCTCACGATCCGGCCGAGCAGGAGGTCGTACCGCTCCCCCCGCGCGACCCCGGGCACGCCCGCAGCCGCGAGGAGCCGGCTCAGGAGCCCGACGTTGACCGAAAGCCCGCGGGGGTACGCCGTTTCCTCGTGGCGGCCGAGCGTGTACTCGGGCTCGTCCGGGTGAAGGACGAGAATCTGGGACCCGAAGGCGCCGTACCCCCAGAACAGGCCAGGCACCCGCGTCGCGATCCCGAGAAGGAGGATCAGGCCCAGGACGGCGGCACGTCGCGAGGGCGCCAGCTGCATCGGCGTGCTAGGAGGAACGGGCCCGGCCGTCGGGGCCCACCGGCTGGACCGCCGCCGGGTCGCGGAGCGCCTCCCACACGGACAGCTCCGCGATCGACCATGCGCCGCCGCCGGCCGCACGGAGGAGCGTGACCCGGAGGGCGCGCGCGCGTACCGCCGGGAAGCGGAGCTGGATCCGGCCGCTCGCGTCTACGCGCAGCCGCGCCCCGTCCCACGCGAGCCCCTGCCAGGACGCCGTCAGGGCGAACGCCAGTTGCCAGCGCTCGCCATCGCCGGAGGTTTCGATCCGGAGGCTCCGAGGCGCCTCGCGCGGCGCGCCGGGCAGGAGCGCGAGCTGGCCGATCGTCCGGACTTCTCCGAGGTCCACCTGGAAGTAGACGGGCGGCGCCTCGACCCCGGTCCCCCAGTGCGTGCGCGGGTCGCCGTCGATGGCCCGCGCGGCTTCCGCGGGGGCGTGGCTCGCGGTGGCCTGCCAGCTTGCCCGCGGCAGCTCCACGAGCGGCGGGCCCGCGGGTGGGACGAAAGCGTCGAAGACGTAGTAGCCGGCGAACTCCCGCGTCCGGTACCCCCCCCCCACGGCGCTCAGGTTCTCCTCGAGTGCCTGGGCCGCGGCGCGCCCCCTGACCACGTAAGCATAGCGCGGGGCCGCGTCGACCATCCCCGTGTAGGGCGGATAGAAGCTCGGGATCGGCTCCGCGAAGATGATCCGCTCCCCGGCGTCGAAGGTGAGCCGGTAGGCCTCCCAGAAGTCAAGGACGTAGACGCGAGTCAGGCCGTCCGATTCGAGCCAGCCGAAGAACTGAGCGTCGCGCGCCCGCCGCCAGGCGTAGAGCTCGAGCTTCTTCGGGTCCAGCGCCTCGGCCCGCGCTACGCTCCCCGTGACGTTCGCGAGGAGCAGCCCGCCCAGCGCCGCCGCGAACAGCGCGCGATTCCGGCGCCGAAGGGCGGCGAGGAAGCCCGCCATGATGACGGGCAGCGCCGAGTAGAGCGGCAGGAGGTACCGGGTGCCGCCGCCCCGGTTGTACGCGAGCACGATCACCGCGGACGTCGTGAGGAGGAAGAGGAGCAGGAGCCGGCTCCCCGCGCTCTTCCAGCGGTAGACGAGGTACAGAAAGGCCAGGGCATGGAGGCCCAGGACGGCGAGCCGGATCGAGAGGTCGAGCGCCTCCTCCCGGGTCGTCACGCCGAGGACGTACGGGAGCTTGGCGCCGAGGTAGCGGGCGAGGGAGCGGCCCAGGGCCTCGCGGGCCCCGTGGGCGAAAATGGCCTCGAAGGTCGAGGGGCCCCGGAGGCTGGACGCCCAGAGCGGCAGGCTCCCGACGACGAAGGCCGGCAGCACCGCCCAGAGTGCGCGGTCCACCACGAGCCGCGGCTGACTCAGGAGGAGGAACAGTGCGCTGGCCGCGAGGTAGTGGATGCTCTGCGGGCTCTGGTACCAGGCGACGCCGGCGAAGAAGCCGAGGAGCCAGAGCGCGCGCCGCCGCCGCGGCCCCGGCTCCCTCGGGACACGGAGCGCGAGGCAGAGGACGAGGCTCCCCAGGAGGAGGTTCTCGATGTAGTTCGAGCGCGCGGTGACGCTGTGGGTGACGAGGAAGGGCGCGGGGAGGGCCGCGAGGCCGAGCGCCAGGAGCCCCACCTCGTCGTCGAAAGCTTCGCGGGCGAGCCGATAGGTGACGAGGAGGAAGGCGAGGGAGAAGAGGAACGGACTCAGCGCCAGCGTGAGCCGGGACGGGCCGAAGAGGAAGAAGAGGAGCGCCGCGAGGTGCGCCTCCATGGTCCCGGCGAACGGCTGGCCCCAGAAGAAGATCGGGAACTCGCCCTGGAGGACGTGCCGGGCCATGAGCCCGACGATGGCCTGGTCGGAGTCCAGGGCCGGCGTCAGGAGATAGAGGCCGCGGAGCGCCGCCCCGAGGAGGAGCAGCACCCCGAGCCAGAGCGCCGCCCGCGTGCGCGTGGTCACGGGGCCCTACCGCCGGAGGGCGTAGAGGACGCCGCCCAGCGCCCCGTAGGCCAGCACCATCCCGAACCCGAGCCAGGCGAAGGCGATCGCCCCGGCGACGGGAATCCCGAACTCCGAGAAGAACAGGACGTAGACGCCCTCGCGCACGCCGATCCCGTTGATCGAGACGGGGAGCATGAGGACGAAGGTCGCGACCGGCACGACCAGGAAGAAGAAGCTGAACGGGAGCGTGAGCCCGAGGGCCCGGGCGATCAGGTAGAAGTGGACGACCACCGTGACCTGGAGCAGGAACGCCAGCGCCATCGCGGCGAGGAGACTCCCCCGCGCCCCCCCGAAGAGGGCCAGGGCGCGCTCCACGCGGCCGAGGAGCTCCCAGGGTCGCCCGCCGCCCGCGACCCGCCGCGCGAGCCGGAGGAGCGGGTCCCGGAGGCGCGGCGACCAGACGAGGCAGAGGGGGCCGAGCGTCACCGCGATCATGGCCGCGACCACCCCGGTGAGCCGCACCCCGGCCACGCGCTGGATGCTCCAGAGGAGGCCCCCGAGGGCGAGGATCGCCAGGGCGAGGACGCCGGTCAGCCGCTCGATCACCACGGCGAGGAGGGAGGCTTCCGCCGCCTGGGTGTACTTCGCGGTGTCGTAGACTCGGACCACGTCCCCACCCACCGTGGTCGGGAGGAGCTGGTTGAAGAAGGTCCCGACGAGATACGAGCCGAGAAGCAGCCGTAGCGGCACGTCGATCTGCTGGGTCAGCAGGAGCAGCTGCCAGCGGATCGCGCTGATCAGGTAGCCGGGGACGTGGAGCGCGAAGGCGACCGTGAGCCAGAGGGGATCCGCGGCGCGGACGGTGGCCCAGATGGCCCCGAGATCCGTCCGCCAGAGCAGGTAGCCGAGGAGGACCGCGCTGACCGTCGCCCGGGCGAGGCGAAGGATGCTCTGCTTCATCCCCTCACCCGCCCCTCTCCCCCGGTGGGGGAGAGGGTGACTCGTCCGGGGTGCGCTTGCGGATCACCCGCGCGGGGACGCCCGCCGCGACCGAGAACGGCGGGACGTCACGCGTGACGACCGCGCCGGCGCCGACGATGGCGTCGTGGCCGATCGTCACGCCGTCCAGCACGGTGACGCGCGCCCCCAGCCACACACCCGGCTCGATGGTGATCCCGCCGCGCGAGACGGAGGGCTGCCGGATGACGGGGATGTCAGTCCGGCTGAAGTCGTGGTTCCCGCCGGCGACGAGGTAGCAGTGGGCGGCGAAGAGACAGTCGTCGCCGATCCGGACCCGGCTCTCGGAGAGGATCACGCACCCCACCCCGAGGTTGACCCCGTCGCCCAGCTCGATCGAGCCGCCCTTGCAGGAGAGGATCGTCCCACGCCCGAGGAAGACGCCGCTGCCAATCGTCATCCCCTGCTCCGGCGACCCCTTCGCGTCCAGGACGCAGCCGTCGTCGATCACCACGTCGGACCCGAGCCGGACGAGGCTTGGGTGCCGGAGCGTGATCCCCTTCCCGAACACGACGTTCCGCCCCGCGCGGGCGAGGAGGCAGGGATAGAAGAGCCGCCGGAGGCCGAGCCCCGCGACCCCGGGGAGATCGCCGAGGAGGCTCGTCACGAGCTCGAAGCGCAGGAGCCGCCAGAGACCACGCTCGCCGACGACCAGGTCCTGGTACTTGCGGAGCGGCGAGACGCCGGGATCCGTCAGGTACTCGCCCAGGGCAGTCTGCCGCCGGCGGGCGCCGGACGCCGTCTCGGCCGGGGGGTCAGGCGAGGAGGCCGTGCTCACGGTACCAGGCGATCGTGCGCGCGAGCCCGTCCCGGAGCCGGGTCGCCGGCTCGAAGCCGAGCTCCTCGCGGGCCTTCGCGATGCTGAAGAGCTGGTCCTTCAGGAAGAACTCGAGCTGGCGCCGGTAGAGCGGCGGGCGGCGGAGGAGGAGGCTCGACGCCGCCTCGCTCGCCGCCGCGCCCAGCCACGCGACCCAGGCCGGGATCCGGAGCCGCGGGGGCGGGACGCCGAGGAGGTCGGCGATCAGCCCGACGAGCGCGGCGAGGGACACGGGCTCGGGCCCTGCGAGAAGATACGTCTGCCCGACCGCCTTCGGCGTCGTCGCGCACCGGAGGAGCCCATCCACGACGTCGTCGACGTACACGGGGTGGACCCAGGTCCGCCCGGAGCCGACCCGGGCGAAACGGCGCCGCTGGATCGCGGCGAACAGGCGCAGCGTCCGCCCGTCACCCGGTCCGTACACCCACGCGGGTCGCGCCACCACGACGGGCACCCCCTCCTCGGCGTGCGCGCGCCGCGCGCGGCGCTCGGCCTCGTGCTTCGTCCGCCCGTAGGGGTTGCCAGGGAGACACTCGGCCGTCTCGTCGGCGGGCAGGCGCGCGAGCGTTCCCATCACGCCCACGCTCGAGACGTGGACGAACGCACCGAGCGGCAGGCCGCGGCACGCCGCCAGGAGGTTCTCCGTCGCCTCGACGTTCGCGCGCCGGAGTCCCGCGTCCCCATCCGCGCCCGGCTGGATCTGGCCGGCGAGGTGGAAGACGACGTCCGCCCCGGCGAGCGCCCGGGCGAGGTCGCCGGGGGCGGCCAGGTCGCGCTCGACCAGCTCGGCGCCGAGTCGCGCGAGCTCCGCCCCCCGCTCGGGTGCGCGCACGAGGGCGCGGACCGTCGCCCCCTGCGCGAGGAGCCGCCGGGTCAGATGCCCGCCGATGAAGCCGGTGGCACCCGTCACGAACGCCCGCATCGCCGCCCCCGGGGCCGGCGGCGCCCGTCAGGGCGCACCGGAGCCCCGGCGCGCTACGACGGGGCCTTCCGCGCGTGCAGCAGGAAGCAACACCCCTCCGCGAAGAGGCCGGGCCGGTCGAGCAGCGCGAGGAGCCAGAAGAACGGGTACACCGCGGAGTAGAGACGGAAGGCGAGCCGGTGCTTGTCGAAGGCCCCGCGCGTGGCCGGCGAGATGGCGCCATGGTCCGCGAGGTCGTCCTCCCGGCTCCGGCGCGCGAGGACCCGGAGGTAGACGACGTTCAGGGCCAGCTCCACCAGCTCCGTGAAGAACCGCGAGTACGTCAGGATCGTGGCCACCCGGAACCCCAGCTTCTCGACCTTGGCGCGAAGCTCCGGGACCGTGTAGCCGTGCCGGACGTGCCCGTAGAGGTCGGGGGTCATCCCCGCCAGCTCCTTGAGGCGGTTGATCACGAGCCGCTCGTCCGAGCGGGGGACCGTGACGTAGAGCGAGCCGTCGGGAGCGAGGACACGGCGGAGCTCCCGGAGGAACGCGTCGTCGTCCTCCACGTGCTCGAGGAAGTCCACGACCGCCACGCACTGAAAGGTCCTGTCCCGGAACGGGAGGCGCAGCGGCTCGATCTGGACGACGCCCTCGCCGACCAGATCGCGCGTCTCGCGCACGTGGACCGTCTCCGTGTCCACGCTGACCCAGCGCCCGCCGCGGCGCCGGAGATGGTAGCTCGTGACCCCGCGGTCACACCCGACCTCGAGGCAGAGCGCGCCGTCGAACGAGGGGAGCGTGCGATCGAGGACGCGGAGCTTCTCGGACTTCTTGAGGGACTTACGGGAGAGTCGGACCTGCCAGGGGACGTCGGCCATCCACGCGATGCTCACGCTACTGTGTGTAACCGAGGACGTTCTCCTTCAGGAAGTCCTTCATGTTCGTCGTGGGCACGCCGATTACCTCGGAGGGGGGCTTCGCCCCCCTTTCTTTCGGGGGGCCGAACCTCCCCCCTTCGATTGCGCGGGCTAAGCCCGCGCTCGAAGCGCTTCGTTCCAGAGCGTTGCGATCACGCACGGGGCAAAACGCTCTCTCAAGACTACTGCGTGTAGCCAAGCACGTTCTCCTTCAGGAAGTCCTTCATGTTCGTCGTGGGCACGCCGAGGAAGGTCGGGCGCCAGAGCATGTCGCACTGGTTACAGGGCGTCAGGCACCCGACGTCCTGCGCCCGCATCTTCTTCCGCAGCTCGACCATCGCCGGCCCGTTCCAGATCTCCCGGAGGCTCTGGCGCTTGACGTCGCCCATGTAGAGCTCGCCGTACCAGTCCTGCGGGCAGGGCGCGACCGTGCCATCCCAGAAGATGACCATCGAGTACCAGGGAAAGGTGCACGGCGAGTAGCGCCGCGGCTTGCCCTGGAGCCGCGGGTCGCCCGGGGCGTAGGTTCCCGCCCAGTTGTGCGGGCGCTTCACGACGAAACGATCCAGGGGCAGGCCTGCGAAGCGCGCCCGGAAGCCCCGCTCGCGCTCCCGGTCCTCGGGGGTCGGCGGGCCCGCCGAGAAGTCGATCGTCTCGAAGATCGCGTAGGGCGTCGCCTTCCCGAGGCGCCGCTTGACCTCCAGGAAGCGGAGGATGTTCCCCAGGGTCCGGTCGAACTTCCCCTTGACCCGGATCTTCTCGTAGCTCTCCCGGTCGTAGCCGTCGAAGGAAAAGGAGATGAGGTCGAGGCCCGCCTCGACGAGCTCGGTGGCCTTCTTCTCGTCGAGCAGGGTCCCGTTGGTGTGGAGCCGCGTGTAGATGCCGGCGTCCTTCGCGTAGCGCACCATGTCGGCGAGGCGCGGGTGGATCGTGGACTCGCCCCGGTGGTGGAGGTTCACGTCGTAGACGAACTCCTTCGCCTCGTCGATGATCCTCTGGAAGAGGCCGAAGTCCATGTACCCCTTCGCGAACGCGCGCGGCTCGCTCTGGGGGCACATGACGCACCGGAGGTTGCAGACGTCGGTCGGCTCGATCCAGAGGCGAAGCGGGAGGTGGCCGCAGGTCTCCTGACCCGTGACGTAGCTCCTGTAGGTCCGGCCGAGGCGGACGAGGTGCCCCAGCGGTGGCATCGTCTACTCTAGTCTCCCCAGCAACACCCCGCTCCCCCTCAGGGGGGAGGCAGGCCCGACCCGTTCGCCGAAGGGCGAACGGCCTGGCTTTGCCAGGAGGGCCGCCCGGCGCAGCCGCGCCGGTCTGAACACACGGGGGCGCAGCCCCCCTCCGAGCAAATCAGGCGTGGGTGACCTCGTGGCCTTGCTTGTACATGGTCGAGCAGGTGAGCGGCTCGCCGGTGGCGCTCGACGGCGGCCGCCGCTGCTTCCCGAGCATTCGCTGGGCCTTCATCTTGCAGAACACGACGAACATGATCGAGTAGCGCTTGACGTCCGCCCACGACTGGATGCTCGCCAGCACCTTCGGCACCTTCTTGAGCTGGCGCCAGATCGAGAACCGCCGGCTCTCCGCGTAGCGGAAGATCAGCTCGGAGATCTGCCACCAGGTGAGCCGGTCCTGGTAGAGCGGCACGTGCCCCTGCGCCGCCGGCAGGTAGATGACGCGCTTGTCGCGCTTCCGGGTCCACGAGAAGTCTCGCGGGTGCTTCCCCTCCTCGATCGCCCGCTTCTCGAGCGCGATGCCGGGGTAGAGGTGCAGGATCGCGACCCCGCACTGGGCCCGATCCCGGAGAGCCTCGATGACCTCGATCGTCTCCTGCGCTTCCGCCCAGGTCTCGGTCGGGTGGCTGAAGATGAACCCGGGGCTCGCGATGATCCCGTACTCGTTGCACCAGTCGATGACGTCGAAGGCCTGCTTGAGGGTCGCCCGCTTGGTGATGATGTCCTTGCAGATCCGCTCGTTCGCGGACTCGATCCCGAACCCGAGGTTGTAGCAGCCCGCTTCGACCATCTTGGCGAAGAGCTCCTTCGTCATGATGTCGACGCGCACCTCGGCGTACCAGCGGACGCCGAGCTTCCGCTCGATCATGAGGTTCATCAGCTCGAACGCCCGCTGCCGCTTGTAGTTGAAGGTGTCGTCGTAGAACCAGACCGCTTTGACCCCGTAGCGGTCGATGAGGTGCTCGATCTCCGTGACGACGTTCTCGGGGGTGAGCCCCCGGACGTTCGTCCCCCAGTTCGCGGGCGTCGCGCAGAAGTTGCAGGTGAACGGGCATCCCCGGCTCGTCATCAGGTTCGCCGCGGACAGCTCGCCCACGCCCGGGATGTCCATCTTGAAGTTGTACTTCTCGAACGGCTCGAGGTGCCGCGCCGGCAGCGGCAGCGCATTCAGGTCGGGAAGCAGGGCCCGTGGCCGGTTGTGGACGATCTGCCCGTTCTGGCGGAACGAGAGCCCGTCCACCTTCCGGAGGTCGTCCTTCGCCTCGAGGCACCGGACCAGGTCGAGCATCATCATCTCGCCCTCGCCCACGCAGACGCCGTCCACGGAGGGCAGATGCGAGAGGGTGTCCTGCGCCGTGTTCTTGAAGTGGGGGCCGCCCATCAGGACGAACGTCCGCGGGTAGGCCTTCTTGGCGACCTTGGCCAGCTTGAAGGCGAGGAACCGGTTCTCGGTCGTGGTCGTGATCCCGACGATGTCGGGCCTGTCCGTCTCGATCTTCTGCGCGATCTCCCGCCACGTGAGCTCGAGCACGTGGGTCGGGGTCACGTCCACCTCATAGCCCTGCTGCTCGAGGACGGCCGCCATGTAGAGGACGCCGAGCGCCGGCATGAGCGTGCCGTGGGACCAGCGCTCCGCGAAGTATCCCCCGGGCGGCACGAAGAAGCTCACTCGCATCGGGATCAGTTCCTCCTGTTCACGATCGGTACAGCCGGGACCAGAGCTGGAAGACCATGAGCGCCCACAGCCGGTGGGCGTGGTTCTCCCGGCCGTCGAGGTGCTCCGTCACCAGCCGATTCACGGAGGGCCACTGGAAATAGCCGTCCCGCCGGATCTCCGCCTCCGCCAGGAGGTCCGCCATGAGCGGCCGGAGCTCGCCGCGGAGCCAGCTCTTCATCGGGATCGTGAAGCCTTCCTTGCGCTTTCGAAGGATCTCCGGCGGGAGCCGGTCCGCCATCGCGCGCTTGAAGATGGACTTCCGGGTGAGCCCGCGGAGCTTCAGCCGGCTCGGGATCCGGGCGACGCGCTCGACGAAGACGTGGTCGAGGAGCGGCACCCGGGCCTCGAGGGAGTTCGCCATGCTCATCCGGTCGACCTTGGTCAGGATGTCGTCCGGCAGGTAGGTCTTCAGGTCCACGTAGAGCTGGCGCGCGAGCCGGTCCCGGGTCGGGGCGCGTTCGAACAGCTCGACGATCCGCCGGAAGGGATCGTAGCCCCGGAGGGTGTCCCGGAAGCCGTCGGTGTAGAGGGCCTGCTTCTCCGCCTGGCCGAGGAACGCGAGCCAGCGGACGTGCTCGAGCCCCTCGGGGAACGCCGTCCCCTCGACGAAGCGCCGGGCGACGTTGACGACGCCTCGGCGGGCCGCCGTCGGGGGGACCGCGCGGATCGCGCGCTGGAGGCCGGCCCGGAGCGCCCGCGGAAGGCGCCCGTAGAGCCGCGACCCCCGGTCGGCGAGGTACCAGTCGTAGCCGGCGAACAGCTCGTCCCCTCCGTCTCCGCCGAGTGCGACCGTGACCTTCCGGCGCGCCAGCCGCGAGACCAGGTAGGTCGGGAAGATGGAGGTGTCCGCGAACGGCTCGTCGAGGTGCTGGACCAACCGGGTCGCCAGTTGCACCGCATCCGGCTCGACCAGCTCCTCCTCGTGATCCGTCCCGAAGCGCCGGGCCACCAGCCGGGCCCAGGGGAGCTCGTCGTACCGGCGATCGCGGAAGCCGATGGAGAACGTCTTCACGCCGCCGGTCGCGTGGCGGCTCATGAACGCGACGACCGAGCTGGAGTCGATCCCGCCCGAGAGGAGCACGCCGAGGGGCACGTCCGACAGGAGGTGGATCCGGACGGACTCCGAAAGGGTCTCCACGATCTCCCGGCAGTAGTGGGCCTCGTCCCGCCCTTCCTCGACCTCCCCCGGCAGGTCCCAGTACGGCCGGACCCGCACGCCGCCCCGATCGCAGACGAGGAGGTGCCCGGGCGGCAGCTTCCGGATCCCCTTGAAGATCGTCTTGTCCCCGCCGATGTGCTCGAACGTGAGGTAGTCGTCGAGCGCCTCGGGGTCCAGGACCCGCGGAACATCGGGGACCTCGAGGAGGGCCTTCAGCTCGGAGCCGAACACGAGCTGGCGGCCGTCCGCGAAGTAGTAGAGCGGCTTGATCCCGATCCGATCCCGCGCGAGGAGGAGGCGGCCGCGCCCGGCGTCCCAGAGCGCGAAGGCGAACATCCCGCGCAGGTGGTCCACGCACGCCTCACCCCACTCCTCGTAGGCGTGGACCACCGTCTCGGTGTCGCTCCGGGTAGCGAGGCGGTGGCCGCGGGTCGTGAGCTCGGCCCGCAGCTCGGGGTAGTTGTAGATCTCGCCGTTGAAGACGACCCACGCCGAGCGGTCCTCGTTCGGGATCGGCTGGTGCCCGGTCTCCAGGTCGATGATCCGGAGCCGCCTGACCCCGAGCCCGACGTGGTGGTCCGTGTAGGTCCCCTCGTCGTCGGGCCCGCGATGGACGAGCCGCTCGCACATCCGCTTGAGGACGCGGGAGTCGACCGGCGTCTCGCGGTCGAAGAAGTAGAGGCCGGCGATCCCGCACATCTCGCCTAACCCCTCCCCGCCACTTCGGCGAACGACTCGTACGCTCCACGGACCTTCCGGAGGTACGCGGCGTGGCTGAACTCCGCCTCGGCGAAGGCGCGCGCCCGGCGCGCGAGGCGCTCCGCGAGGGGCTTGTCGGCCAGCACGCCCGAGATCCCCGCGGCCAGCCCCTCCGGGGTCGGGTCGGCGAGCACGGCGACCTCGGGGGTGAGGACCTGGGTGTGGGCGAGGATCCGGGTCGCGACGATCGGCCGGCCCGAGGCGAGGTAGGAATAGATCTTCAGCGGCGTGTTGAGCCCGGCAGTCCGCGGGGAGACGAGCACGTCGGCCGCCTGGAAGTACGCCGGCATCTCGCTCAGCGGACGCTGGCCGGTGAAGGTGACGGCGTCGGCCACCCCCATGCCCTGCGCCAGCTCCCGCATCGGACGGATCTGGCGCTCCTGCCCGCCCACCAGAACAAACCGAGCATCCTCCGCCACCTCCAGGACGCGAGAGACACTTCGAAGCAGGAGATCCACGCCCTGGTACGCCTCGAAGGTCCCCGTGTAGAGGGTCACCCGCCGCCCTTCGAGGCCCCACCGCCGCCGGATCTCCGCGACAACGTGGCCCGGAACGGTCTGCCCTTCGAAGAGCATGGGGTTTTCGATGGTCAGGACCGGCCGCGTCGGGTCGATCCCCCTGACCACGTCCTCCAGGCTCGGGCAGATACAGATGATAAGGTCAGAGGCCCTGACGGCCCAGCGCTCCAAAATCCCCCAAATTCTAACGACGGTTCGCGAGCTTGTAAAGCTAAAATTCTCAAACTGTTGCGGCAGACTCGAGTGCATGTCGTAGAGATGCGGCAGCCGGGCGAGTCGCCGGAGGAGGGCGCCGAGGAACGCGGCCTCCTCGTGGGTGTGGATCGCCTGGTAGCGCCCCCCCCAGAGCCGGACGAGGGCCCGGAGGAAGAGCAGCAGGTCCAGCGGGATCTTCGGCCAGGAGGGCCCGACCTTGACCCGGCGGAGCCCCGGGAGCCGCGGGGAGCGGATGATCCGGACACCCGGGACCTCGAGCGGCTCGCCGTAGGGGTAGGTGACGAGGTCCACCTCGTGGCCGAGCTGGACCAGGGCCTGCAGTCGGTGCAAGACGGAGAGCGGCGTGCCCCGGGGCTCGAAGAACGGCTCGGGGGCGATCATGAGGATCTTCACGGGTCCACCCTCAGGAGAGACCCGCGTAGCGAAGACGGCGTCGCCACCGGTCCGAGACCCGAGCAGATCAAGGACGCAGGGAGGAGGCGCCCCGAGGCGTACTCTCTGTACGTTGAGGGGCGCCGACGACCCCACCGGAGGGGCGGGACGCCCGCGAGGCCGCAGGCCGAGCGCGTCCCGGGGAGCTGGAGGACGCAGAGATGCGACTGGGATCGGGCCGGGACCCTCACCGCTGCCCTCCCGCGGGGCCGACGGCGACCCGATCGACCCAGAGCCCGGCGCCGGCGCGGTGCTCGACCCGGAACTCGAGGACGGCCGGCCGGTCCACCGTGAACTCGAGCGCGATCTCCTCGTAGCGGCCGGCGGCGAGGGCCGTCCCGCTGAGGACCCGGGCGGCGAGGAGGGCGCGGCCCCGGTCGGCGCTCACCTCGAGGGACGCGAGCTCCGCTGCGCCCGCCTCGCCCGGGTCCCGTTTGAGCCGGAAGCGGGCCTCGTAGCGGCCCGGCGGATAGCGCCGGTAGGGCCCGAAGGCGGGGTAGGCCGGGATCTGCCGGGGGGCCGAGTAGACGGCGAGGCCACCGGAGGCGGTCGGATCGGCGCGCACCACGCCGGTCTGGCGGAGCAGCTCCTCGGCCTCGTACGCCGGCGCCGGGGCGAGCCGGTCCCGGAACGCCACCCAGACGCGGTCCGCGCGGAGCGCACCCCGCCCCGGGTAGAAGACGCGAAACTCCACCCGGCTCGGTGTCTCGATCGCCCAGGACAGATCGAACTCCTGGTAGCCCCCTCGGGGGGCGAAGTCGGCGGCAGTCAGCTCGCGCCGGCCGAGGATCCGGCGCCCGCGCTCGGTGCTCACGTCGATGACGGCCGCCGGCTCCGCGGCCCCCCCGCCCTCTGCCTGGAGTCGGAAGGCGGCGACGTAGGCGCCGGTCGGGTACGCCGGGAGGACCCCGAGGGCCACGTAGCCCGCGCCATCCCGGCCCGCGTCGGCGAGGACCGCGCGCCCGTTCGAGGCCTCCGGATCGCCGACCTCGCGGCCGGTGCGCCGGGCGAGCTCCTCGACCTCGTGGAGGCTCCCGATCGGCGAGGAGCGGTCGAAGCGCGGCGGCGACCCCTCCGGCGTCGCGCGGACCTCGAAGAGGGCGAGATCGCCCGCGCGCCCCCGGAGCCGGAGGAAGGGCGAGCCCTCCAGGTTCCGCGTCGTCAGGGCCCCCGGAAACGGGCTCACCTTCCAGAAGAAGAGGTCCTCGTGGACTAGCATGAACCGCACCCGCAGCGCCCGCAAGAGCTCGTGCTCGCGCTCGCGGATCTCGCCGAGGTTGAGGGTCACCAGCCGGTCGAAGATCCCCTCGACGTAGCTCCGCGAGACCAGGGGGTTGTAGCCGTTGACCATCCGGGCGCGCGTCACGGTGACGTAGAACTCGTAGACCGAGGACTGGTGGGAGTCCCCGGGGAAGAGGGGGATCGCGAGGAACCGGCCGTCGCCTACTTCGGCCGCTACCGTGCGGTAGAGCGGGTTCGCCGGATCGAGGAGCGAGACGCCGACCGCGCGGAACGGCGCGTACTCGAGGGCGACCCCCAGCGCCACGGCACCGAGCGCGGCCTTCCCCCACGTCTTCCCCGTCGGCAGGGCGCGGAGCGCGTAGCCCACCAGGACGGCGACGGCGACGAACGTGACGACCATCAGCCGCGCGGGGCTCCGCGGGTAGTTGAAGTAGGGGAGGTAGCCGTAGAGCAGCCGGTAGAGCGGGAGGTAGGGGTCGAGGCTCGGGCCGAGCGAGAGGAGCGTGGCCAGGAGGAACGCGGCCCCGTAGACCACGCGTGCGGCGCCCGCTCGCGCCGCGCCCCGGAGGAGCCCCCAGAGCCCGAGCCCGCCGGCCACGAGCCCGAGGTAGATCGCGCGCTCGTCGTCGAGGTTGCGCGGTGCCACGAGGTCCCCGAGCCGCGGCGCGTTGCGCGCGATCAGGGCGTAGGGCCGGCCGCCCGTCACCGTGAGCGCGCCCCCCATGACGCTGGCTTTGAGGAAGAGGACGTAGCCGACCGCCGCGAGCCCGGCCAGCGCGACCGGTCCGAGGACGGGGACGAGCCGCCCGAGCTCGGCGCGCCGCGCGCGCGCCACGTCGACGAGCGCCGGCAGCTGGCCCGCGGCGACGCCGACGAGCGCGAGCGCCGTGAGGGCCTGGCCCAGCCGCGGGATCTCGGCGATCCCGTGCAGCGCGTAGAGGGAAAGCAGGAACAGCGGCAGGAGCGTGAGACCGCTCCGCCGGAGCGCGTCCGCCGGGTCCCGGGCGCCCCCCGACAAGTGGAGGACGGCGGAGAAGGCGAAGAGGCCCAGGACGAACGCGATCCCGGCGGCGGCCGCCAGGAGGGCGACCGCCGGCCCGAGCCCCCGGCGCGCGACGACGACGGCCGCCACCACCCCCACCGTCGCCACCGCGAGCAGCGGGAGCGCCGCCAGGCGCCCGGACCACGGGGCGTCCGTGAGCGTCCTGAGGCCGTCGCGCCAGGGGAGGCCGAGGGCCTCGATCCCCCGCGCCGTCCAGTACCCCGCCGCGAGGAGCAGGAGGTAGTAGAGGAGGTGGAAGTCGGTGAGCGCGAGGGTGAGGAGGCAGAGACCGGCGAGGACGCCGAAGGTCACGCCGCGCCGCCGGAGCCCCTGCTCCCAGCAGTAGAGGGTCAGCGGAAACAGGAAGAAGAGAAAGCCGTTCGAGTGCCCGCCGAGGAGCTGCCCGAGCCGGAACGGCGCCAGGGCGAAGACGAGCGCCGCCACGAGGGCGGCGCCACGGTGCGCGGTGTAGAGGCGCACGAGGAGGTACATGGCGAGCCCGGCCAGCGGGAAGCTGAGGATGACCAGGCTGTTGTACGCGACGACGTCGCCGAACGGCGCGAAGAGGACGAACAGAAGGGAGAACGGGAACTGGTAGAACCCGTAGCGCTGGGGCGGGAGGACCGGCGTGACGTCGAACTCGTAAGGATTGGTGAAGAGCGGCGAGCCGCCGGCGAGGTTGTCCTTCATCAGCCAGAACCAGTAGTAGAGCTGGAGCCCGTCCCCGGGCTCCATCCGCTTGACCTCGGCGCCGTAGGCGGGGAACCGGACGTACGGGATGCCGGTCGAGAAGTACCGGACCAGCGGATACGTGTACAGGAGCCCCAGGACCGTGAAGAGCAGCACGACCCCGGCGAGCTCCCGTCCCGGGCCGAGCCGCAGGATCAGGCGCACCGCCGCTCCGACACCACGCTCACAGGTTTACCCTCTGACAAACGGCGCGCCCGAGCCAGGCGACGGACCCGGGCCGAGACCCGAGCAGATCAAGAACGCAGGCGCGAAGCGGGCCGAGGCGTATGCCGCATACGTTGAGGTCCGCTGAGCGCCGAGGACGCAGAGATGCGGCGGGGATCGGCACGGGCCGGCTCATGCCTCTTCGATGAAGCGCCGATGCCACAGGGCCAGCGTGACCAGGGCCCAGAGGGTCGCGCGGTGGTCCGCGCGCCGGGCGAGATGCTCGGCCATCATCCAGTTGACGCCATCCCGGTCGAAGTGCGCGCGGATGAGGCCGGAGCCGTTGAGGAGCCGGATCGTCCAGTCGCGCAACTCGTGGCGGAGCCACCGCTCGGGCGGGAGCGCGGGGCGCGGCCGGGGCCCGCCGTCGAGGCGCGGCGGGAGGAGGCCGCCGAGCGCGCGCCGCCAGAGCCTCCGCCGCGGCCGGCCGGCGCCTCGGAGGCGGGCCGGGATCCTCGCGACGAGCTCGACGAGCGCGTGGTCGAGGAGCGGCGCGCGCACGTCGAGCCCGTGGGCGACGGAGAGGTGGTCCAGCGCCACCAGCGTCGAGTCCGGCAGCACGAGGCGGGCGTCCACGAAGGCGTCCCGGTCCCGCGGCTCCGCAGACTCGCACCGGCCGAGGAGGTCCCGCATCGGCTGCAACCGCTCCGGGTCCTCCGCGCGCAGCGCGGCCTCGCGGAAGACCCCGCCGTCGGCCGCCGCGGGGCCCGCGCCGGGCCCGGTCGCGCGCCCCTCCACGCCGCCATCCTCGAGGAGCCGGCGCAGGATGCGCCGCGGCCCCGGGAGCGGCCCGGGCCCGCGGCGCCACGCGGCCAGCCGTGCGGCCAGCGCCCGGGGCAGGAGCCGCTCGAGGCCCGACGCCGCCGGCGCGAGATCCCTTCCGGCTCCCGGAATCGGCGCCACGTCGGCCGACAGGCACACGGCCACTTCGCGGCGCGCCTCGCGACAGAGGAGGAAGAGCGGGAGCGCGTCGGCGTCGGCGAGCGGCTCATCGAGGTACCCCGCCACCTCCTCGAGGAGGGCCGGTGTGGGCGGAGGGGCCGGGATCTCGCGGTGGTCCGTCCTGTAGTGGCGCGCGGCCGCCCGCGCCGCATCCCGGTCGGCGGCGGTCGCGTCGTCGCTCGCCACGACGAACGTCGGGAGCGGCCCCGCCGCGGCCTCTCGGGCGAGGGCCAGGAGCACCGTGGACTCGAGGGTCCCGGAGAGGAAGATGCCGGGGGTGCCCGTCGCGGGCATCCACGCGCGGACGGCTGCGCGGGCGCCGTCGCGCAGCGTCCGGGCAAGGTCGGCGTCGGGGGGCGGACCGGCGAAGCGGAGCTCCCAGTACCGCCTGAGCTCCACGCGTCCCTCGCGGACCGTGAGGAGCGCGCCGGGAGGCAGCTTGGCGACTCCCCGGAGGATCGTGGCCGGGCCGGGCACGAACCCGTAGCCGACGTAGTGGTAGGCGGCGTGGAGATCGAGGGCGCGCGGCATGTCCGGGTGCTCGAGGAGCGCCCGGATCGCGGAGGCGAAGAGCAGGCGGTCGCGACCCTCGGCGTAGTAGAGCGGCCTCACGCCGATCCGGTCCCGCGCGAGGAGGAGCTGCCGCCGCGACGCGTCCCAGAGCGCGAACGCGAAGGCGCCGTGGAGCCGCTCGACGCACCCCGGGCCCCACGCCTCGTACGCGCGCACGACGACCTCGCCGGCATCCCGGCCGCGGAAGGTGTGGCCGAGGGCCTCGAGCTCCCGGCGGAGCCCCTCGCCGTTCAGGATCTCGCCGTCCCAGACGAGCCGGACCGAGCCGTCCTCGTTCGCGAGCGGCAGGGGGTCGCCGCCGGCGCTCCGCGCCCGGCGGCCGACGAGCCCGACCGGACCCTCACGCCACACGCCCCCCGGGTCGGGCGCGCGCGGCTCGAGCCGCTTCCCCATGGCGTCGAGGACGTGCCCGGCGACGGGGCGGCCGGCCCGCAGCTCCAGGATCCCTGCGATCGCGCTCACGGTCGCGCCTCGGGCCCCGCGCGCGCGACGAAGAGCGGATCCCGGCGCAGGCCCAGCCGGTGGAGGAGGTATCGGACGAGCGTCCAGAGGGTCCCGAGCCCGTACGTCACGCTCCGGCGGAAGTTGATCGTGGAGGCCTCCGCCATGTACCGGACCGGCACCGGCACGTCGCCGAGCCGGAACCCGAAGCAGACCGCCTGCACGAGGAACTGCGAGTCGAAGACGAAGTCGTCGGAGTTGGCGTGGTACGGGATCGTCTCGAGGACCCGGCGGGAGTAGGCCCGGAATCCGGAGTGGAACTCGCCGAGGTTCTGGCCGAGGACCACGTTCTCGACGAGGGTGAGCAGCCGGTTCGCGAGGTACTTGTACACGGGCATCCCGCAGGCCAGCGCCTCCCGCCGCGTCCGGATGCGGTTGCCCAGGATCACGTCGCAGACCCCCGCCTCGATGAACCCCGTCAGGAACGGGGTCAGCCGGCTGTCGTATTGGTAGTCCGGGTGGATCATCACGACGATGTCGGCGCCGCGCCGGCGCGCCTCGTCGTAGCACGTCTTCTGGTTCGCCCCGTAGCCTCGGTTCTCGGGGTGGACGACCACGGTCAGCCCGAGGGCGCGGGCGATCTCGACGGTGCGATCGCGGCTCCTGTCGTCCACGACGACGACCTCGTCGACGCTCCCCGCCGGGATGTCCCGGTAGGTCTGCTCGAGCGTCGTGGCCGCGTTGTAGGCGGGCATGACGGCGATGACCGTCCGGTCGCCCATGGCTCAGCCGCCATCCCTCATGGCGCCCCGATCGTACCGTAAGCGCCCGGCGCCCCGCAAAAGGCGCGTCCCGCCCGGCGGATCTCCTCCGCGAATCCCGCCTGGAGCGCGACCTGGAATAGTGAAGTCGCGGCCGGGGGTTGGCATCCGCCCACGGCCTGCGCGTGCCGCTGGTATAATGCCGCCGGTGGACACGAAGCAGCCGGTACGCCTGTCGGTCGTCATCCCCGTCTACAACGAGCGGTTCACGCTCCCCGAGATCCTCGACCGCGTCCAGGCCGTCGCCATCCCCAAGGAGATCCTCGTCGTGGACGACGGCTCGACGGACGGGACGCGGGAGTTCCTCCACCGCCTCGAGGCCGACCTGGCGGAGGCCCGCCGGGCCGGGGCCTTCGACGAGAAGAACGAGATCCGCATCCTCTTCCAGGCGCGGAACCAGGGCAAGGGCGCCGCGCTCCGCCGGGGGTTCGCCGAGGCCACGGGCGACGTGGTCCTCGTCCAGGACGCGGACCTCGAGTACGACCCCCGCGAGTACCCGAGGCTCCTCGCCCCGATCCTCGAGGGGAAGGCGGACGCGGTCTACGGCTCCCGCTTCACAGGCTTCCCGCGGCGCGTCCTCTACTTCTGGCACCACGTCGCCAACAAGTTCCTCACGCTCGTCTCGAACGCGGTCACGAACCTGAACCTGACCGACATGGAGACCGGCTACAAGGTCTTCCGGGCGGACCTCATCAAGAGCATCCCGATCCGCTCCAACCGGTTCGGCGTCGAGCCGGAGCTCACGGCGAAGCTCGCGAAGATGCGCGCGCGGATCTACGAGGTCCCTATCTCGTACGCGGGGCGCGGGTACTGGGAGGGCAAGAAGATCCGCTGGACCGATGGGGTCGTCGCCCTCTGGACCATCTTCAAGTATGCCCTCCTGGACGACCAGGACAACGTGGACCCGGGGTACCAGACGCTGCTCCGCCTGAGCCGTGCGGAGCGCTACAACCACTGGATGTTCCAGCAGATCGCCCCGCACGTCGGACAGCGCATCCTCGAAATCGGGGCCGGCATCGGGACCCTGACGCGCTACCTCGTCGGCCGCGAGCTCGTGGTCGCCACCGACGTGAACCCCCGGTACCTGCGCATCCTCGCGAGCACGTTCGAGCGGCACACGCACGTCCAGGCCCTGCCGCTCGATCTCACGGAGTTCGATCCCGCGGTGTTCGCGCCCCACCGGCTCGACACGGTCGTCTGCCTCAACGTCCTCGAGCACGTCGAGGACGACCGGCGCGCCCTCCGGCGCCTCCACGAGGTGCTGGCCCCCGGGGGCCGGCTCCTCCTGCTCGTGCCCGCGCACCGCCGCCTCTACGGGGCGATCGACCGCGCGATCCACCACTACCGGCGGTACGAGCGGGCCGAGCTCGTCGAGCGCGTCCGGGAGGCCGGCTTCGAGGTCGAGCACACCCGGTTCTTCAACCGGCTCGGGGTGCTGGGCTGGTACCTGAACAGCGTCCTGCTCCAGCGGACGCGGGTGCCCGGATTCCAGCTCCGGCTGCAGAACCTCCTGGTGCCCCTCCTCCGGGCCGAGGCCGCGCTTCCGCTGCCCCTCGGGCTGTCGCTCATCGCGGTCGGCCGGAAGCCCTGACGCGTCGCATGCGCTGGAAGGCGTGGCTCGGCGTCGCGGTGAGCCTCGCGCTCCTCTACGTCGCCGCCCGCGGCGTCCGCCTCGACGAGCTACGGGGCTCACTGGCCGACGTGCGGGCGGGCTGGCTCCTGCCGGTGCTCGCCAGCATCTTCGTCCGGTTCTGGCTCACGGCCGTGCGCTGGCAGGTGCTCCTGCGTCCCGTCAAGCCGATCGGCCTCCACCGCCTCTTCGGCGTGACGATGATCGGCTTCATGGCCAACAACGTCCTCCCCGCCCGCATGGGCGAGTTCGTCCGCGCGTACGCGCTCGGAAAGTCGGAGTCGCTGTCCAGTTCGCTCTCCTTCGCGACCATCGTCCTCGAGCGGGTCTTCGACGGCTTCACGCTGCTCCTGTTCCTCGTCGGTGGGGTGATGTTCCTCCGCCCCGAGCCGTGGCTCGTCTGGTCGGCGGTCGCCTCCTTCTGCCTCTACCTCGGCGTGCTCGTCGCCCTGCTCTGGCTCCGCGCGGGACGCGGCCTCGGCGTGCTCCTCGCCCCGGTCCCGGCCCGCCTGCGGCCGCGGCTCGCGGGCCTCCTCGACTCGTTCGCCCTCGGCCTGGACGTCCTCGGGGACCCGCGGGCGCTCGGGACCGTCGCCGCGCTCTCCCTGCTGATCTGGCTGATCAACGTCGCGGGCGTGCAGGCGATGTTCGTCGCGTTCTCGCTCGACCTCCCGCCCCACGCCGCGTTCCTCATGCTGGCCATCGTCGCGGTCGCCCTCGTGCTGCCGTCCACGCCGGGGTACGTGGGCACCTTCCAGCTGGGGACGGTCCTGGCCCTCGCGCTGTTCTCGGTACCCAGGGAGACCGCGCTCTCGCTCTCGATCGTCTACCACGCGGTCAACTACGTCCCGATCACCGCGGTGGGGCTCGTGTACCTCGGCGCCATGAACCTGACGCTGGGGGAGCTCCGCGCCGCGGGGGAGAAGGCGTCGTGACCACCGGGCGGGTCGAGGACCGCCGGGGCGACGCCGGCATGATCTCGGTCGTCGTGCCCGTCTACAACGAGGAGGACAACGTCGGGCCGCTCCTCGACGGCGTCCGCGACGCCCTCGAAGGGCTCGGCCGGCCCTACGAGCTGATCGTCGTGGACGACGGCTCCACGGACGGGACGGCCGCGCGGCTCCGCGACGCGGTGACCCGGCTCCCCGCCCTCCGGGTGGTCCGGCTCCGGTCGAACTTCGGCCAGTCGGCGGCGCTCGCGGCGGGGTTCGACCTCGCGCGGGGTGAGCTGGTCGTGACGATGGACGGCGACCGCCAGAACGACCCCGCCGACATCCCGCGGCTCCTGGACAAGCTCAAGGAGGGCTACGACGTCGTCAGCGGCTGGCGGCGGGAGCGGCAGGACCCGTTCTGGTCCCGGCGGCTCCCCTCCCGGGTCGCGAACGGCCTGATCTCCTGGATCACCGGCGTCCACCTCCACGACTACGGATGCGGACTGAAGGTCTACCGGCGGGAGATCCTGCGGGACATCGCCCTCTACGGGGAGATGCACCGGTTCCTCCCCGCCCTGGCGCGCTGGGTCGGGGCGACGATCGGCGAGCTCCCGGTCGGGCACTGGCCGCGGCGGAGCGGCGTGTCGAAGTACGGCCTCGGCCGGACCGTTCGTGTCCTGCTCGATCTCCTGACGGTCAAGTTCCTGATGAGCTACGGGACCCGCCCGATCCAGATCTTCGGGCTGCTCGGCCTCTGCCTGGGCAGCGCCGGCGCGCTGCTGGGCGCGTACCTGACCTACCAGCGCATGTTCCAGAACATCGGGCTCGCGAACCGCCCGATCCTGCTCCTCGCCGTCCTGCTCGTCCTCGTCGGCTTCCAGTTCATCAGCATCGGGCTCCTCGGGGAGATGCTCGTGCGCACCTACCACGAATCCCAGCGGAAGCCCGTCTACATCATCCGCGAGATCATCTCCCGGGAGGCGACCTCATGACCCGGAACCCCCAGGGCCGCGCGTGGGCCCGGATCGGCCTCATCTTCGTGCGAACGAGCGCGGCTACCAGGTCATGGCGGGCATCTGGTTCGACGCGATGCGGCGCGCGATTCCGACCGGACCGGCGGCGGAGAGGGCCAGGGGCGGCGGGACGACCCGGTCCACGAAGTCGGGGAAGCCGGCGGCGCGCCGGTGAGCGGCCCGGGCCGTTCCCTGTCGCGGCGCGGCGCGGGGAGGCTGGCGGCCGCGCTCACCCTCTTGGCCGCGCTCGGGAGCGCCGGATGCGGCGGCGGGAGCTCGACCTCGTCCGGGTCGAGCGCCGCGACGCCGGCAGACTTCGACTTCGGGGCGAACAACCCCTTGCTCGCGGATGCCTTCGGCGACAGCATCACGGAGGGGAACGGCGGGAGCTACCCGAGCATCCTCCAGAGCATGTTGCGGGGGGGCGACCCCAACTGGCGCGTGAACAACCGCGGGCTCGGCGGGGAGCGCGTCGAACAGGGCGCCGCGCGGCTGCCGGGGGTCCTGGGGGCGGACCACCCGGGGTCCGTCCTCATCCTGGAGGGCACGAACAACGCGGGCGTCGCGGATGATCCCGCCTTCATCGTCGCCAACCTCCAGCAGATGGTGCAGACGGCGCGCGGGAACCAGACCATCCCCGTCCTCGCGACCATCCCGCCCAACTTCCGCTCGTTCAGCAACCCCGCGATCGTCCAGGGCGTCATCGACGAGGCCAACGCGATGATCCGCTCGATGGCGCGCGCCGAGCGCGTGGTGCTCGCGGAGATCCACGACGGGATGAACGACCCGAGCCTCTTCGGGGACGCGGAGGGCGACCCGCTCCACCCGAACGCGCAGGGGTACGCGGTGATGGCGGGCATTTGGTTCGACGCGCTCCAGCGCGCGCTCCCCGGCGGGCCGCCGAAGGCGCGGCGGGCATCGGGGCCGCGCGCGACGGCACGGTGAGCGACGCGATGCCCCTCCAGGCCGTCACGCTCCGGGAGATCGAGGCGATCTTCGGCGTCACGGACGCGCTCGGCATCTCGCGCGAGGCGCTCGTGATCCCGCTCACTCCCGGGCGCCCCGGTCGCGTGCGCCGGCTGCCGAGCGGCAAGCTCGAGATCGTCGTGGACGCCGAGCGGCCGCTCGCGGAGTGGCTCCAGGAGCTGCCGGCCCTGATCAAGGCAGCGTCGCCCTAGACCATTCGGAGGGGGCCTCGACGGCCCCCTCCGAGACCTCCCCCAGGAGGCGGCGGCAAAGACGCCGCTCGGAGCGGAACACATGAGCCGCGCGGTTTTGCTCAAGCGAGTCGCCCGGTTTACCGGGACAGACCCCTAGCCGCTGACCCGGGAGCCGGGTGGCTTCCCGCCGACGCCGTCCGCCCGCTTCGACCCAGCTCCCGCTGAGCCCGAGCCCGCACCCCGCCGAGCGACTCGCCTGGACCGGGCCTTTTCAGCCGAGCCTCGAGGCGCGGTGGCTCGAGGCGCTCGGGCGCTTCCGCGCCCGGGATCCCCTCCGCGCCGTCTGGCTCCTCGTCCCGTCGCGCTTCCTCGGCCTGCACCTCGTCCGCCTCGCGGCGCACGCCGGCGGCGCCGTCAACGTGCACGTGCTGACGTTCACCGACCTCGCGGAGCGGATTCTCGGCGAGGGCCGGCGCCGCTTACCGCCGGCGGGCGACCTGCTCGTCCTGAGACAGGGGCTCCGCGAGGCCGTGCCGGACGACGGCTACTTCGCCGCCGTGCGGGAGGCGCGCCGCTTCCCGCCGGCGCTCGCCGCCACGCTCGCCGAGCTGCGCACCGCCGGGGTCCGGCCGGAGGACCTCGAGGCAGCCGCGGCCGTCGCCGAGCCGGCGAGCGGGCGAAAGCTCCGCGAGCTCGCCGGGATCGTCCGGCGGGCCGACGCCACCGTCGCCGCGGCCGGCTTCGCGCATCCCACGGACCTCCTCTGGGCCGCCGCCGCGCGCGCCGCCGAGGCGCCCGCCCTCGCGGGCCCGGTGGGCCTCGGCGTCTACGGCTTCACGGAGTGGAACGCGGTCGAGCGTGCCCTGCTCCGGGCCGTGACCGCGTGGCTCGACACGGTCTGTTTCGTCCCGGCCGAGCCCGGGCCGCCCTTCGAGCCGATCGAGGGGCTCCTCGCCTGGCTCGAGGCGGAGGGCTTCCGCGTCGCCCGCGCCGAGGGTCCGCCACCGGTCGGGCCCCGGGCGCTGGCCGCTCGACTCTTTCACGAGTGGCCCGCCGCGACCGGGACGGACGCGACGCCCGACACGTCCAGCCTCGAGGTCGTCGCCGCCCCCGGCGAGGAACGCGAGGTGCGCGAGATCGCCCGCCGGATGCTCGCGGCCGCGGCCGCCGGCGTGGCCTTCGAGGCGATGGGCCTCCTCGTCCGCCACCCGGAGCTCTACCGGAGCGCGATCCGGGACGCGTTCGGGGCCGCCGGCATCCCGTACACGTGGGGCGTCGCGCCGCGGCTCGGCGACACCCGCGCGGGACGGGGCGTGCGACTCCTTCTCGCCGCGCGCCAGGCGGACCTCTCCCGCGCCGCCGTCGTCGAGTTCCTGGCGACGGCGCGCCTCCGGGAGCCGGAGGAGGTCGAGCCGGCCGAGTGGGACCGGCTCTCGCGCGAGGCCCGGATCGTCGGCGGCGGAGCCGACTGGCGTCGCGGCCTCGGCTGGCTTCGCCACCGGACGCGCGAGCGCGGCGCCGCGCCGGCCAGGGGCGCGGACGAGGAGGACGCACCGCTCCCCGCGCCCGAGGCCGCCGCCGTCGAGGCCCTCGGGCGCGTCGTCGGCACGCTGCTCGAGACTGTCGGTCGGCTCCCGGACACGGCGCCGGCCGCCACGTTCGCCCGGCGGCTCCTCCAGGCGTTCCTCCGGCTCTGCGAGCGGGACCAAGAAGGGAGCGACGTCCCGGAGGCCGCAGGCCCCAGAAGCGAGCGGCGGCCCGGAGGCCGCAGGCCGAAGGCGCCGCGAGCAGATGGACAATGTCGCGACCAGATGACAGACGGGGAGCAGGTCGCCGCCCTCCTCGCCGGGTTCGAGGCGCTGGCGCCGCTCGAGACTCCGCTCAGCCTCGAGGAATTCGGCGAGCTCCTCGACGCGGCGCTCGCCGCACCGGCAGAGCCCGGGCCCGAGGCGCGGCAGGGCAAGGTGTTCGTCGGCGAACTCCACCAGGCGCTCGGCCTCCCGTTCCGCCTCTGCGCGATCCCGGGCCTCGTCGAGCAGGGCTTCCCCGCGCCGCCCCGCGGGGACCCGATCCTCGGCGACGACGAGCGCCGGCTCCTCCACGCGCAGGTCGCGGCCGGCCGGCCGGGGCTCTCCCTCGCCCGCGACCGGACGGCCGAGGAGCGGCTGGCCTTCCGCCTGGCGGCGGCGGCCGCGACCGACCGCCTGGTGCTCACCTACCCCCGCGTGGACGTCCAGTCGGGCCGCCCGCGCGTGCCGTCCGCCTTCCTCCTCAGGCTCGCGGAGGCGGCGACGGGGACGGCGTACGACTTCTCCCGGTTCGAGACCGAGTTCCCGCCGCTCCGCCGGGTCCCCCTCGTCCCCGCGCCCCCCGACGCCGTCGCCGCCCCCATCGACCGGCGCGAGTGGCTCCTCGCTCAGGCGACCCGGGCGCGCGCCGCCGGGACGGTGGGACGCGCCGCGGGTCTCGCGCTCCTGCCGCGGGCCGCGCGGGGCCGCGCGGCGCTCGAGGCCCGGGAGCAGGACGAGCGGGCGAGCGCGTGGGACGGGTTGCTCCCGGCGGACCTCCTGCCCGTGCTCACCGCGTGGCACCGCCCGGCAGCCGAGCCCGTGGCGGCGACGCCGCTCGAGGCCTGGGCGACGTGCCCCTTCCGCTACTACCTCGCGCACGTCCTCGGCATCCGCCCGCCGCGCGAGCCCGAGCGTCTCCCGACGCTCCGCCCGGCGGACCGCGGGCGCCTCCTCCACGCGGTCCTCGCCGACGTCTACGCCGCCTGCGGCGAGGCGGGCCTGCTCCCCCTCCGGCCGGAGACCGTGGCCGAGGCGCGCCGCCACCTCGAGGTCGCGCTCGAGCGCGCCGAGGCCCGCTTCCCCGACACCGGTCTCGCCCCGTTCTGGCGCGGCGAGCGCGCGCGGCTCCTCCTGGATCTCGCCGCCCACGTCGAGGCGGAGGCGCGGGAGGCCGGCGCGTGGGTCCCGACCGGCTTCGAGGTCGCGTTCGGCACGGGCGAGGCCGAACCCGCAGTCGCGTACACGCTCGCGGATCGCCGCGCGATCGCCTTCCGCGGGCGGCTCGACCGCCTCGACCTCTCCCCCGACGGGACCCGCGCCCGGGTCATCGACTACAAGGGCGGCCGGGGGCGCGGGCTCGCGAGCGCGCGGCTCGCGCGCGGGACCGCGCTCCAGCTACCCATCTACCGGCTCGCGGCGGAGGCCATCTCCCGCGCCCGCGGCCTCGAGGCCCGGGTCGAGGAGGCGCAGTACTACTTCCTCACCCGGCGCGGCGGCCGCCGGCGTGTGCGCTTCACGGCGGCCGACTGGACGGCGCGCCGCGCCGACTTCGACACGGCGCTCGCGACGATCCTGGACGGGATCGCGGCCGGCTGCTTCGTCCAGAACCCCTCGGTCGCGACCTGCCGCGCGTGCGACTACCAGCCCGCGTGCGGGGCCGAGCGGGAGCGGATCGAGTGGGTCGCGCGGAAGCGCGGCGACCCCGCCCGCGCCGCCCACGCCCGCCTCGAGGAAATCGAGTGAGACGCCGGGAGGCCGCGCCTCCCCTCCCCCCGAAGGCCACCGGAGGGACGGGACATCGCGAGGGCGCATGCCCGAGCCGTCCCGGCGAACTGGTCGAGAGGGGGCGGGGGTGCGGGGGGTCTTGAATGATGCTCCCTGACGCGGCCGCCCGCGAGCGCGCCGAGACCGACCTCGACACCCCGCTCCTCGTCGAGGCCTCCGCCGGCAGCGGGAAGACGACGCTCCTCGTCGCGCGCATCCTGGCGTGGGTCTGCAGCGGGCGCGCGCGCCTGCCCGAGATCGTCGCGATCACGTTCACCGAGAAGGCGGCCGCCGACCTCCGCCTCCGCATCCGCGAGGCGATCGAGGGCGCGCGGCGCGGAGCCGACGGGGAGACGCGCGCGAAGCTCGACGCGGCGCTGGCCGCCCTCGAGCTGGCCCCGATCCGCACGATCCACGGCTTCTGCGCGGACCTCCTGCGGGAGCGGCCGGTCGAGGCGGGCGTGGACCCCGGGTTCGCCGTCGCGGACCCCCTGACCGCCGCGCTCCTCTTCGACGAGACGTGGGAGCGGTGGCTCGACGGCGCCGTCGCCGACGCCCCGCCCGCGCTCGCGGAGGCGGTCGCCCTCGGCATCCCCGTCGAGACCCTCCAGGACCTGGGGCGCACCCTCGCCGCCGAGCGGGACCTCCTGGCGGGCCTCCCGGCGCCGGTCCCCGAGGCCTTCGGCGAGCTGAACCGCGACGTCCGGGCGCGCCTCGCGGGCCTCCTCGCCGACGCGCCCGAGGCGGCCCGCGCGGCGCAGGACACGCTGGTCGGCTATCTCGAGGAGCTCGTCGCGTGGGTGCGCCAGACCGACCCCCTGCCGGAAGCCGAGCAGATCACCGCCCTCCTGACCGAGCTGCCCTTCCGGTCCGCGCCGAAGCTCGGTACCCAGCGCGCCTGGGGGCGCGAGCGCCTCGCGGAGACCCGCACGGCGCTCGCCGGGCTGGCCGCGCGCGTTACGGAGGCACGCGCCCTCCGCCTCCACAACCTCACCGCGACGCTCGCGCGCTGGCTCGCCGGGTTCGTCCGCGCCCACGAGACCCGGATGCGGCGGCTCGGGCTCCTCGACTTCCACGACCTCCTCGCCGTCACGCGCGACCTCCTGCGCGACCGGCCCGACGTCCGGCGGGACTTCCAGCGACGGTTCCGGACGATCCTCGTGGACGAGTTCCAGGACACCGACCCCCTCCAGCTCGAGATCGCCTTCTTCCTCGCCGAGGACCCCGCCGGGCCGCCCGCGACGACGTGGGACGCCGTGCGACTCGGGCGGGGGCGGGTCTTCCTCGTGGGCGATCCGAAGCAGTCCATCTACCGCTTCCGCCGCGCCGACATCGAGACGTACGACCGGGCCCGGGCCCTCCTCCTCGCGCAGGGGGACGTGCTTCCGCTGGAGACGAACTTCCGCTCGGTCCGCCGCCTCCTCGCCGCCGTCAACCACACGTTCGACGGCCAGATGCAGCCGCCCGAGGACGGCCGCTACCAGCCGCCGTACGTGCCGCTCGCGCCGGCGCCCGACGCCCCGGAGGGCGAGGGGCCGCTCCTCCTCGAGTGGCCGCCCGAGCGTGTCCCGCAGGGGCGGCTCGACGAGCGCCGGGCGCGGGAGGCCGCCGCGCTCGCCGGCCTCGTCGCGCGCGCCGTGGGCACGGGCGCCTGGACGGTCCGCGACCGCCGGACTCAGGGGCCCCGCCCGGCGAGCTACCGCGACGTCGTCTGCCTCTTCCGGACCCTCACGGGCGCCACGATCTACGAGGACGCCTTCCGCGCCGCCGGGGTTCCCTACCGCACCGTGGGCGGCCGCCACTTCTACGGGCGCTCCGAGGTCGGCTGGGCGGTGGCGGCGCTCGAGGCGATCGAAGACCCCTACGACCCGGTCGCCCTGGTCGCTGTCCTCCGCTCCCCCTTCTTCGGACTCCCCGACGGCGCGTTGCTCGCCCACGCCGGCGCGGGCGGCGGCTTCTCCTACCTCGCGCCGCTGCCCGCGGATGCGCCCCCGGCGGTCGCCGAGGCCTGGGCGATCCTGCGGGACCTCCACGCCCGCCGGGTCCGCGAGAGCCCCGCGGCCGTCGTCGAGGCCCTCTACGCGGAGACCGAGGTGCTGGCGACGTACGCGCTCGACCCCCACGGCGACCAGCGGGTGGCGAACCTGCTCCGGATCCTCGACACGGCGCGGGCGCTCGAGGGGACGGGCCGGCAGACATTCCGCGCGCTCGTCGCGTGGCTCCGGACGCAGCGGGCGGGCGGCTACGAGGAGAGCGAATCCACCGTGGCGGAGGAGGACGACGAGGTCGTCCGGCTCATGACCGTCCACTCGGCCAAAGGGCTCGAGTTCCCCGTCGTGATCCTGCCCGACCTCGAGTGGGACCGCGGCCCCGGCACGCCGCGCCTCCTCGTGGACCGCCGGGGGGACGCGCCGGCCCTCGCCGGCTCGCTCGGCGCCGTGGACGACGTCGGCGTCGAGACGCAGAACTATGCCGAGCTGCTCCAGCGCGAGACGCGCCGGGCGGAGGCCGAGCACCTGAGGCTCTTCTACGTCGCGACGACGCGCCCGCGCGACCACCTGGTGCTGCCGCTTCTCTTCGGCGCGGAGCCCCGCGGCTTCGCGGCCTTCTGCGCGCCCCTCCTCGACGACTGGGGACCGGCCCGGCGGCTCGTCGTGGACCCGGCGGCGCCCCTCCCCGGCCCGCCGCCACCGGCGGCGGTGCCCGAGCTCCTGCCGCGCGAGGCCTGGACGGCCGCGCGCGAGGCCGTCCTCGCCCGGGGGAGCCGGACGGAGCCCGTCGTCCACCCGGGCAGCCGCCCGGGCGGGCGCGCCGAGCGCGGCGACGGCGTGCGGCTCGGGGCCCTCGCCCACGCCGCGCTCGCGCTCGCCGACCTCGCCGCGCCGGATCCGGCGGTCGCCGTGGTCCGCGCCGCCGCCCGACTCGGGGAGTCGGGCGAGCCCGTCGCCCTGGCGCGCCGGCTCGTCGCCCACGCCCTCGCGTCGCCCGTGTACCGGCGGGCGGCGCGGGCCCGGCGCGCGTGGCATGAGGTGCCGGTGGCGGCGGTGGTGGACGGCCAGCTCGTCGAGGGGGTCGTGGACCTGGTCTTCGAGGAGGCCGGGGGCCTGGTGGTCGTGGAGGTCAAGCTCGCCCCGGCCGACGACGCCGCCCGCGCCCAGCTCGCGGCGTACGGCCGGGCGCTCGCCGCCGCCGGCCACCGCGTCGCGGAGGCCTGGCTCGTCGCCGTGAGCGCCCACGGCGCCGAGGCGGTCCGCGTGGACCTCGATGAACGGGCTCAGACACAGCTGAAACTGCCCCGACCGTGATCCCCACGACGTCACTTCGCGCCGGGCCCGCGCCGACCCCTGTGCTACCCTGGGGATCGGCATGGTCCAGGCGAGCGGCATGGGAGGTGGAAGGGTGGACGCGCGTCGCGCGGCGGATCGGTGACCTCCAGGCGCGGATCCTCCTGACCGTCTTCCTACACGCTGTTCTGAGCGGACTGGAAGCCGGCCTTGGACCGAGCGAAGACGAACGCTCCACCCCCGGCCACTCCCCGCCGGAGGCCCGGATAGTGCGCCGTCCGCGGCTGAGCAGCACCGGCGTGGAGACGCTTCGCACACCCGGCGGGCTCCGACGTCTCGCGGGGCTGTCTCCTACGGCCTGTCGCGTCGGGTGCCTCGTGCTCGCCCTGGCGGCGTTCGCGACGGCCGCGTTCGAGCGCAGGATCGTCTTTGATCTGCGACCCGACGACTACGTCACCTCCTTTGGGCGGTTCACCTGGAGGGCGCCGGACGCGGACGTCGATCCCGCGGCGGTCGGCGCCACGATCCCGTACGTGCTGCCGGGACCGAGCGATCGCTGGGCCGGGAGCAGGGCGCACGCGCTCCGCTTCACCCTCGCGGAGCCAGCGGCGAGCCGGCTCCGGCTCGAGCTCCACACCCTTGAAACCCACGAGGGCCTGCCGCCGCGCCTGGCCATTCTGACCGACGGCGTCACGCGGCGGATCCAGACCAGGCCAGGCACGGGGTTGCCGCCCCCGCACAAAGAGCGGGGCACGCGCCACCGGTACCGGGTCGGGATCCCGGCTGCCCCGCGGTCGGGCCCCTGGTCCCTCACCCTCACCAACGAGGCCGGTTCCTGGGTGATGTGGAAGCGGATTCGGCTCCTGAACGAGGCAAGGACGCTCGAAGCCGCCCACCTCTCGCTGCCGGGGCCGCCGCCGACGAGTCTGGCGCTGCTGGCCGGGAGCTTCGTGGTCCTGCTGCCCGGCACGCTGGGGCGCCGGCGCCCCCGGAACGGGACCGCTGCGCTCCGGCACGCCAGCGGACCGGTGGCCGCGCTGCTCGTGACGTGGCTTGCCTGGGAGCTCGCCCGGCAGGGCGCGGTGCCCTTGCAGCCTCGCTGGCTGTCCCTGGCGCTCCCGTGGCTCTTCCTCGCAGTCTTCGCCGGGCTGAGCCGCCTGGGGCCGCCCCCATCACGCTGGCCTCGCGCCGTGGCACTGGCGGCGCTCGACCTCGTGATCGCGCTCCTGACGATCCACCTGGCCCTCTTCCTCGCCGGCGGCAACCGGGTCACGGTGCTCGGAATGACCTGGGAGGCATCGAGCCCGGGCGCGGCGACCCTCGCGCTGGCGGCCCTCGTCCTCCTCCTGAGCCTCATCCTGGCGTTCTCCGTGGCCAGAGACATCAGGGAAGGTGCCCTGAATGGCACTCTCGTCGTCCTGGGCTGCCTCATGGCCGCGATCCTGGGGGAAGTGATCGCCCGGGTTGCCCTCGAACCACCGCCCAAGGTGTATTTCGAGGAAGGACGCATCTCGCTTCCCGATGGGGAGAAGACCCTGCTCGTGGACACGCCACGGGGACGCCGTCACCGTCCCAACATCGAAGTGGTCATCGAAGACCCTCCCTCGAGCCCGAATACCAAAGTGGTCTACAAGACCAATTCCCTCGGGTATCGGGATCGGGAGATCGGCCCCAAGCGGGGACCCCGGATTCTCTTCCTGGGGGATTCCATCACCTTCGGCTTGTGGCTGAACGACGAGCTGACCTTCGTTCGTCTGGTGGAGAAGCTGGCTCGGGAGAACGGGAAAGTGTGGGAAACCGTCAATGCGGCGGTCCAGGGCCTTGGCATGGATGCCGAGTTGGCCGTCTTGAACGAGACCGGACTGTCCATCGAGCCCGATGTGGTGGTCCTGGGGTATTACCTGAACGATTTTCAGGAATCTCCCGGGATCTATGCCATCCGGCTGCCGGGCCCGCTGAAGCGCAGCTGGCTGGCCTACAGGGTGGTCAACCTCGTCGCGGCCCTGCCACTGGTCTCCCAGGCCGAAGCCAGTGGCGCCATGTTGAAATCGCCCGAGCTTCAGGCGTGGCGAAAGGAATTCGAGGCCAACTCGCCGTTCATTCCGAGGGATCGAGAACCCGATCCCATCGCCGCTCGGTTCAACCAGGCTGTGCTCAAGAGCTTCGACGACTGGGGCGGCGCCTTCAGCCCCCGCGTCTGGGAAAAGCAGAAGCTCCTCGTGGAGGAATTCGCGCGGCTGGCCCGAGCCCACCGGTTCCAGCCGGTGATCGTCGCGTTTCCCGTTCGCCACCAGGTCGAAGCCGGGCCTCTCTTTGATGAGCCCCAGCGGCGCCTGGGCGGCATCGCGGCGGACCTTCGGATCCCTTACCTCGATCTGTTGCCGCTGCTCCGGGCGGAGTACCAAAAGAACAACAAGGACGCCGGGAAGCTCTTTTTTGACCAGTGCCACCTCACGCCCTACGGCAGCCAGATCACGGCGCGGGCGATCTACCAGGTCCTCGAGGGATGGATCGGAAGGCGCGAGAAGGCAGGATGAGGGAGGCCACGATGCCCTGCCTCGCGGCCGGACCCCGGAGCCCGGATACACCCCGGCCGCATTGATTTCCCCGGGCGGGCCGCCGTATCCTACCTTCCACCGGCGGCGGCCCGCCGCGTGAGCCCGAGCCCGAGCCCGGAGGCGATCCATGAGCAAGCCGCTGATCCAGTCCAGCGTCCTCTACCGCGACCTCCAGCGCGACTACCCCGTGATCGTCCGCGGGGAGGGCGTCTACCTCTGGGACGCCGGCGGCAAGCGCTACCTCGACGGCTCGGGCGGCGCCTCCGCCGTCACCTCGATCGGCCACGGGGTCCGGGAGGTCGCCGACGCGATGGCCGCCCAGGCGCGCAAGGTGGCCTTCGTCCCGATGCACCTGTTCACGAGCGAGCCCCTCCCCGCCCTGGCCGAGGCGATCGCGAAGTTCGCCCCGGGCGACCTGAACAAGGTCTGGCTCGTCTCCGGGGGCTCCGAGGCGACGGAGAACGCGGCCAAGCTCGCGCGGCAGTACTGGCTCGAGCGCGGCAAGCCCGGGAAGGCGATCGTCATCGGCCGCTGGCAGTCGTTCCACGGGAACCTCTTTGGGTCGCTCGGCTTCGGCGGCCACACGATTCGCCGCCGGAAGTACCTGCCGATGCTCCAGGAGGGGAACCACCTCCCGCCGATGTACTGCTACCGCTGCCACTTCAAGCTGACCTACCCGGCGTGCGACACCTACTGCGCCGACTACCTCGAGCGCCTGGTCCGCATGCAGGGGCCGGAGAACGTGGCCGCCTTCATCGCCGAGCCGGTGGTCGGGGCGACGCTCGGCGCGGTGCCGCCGGTCCCCGAGTACTTCCCGAAGATCCGCGAGATCTGCGACCGGTACGAGATCCTGTTCATCGCCGACGAGGTGATGACCGGGTTCGGGCGCACCGGGGCGAACTTCGCCGTGGACCACTGGGGCGTCGTCCCCGACATGATCGCGACCGCCAAGGGGATCTCGGGCGGCTACATCGCGCTCGGCGCCGTCATCGTGCGGGACGAGATCATCGCCGCGTTCGAGCGGAACAACTCGAACTTCGTCGGCGGCCACACCTACACCGGCCACCCCGTGGCCGCCGCGGCCGGCCTCGCGGTGCTCCGCTACATCCACGAGCACGACCTCGTCCGGAACGCCCGGGAGGTCGGCGCCCACCTCCTCCGCGGGCTCCAGGGGCTCCTGCCGAAGCACCCGATCGTCGGCGACGTCCGGGGGCTGGGCCTCATGGTCGGGCTCGAGTTCGTCGCGGACCGGACGACGCGCGCCCCCTTCCCGGCGGAGCGCGAGGTCGCGCGGGCGATCGCGCTGGAGGCGCTCGACCGGGGTCTCGTGACCTACCCGGGGACGGGTTCGGTGGACGGCGTCCTGGGCGACCACATGAAGCTCACGCCGCCGCTCATCCTCACGCGGGAGCAGGCGGACGAGATCGTGAGCGCCCTGGACGCGGCGATCGGCGCGGTCGAGGCCCGGCTTTAGGCCGCCGCTGAAGATGCGAGGACAGGGTTGACGCGTCCGCGCGCTCCTGAACGAAGCGCTCCGAGCGCGGGCTTTGCCCGCGCAATCGATCCTGGGGGGAGGTTCGGCCCCCCGAAACAAAGGGGGGCGTAGCCCCCCTCCGAGGGAAGATGGTCTGCCCGAAGTGCCAGAAGACGATCCCGGACGAGAGCATCTTCTGCCTGGGCTGCGGCACGCGGCTCCGCTCGGTCGCCCCGGGCGACGGGGGCGTCACGGTTCGCCCGGCGGCGCCCGCCGCGCCAGGGCCCGCCGCCGCGCGCGCCGGGGCGCCCGGCGGCGCCCGGCCTGTCCCGGCGGCGCCTCCCGGCGCCGCGCCGGGCCCTGCGACCGCGGCCCCCGCGCCGCCGAAGCCGGCCCCGGGGACGAAGCAGGCGTACGCGCTCTCCTTCCGGTCGATCGTGGACGAGCGCCTGCGCTACCGCGTGGCGCGCTGGGTCTGCGAGCGGGCGCCCGCGCACGATCTCAGCGAGGTGCAGGAGGGGCTCCTGCGGGGCGACTTCGCGACCTTTCTCGCGCTGACGGAGGAGGACGCGGAGGTCGCCCGCCAGAAGATCCGGCAGATCGGCGTCCACCCGGCGATGGTGCACTTCGCGCCGGCCACGATGGCGGAGATGCTCCTGCCCGAGCGGCCGTTGAAGAAGCAGGGGGCCGGGCTCTCGACCGGCCAGATGTTCATGATCGCGGGCCTGATCGTCGCCATCCTGCTCGTCTTCGGCGCGGCCTCGTACTACTGGTACCAGTCTCGGACGGCGATCCACTACGAGCCGCCCAAGCTGCCGAGGATCGGAGGACAGCCCTGACCGAACGTCTCCCGTCGCGCCAGGGCTACGCGGGCGGGCGGAGGCGGGCCTGGAGGGCGGTGATCCGCTGACGGCGCTCGTCCGGCGTGAGCCGCCTGGGCTCGTGTCGGAGGCCCCACACGGGCTCGCGCGGCGCCGGATCGTCCGGGAGCCGCGGGATCACGTGCCAGTGGATGTGGGCGATCTGGTTGCCGAGGAGCTCGTAGTTGACCTTCCGGGCGCCCAGCGTCGCGGCCAGGGCCTCGGCGACGGCGCTCACCTCCTCGACGAGCCGCCCGCGCTCCTCCCGAGTGAGCTGGAACAGCTCCGTCGCGTGGCGTTTCAGCACCAGCAGCGTCCAGCCGGGGAAGAACTGGTCGTCGTGGAGGTAGGCGACGGCGAGCCCGAGATCGGCGATCCGCTGCTCCGGCGCCGGCCACGCGCCGCTACAGGCCGGGCAGTCCAGCGTGCTCACCGGGATCACCCCCCTTCCCCGCCAGTCTGGCGCTTCGGCTAGAATAGACGCGAAGGGCCGGCCGTGCCAGACGCCTACGGCGAGTTCGAAGCGACGACCCTCTTCTGCCCGCGGTGCCGGCGCCCCGTCACCGTGCGGAAGAAGCTCCTCCTCGTCCTCCCCACGGGGAACAAGTACGACTACATCTGCCAGGAGTGCGGCGCCCCGGTCGGTGGCAAGCTTGACCACGACCCGACGGCGTTTCACCAGACGTCCCGGGCCGCCGTCGCCGCGGTCCGCCGCGAGCCGCCCCGCCCGCGCCGCCCCCGGCCTCTCCGGCCCACCCCCTGACACGGAGGGACAGCCATGCCGAAGACCACCCAGATCACCCTGACCCTGGCCTCGAAGCCCGGCGTGCTCGCCCAGATCGCCGGCACCCTCGCCCGGGCCGGCGTCAACATCACCGCCGTGTGCGCCGCGGAGGGGAGCGGCGGACGCGGGAAGATCCGGTTGCTCGTGGACAACCCGCAGCGCGCCGTGGAGGCGCTCCGGGCCGCGAAGTTCCGGCCCGGCCAGGAGGAGGCGGTCACCCTGACCCTCGACAACCGGCCCGGCGCCCTCGCCGAGGTCGCCGAGAAGCTCGGCCGCGCCCGGGTCAACGTCAAGTGCGCCTACGCGACGACGCAGGGCGCTGGGCCCGCGCTCGTCGTCCTCTCCGTCGCGAACGCGGCGAAGGCCCAGGCGGCCCTCGGCGGGTGAGGCCGCCCGGGCCCGCGGGGGCGGAGGTCGTCGGCGCCCGGGCCTACCACGACGCGACCAAGCACTCGTGGGAGAGCGTTCGCTCGGGGGGGCGCTCCCTCGACTGGGCGAACCGGCCGTTCCCCTTCAAGGTCTACCCGGACGCCCCGGCGGTCCCGCTCCCGCGCGAGGTCGGGGCCCCGGCCCTGCCCGCGCTGGACGCCGTCGCGCGCGTCCGCGCGGCGCCCGGCCACGGCCGCCTCGACCTCCCCGCCCTCGCGCAGCTCCTCTTCTTCAGCGCGGGGCTGACCAAGAAGCGGGTCTACCCGGACGGCGAGGCGTTCCACTTCCGCGCGGCGGCCTCGACCGGCGCCCTTTACGAGGTCGAGGTCTACGTCGTCGCGGGCGCGGTGGCGGGGCTCGAGCCCGGCGTCTACCACTTCTGCCCCGGCGACTTCACGCTCCGCCGGCTCCGCGGTGGCGACTGGCGCAGGATGCTCGCGGAAGCGGCGAGTCGGCCGGACGGCGTGCGCGGGGCTCCGGCGACGCTGGTCCTCTCCGCGATCTACTGGCGGAACACCTGGAAGTACGAGGCGCGGGCCTACCGCCACTTCTTCTGGGACTCGGGCACGCTCCTCGCGAACCTCCTCGCCGCGGCGGCGGCCGCGGATCTCCCGGCCTCGATCCTCCTCGCCTTCGCCGACGCCGAGGTGAACCGCCTCCTCGGGCTCGACGACGCCCGCGAGGCCAGCCTCGCCCTGGTCCCGCTCGGCGAGGGGGCGCCGGTCCCGCCGGCGGCACCGCCCCTCGAGCCCCTGGATCTCCGAACGGTCCCGCTGTCCGCGCGCGAGGTGGACTACCCGCTGGTGCGCCGGGCCTACCACGGCTCGACGCTCGACTCCGGGACAGTGGCGCGCGCGTGGGCGGGCCCGCTCGGTCCTCGCGCTGACCGCGAGCCGCCCGACCGCCCGCTCGAGCCCGCCCCGGCGCCCGCGCGGGCGCCGCTCGGCGAGGTGATCCTCCGCCGTGGCTCGACTCGCGTCTTCGCGCGGGAGCCGATCGGCGTCGCCGACCTCGCGACGATCCTCGACGCCGCCGTCCGCGACCTCCCGCTCGACGGCGGCGGCCCGGGGGCGCCGCTCGTCGACTGCTACCTGCTCGTCCACGCGGTCGACGGCCTCCCGTCCGGCGCCTACCGCCTCGACCCGGTCCGCCGCGGGCTCCGCACGCTGCGGGCGGGCGAGTTCCGCAACGAGGGCGGCTACCTCTGCCTCGAGCAGGCCATCGGGGCGGACGCGAGCGCGGTCGTCTTCTTCCTCTCGGACCTCCGACCCGTGCTCGAGCGCTACGGCAACCGCGGCTACCGCGCCGTCAACCTGGCGGCCGGCTTGCTCGGCGGGCGGATGTACCTCGCAGCCTACGCGCTCGGCCTCGGCGCGTCCGGCCTGACGTTCTACGACGACGACGTCGTCCGCTTCTTCTCCCCGGACGCCGCCGGCAGGGACGCGATCTTCGTGACGGCGCTCGGCCGCGCGCGGCGGGGCCGGCGGCGGTCCGCTCTCCCCCAGGCCGAAGGGACGCTGCAGCCCCTCCGCCCGGGTGAGTCCTGATGCGCCGGGGCCTCCCTGCCCTCCTCCTCGCGCTGGCGCTCGGTCCCGGCGCAGCCGTCGCGGCCGCGGAGACGGTGCCCTCGCCCGAGGAGCGGCAGCGTCTCACGCGGGGCGAGGTGGTCTTCCGCGCGGGCGCCGCGCCCCGCAACGGCGCCGTGGTCCCCGGCGCGCGGGGTGGCGTGGCCTTCGTCCGGGTCCCGACGGGGCCGGAGCCGATCTGGACGATCCTGACCATGCCGCGGCGCTACCCCGAGATTTTCTCGGGCCTCCGGACGGTGGGGGTGCTCGAGGAGCAGTCGGGGATGTGGCTGCTCCGGACCGACGGCAAGTTCGGCCCGTTCACCTTCCGCTACCACACCCGCTACGAGATCCGCGCCGACGCGCGCACGACCACGTGGCGCCTGGACCCCACGCGGGAGAACGACGTCTTCGAGGACACCTGGGGCTCGTGGCAGCTCGTCGCCGAGGACGGCGCCACGCTGATCGTCTACGCGATCGGGTCGATCCCCTCGACCTGGCAGCCGCTGGCGGGGTACTTCGAGCGGCGCGGGATCATCGAGGCGCTCGGCGCGCTGCGGGAGGCCGCGATCCGCCGGGGGGCATCGCCGGACGGGCCGGCCCAGCCGTGATCAGCGTCGTCATCCCCGCGCGAAACGAGGCGATGTGCCTCGGCGAGACGCTCACCCACCTGGCGGCGTGCACGCCGCCGGGCGCGGGCGAGGTCATCGTGGCGGTCGGCGGCTCGACGGACGGCACGGCCGCGATCGCGCGCCGCCGGGCGCGCCTGATCCTCGCCAGCGACGCGAGCCGCGCCGGGCTCCTCAACGCCGGGGCCCGCGCCGCCCGGGGCGCCGCCCTCCTGTTCCTGCACGCCGACACGCTGCCGCCGGCGGACTACGTGGCCGCGATCGACGCCACCCTCGGCGACCCGGGGGTCGTCGGGGGCGCGTTCGATTTCGAGTTCCGCGAGGGCCGCCGGCAGCTCCGCGCGATCGCCGCCCTGAATCGCGTGCGCTGCCGCCTGACCGGCAACTTCTACGGCGACCAGGGCATCTTCGTGCGGCGCGAGGTGTTCGAGCGGATCGGCGGCTTCCCGCGACGGCGCCTCTTCGAGGACCTCGTCTTCTCCCAGGCGATGCGGCGGGAGGGGCGCACGGTCCTCCTGCGGGGCCGGCGCGTCCGGTCCTCCGGCCGCCGCTTCCTCCAGCCCGACTGGGCGCGCGCCGTGGCGCTGATCACCTGGCTCCTTCTGCTCCACACGCTCGGCCGCGACACCGAGGGCTACGCGGCCCGCTACCACGCGGCACGCGCCACCGGTGGGACGGGATGAGCGCCCCGCGGGACCGCGTACCGCCCGGTCAGGTCGTGACGGCGAAGGGGCCGGTCCTCACCTACGGGCCGGCGCCGGCGGTGAGCGCGGCCCGCTGGCGCGTCCGGATCTTCGGATTTCGCGGCTGACGCGCTGCCGGTGGGGCGCCCGGGGGAGCGGAGCGGCTCTGGGCCGAGCGGAGGCGCCCGCCACGCGCGAAGGGCCGGAAGCCGCGCGCGTGCGGCGCCGTCCCGGTTCCCGATCCCGAGAGAGGCCGGCGCCTGCTCAAAGAAGTTGCCGGCGCCGCGGCTTCGTTTCACACTGGCGACATGCCGGTTGGAGGCGGAACGGTGGCCGGGCGCTGGGCATCGGATCGCGTTCGTGCATGCTGAAAGCGGTGGTCGGGGCCACCGCCACGATTGCCGCGCTCCTGGTGGGCGAGCTGACCCTGCGCGCCGCCCGCTTCGAGTTTCACCTCTACCCGCGGGTCGAGTTCGGCTGGCCTGACCCGGAGGAGCTGGAGGAGCACTATGAGGACGACCCGGATCTGTTCTGGGTCCCCGAGGACTACGCCGAGAGGCTGGAGATGGCCAGAAAGGCGCCTCCCGGCGTCGTCTTCATGGGTGACTCCGTCACCGAGTTCGGGACGTATCCGCAGCAGACGATCCAGCTCCTGCACACACGGCGTCCAGCGCTGGCGAGCGGCGTCTCGCTCGGGGTCGGCGGGTGGTCATCCGAGCAGGGGCTGGCTCAGCTGACGCGCGACGTCCTTGCCCTCAAGCCGAAGGTCATCACCATCTATTACGGCTGGAACGACCACTGGATTGCGCTCGGCCCGCCCGATCCCGAGTTGCGCCGCCTCACCTCGGTCGCCGACCGGTTGAGGCTGGTCCAGCTTGTGAAAAAGACCAGGATGGTGCTGGCGGCAGATCCCGCGCGACCGAATCGGGTGAGCCTCAGTCGCTATCGCTCGAACCTCGAGACGATGGCGCGGCTCGGTGCGGCGGCCGGGGCCCGGGTGATCCTCCTCACCGCGCCGTCGAATCATGTGCGGGGGCGGGAGCCGGAGTATCTCGCGCTGCGTCACCTCCGGCGACTGGATGAGCTGGTGCCTCTCCATCAGGCCTATGTCGAGGCGACACGCGCCGCGGCGGCGGCCACGCCCGCGACGCTATGCGATATTGCCGCCGACCTCGAGAGCGACGCGGTGGTGCGGTCCTCCTACTTCCGGGCCGATGGCATCCATCTCGCCGAGGCAGGCGACCGGCGCGTGGCCGAGCTGCTGGCCGAGTGCATCGAGCGCGCGTTCGCGGAGTAGGGCCAGGCTGCCCACCGAGGATCGAGCCCCTCTCGGCTCACCCCGGGCCGTGATTTGGGTGTCGGAGCCGCGAGCTCGACCGCGATCGCCCGCAATTCCCAGAGTTGCGGAAGACGACTGAGAAACGGGCCCGGAGCCCGGGCCTACTCCCACATCGCGTCGAAGATGGAGCCGGCGAGCGTCGGGAAGACGTAGTGCATCGCGGCGAGATCCTGGCGCGTGAGCCCCCCGCGCATGGCGGCCGAAGCGACGTGGATCAGGTCCTCGGCCCCCGGACCGAGAATGTGGGCCCCAAGGAGCCGCCCGGTCGACGCCTCGGCCACCACCTTGACGAGGCCCTCGGTTTCCTCCCGCACCGCCGCCGCGGTGCTGTCCTCGAAGGGGACCCGGCTTACTGAGACCTCGAGCCCCTGCCGCCGCGCCTCGGCCTCCGTGAGCCCGACCTGCCCGATCGCCGGGATCGTGAAGACGGCCGTGGGGAACCACCGGAGGTCCACCGCGCGCTGGTTGCCTCGGAGCGCGTTCTCCGCGACGAGGCGGCCCTCGTACCAGGCGACGGGGGTGTGCTGGTGCTGGCCCGTGACGTCGCCCGCGGCGTACACATGCGCGGCCGTGGGTGACTGGCGGAACTCGTTGACCTTCACCCCGCCCCGCTCCACCGCCACGCCGGCGGCCTCGAGGCCGAGGCCGGCGGTGTTCGGGGGGCGGCCGGTCGCCACCAGGACGACGTCGCCCGGGAACCGCTCGGCGCGCCCCCCGACCTCCGCCTCGACCGTGCGGTCGGCGCCGATCCGCGTGACGCGCGCCCCCGTCCGGACCTCGAGCCCGGCGTCCCGGGCGATCGCGAGCAGCGCCTCGCGGATCTCGTCGTCCAGGGCCGGCAGGACGTGCGGCCCCGACTGGAGCACGGTGACGCGCGTCCCGGCCCGCGCAAAGGCGAAGCCGAGCTCCATCCCGATGTAGCCGCCGCCGACCACCACCATCCGCGCCGGCAGGGTGGCGTGGTCGAGCAACTCGTCGCTCGTCATGGCGTGCTCGATCCCGGGGATCGGCGGCCGGGCCGGGGAGGAGCCGGTCGCGATGATGACGCGCTCGGCCGTGACCCGGCGCCCGGCGACGTCGAGCTCGCGCGGCCCGCGGAACGTCGCGCGGCCGCGGAGAACCGCGATCCCCTGCCGCTCGAAGCCCGTGTCCTTCCCGGCCGACCACTCCGCCACCAGGCGGTTCTTCCGCGCGATGATGGCACCCCAATCGAGCCCCAGCCCCGCCGTCCCCGTCACGCCCAGCCCGGCCGCGCGGCGCGCCCGCCAGGCCAGCTCCACGGTGCTGACCAGCACCTTTTTCGGGATTCAGCCGCGCCCGAGGCAGGTTCCCGCGAAGCCGTCCGCCTCCACGAGCGCCGTCCGGGCGCCGAGCCCGACGGCCGTCCGGGCGGCGAAGCCCCCCGCCGTTCCCGCGCCGATCACCAGGAGATCGTAGTCCACACGGACCTCCTCTCCGCGAGTGACCCCGACTGCCGTCCTCTCAGCCTCGTCCCTCCACGGGCACGAGGGCCCAGGCGCCGAACTCGTAGGTGACGCGCTGCCGCACTCCGTGGCACTCGATCAGGTCACCGGGCCGCACGTCGTCCGGCAGATGCACGACGTGCTCCCCCACCGCACAGCTCGCCGTCTTGACCGGGCTGACCGTCCACACGCCGTCCGTCACGCTCGCCCGGAGCGTGAGCCCGGCTCAGTTGGGTCAGTCGAAGACCCCGCCGTTGGCGATCCCGTCCGGGATCGCGATCTGCTGGCCTCAGCCCGGGCACCAGGCGGTCGGCATCCGCCTACGCGAGCCCGAGCAGCCGCTCGAGCCTGCCCCGGTCGAAGCCCACCACGGCCTCGCCGTCGATGACGGTGACCGGCGTGGCGCGGTAACCGAGCGCCTGGAGCTCCGCCAGGGCGGCTGGGTCCTGACGGATGTTCCGGTCGGTGAACACGACGCCTTTCTGAGAAAGAAACTCTTTCTCCGCCTGGCAGGCCCCTCAGCCAGGCTGCGTGTAGACGACGACCGACTTGGCCATCACGCCCTCCGTTCGCTCACGCGGCGTTCCCCGCCAGGAGGCCGCCGAAGATCCGGCGGCCGAGCTTGAACGCTTCGCCCACCGTGGCGCCGGCCCCGGGCACGTCGGGGTGCGCGTCGTGCCAGGCCCGCAGGTGCTCTTCCGACCGGAAGAAGTTGAGCGTCGTTCAGAGCGAGGTGAAAACCTTCCGGTCGATCTCCCCCCGCTTCCCGACCCAGACCATGACCCCGTCGGCACCCGGACCCGGTCCCTCCGCGTCGGCCTCGAACTCGAGGGGCCCCCCGCAGTGGTGGCAGCGCGAGCGGATCTCCATGCACTGGCCCAGCATCGCCGCCACTCCGAGCGCGTCGATGGCGCAGCACGCGTACCGGCGCCGGCCGCCCGGGAGCACCACCGCGAACGCCGTCGGCACGGCGGCGAAGGGGTAGGCGAGCTCCACCCGCCCCTCGCGGACAAGGATCAGGTCCCGCTCGTCCAGGCCCGCGACCTCCTCCAGCAGGCCATCGCGGGGTCGATCCGGAAACCAGGCCACGATCTCATCGATCGGGATCGCTCCCTCCCGCTCGACAAACCGCCGGAGGATGCGCTGGAAGACCGCGTCCAGGCGCTCGGCCCGGCGGGTGGCCCAGCGCGCCTCGAGCTCCGGATCTACCAGCTCCTCGGCGGTCTTGATCTCCAGCGCCACCCGAGGCCTCATGCGGCTGGACGGGGGGAGCCGCCCACCCCATTGGATTCGGCGACCGGGGGCCGCGATTCGCCCGCCGTCCGGGGCGTCCCGCGGTCCGGCTCCCCCCAGGCCCGCAACCCGCGGAGCAGCGAGCCGGCGAAGACGACCGTCATGACCGCGAAGGCCGCCGCCGCGTGCTCCCGGAGGACGGCGGCCAGGGCCGTGCCGCCCAACAGGGCGAGCGCCAGCGGAAGGTGGCACGGGCACGTGACGGCGGCCACCCCGAGCAGGAGGTACGCCTTCCGTGGCCGCCCCGCCTCCGGTACGCCCCGGGTCATCGCCCGCATCGCACGCTCACGAACCCGGCAGCCGCCGCGCTTTGAAGCCCGCCGCTGCGATCGCCTCGACCATGCGCTCGATGGTAACCGAGGCGGGGTCGTACGTCACCCACGCCTTCGCCTGCTCGAAGCTCACCTCGGCGTGCTGGATGCCCGGGAGCCCTGCCAGGGCTCGCTCGACCACGGTGGGTCAGGACCCTCAGGTCATCCCGTCCACCTGCAGGATCACGCGCGCCGCGACGACCGCGCCATGGCCGCCGGACGGACTCGGCCCGGTCCCCGCCTCGTGCTCCATCGCCGCGATTCCGCCCCACGACGCGATGAGCCGTGCCGTTCGGTCAGGGAACGCCGTCAGGACGACGGCAGCGGCGAGCACAACCGTCGAGATCCCCAGGAGCACTCCGTTGACACGGCCGCCGGCCATGGCGCATCCGAGCCGCTGGCAGCGCCGCCGTTCCCGCAGGTGGAGGTACCAGCCGAGGCCCGTCCCGAGGACCCCCGCGGGGATGAAGACGTACGTGTACCGCATCGTCACCGCCATGAATGCCCCACTCCCCAGGCCGAGCACGACGACCGCGAGGGGGAAGAGGCAGCAGAGCGAGGCAACCGACGCGGACGCCATCGCCACGATGCTCGACCTCACGTCTGCGAGCTTCACGGCCGCACCTGGTCCACCGTCGCGAGGCGTGCGAGCCAGAGGCCGGCGAAGGCCCAGAGCACCGCCCCGAGCCCCAGCCCCGAGACGAAGGCCACCTGGAGGGTGGGCGCGAACTCGCGGCACTGGATGATCACGTAGGGCGCCAGAATCCCGAGGAACAGCACGCCCGCTTCGACCGCCCGGACCGCGGTCCCGTGCCGCAACAGCCACACGCCCAGCGCGACCGGTATCCCGTACGCAGCCCCGGCGACGAGATACGGCAGCGCATCGACGTCGGACCCCTGGAGCGCCTGCCGACACCAGGCGACCAGGAGGGGATACGGCACGAGCAGCGACAGCACGAGCGAAGCCGCGATCCCGATCAAGGCAGCCTGGGCGGCTGCGGCCCACCCGCGAAGCGCCAGGACGGACTCCCGGAGGGCGCGGCGGCGTACCTCGCGCAGCACCCGGGTCCTCACCGCGGCCGGGGGCGGCGCCGCCCCAGGCCAGCGGTCCAGGAGCGCCCAGGTCCCCCGGAGCGCCTCCAGCTCGGCGCGGCAATCCGCGCACGTCTCGAGATGCGACGCCACGTCCCCGGCCGGGGAGTCCTCCGCACCCCCAAGGCCGACGTCAAGCAGCCGGTCCCTGACCCCATCGCACTCCATGGCACGCCCCTCTGCCCTGGGAAACGAAAGGCGACGCGCTCCGTTACAGCTCGCCGAGCAGATCGCGGAGCCGGCGAAGGGCCCGGTGGAGGGTGACCCGCACCGCGCCCGGGGACGCCCCGATGATCTCCGCGACCTCCTCGGCGCTCAATCCGCCGAACCGGCAGAGGAGGACGACCTCGCGGTGGGAGGGGGGAAGCTCCAGCATCGCCGCCTGGAATCGCTCGCTGAGCTCGCCCGCCTCGGCCCGCTCCAGCGGCGTCGCGCTCGGATCGGCCAGCGTCTCGGCGAGCTCGCCGCCCTCCAGCACTCGCGCTCCGCTCCGTCGCCGGAACTCGTCCACGACCAGGTTTCGGGCGATGGTGAAGAGCCAGGTCCTGAACGCGGCGCTGGGACGCCAGCCCTCGCGGTGTGCGAACACCCGGAGAAACGTCTCCTGGAGGAGGTCCTCCGCCTTCCGCCGCTCGCCGAGGGACCGGAGCAGGAAGGTGAACACCCTTCGATGGTGCCGGTCGTAGAGCGCCTCGAAGGCTGTCGGGCTCCCCGCCCGCACCTCGTCCATGAGCACTTCGTCCGAGCGAGTCTCGCGCGGCATGGCGAATCGGGGCGAAACGTCTTGAGTATACGCAGCGGCCAACCCCACGTCCGCGGGCGGAGATCGTCGCCGAGAATCCCTGGGCGCCCCGGACCCCTCAGAAGGCGTGAAGGGCAGACAGGACGAAGGAGGTCACGTCATGAGCAACGTCCGCGCAGCCGAAGCCGTGTGGAAGCTGACCAGCGACGGGAGCGTGCTGGACTACGGACCGGATCTCTCGCACCTGCTCGTCCGCGTCATGCGGGCGCTCGCCCGGGGCCGTCCGGTCGCTGCCCGGGAAGCGGATCGCATCCGCGCCGCCCTCGGCATCACTCGAGACGAGGCGGAGCGCTTCCTGAGCGGGGTAGCCGAGCGGAACGCCGACGGTGACGTCGTCGGGATCCTCGGGCTGACGCTGACCGAGACGCGTCACCGCTTCGCCGTCAACGGCGCGAGGATGTCCACGTGGTGCGCCGAGGACACGTTGTTCCTGCCCGCCATACTGAACGAGACGGCCACAGTCGAGTCCACGTCCCCGGTCAGCAGCCAAACGATCCGGCTGACCGTGAGCCCGGACGGAGTGGAGGAGGTCAGCCCGGCCAGCGCGGTCGTCTCGCTGGTCGTCGTCGAGCCGGATCGGGCGGACATGAGCTCGGTCGAGGCGATCTGGACCACGTTCTGCCACCACATCCACTACTTCGCATCGACGGAGGAAGCCGAGCAGTGGGCCGGCGGCAGGGACGACATCGAAATCGTCCCGGTCCACGAGGCGTTCGAGCTCGGCCGGCGGGTCTCGTCGAGGTTTCTCGCCTACGCGGAGTGAGGGGCGGGAGCCAGTCTACCGGCCGAGCGACCGGGCGAGTCCTTCCAGGTCGGCGACCTCGAGGTCGGGGACGAGGCCGAGCTCCTCGAGCGGCGCGCGGGCTCGGTTCACCCAGACGACGGGGAAGCCATAGGCCTTGGCCCCCGCCACATCCCAGCAGTTCGAGGAGACGAAGCCCAGCGACTCCTTCGGCAGCCCAAGCCGCGCCGGGCCGAGCGCGTAGACCGCCGGGGCGGGCTTGAAGATCCGCGCGGCGTCCACGCTGATCACCGCGGGGAGGTGGCGGCCCAGCCCCGTGTGCTCGACGGCGGCCTCCAGCATCCGCGGTGCCCCGTTGGAGAGGATCGCGCACGGCAGGTCCCCGAGCCGGGCGAGGACGCCGCGCACCTCGGGGAAGGGCTCGAGCCGGAGATACGCCTCCATGAGGCGCCGGCGCTGGGCCGGGGTCAACTCGAGCCCGAGGCGCCGGCAGGCGAAGACGAGGGCGGCCTCGGTCACCGCCCAGAAGTCCTCGTACCGTCCCATGAGGCTGCGGAGCCACGTGTACTCGAGCTGCTTCGCCCGCCAGAGGTTCGAGAGCGCTTGGGGGTCGCTCGTCACCGCGCCGCAGGCCTCGATGACCGAGTGGACGTCGAAGAGCGTCCCGTACGCGTCGAAGAGCAACCCCTGGACCTGCATCGTCCGCCTCCTCGGGGCGATCGCGCCTTGCGGGCGGATCGCCGAGTCCGTACACTGAGGGCGCCATGCCGCGGACCGTGACCGCCGTGAGCGTGCGGCACCGACTCCTCGCGCTGCTCCTGGCCCCCGCGCTCCTCGCCGCCTGCGCGGCGCTCCTGCCGCTCCGCGAGCCGCCTCCCGGCGCCTCGGGCGACCCGACCGCCGGCGCGACCACGCGCGCCGAGGCGATCGCGCGGCTCGGACCGCCCATGGAAGTGCGCGCCTCGGACCTCGGAGAAGTGCTGGTGTACCGGCGCCTGAGCGTCGTGGACGCGAACCCGAACCGCTACTACGGCCAGGACCGCGGCGCCCGCCGCGACCGCTACGAGCGGATCCTCCTCTACCTCGACCGCGATGGCCGGATCGTCAGGTGGGCGACGGAACCGGAGTGAACCTCGGAGGGGGGCTCCGCCCCCCTCCGACGATCTAGCGGGAGCTGGTCCGGGTCGTCGGCACGCGGCCCCGCCACCGGTGCGTCGCGCCGCGCGGCTCCGGCACCGGCTCGCCGAAGCCGAACCGGAGGAGCCGCCGCGCGTCGAGGAAGGACAGCCCCCGGGTCTCGGCCCCGAGGATGATCAACAGCAGCCGGTGCCCGGCCTTCCCGGCCGCCACCGCGAGGTTGTAGCCGGCCTCGAGGCTGTAGCCGGTCTTCAGCGCCGTCACGCCCCCCGGGTCCCGGAAGAGCGGCACGCGGCGCCGGTAGACCCGCCCGCGCCACGCAAACTCGTCCTCGCCGAGGAGTTCGCGGCTGTCCGGGAAGTCGGTCAGGAGCCGCTCCGCGAGCTCGGCCATATCGCGGGCCGTGGAGCGCTGCGCCGGGTCCGGCAGTCCGTGCGGGTTCGCGAAGACGCTCTGGCCGAGGCCCATGCGCCGGGCCGTGGCGTTCATGCGGACGACGAATGCCTCCTCGCTCCCCGCGACGTGCTCGGCCACCGCGGTGGCCGCATCGTTCGCCGACGCGATCGCCACGCCCGCCAGGAGGACGTCGAACGGGACGACCCGGCCGGTCACGAGCCCCATGCGGAAGGGTGGCGTGTACGCCGCGTTCGGGCTCACGATCACCGGGTCCCCGAGGCGCACCTTGCCCGCGCGGAGATCCTCGTGGGCGAGGTAGAGCGTCATCAGCTTGACGAGGCTGGCCGGAGCGCGATCGCTCTCCGCGTTCTTCGCGTAGAGGACGCGCCCCGTGTCGAGGTCCACGAGCAGTCCGGCCTCGGCCGTGACCGCAGGGGGCGGCGGCTCGGCGCCGATCGCCGGGGAGACGGCGAGGAGGATCAGGCCCAGGCCCGCAGCCAGGACGCGGCGGACAGGCTCAGCCCGCGGGACCGGCAATGCGCAGCTCGGCAGGAACGGGGAGGTCTCGGACACGGAGGTAGAGGTTCAGGCGGGCCTTGGCGGCGGGAGAGAGCCCCGGCGGCTCGGTGTCACCCCACCTGAGCCAGCCGTCCAGGCACGAGCCGATCGCGCCGTGACCGCGGGCGAGCGGACAGCGGTGCTCGAGGCAGCGTCCCCCGCTGATCGCGCACACCGGAATGCCGGCCACGTCCTCTCCCCTCGCGATGTCGGAGCCCGCGATACGACGGCGCGGTCCCCGCCATTGTAGGCGGAGAGCCCTCCAAATCAAGAAAAATGGCTCAGCGGAGGGCGTTCTTGAGGGCGCGGGAGGGGCGGAAGCGGGCGACCCGGGCCGCCTGGATCGTCATGGGCTGCCCGGTCCGGGGGTTTCGCCCCTTGCGGCCCTTCCGGCGCGTCACGGTGAACGTGCCGAACCCGACGAGGGTGACGGCCTCGCCCCGGCGGAGGCTCGTCCGGATGCCCGCGAGGCAGCCGTCGAGGGCCCTCTGTGCCGCAGCCTTGGTCAGCCCGGAGGCGGCCGCCATCCTCGCGACGAGGTCTGCTTTCGTCATCGGTGCCCTCCCGACCGTCCGAGGGAATGGCCTGGCGGCTGCGGTGTCCGGGGACCGCTCCGGGCACGAAGGCGGCCGCACTCTAGCAGAGGGCGCGACGGGGCGTCAAGGCGCGCCGGGGCCTCGTGCTAAGGTATGGGCGATGCGACGGCGCCTCCTGGCACTCGGGGCCGCCCTCGTCCTCCTCGGCGGCCCGCGGGCCGGCGGGACCGAGCTCGACGAGGCCCCGGTCCCGGTGGTGACGCTCGAGGCCCTGCCCCTCGACGTCCCCACGGCGAGCCTGCCCGAGGCCGCCCGCGCCCGGGCCGAAGGCGTCCTGGCACGGACCATCTTCGCCCAGCGCGTGAGCGGGATCCGCCACCGGAGCCGCGAGGCCGTCTTCCACTTCCTGGTCGAGCACCCGGACTTCGCCGCGACGATCGTCCGCGCGCTCCGGCTCGGCGAATACCGGGTGATCCCGGTGGAGGACGGCTACTGGGGGGACGACAACCGCGGCGCGAGCGGCGTGATCCGCGTTCTCTACTCCGACGAGGGGCGGCGCCTCTTCCACCTCGCCGGGCGCTACGACCGGCGGTTCCTCCCCACGATCGAGGGGGAGATCCTCCTCCTGCTCGAGTACCGCCACGAGGAGGACGGAGGGGGCGGGAGCGTCGTCGAGTCGAGCCTCACCGGTCACCTCAGGCTCGACACTCCGCTCGCGGGCGCCCTTGCGCAGACCGTCGCCGCCCTCTCGCGGCCGATGGTCGAGCGGACCGTCGAGCGGAAGGTCCGCCGGTTCTTCAACATGGTGGCCCGCTTGAGCCGATGGGCCCACGACGAGCCGGACCAGCTCGCCGCCGTCCTGGACGGGCACCCGGAGGTCCCGGACGGACCCCTGCTCGCCCGATTCCGAGCGATCCTCCTCGCGGACCGTCCGCCGGCGTGGGCGCGCGCGCCGTTCCGCCTGGAAGTGGCCGACCCGCTCGGAACGCCCGCCGAGCCCGAGTGACGTCGGCGGTCCTCGCGGGCCTCCTCGCGTTCGTGGCACTCGCCGTCGCGGCCGGCCTCTTCTACCTCTTCCGCGTCCGGCTGCAGCTCTGCCCGCACTGCAGCTGGGTGGTGAAGAGGGTCCAGCACGGATGGGCGCGCTGCCCGCGCTGCCACAAGCAGTACGCGCGGCGCACGAAGCTCCGCCCCCACTGACCCGGCTCCCGCTTCCCGCCGCGGGGCAGAGGGGGGAGGGTGAGGGACCCTGTCAACGGCAAGAAACCCGCCGGGGGTCAGGTCATCCGCGCGCTCCTGAGCGAACCGCTCCGAGCGCGGGCTTCGCCCGCGCAATCCCTCCTGGGGGAAGTTCGGAAGGGGGGCGAAGCCCCCCTCCGAGGATCTACATCCCCATCGCGCTCCGCGCCTCGTCCATCACCGCGTCGGTGATGGTCCCGTAGCCGCGCTCCCGGGCGAAGCGCTCGATCGCCTGCTTCGCCATCGGGCGGATGAAGGCGGGGATCCGATCGATGCGCGCCTCGGCTTCCGGCGTCCAGGCCGGGGCGTCCCGCGACGCCTCCGCGTCGGCGCCCGGGATCATCGCGGCGAAGGGGCAGCCGGGACCCTCCGCCGGCGCCGCGGGCGCCTCGCCCGGGCGCGGCGCGGCGTCGTCGACCAGGGCGCCGTCGCGCTGCCGCGCGAGGTTCGCGCGCACCTGCTCGAACGGCGGCGCCTCGCCCGTCGCGCCGCCGACCTTGACGCCGAGCGAGCGGACGAGCTGCGTCTCCCAGGGATTCGTGAGCATGGCGATGCGGTGCCCGCAGGCGGGGCAGGCGAAGGTCACGGTGAGCGAGCCCTCGTCCGGGCCGGCCGTGGCCTGGAGCCGCATGGCCGCGTCGCACGTGATGCAGAGGAACTTCATGCGCGCACGCTCCTGACCATCATGGCGCGCCGGATGCGCTGGATCATTTCGGGCTGGCGCCGGGCGTCACGCCGGTCGGGCCCAGGATCCGCCGCGGCCCCGCCGTCCCCGCGGAGAGGATGACGCGGATCCCCTCCTCGATCGTGAGGCCGGTGGAGATCACCGAGTCGCGCGGCACCAGGATGATGTCGCCGAGGTAGAGGTGGTTCGTGGGAACGTAGACGGTGACGAGGTCCTCCGGCTTGGCGCCCTCCACCCGGACGTCGCTCGTGCGGAAGCCGTAGGCGTAGATTCCCTCGCGCGGGTGCTCCACGATGACGAACTCCCGGAAGCCGCGCTCGCGGCGCGGCGTGAACGCCTCGACGAGCTGCTTCACCGCCGGGTAGACGCGCCCGAAGACGGGCAGGCGGAGGAGGAGCAGGCGCTCGGCCCAAGTCAGGATGCGCCGGCCGACCACGTTCGTCGCGATCACGCCCATCACGAAGATGATGACGACCGCCGTCACGAACCCGAGCGCGGGAACGGATCGACCCAGGATCCGCTCGTAGAGGGGGGAGAGGAAGCCGTCCACCTGCTGGTAGAAGATCCAGAGGACCCAGGCGGTGAGGACGACGGGGACCGTGACGAAGAAGCCGGTGATGAACCGGACCTTGAACCAGGACTGGATCCGCTGCTTCATCGCCGCGCGCCCCACCCTCCCGTGGCAGGGATGAAACCATACGTCCGGAGGCGCGTCAAGTTGAGGGCCCGTCGGCACCGTGCTAGGCTCGGTCCTGCATGGGTCGCCCCGGCGCGATGCTCCTCCTGGCCACGGCGATCGCCGGCCTCGCGCTGGCCGCGGGGGCCCAGCCAGCCGCCGTCACGACCGAGCTCGTCCGGCTGGCGACGCCGGACGGCGGCCAGACGGCCGGGCTCGCCCACACCCCCGTCGGCCCCCCGCGAGGCGGCGTCGCCCTGATCCACGGCTACGGGTCGAACTTCTACTCGGGGGCCCAGGCCCACCTCGCGCGCGGGCTGGCCGAGCGCGGCTTCGTCACGATCGCGACCAACCTGCGGGACCACGACGGCGGTCCCAAGACGACGCTCTTCGAGGAGAACCGGTGGGACCAGCAAGCCGCGGTGGACGAGCTCGCCCGCCGCGGCCTCGCTCCCCTGGCGATGGTCGGTCACAGCCTCGGGACCAACAGCGTCCTCCACTACCTCACCGAGACCCGGGACTCCCGTGTCCGGGCGGTCGTGCTCCTCGCCGGGCCGGGGAACGCCTTCGAGTGGAACGTCCGGATCTTCGGCCGGGAGCGCGCGACGCGGGTCCTCGAGGACGCGCAGCGGCTCCAGCGGGAGGGGCGCGGCAAGGAGCTCATGCTCGTGGACCTCGGGCCGCTCGGCAAGGCCCTCTACTCGGCCGACCACCTGGTGAGCCTCCGGGGGCCCCAGACCAAGTCCGACCCCTACCGCAACGTCGCGCCGGTCACGCTCCCGGTCCTGCTCGTCTACGGCACGGCCGACCGGCTGGTGGACCTCGAGGTCGGCCGCCGCCTCAAGGCGGCCGCGACGCGCGCGCCGCGCGTGGACCTGGTCGAGATCGCGGGCGCCGACCACGGCTTCTCGCGGCACCCGGTCGAGCTGGCCGGCCTGGTCGAGCGCTGGCTCGGCGAGGTCCTGGGTCGCTAGGAGTCTCTCGTGCCCTGGGACCCCGCGCAGTACCTGAAGTTCGCCGGCCATCGTCTGCGACCGGCGGTCGATCTCCTCAGCCGGATCGACGTCGCCACCCCGGCCGAGGTCTACGATCTGGGCGCCGGCGCCGGCAACGTGACCCGGCTGCTCCGGGAGCGGTGGCCGAACGCGCGCATCACCGGCGTGGACGAGTCTCAGGAGATGCTGGCGAAGGCGGCCGCCGGGGCCCCGGAGATCGTGTGGCAGCGGGCCGACCTGGCGGCCGCCGCGGCCGGCCGACGTCATCTACTCCAACGCCGCGCTCCACTGGCTCGGCGACCACGACCGGCTGTTCCCCGGGCTGCTCTCCGCGCTGGCGCCCGGAGGCGTGCTCGCCGTGCAGATGCCCCGCAATTTCTCGGCCCCGTCCCACACCGCCATCGCCGAAGCGGTCCGGGGGGGACCCTGGCGCACCCGCCTCGAGCCGCTGCTCCGGCCGCCGCCGGTGGCCGAGCCGGCCTTCTACTTCGACCTGCTGGTCCCCCGGGCCGCGGCGCTCGACATCTGGGAGACCGAGTACCTCCAGGCGCTCGAAGGCGACCAGCCGGTCAAGGAGTGGACCAAGGGCACGTGGTTGAAGCCCTTGCTCGACGCCCTCGACGAGCCGGAGCGAAGCCGCTTCGAGGCGTGTTACGCGGAGCTGGTGGCGCAGGCCTATCCGCGGCGCCTGGACGGCCGCACGCTGCTTCCGTTTCGACGACTCTTCATCGTAGCCACAGCTCGCGAAGCCTGACCGGCGAGCCCGGGCGGTCACCCGGGGCCTTCGCGTTCAGGGCAGGACGATCCGGCCGCCTCCCATCGTGCGCAGGAACTCCGCGAGCCCGATCCGCATGAAGGGGTTCTGGCGCTTCTCGTCGCCGATCGTCGAGGACGGCCCGCCGTAGTTGTGGCCCGGGAGCAGGATCGTGTCGTCGGGGAGCTTCGCGAGCCGCTGCGTGAGGCTCCGGTGCATCTCGGCGGGATCCCCGCCGGGGAGGTCCGTCCGGCCGCACGCGTTGATGAAGAGCGTGTCCCCGGAGATCAGGCGGCCGTCCACGTAGAAGCACTGGGAGCCCGGCGTGTGGCCGGGCGTGTGGATGAACGTGACGGTGAAGCGCCCCACGGCCAGCTCGGTCCCCGCCTCGACCGGCGCCAGGTCCGACCCGAACCCGCGGAGGAGCTCACGCTCGGCCTTGTGGACGTAGACCTTGGCCGGCGTGAGCTCGAGCAGGGTCTCGACCCCGGGAATGTCCATGCCGAAGAGGTGGCCGCCGACGTGATCGGGGTGGGTGTGGGTGACGAGCGCCCCCGTGATCCGCATCCCGTCCGCCTCGGCGGCCTGCACGATCGTGTCGAGCTCCCAGGCCGGGTCCACGACGAGGCACTCGCCCGCCTCGCGGTCTCCCACGAGGTAGACGAAGTTCTGCATGGGGCCGAGCTCGAGCTGCTTGAGGTAGAGACCTTCCGCCATCCCGCCTCCTCCCGGAGTCTGTCCCCTCACCCCCGCCCTGTCCCCCAGTGGGGGAGAAGGGAATCAGCGCCCGGTGAACCGCGGCTCGCGCCGCTCGCGGATCGCCGCCACGCCTTCCCGGAGATCGGCCGTCGTGTAGGTCACGGCCTGGCAGAGGGCCTCGTACTCCAGCGCAGGCGCCAGGGCACCCTCGAGCCCCTGATAGACCGCGCGCTTGAGCATCCGCAGGACGACCGGGGCGTTCCTGGCGATCGTCCCGGCCACCTCGAGGACGGCCGGCATCAGCTCGGCCCGCGGCACGGCGCGGTTGACGAGCCCCAGCGCCTCGGCCTCGCGGCCCGTCACGAGCCGGCCCGTGTAGAACAGCTCGAGGGCCCGCGCGAGTCCCACGGCGCGCGGCAGGGTCAGGGTCGAGGCCATGCCCGGATGGATCCCGAGGCGGGCGAAGTTGACGCCCATCTTCGCGTCCTCGGCGGCGTAGCGGAGGTCGCACGCGAGCGCCAGCGCGAGTCCGCCCCCGATGGCGTAGCCGTGGATGGCCGCGACCGTCGGGAGCGGGAAGCGCAGCAGGGAGAGGTAGCGCGCGTAGTAGTCGAGCATGACCTGGCGGCTCTCCTGCACGGGCCGCCGCGTGTTCGCCTCGATGAGCGCCATGTCGCCACCCGCGCAGAACGCCTCCCCCGCCCCCGCCAGCACCAGCACCCGGACGTCCTCCCGGGCTTCGAGGTCCGCGAGCGCCTCGGCGATCTCCTCTCCCATCCGCGCGCTCATCGGGTTTCGCTTCTCAGGCTGGTCGAGGGTCAGCGTGGCGATCCCGTCGGCGACCTCGAGGCGGATGGTCTCGGGCATGGCCCCCTCACCCCACCCCTCTCCCCTGAGGGGAGAGGGAGGTCCTCAGGGATCAGAGCAGGAGATCCTCAGGGGACGACGGGATCTGGCCGAGGCTCTTCGCCTCGATGGCGTAGAGCGGCGGCTCGCCCGGGACGTGGACGTAGGTCACGTCCGTCTCGCGCCGGCCGACGGCGAGCGTCGCGAGCGTCTTGCCGTCCTTGGCGGTGAGCGTGATCGTGGTGGCCGGGGGCTCGAGCCCGTATCGCGCGGGCGCCCACCCCTCGGCGGCGACGAGGTCGCGCCACTTGAGGTTCCGGAGTGTCCAGACGACATCGCTCACCCGGGACGCCCGCGCCTTGCCTGGCTTCGGGCTCACGAGCTGCCAGTCGTCCTCGCCCCGGCGCGTGAGCTCGAGGGTCTGGCTCCCCTGCTGGATCCGGACCCCCGTGACGTCGCGCGTGTCGAACGGGGCGAAGAGCGACTTGTCCCGGAGGTCCTGGGCGGAACGGCCCAGGTCGGCCAGCGCGTTCGCGTCCACCAGGACGACCGGGCCCGCGGCCGTCGCGTAGGCCCGGTCCTTCTCCTTCGCGGGCGCCAGGAGCAGGGCCTTCGGCTCCTTCGCCCCCTGCTCCCAGAGCACGAGCCGGACCTGCGGCCGGTCGAGCCCGAAGCGGGCGAGCCCCTTCTGGTCCTCGGCGACGAACTCCCTGGCCCGGAGGTCGCGCGCCTTCCAGAGGAGGTCGTTCATCGCGCCCTCGTCCACCTTCAGGGGCGCGGGCGCCGTGATGCGCCACGCGCCGGCCTGGAGCGCCAGGGTCACCTTGCCCTTCGGGCTCTCGAGCTCCACGCGCTCGAGTTTCGCGCGGTCGTAGGTGAACACGGCCTTGTCCCGGAAGGCCGTCACCGTCGTCGGCACGGCCTTCAGCAGCTCCTCTTCGACCGTGAAGATCGTCGGGTCGCCCTCCCGCTGCGCGTAGACGGCCTTCTGGTCCGGGAGCACCTTGCCGAGCCGGAGGGTCTTCGCGACCCGGTCCTTGCCCTCGCCGAGCCAGAGCGCGAGCTTGAGCGGCCGCTCGAGGCCGTACGGATCCGGGCCCCTCGGCGGCCCGGCGACGAACTCCTTGATCTTCGCCGACCGGAGCTTCTCGAGGAGCGCGGAGACCTGCTCCCGGTCGCCCGGGACCGCGGCGGGCGCGGTCACCTGCCACTCGTCCGTCCCCTTGAGCTGGAGCGCGACCGTGGGGCCGCCGCGGACCTGCACCTCGATCCCCTTGACGTCCTTCCGGTCGAAGGCGAGCAGCGTGCGATCACGGAAGTCGGCGGCGGGCTTCTGCGCGTCGCGGAGCAGCGCGTCGGACACGAGGAAGACCGCGGGCTTCCCCGCCTCCTGGGCGTAGACCCAGATCCCCGTCGGGCTCTTCGCCCCGAGGCGGAGGCGGCGCTCCTGGCCCTTCGCGCGGAACGCGATCTCGGCGGCCGGCGGCTCGAGCCCGAACTCCGCGGGCTTCGCCGGGCTCGGATCGATCTCCCGCTCCATCCGGACGGTCGCGAGCGAGAGGAGCAGGTCGTCCACGGGCCGGGCCTCGGCCCGCGCCTCGACGGGAGCGGCGAGCGCCCAGTGGTCGCCGGCCTTCTTGAGCCGGATCGTCTCGGCCCCGCGCGTGATCGTGAGCTCCTCGATCTCCTTCGACTCGATGTCCTTGAAGACCCGGTCCTTCTCGGCGGCGGCCTTTTCCCGAGCGGGGCCCTGGCGAACCTCGTAGACGTAGAAGAAGGTCCCGAGGCCGACGAGGAGCAGGGCGAGGACGGCGGTCGTCTTCCAGCGCATGGGAACCTGCCGCGGTCGCCCGGCCCTACCGCCTCCGTTTTCGGACGACGGCGTACACGCCGGCCACGACCATCAGGAGCGGCATCACGACGACGGGCACCCAGAGGACGACCTGGCCCTGGGCGGCCGTGAGGAACACGGGGGTGTTGCGCGGCTCCTTCGGCCGGATGGCGATGAGGCTCTCCTCCTCGCCGAGCCAGGCCAGCACGTTCAGGACGAAGTCCCGGTTCCCCTGGACGTTGACGAAGAGGTTCGTGACGAAGTCCGAGTCGCCGATCACGACCAGCCGCCCCTTCGCGCCCTTCCCGGGTTCCGCGGGCTCCCTCGGGGTCACCGTCGCGGCGGCGCCGAGCGTCAGCGGGCCGCGCGGTTCGTTGGGGTCGCGCTTGACCTGGCCGCTCCGGTACTCGGCCTGGTTCAGCTCTGCCCAACTGTCGGTTCCGGTGCGCGCGAGCGCCTGGGCCGTCACCCCCTCCGGCAGCTTCTCCCTGACGGCGACGGTGCGCGCCTCGGGGAAGATCGTGGCCAGCCGGAACCCCTGCGTGATCGGGTGCGCGGGGTAGTCGGCCACCACCGGGATCTCGGGCCCCGCCTGGAACATCCGCCCGAGGGGGTTGATGTCGATGATCACGTCGTTGCCGAGGCCGAGCCCGTAGCGGTCGAGGAGGGTCCCGAGGCCGGAGGCCTGGAACGGGTCCACCATGAGCAAGAGCTTGCCCCCGCGCCCGACGTAGGCGTGGAGGGCGTCGAGCTCGTTCGCCAGGGGGTCCTTCTGCGGCCCCGCCAGGACGACGATCGCCGCGTCGTCGGGGACCTTCGGCTCGCGCGCCAGCAGGAGGTCCTTGACCTCGTAGTGCTGCTTCTCGATGGCGGCCTTGAGCTGCGCGAGTCCGGTGCGCTCGCTCGACTGGAGGTCGCGCTCGCCGTGGCCCTTGACGAAGTAGAGGACCCGCTTCCCCTCGCGGAGGACGCGGAGCAGCGCGTTCGTGAGCTTCTCCTCCTCGGCGTCGAGGATCTTCTCCTCCTTGACCTGACCCTCCTTCGGCGTCGCCTCGAGAACGACCGTGCCGTAGGTCTCGACCCCGTAGCGCCGGGCGAGGCTCGGGTTCCGGTCGGCGTCCACGATCTCCCAGGTGAACTTGCCCTCGGCGTAGGTCGCGTACTGCTTGAAGAGGTCCTCGGCCGTGCGCTTCCCCGGCTGATCGGGCCGGAAGAACCCCGTCGCCTTGACCGGGACCTTCAGCTCCTTGAGCACCTTCACCGTCTGTGGGGAGAGGCTGTGGCGCCGGTTCTCGGTGAGGTCGAGGCGGTAGCTGTGACGGTACGAGACCGCCTCCACCAGGGCGATGATACCGAGGACGAGGACGATCATCACGAGCGCGTTGAGCCCGTACCGCGTCGTGCGCCGCCCCCAGACGTCCCGGAAGCTCGAGAAGCTCGCATAGAGGGCGAAGAGGACGAGGAGGCCGCCCGCGATCAGGGCGACCGGCCAGGCCGCGGTCCACGACGGCCGGTAGACGCGGAGGATGCCGCCGGCGGCGATGCCGACGAGGCCCAGGACGAGCGCGGGGGTCGCCAGGCGTTCCATTTCCTACCCCCGCCAGCGCTTCGACTCGAGCGAGCGCAGGGTCAGGAACAAGCTCAGGATCGTGAGGTTCAGGTAGTAGATCACGTCCTTGGTGTCGATGACGCCCTTGGCGAAGGAGTCGAAGTGCTCCGTCAGGGACAGGTGTGAGAGGATCCGGCCGAGCATCCCCCCGGCCGAGTCCGCGGCCCACGAGATGACCCAGAAGATGAGGAGCGTGCCGAACGTGGACACCGCGGCGACGACCTGGTTCTCGGTCAGGGAGGAGATGAGGATGCCGACGGCGATGAACGCCGCCCCCTGGAGCAGCAGCCCGAGGTAGCCGGTCAGGAGCGGCCCCCACTCCATGCCGGCCGTCCAGAGGACCAGCGCCGGATAGACGGCCGTGAGCGCGAGCATCCCGAGGAAGATCACGAGGGCCGCCAGGTACTTGCCGAAGAGCACCTCGCCATCGCGCACGGGATAGGTGAGCAGCAGCTCGATGGTCCCGCTCTTCTTCTCCTCGGCCAGGAGGCGCATCGTGAGGATCGGCATCATGAGGAGCAGGATGACGCTGATGTTCTGGAAGAGCGGGCGGATGACCCCCTCCGTGACCGACAGGTCGCGCGCCATCATCGGATTGAACGCCGCCTGCATGCTGACCAGCGTGTAGAAGGCGAAGACGTTGTAGAAGAACCAGCCGGAGACGAGCGTGAAGATCGCGAACACGGCGTATGCGATCGGCGAGACGAAGTAGAGCCGCATCTCCTTCTTGAAGACCGCCCAGGCCCTCATGCCGGGGGTTCCTCCCCGGACTCCCGTGCCTGATTGTCCATCTGGTCGCGACGGCTCCGGCCTGCGGCCTGCGCGACGTCGCTCCCTTCTTCACCTGCCTCTTCGTGCTCCTCGCCGGTCACGACCCGGATGAAGAGGTCCTCCAGAGAGAACCCGACCGGCCGCAGCTCGAGCAGCCCCCAGCGCTGCTCCGTCACGAGCTGGACCAGGTCGCGCCGGATGTCCCGCGCCCGTTCCGCCTCGACGACGAACGTCCCGACGCCGTCGGCCACCCCCCGGCTTTCCACCCGGGTCACGCCGCGCAGGGCCCGGAGCGAGGCGGAGACCAGCTCGGGGGGGCCCTCCACCTGCACCTGGACGCGCGCGACCGGCGAGAGCTCCTCCATCAGCCGATCGAGGGTGCCCGAGGCGACGATCCGCCCCCGATGGATGATCACGACCCCCTCGCACACCATCGAGACCTCGGGCAGGATGTGCGTCGAGAGGATGACCGTGTGCTCGCCTGCCAGCGACTTGATCAGGGCGCGGATCTCGATGATCTGCTTCGGATCGAGGCCGATGGTCGGCTCATCGAGGATCAGGACCTCCGGGTCGGCGATGAGCGCCTGGGCGAGCCCGACCCGCTGCCGGTAGCCTTTGGACAGCCGGCCGATCAGGCGGCCCGCTACGTCCTCGATCCGGCAGCGCTCCGTCACGTCGCCGATCCGGCGGCGCCGCTCGGCCCGCCCGAGCCCCTTGGCGTCGGCGACGAAGTCGAGGTAGGCTGCGACCGTCAGGTCGCCGTAGAGCGGCACGTTCTCCGGCAGGTACCCGATCCGCCGGCGGACCTCGAGGGAGTGCTCGAAGACGTCGTAGCCAGCGACGCGCGCAGTCCCGCTCGAGGCGGGCATGTAGCAGGACAGGATCCGCATCGTCGTCGTCTTCCCCGCCCCGTTCGGGCCGAGGAAACCGACGATCTGGCCCTTCTCCACGGAGAAGGAGACGTCGCGGATGGCCGCGACCGGGCCGTAGTACTTCGTCAGGCGATCGACCTCGATCATCGCGCGCTCCGGTCAGGGCTCGGGATCAGGCGTCGGGGCTCCCTGAAGTTGAAGCAGTGTCCGGCGAGGATTATAGCACGTCGCCGATTTCCCTCTCCCCGCCGGGGGAGAGGGTGGGGTGAGGGGGACCCAGCACCCGCGCGCCTCCCTCACCCTGGCCCTCTCCCTCCCAGGAGGGAGAGGGAAGAATCCAGCGTCAGATGAGCCCAGTGATGGTGCCGGCCGCGTCGACGTCGATCCGCTCGGCGTTCGGCGAGCGCGGGAGGCCCGGCATCGTCATGATCTCGCCCGTGATCGGCACGAGGAACCCCGCCCCGGCCGAGATCCGCACTTCGCTCACGGTCACCGCGAAGTCCCGCGGCCGGCCGAGGAGCGCCGGGTCGTCCGAGAGCGAGCGCTGGGTCTTCGCCATGCAGATCGGCAGCCCCGCGTACCCGAGCGCCTCGGCCTGGGCGATCTGCGCCTCGGCGCGCTTCGTGTAGACGACCCGCTCGGCCCCGTACATCCGCGTCGCGATCGTCTCGATCTTCGCCCGGATCGGCGCTGCCCAGTCGTAGAGCGGCCGGAAGCGCGCGGGCTCGCGCGCGAGGAGATCCACGAGCGCGGCAGCCAGGCCCTCGCCCCCCGCGCCGCCCTGCCGGAAGACGTCGGCGACCTCCGCGCGGACGCCCAGGCCCGCGCAGTGCTCGGTGATCGCGGCCAACTCGGCATCCGTGTCGGAGGGGAAGCGGTTCAGCGCGACCACCAGCGGCACGCCGAAGAGTCGGATGTCCTCGACGTGCTGCTCGAGGTTCGCGATCCCGCGCTTGATCGCCGGGAGATCCTCCTGGTCCACCCCGCTCATGGGCACGCCGCCGTGGTACTTGAGCGCGCGCGCCGTGGCGACCAGCACGACGGCGTCGGGGGCGAGACCCGCGTAGCCGCACTTGATGTCGAAGAACTTCTCGGCCCCGAGGTCGAAGCCGAACCCTGCTTCCGTCACGCAGATCTCGCCGAGCTTGAGGGCGAGCTTGGTGGCGACGACCGAGTTGCAGCCGTGCGCGATGTTCGCGAAGGGCCCGCCGTGGATCAGCGCCGGCGTGCCCTCGAGCGTCTGGACGAGGTTTGGGTGGATCGCGTCGCGGAGGAGCGCCGCCATCGCGCCGGTGACCTTCAGGTCCGCCGCGTGGACGGGGCGGCCGTCGAAGGTGAAGGCGAGCAGGATCCGACCCAGGCGCGCCTTGAGATCCGTCAAGTTCTCGGCCAGGCAGAGGAGGGCCATGACCTCCGAGGCGGCCGTGATGAGGAAGCCCTCTTCCCGGGGATAGCCCTGGAGGCGGCCCCCCAGCCCCAGCACGGTCTGGCGGAGCGCCCGGTCGTTCATGTCGAGCGCCCGCCGGAAGAGGATCTGCCGCGGGTCGATCCGGAGCAGGTTGTCGTGGAAGAGGTGGTTGTCGAGGCACGCCGCGAGGAGGTTGTGGGCACTCGAGACGGCGTGGAGATCGCCCGTGAAGTGGAGGTTGATCTCGTCGGCGGGGACCACCTGGGCGCGGCCGCCGCCAGTCCCGCCCCCCTTGACGCCGAGGCAGGGGCCGATCGAGGGCTCGCGGAGGGCGACCACGGCGCGCCGCCCGACGCGGGCGAGGGCCTGGCCGAGGCCGATCGTCACGGTGGTCTTGCCGTCCCCGGGCGGCGTCGGCGTGATCGAGGAGACCACGACGAGCTTCCCGTTCGGGCGGTCGCGCCGCGTCTCCAGCACCCGCAGGTGAACCTTGGCCTTGGCGTGGCCGTAGGGGATGAGGTCGGCGTCGCCGAGGCCGAGGCCGGCCGCGACCTCGCCGATCGATCGGATCGTGGACACCCGCGCGCTCACGAGAGCCCACCCAGCGCGCGCCGATAGAGCTCCTCGGTGAAGCCCCGCACGAGGAGCCCGCCGTCCACGAGGACCGGTACCCGCATCCAGCCGTCCTCGTGGATCAAGTACGTCGCCACCTCCTGGTCCGTCATCGCGCCCCCCTCCGCCGAGAAGTGCAGGATCTCCTGCCCCGCCTTGACCCAGAGCTCCCGCGCCGCCCAGGCCAGCGCCAGCGTCACCGCGCGCCCGACCGGCCGCTCCTCGACGTAGCGGTTCTCGAACGCGATGCCGTGAGCCGAGAGGAACCCTCTCGCGCCGGTGCAGGTCGGTCAGTTGTGGCGGTTGTAGAGGATCGCGGTCATTCCGGTCCCCCCTCACCCCAGCCCCCTATCAAGACAGCCTGTCTCATGCCGGGGGCCCGGGCGCCGGATCGGGCTCGGGCACGAGGAGCGCGCCGAGCCACTCGGGGATGGCGATCATCTTCTGGGTCTCCGGGTGCCAGCAGGCGTGGCGGGTCTCACCGGTCGCGACGAGCTCGCCCGTCTCGGCGTGCCGGATCTCGTAGCGGAAGAGGAAGGAGGCGCGCCTCCGCTCGCCGATCCAGCAGCGCACGCGGAGGAGGTCGTCGAGCCGCGCGGCCCGGACGTAGCGCACGCTCGCTTCGACGACCGGCATGTGGATCTTCCGGTCCACCTCCGCCATCGGGAAGCCGTTCTGCCGGAGGAACTCGACGCGCCCGACCTCGAAGTAGACGAGGTAGTTCGCGTAGTAGACGACTCCCATCGTGTCGGTCTCGGCGTACCGCACGCGCATCGTCGTCTCCCCGATCATCACTTCGGAGGGGGGCTACGCCCCCCTCCGACGGCCCTCCCGGCAAAGCCGGGCCGTTCGCCCTCCGGCGAACGGCTCGGGCCTGCCTCCCCCCAGCATTCCCCGGCAAGGCGACACCGCGAACCCGATCATGGCGTCAGGGTCGCGCGGGCAGACCGCGGGGGTGGCGCCGGGCGAGCCGCAGAGCGCCCGCGCGCAGTGGGACCCCTTTAGCTCCTCCCGCGATTCCGCGAATCGCGGGAGGAGGTAAACGGGTGACGCGCGCGGGCGCGGCCGTCGGCGAGCCCGGCGACAGGACCCCCGCGCTCTCACAGGTACTGGCCGTAGCGGATCTTGACCACGACGTCGCGGACCCGCCGGAAGTCGTCCACCGCCTGCAGGAGGTTCGCCGTGCTGACGAGCCCCGGGTCCGCGCCCGACCCCGCGAGCTGCACCTTGGCCTCGAGCGCCCGGCGCAGCACCTCCGCGATATCGCCGCCGCTCATGCCCGCGAGCCGGGGCGAGAGCGCGTCGAAGTCCAGCGGCTCGAACAGCGGCCGCTCCGCCCGCTTCTCCGCCCGCACCCGATGGATCTCCAGGATCTCCCGGAGCGCCGCGCCCTCGGGGAGCGGCACCTCGATGAGGCGGTCGAGGCGGCCCGGCGCGATCAGCGCGGACTCGATCCCGTCGGGACGGCTCGTGGACGCGAGCACGAAAAGGTTCGGGAAGGCGTCGAGCCCGTCGAGCAGGTCACAGAGCCCGCTGACGAGCGGGGCCGCGGCTTCGCGGGCGCGCTCCAGGGGCAGCACGTGCTCGAGCGACACGGCGTCGGCGTCATCGAAGAACACGACCCCTTTCCCCTCCGACGCCGCGAGCTGGAAGACCTCCCGGACGACCTCCACGGCGCCGGGCCCGACGCGGGAGGTCAGCGTCGCGAGCCGCAGGTGGTAGAAGAGCGCTTCGGCGGCGGTGGCGAGCGCCTTCGCGAGCAGCGTCTTGCCGTTCCCGGGCGGCCCGTAGAGCAGGGCGCCGCGCGGGGGCGCGATGCCCCAGCGCCGGTAGAGCTCGGGGGTGCGCAGCGCGTACGAGAGCCCGCTGACCACGCGCTTGGCTGGCTCGGCGCCCCCGATCATCTCGAACGTCACGGCGGGGCGCGGCACCACCTCGATCCGCCCCCGCAGGTCGCCGAATTTCGGCTCGAGCTTCGTCAGCAGGTCGTCGAGGCGGCGCTGGACCGTCCACTCGAGGGCCGGCACGGCCAGGCTCAGACCTGGGGCTCTAGAAGTGAGGCGTGGGACCGATCTTCGGCATCACCCGCTCCGCCTTGTCGAAGACGCGGTCCTCCACGAGGATCGGGACCTTCGCGCGGAGCGCGAGGGCGATGGCGTCGGAGGGGCGTGAGTCCACGGTGCGCTGGGCGCCGTTGACGTCCAGGTGCAGCACCGCGTAGTAGACGTCGTCCTTCAGGTCCGTGATCACGATGCGCCGCAGCGAGACCTTGAGGTCCGTCAGGAGCGTCAGCATGAGGTCGTGCGTCAACGGGCGCGGCGGCGTCACGCCCTGGAGGGGGATCGCGATGCCGTTGGCCTCGAAGTGGCCGATGGTCATGACCAGGTGGCGCTTGTCGCGCTTGCCCTGGAGGATGACGACCGGCTGCCGCGACTGCGGATCGAGCACGACCCCGGTGACCTCGGCCTCCTGCGGTCCCGTGGCCGGCCCGGTTTTCTCGGCGATGTCCTTTGCCCCCAGGGTGATCAGCCCGATCACCATCAGGACCCCGACCGTACCGCCCCGGCGCATCCGCATGGCCCGCTCCTTCCCGCGACTCGACGCGGCCGCCTGCGTCGCGGGCTCAGTATACAACCTCACCGCTCGAGCCGGAAGGCCAGCACGCCCGCCGCCCCGAGCATTCCCGCGAGGATGGTGAACATCGGGCCGTGGCCCAGCGCCTGGACCAGCCAGCCGAAGCCGATCGCGCCGGTCGCGTTGCCGGTGAGGATGAAGGCGCTGAAGACGCCCAGGACCTGGCCCCGCGCCTCGGCGGGGGTCCGGTCGATGACGAGGGCCGTGAGGGCCGGGTAGAGGAAGCCGTGCGCCGCGCCGGCGACCAGGCCCGTCAGCGCGAGCAGCGGCAGCGCCGACAGTCCGGTCCCGGCCACGATCGGCCCGAGCGCCGCCAGCAGGGCCGCCGCCCCCGCCTGGAGCCCGAGCGCCGGGATGATGACCGGCCGCCGTCCCAGGGTATCGATCAGCCGGCCCCCGAGCGCCCGCACGGCCAGGGCCGCCAGCGAGTAGGCCACCGCGAAGAGGCCGATCCGCTCGACGCCGAGCACCGCGGCGTGCGTGGGGAGGAACGTGAAGACCGCGCCCATCCCGAGGCCGAACGCGAAGGCGAGCGCCATCGGGATCCGCGGCGCGCGCAGGACTCCCCGGACGAGGCGCCCCAGGGCCACCCGCTCGGCCCGGGGCCCGCCCAGCGGCGCCTCGAGCCGGGCCGAGACGATCAGCGCCGCCCCCGCCACCGCCGCGGCGGTCGCGAAGAACACCCGGAAGCCGAACGCCCGGACCACGGCCTCGCCGAGCGCGGGACCGACCGCCGTCGAGGTCAATCCCGAGATCCCGAAGATCCCGATGGCCTGGCCGCGCCGGTCCGGCGGGACGAGGTCCACCACGAGCGCGAAGTTCGCCACGAAGTAGGCCGAGAAGGCGACGCCCTGGAGGGCACGCCAGAGGGGGAAGAGCGCCATCGCGTCGGGGGCGGCGGCGAAGGCGAGGGAGGCCGCCACGCCCAGGGCGGCGCCAGCCAGGAGGAACGGCCGCCGCCCGGCGCGGTCCACCCAGGCGCCGACCAGCGGCTGACAGACGATCGCCACCGCGCTGTAGGCCCCCATGATCAGCCCGAGCTGGACCTCGGTGGCCCCGAGGCGCTTGATGTGCAGTGGCAGGAGGAAGAAGGCGGAAAGGTTCGTGAAGAAGAGGAAGTTCGCGACGGCCGCGGTCAGAAAGGCCGGGGAGAGGATGCGCGCGCGGCCCGCCGTCACGCTTGCTTGCCTTTCCCGGCCCGATTCCTTATGATGCCCTCACCGTTCGCCAGGCGCAGGACGCGAGCCTGGTCGCCCGACCGGCGCCCCGTCCGACAAAGAGCGGAGGTCGGCCATGGGTCTCTTCAGCTTCATCAAGAAGCAGTTCATCGACATCCTCCAGTGGACGGAAGACGACGACCAGACCCTGGTCTGGCGCTTCCCGACCCAGGACTTCGAGATCCAGCAGGGCGCCCAGCTCATCGTCCGCGAGACGCAGATGGCGCTCTTCGTCCACCAGGGGCAGGCCGCCGACCTCTTCGGCCCCGGTCAGCACACGATCAAGACCCAGAACATCCCCATCCTGACCGACCTCATGCACTGGGACAAGATGTTCGAGTCGCCGTTCAAGAGCGACGTCTACTTCTTCTCCACGCGCCTGCGCATGAACCAGACGTGGGGGACGTCGAACCCGATCACGATCCGCGACAAGGAGTTCGGCGCCGTCCGCCTCCGCGCCTTCGGGATCTACACCTACAAGATCGCCGACCCGAAGCTCTTCTTCACGAAGGTCTCCGGCACGCGCGAGCGCTACCTGATGGCCGACGCCGAGGGGCAGCTTCGGAACTCCATCGTCGCCACGCTGACGGACCACTTCGCCGAGAGCGGGGTGCCCTTCCTCGACATGGCCGCCAACCAGGTCGAGCTGGGGAACGCCGTGGCGCCGAAGCTGGCGCCGGGCTTCGCGGCGCTGGGCCTCTCGCTCGAGGGCTTCCAGGTCCAGAACATCTCGCTCCCCGAGGAGCTCCAGAAGCGGCTCGACGAGCGGATCGGGATGGGGGTCGTCGGGGACCTCGGCCGTTACACCCAGTTCCAGACCGCTCAGTCGATCCCGGTCGCCGCGGCGGCCGAGGGCGGGGCGGCGGGGGCGGGCGTGGGGCTCGGCGCGGGCATCGCCATGGGCCAGGCCATGGGCCAGGCGATGAGCCAGGCGGCGCAGGGCGCCGGCGCGGCGGCGCGACCGGCGGCACCGGCCCCGGCGACGGTGGCGTGTGTCAAATGCGCCAAGCCCATCGCGGCGGGCTCCAAGTTCTGCCCCGAGTGCGGCGCGAGCCAGGTGCTCGCCTGCCCACGCTGCAACGCGCGGCTCGATCGGCCCAGCAAGTTCTGCCCGGAGTGCGGCCAGGCGATCCAGTAGGCGGCGGAGGGCCCGGCGCCCGGCGGCGGGGGGTGTGAGGGGACCTGACGACATGCCCGGTCCAGCACGGCCCCCATCCCCCCTCAGGGTGGGAGGGGACGGGGGTGCGGGGGGACCCGAATAATGCGTGAGGTCTCCTGCCCCTCCTGCGGGGCGGCGGTGAAGTTCGTCTCCCGGGTCTCCCTCCTCGCCGTGTGCGGCTACTGCCGGGCCACCCTCATCCGTCGCGACCTCGACGTCGAGCAGGTCGGGACGATGGCGGAGCTCGTCGCCGATCCGACGCCGCTACAGCTCGCGGCCGAGGGTAGCTACCGCGGCGTCCACTTCGCCGTCGTGGGCCGGATCCAGGTGCAGTACGACGCGGGCGCCTGGAACGAGTGGTTCCTGGTGTTCGACGACGGGCGGCCCGGGTGGCTCGGCGAGGCGGCCGGCGAGTACAGCGTCTCCTTCGAGACCCCCGTCAAGGAGCCCCTGCCGGACTGGGAGAAGCTCGAGCCCGATGTCGACGTGACGCTGAACGGGGTCCGGTACGTGGTGGCGGACGTCCGGGAGGCGCGGGTGGTGGGCGGCGAGGGGGAGCTCCCGTTCCTGGTCGCCGGCGGGTACGAGATCTACGTCGCGGACCTCCGCAACGCCACGAACCAGTTCGCGACGCTCGACTACAGCGAGGATACGCCGCGGGTCTATGTCGGCGAGGTCGTGGAGTTCGCGACACTCAAGCTTCGCGGGCTCCGGGAGCTCCCCGGGTGGTAGCGAAGCCGGCCGCGCCCGCCGCGCCGGCGGCCAAGACGCTGGCCTGCACGAGCTGCGGCGCCTCCCTGACGGTGCGCGCGCCCGGCCACACGGTGTCGGTGGCCTGCTCGGCGTGCGGCGCGGTCCTCGACGCGCAGGACCCAGACTTCACCGTCATCGCGAAGTACGAGCAGAAGACCAAGATCAAGCCCGACATCCCCCTCGGCTCTCGCGGCAAGCTCCGGAACGAGATGTACGAGGTCATCGGCTTCCTCGTCCGCCGGATCAAGGTCGAGGGGGTCTACTACTCGTGGCGGGAGTTCCTCCTCTTCAATCCCTACCTCGGGATGCGCTGGCTCACCGAGTACGCGGGGCACTGGGTGTTCGCGAAGGCCGTGTCCGGCCGCCCACAGAAGAACCCCGACACCACGGTGACGTACCTCGGCGCGACGTTCCGCCACTTCCAGACGGCGATGGCCGAGGTCGCCTACGTGCTGGGCGAGTTCCCCTGGCGGGCCAAGGTCGGCGAGACGGCGGAGGTGTCCGACTACGTCGATCCGCCACGCGTCCTCTCCTCCGAGAAGACGGCGGAGGAGACGACCTGGTCCATCGGCGACCACATCGAGGGCGCCTACCTCTGGGAGGCCTTCAACCTGAAGGGTGAGCCCCCCGTGGCGCGCGGGGTCGGGATCGCCCAGCCCTCCCCCTACGAGCCCCAGGCGCGGCCGATGCGGCGGATGTTCTGGGGGTTCCTGGGGGCGGCCGTCCTGATCCAGGTGGTCTTCAGCATCCTCGCGCAAGGCAAGCTCGTCTTCGAGCAGACGTTCGCGTTCGACCGGACGCGCGCGAACGCCGCGGTGGTCACCGAGCCCTTCGAGCTCGGCGGGCGGCGCTCCAACGTCCAGATCGACATCCGGACCGACCTGTCGAACAACTGGGCCTACTTCAACCTGGCGCTGATCAACGAGCAGACGGGGCGCGCGCTCAACTTCGGGCGGAATGTCGAGTACTACTTCGGCCGCGATTCGGACGGCTCGTGGTCCGAAGGCGCGAAGTGGGACCGCGTCTACCTCCCGAGCATCGAGTCGGGTCGCTACTACCTCCTCATCGAGCCGGAGACCGGCGCGGCCCAGTTCACGTACGCCGTCGAGGTCCGCCGCGACGTCACGCGGTCGAGCTATCTCTGGTACGTCCTCGGCCTCCTCGTCATCCCGATGCTGATCTTCTGGTACCGGAAGCGGAGCTTCGAATACAAGCGCTGGGCGGAGAGCGACCACCCGATGTGGAGCGTGAGCGACATGGCGTCGGACGACGACGATGATGACTAAGGTCTACGCGGTCGTCGGGGCCCTCGTGCTCTCCGCCCTCGGTTGGGCCCACTTCACCGGCTGGGCCCCGACCGACGTCGACGAGGTCAAGAACGTGCCGAAGTCGATCCGCGACAACCCGGGGTCGTACCGGTCGGCCTACGGCTGGGCGCGCCCCTACACGGGAGCCAAGTGACATGACGCTACCGGACCTCCACTGGATGACCATCGTCGCCGCGCTCTTCTACGCCGTCATGGGGCTGCTCGTCTTCGCGCTGGCCTTCTGGCTCGTGGACCGCTTCACGCCGTACCAGCTCTGGAAAGAGATCGTCGACGAGCACAACACGGCCCTGGCGATCATCGTGGCCGGGCTCTCGATCGGCATCGCGATCATCATCTCCTCGGCCATCCGCTGACCCGGCCGGCCCTGCGCCGGTGTCCTACGCCATCTATGCCACGATCGTCGTCATCGCCACGGCGGGGCTCGTCTACGAGCTCGTGGCCGCGACCGCCGCCTCCTACCTCCTGGGCGACTCGGTCACGCAGTTCTCGACCGTGATCGGCGCGTACCTGTTCGCGATGGGCATCGGCTCCTTCCTGTCGCGCTACGTGGCCACGGGGCTGGCGGCCCGCTTCGTCCAGGTGGAGATCCTCGTCGGGCTCGTCGGCGGCTGGGGGGCGCCGCTCCTCTTTCTCGCCTTCGTCCAGACCCAGCATTTCCGCCTCGTCCTCTACGGGCTGGTCCTCGTCGTCGGCATCCTGGTGGGCCTCGAGATCCCGCTCCTCCTCCGGCTCCTCCGCGGGCGGCTCACGTTCCGGGAGCTCGTGGCGCAGGTGCTCTCGCTCGACTACATCGGGGCGCTCGCCGCCTCCATCCTCTTCCCCCTGCTCCTGGTCCCGCGCCTCGGGCTCGTCCGGACCTCCCTCCTCCTCGGGCTCGGCAACGCGGCGGTCGGCCTCTGGTCCACGTGGATCTTCCGGGCGCAGCTCCCCGCGGCCGGGTTCCTCCGCGCGCTCGCCGCGGTCGCGATCCTGTCCCTGGGTGCGGGCGTCGTCGGAGCGGACCGGATTACGGAGTGGTCGGAGGACCGACTCTACGCTGACGAAGTCATCCTCGCCCGCTCCTCCCCCTACCAGCGCATCGTCCTGACGCGGTGGCGTGACGACGTGCGGCTCTACCTCAACGGCCACCTCCAGTTCTCCTCCCGCGACGAGTACCGCTACCACGAGGCGCTCGTGCATCCGGCGCTCGCCGCCCACCCCGCGCCGCGCCGGGTGGTCGTCCTCGGCGGGGGCGACGGCCTCGCCGTCCGGGAAGTTCTCAGATACCCGACGGTCGCTTCGGTCACGGTCGTGGACCTCGATCCCGAGATGACACGCCTCTTCGCGACGAACCCGCTCCTCACGGCGCTCAACGAGGGCGCCCTCACCGATCCCCGGGTGCGGATCGTCAACGAGGACGCCTTCGTCTGGCTGGACCGGAACGCGGGCGAGTTCGACGTCGCGATCGCGGATTTTCCCGACCCGCACAACTTCTCGCTCGGCAAGCTCTACACGCGCTCCTTCTACCGGCTGCTCCGGACGCGCCTCGCCCCGGACGGGATCGCCGTCGTCCAGGCGACCTCGCCGATGTTCGCGCGCCGCTCCTTCTGGTGCATCGTCGAGACCCTCCGCAGCGCCGGGTTTGCGCCGCGCCCGTACCACGCCTACGTCCCCTCGTTCGGCGAGTGGGGGTTCGTCCTGGCCCCGAAGGCCGGCTGGAGGCCCCCGCGCGCCTATCCCGCCGGGCTCCGCTTCCTCACGGCGGAGGCGACGCCGGCCCTCTTCGCCTTCCCCCCCGACATGGCGCCGGTGCCCGTCGAGGTGAACCGCCTCGACAACCAGGTCCTCGTCCAGTACTACGGCGCCGAGTGGCAGCGGATCGCGCCGTCCTCGTGAACGCCCGTTTCGGGCCCGCGCTCACCCGCCGGGAGCTGCTCACGGGCGGGCTCGCGGCGACGGCGGCGGGCCTCCTGCCCGGGTGCGGGGCCGCCGCGCGGTCGGGCGACGCCGGGTCGGCGATTCAGGGCGGGATCGTCGGGGCGTCCCAGGCCCTCGGCCACCTCCTCCGCGACGGCTTCGCCTTCCCCGCAGCGGCGCGGACCGAGCGCGTCGCCGCGGTCGTCGTGGGTGGCGGGGTCGCCGGCCTCGCCGCTGCGTGGCGGTTCGCCCGGAACGGGTTTCCCGACTTCCTCCTCCTCGAGCTCGAGGAGACGGTGGGCGGCAACGCGCGCGCCGGGCGCTCCAGCGTGACCGCCTACCCGTGGGGGGGCCACTACCTTCCGCTCCCCGGCCCCGAGACGCGCGCGGTGCGGGAGCTCCTCCTGGACCTCGGCGTCATCGAACGGTTCGATCGGAGCGGGCGACCCGCCTACGACGAGCGGTCCCTCTGCTTCGCACCGCAGGAGCGGCTCTTCCTTCACGGCCGGTGGCAGGAGGGGCTCTTCCCGGTGACCGGGGCGACGGAGGCGGACCTCGCGCAGCTCGCCGCGTTCCGGCAAGAGATGGAGCGGCTCCGACGGCTGCGCGACGGGAGCGGGCGGCGGCCGTTCGCCATCCCGCGCGCCGCCGGGGCGCCGGGCGCCTTCCGGGAGCTCGACCGGGTCTCGATGGCCGACTACCTCGTCGCCCGCGGCTGGACCTCCCCGCGCCTGCGCTGGTACGTCGAGTACGCCTGCCGCGACGACTTCGGCACGGGCCTCGCCGAGACCTCGGCGTGGGCGGGCGTCCACTACTACGCGGCTCGCGTCCCGGACCCGGAATACGGCGACGTCGTCCTGACCTGGCCCGAGGGCAACGGCTGGCTGACGGAGCGCCTGGCGGCGCCCGCGCGGGAGCGGATCCGCGCGGCCCAGCTCGTCTTCAACGTCGAGCCGGCGGCGGACGGCGTCCTGGTCGAGGCCTACGACGCCGGGACGCGGCAGGCGACGCGCCTCCTCGCGCGCGAGGTGATCCTGGCGTGCCCCGTCTTCGTCGCCGCGCGGATCTTCCGGCCCTGGCGCGAGCGCCCGCCGGCGTTCCTCCCCGCCTTCCGCCACGCGCCCTGGCTCGTCGCCAACCTCCACCTGGCCCCCGTCCCGCCCGACGGGGAGGGCGCCCCCCCGGCCTGGGACAACGTCCTCTACGAGAGCGCGGGGCTCGGCTACGTCGTCGCCACCCACCAGTCGCTCCGGACGCACCACGGCGCAACGGTCTGGACCTACTACCGCCCGTTCGCCGGGCGCGATCCCGTCGCCACGCGGCGCGAGCTGGCGGCCACGCCCTGGGCCGTGTGGCGCGACCGGATCCTCGCCGACCTCGGCCGCGCTCACCCGGAGCTCGCGCGATCCGTCCGCCACCTCGACGTCATGCTGTACGGCCACGCGATGGTGCGCCCCGAGGCCGGCTTCGTGTGCGGCCCCGCCCTCGCTGCGGCCGCGACGGCGCTCCGCGGGCCCGTCCACCTCGCCCACTCGGACCTGTCGGGCTTCTCGCTCTTCGAGGAGGCCTACGAGTGGGGAACACGGGCCGCCCAGCGAGTCCTCAGGCGGCTCGGGTCCGTCGCGTGAGCCTCCCAGGGAGCCAGCGATGAAGAGCGTCCAGGCGTTCGCCGAAGGACTGTCCCGGATCCCGGAGCCCTTCCGCGCGAGACCCGTCCGCGGTATGCTCTCGGCCTGGACCGCAACTCGACCGCTCCAGGGAGGGCCCATGGCGCGCATGCTGGGTTGGCGTGAGGTGAGGACACAACTGGCGCCGGGGGGGGGGCGCAGCGCGGACCCTGCTGAGCCGGGCGGTGCTGCTGGGCGTGGCGGCGGCGGTGCTCGGCTGGCTTCCGGCGGTTGACGCCGCCGGGTTCGTGCTGGACCAGGCCGACTACGTGTACAACCCGAGCGCGCCGGCAGAGCCCGACGCCGCGGTCTGGCAGAAGTCCGGGAACATCACCCCGATCCTCGGCGCCGACTCGCTGGTCTTGGTCGACCCGGACAGTTCCTCGTCGCTCCTCTATGCTCATTCGGTCGCGCAAATCCCGGTCGGAGCGACAGCGAGCTTCCGCGTGACCCTCAGGATTCCTTCGGTCTCCGACTCCTCCCCCGCGTTTGACGGCAATGTAACCGGCGGGCGAGTGATTCTCGATGACGGCGTGAAACGCGCGGAGCTGCAGTTCGCTCGTGACGCTACCAACAGCAATACGCGCATCCTTGGATTGGGTGGCGCCGCCACGGGTCAGCCCATTCCATGGATCTGGGACAACAACATCGCCACGACCTACGCGATCGCGCGTGCGTCCGATGGCAGCATGACCGTGACGATCACCAGCAGCGATCCGACCATCGCGCCCATCTCGAAGACATACTCACCAGGCGACCTGACCGGGACGAGTGGCCAAGCCCACTTTGCCTTCGGCACGGGGGATCTCGGCGGTGGCGCCTTCGCGTTCAGCGAAGTGCACGGCGTGATCAGTGATGAGGTTGTTCTGGTCGCCATCGACATCAAGCCGGGCAGCGACGATCCCGCCACTGTCAATCTCGGCTCGGCGGGCGTCATCCCGGTGGCCATCTTGAGCAGCCCGAGCTTTGATGCCACGCAGGTCGTCCCGGAATCGGTGTCGCTGGCGGGGGCCAAGGTCAAGCTGATCGGCAAGGCCGGGCGCTACTCATGCGCGACCACGGACGTGAACACCGACGGCCTCCTGGACCTGCTCTGCCACGTGGAGACGGCGCAGTTCTTCCTGGAGCCGGGCGAGTCGCTGGCCGTGCTGGAGGCGGAGACCCTGGGCGGGCGCGCGATCCGGGGTCAGGAGATGGTCCGCATCGTCCCCTGACGGCGTCGGCCGGCTTCAGGATCCAGGCCGCGCCCCCGTCTCGACGGGTGCGGGCGGCTGGGCGGCGGGGTGCAGGACCCCAATCGCCCAGTCGAGGTCGAGGCGCTCGCCGAGCCAGCTCGGGCACCCCGTCCGCGCGTCGATCGCGAGCCCGCGCGCCCGGTGGGTCGCAACCAGCGCGTCGGTCGGGTCGCCCGGGACCGCCGGCGCCCGCGGGACTGCGGGAATCGGCCGGCCGTCCGGCGTGGCGAAGCGAAGCGTGCCGTCGCCGTCGCGCGTGACCTGGTAGCCCTCCTCGTGGACGGCCCGGTGATGGCGCCGGCAGAGCAGGGCGAGGTTCTCGAGCCGGGTCGGCCCGCCGTTCGCCCAGTGGTGGAGGTGATGCCCCTGGGCGTGGCGCACGGCTTACCGATGATCTCTCGGCGTCAAGCATGCGCAGCGCCAGGATAGCGGACCGTGCCGAACAACCGATGCAGCCCGAGCCCCCTCAGCCAGCCGAACGACCACCGGGAGATCGCCGCGTGCCGGTCCCGCAGACCGTGACGCCGGGCCAGAAACAGCCCGAGCCGTTGCCGCACGTAGTGATCGATCTGGTTGAACTTCAGGGTGGCATTCCCAGCCGCGCGATGACGACCCGCACGTCCTTCACCCCGCTGTGCCGCGCGTCCGTCAGCTCTCGAATGCGAGCCCCGAAGCCGCTTCATGCTCCTCGGCGACGGCCATCGCTGCAAAAACATCCGGCCGGGATACCGCACCGACCGGCACTTCTTCAGCCGACATCCGAGGAACTCGAAGCCCTCCTGCCCGCCCCCGAGCGCCACCAGCCGCGTCTTCTCCGGATGCGCCTCCAATCAGCCCCACCCGCCTGAGCGCCTCCCGCGCCTGCCCCTCGGTGCGACAGAGCACCACGAGATCGTCGGCGTAGCGAACCAACACGCCGAGCCCCGCGCACCGCTGCTGCCAGATCCGATCGAGCCCATGCCGGGAGATGTTCGAGAGCAGCGGCGAGATTACCCCACCCTGCGGCGTCCCCACCACCGTCGCCTCTCGACGCCCTTCCTCCAGCACCCCGGCCTTCAGCCATCGCCGGATCAGCTTCAGCACCCGCCGGTCCGACACCCGCCGCCCCACTTCCCCCATCAGCCGGTCGTGGTCGATGCGGCCGAAGTAGTCCTGAATGTCGACCTCTACCACATGATCGTGCCCCTGGTTCGCTGTGACCCGAATGGTCTCCAGCGCCTCCGTGGCGCTTCGCTTCGGCCGGAACCCGTAGGACACCGGCAGAAAATCGGCCTCGAAGAGCGGCTCGATCACCAGCTTGGTCGCCATCTGCACGACCCGGTCCCGGACTGTCGGAATGCCCAACGGCCGTCGCCGTCCATCCGCCTTCGGGATGTACCGCCGCTCCACCGGTGCCGGTCGGTACCGCCCAGCCTTGAGGTCGGCCTGGATCTCGTGAAGAAACCCCTCGACCCCCCGCTGCTCAATGGCCGCGATCGTCTCGCCGTCCACCCCCGCAGCGCCCCGATTCGCTCGCACCCCGCGCCACGCTTCCCACAGGACGTCACTCCTGTAGATCCGGTCGTACAGCGCGTGGAACCGCCGCCCCCGACTCCGCTTGGCCGCACGCCACAGCGCCCGCTGGAGTTCTCGCACTTTGCCGTCCGGGTCGTTGGAGCTTGCGCTCATGCCCTCGCGCTTACCCCCAGGCGGACGCATGACCAAAGCAGGGGCCCTTCCCTCCAGGCGATTGTCTCGCCCTTCCCCGGTACTCCGACCCCCTCGGACGCCCTCCCGACGCCCCGCCGTTTCGGACTCGCCTTATCGACGTGGCCGTGCTCTGACTTGAGCCGTCGGGGAGGGCCTCTCCAGTTCCGCACCGGGCCATGGACACGTGCCGCTCCCCGTACCCCGGAGGGGTCCAGCGCCGCGCCGATCCTTACGCGCTGTCTGTGGCCTTCGCCGTGACATGCCCGGCTCGGCCCCCTCTGCCTTTCGGCTGATAATCTGACGAGGCGGCAGGATTCACGTGATGTTGCGGCCCGCGCCCTCGCTCCCTCCGTAGAGGCTCTTGACGCCCTGCTCAGCGTCGAGGCTCTCACCTCGCCGCCAGGGCCTGCTACTGAGCGCATCGGCGCTTACTCAGGCGGGACTTCCACCCGCAGGTCCGGTGCAGCTTGGCTGGACGCAGCACGGGAACAGCATACCACTCGCTCCCCTGGACTGGACCCCAAGGGCGCCGTCCGTGGGTGATCCAGGATCCGGAGGGTTGCTCAAAGCAGCGGCGGCACGTACGCCTGGCGCTTGACGTCGAGGAGGCCGCGGGCTGTGAGGCGGAGCGCCGGGATGGCGGTGAAGGTCAGCGTCTGGAGGGTCAGCAAGGGGCGCGGGAGCCGACAGCCGAGGGCGCGCGCCGCCTCCTCGATCGCCTCCAGTCCGCGCGCGACCTCGCGGAGGGGCAGATCCGAGGCCACGCCGCCGAGCGGGAGCGACAGGTCCGCGCGCACGGCGCCGGTGCCATCCACGACCGCGAGGCCGCCTCGCAGCTCCACCACTCGGCGCAGGGCCGCGCTCAACGCCTCGGGGGAGGCGCCGAGGACGACGAGGTCCGCCGTGTCGAAGGAGACCGTCGAGGCGAACGCGCCCTCGCGGAGCCCGAAGCCCCGGACGATCCCCAGTGCGCGGCGCCCCGCGACGCGGCGATCCAGCGCCGCCGCGACGAGGCAGTCCCGCCCGGGATCGGCGACGACGGCACCGTCCCGCACGGGGAGGGTCACCGCGTCCTCCGCGGTCAGGATGTCGCCCGCGATCCGGATCACCCGCACCCGCGCCGTCGGCCCCGGGGCCGTGAGCCGCAGCGTCGCCGGCTCGAGCGGCCCGGCGCACAGGCCGGCGTAAACGCCCGCCGGCAGGACGGCCGGCTCGAGGGGCGCCAGGCACTGCCCCTCGCGGGCGACGACGCGGCCCCGCGCGACGACGACCTCCGGACGCACCGTCCGGAGGCCCGGCAGCAACACGAAGTCCGCGAAGCGCCCGGGCGCGATCCCCCCGAGGTCGCCGTCGAGCCGGTAGTGCTCGGCGACGTTCAGGCTCGCCATCCGGTACGCCGTGACGGGCGGGATGCCGAACTCGATCGCCTTCTGGACGATCCCGTCCATGTAGCCGTGGGCAAGGAGGTCGGCCGGCCAGACGGCGTCCGAGGCGAGTGCCGCGCGCCGGAAGTCCACGCCGTCGTGGCGGACCCCCGCAACGGCCGCGAGGTCGCGGCGCACCGAGCCCTCGCGCACGAACACGAACATCCCGAGCCGGAGGCGCTCGAGCGCCTCGGCGGCCGTGATCGGCTCGTGGCAGGAGCCGACGCCAGCCCCCACGTACGCGGCGAGCTTCGCGCCGCGGGCCCCCGCCGAGTGGCCCTCCACGGTCTTGCCGAGCACTCGGGCCCGCTCGATGAGCCCGCCGAGCCGTTCGGGCTCCGGGAGGAGGCGGTGCCAGTAGACCTCGCCGAGGCCCAGCACGGCCGGGTCGTCGAGGAGCGCCCGCATTTCGACCTCCCCGATGACCGGAGCCCCCGTGCCGTCGTCCGTCGAGAGGAACGAGATGACCGGCGCCGTCGCGAAGGCGTGGATCGGCTGCGCGCGGAGACAGTCGAGGAACCAGCGGGCGCCCGCCGACCCGAGCGCGGAGGTGAGCTGCCCCATCTCGGTGACCAGGGCCGTGAGCCCGCGCGGGATCGCCTCGCGCAGCAGCTCGGGGAGGCTCACCAGCGTGTCCAGGTGGGTGTGGCCGTCGATGAAGCCGGGCACGAGGACGTGCCCCGCGGCGTCGAGCCGCGCCGTCGCCGGCCCGGCGAGCCCCCCGAGGTCGGGTCCCGTGGCGGCCACCCGCTCGCCCGCGACCGCGACGTCCCAGCGGATGAGCTCGCCCGTGTAGACGTTGACGACCGTCGCGCCCGTGACGAGCAGATCGGCGGGCGCCTCGCCCAGGGCGACCCGCATGAGGCGAGCCCGATCGCTCACGCGCGTGTGATCAGGAGCGTCCAGTTCCGCCGCCGCGCCCAGCTCGCTTCGAACGCCGCGTAGGAGGCCACGCGGTAGGGCGTAGTCCCCGAGTGGAGGACGACGACGCCGGCCCGGTCGTCGTAGCCCAGGAGCACGGCGAAGTGCGGAACCGGGTAGCCCGGAAGGCCGAGGTCCTGGAAGACGATCAGCGGTCGGCCCCGCCGCAGCTCGTCCCGCACGCGGTCGAGGGTCCCCTGGAAGGCGCGCGCCTGGAAGCCGCGACGGCGCGCGTAGAACTCGAGGTCGAGGTTCAGCGTGCCCCGGATCGAGGGGAGGTAGATCTCCCGGGCGATCTCGTCGTGGTCCACGGCCGCCCCGTAGAACCGGAGGACCATGGCCAGCGCGGCCGGGCCGCACTGGAACTCCTCCTGGGCGATGAAGGGGACGCCGGTGATCAGATGACCGTGGCCGGCCGCGACGTCGCGTCGCACGTCGTCGAGGCCCGGGCGCACGCAGGCCGCGGCGCCGAGGAGGATCGCGACCAGGAGCGCGCGGACGCGAGGATTCCCTTGAATCGCTCCGCGCATCGCCCTTACTATAGCACCCGGGCCACGCCATGGTCGGGCAGCGCGACGCCTATCTGTGCTGGGTCTGCGGTGCCGTGATGCGGGAGATCAAGTGCAAGATCGTCTGCCCGCATTGCGGCTACATGCGGGATTGTTCTGACCCGTAGCGCCCGGGCCGACCACGGGCTCCGACCTGTGACCATCGAGGATGCGCTGCGGCAGGCGCTCGTCGAGGCGCCGCAGGGGCGCGTCACGTTCCCGCGCGACCTCCGCGGCTTCCCCGACACGACCCACGGCGGCGCGGTGGCGGCCCTCTTCTACCGCACGACGACCCCGCGCGCGCCCGTCCACCTCCGGATGAGTCTCCTGCGCGGCGTCCCGACCGAGACGCCGCTGCGCCTGACGACCGGGAGCGTCGGCACGGAGGCGCGCCTCGCGCTCGCCCAGGACGACCGCCCGGTCGCCGAGGCGACGCTTTCCCGCGCCGCGGTGCCCGCGGTGGATCCGACGCCCGTCTTCGCCACGTGGCGGGCCGGGCGCGTCGCGCAGGGCGAGCTCCCCGGCACGAACACGTGCCTCGCCTGCGGCGGCCTGAACCCGCTCGGCCTCCAGGTGCGCTTCGCCTTCGACGACCGCTTTCTCTGGCGCGAGTACTCGCCGCGCGAGACGTACCGGGCCGCCGACGGCTCGCTCCACCCGGCGCTCGCGACGATCATGCTCGACGAGCTCGGGTGGTGGCTCGGCGCCCTCGCGCAGCAGGAGTGCGGCGTGACGACGGAGGTCGCGATCAGCGTCTACGAGCGGCTGCCGTTCGCGCCGCTCCTCGTCATCGGCGACCGCGCCGCCGCCCGGGCGGATGACGACGACCCGCGCGGTCGCTACTCCCGCGTCGGCGGGCTCTTGCTCACGCCCGCGGGCGATCTCCTCGCGGCGGCCGACGTCCGCTTCGCGGGGAGCCGCGCCTACACGAAGCGGCTGCTTCAGCCGTTCCTCGAAGCGACCGACTCCGAGAGCCTCTTCCGGCTGTTTCCCAGTGCTCGGACCCTGACGGCGGCCGACCGCGCGCCCTGAAAACGTCCGTCCGCGGACAGCAGATTTTTCCTTGCAAACTCGGGCGGATGCGGCGAAAATGACTGGCCGAGGCCCCCGGCTGATGAAGAACATTATCGTCTATACCCGACATGTAAGGCCTCAGAATCTTTATCCGAAACGGATCATCTCCCCGCCGGCGCCCAACAAGTGCTGCGCCAGCCGGATGGAGGTGCTGGGCCGGCCGCGCGTCGATCCGCAGGGACGCCGATTCTGCTATAAACGATGCAGAGTTTGCGGCTTCGCCCTCCGCTACTTCCTCGAGCCGGTGCCCTCCGTCTTCGTCTCCCCCACGGGCGAAGCCAAGGCCCGTAAGCCCGCGCCGGTAAAGGCGGCGAGCCCGATCCACCTCCCGGCGCGCCGGACCCGGCCCGCCCCACGCAAGCCGGCGCGGAGCCGTCACATCCGGCGGAAGCCGCCTGGCCGCCGGCCCCACGCCCGGGCCACCCGGCGCAGCGCCGCACGGCGCCGCCGGTAAGAGGGGCCGGCAGCCCCGATCCTCACCGGGGCCCGGCGCCGTCACCGAGCCGAGAGGAGGACTCGCCGTGCTGACCGAGTTCAAGAAGTTCTACTGCCTGTCGGTCATCCCCCTGAGAGCCACCCGGTGCGCGCACTGCACGGCCGAGGTGGCGGCGGCCCGCTAGCTCCGGAGCCGCCGAGTGTCTTTCGCCGTGGGTCGCACATCACGTAGTCGGGATCGGGCAATCTTGTCGCTCCCCGGCGGGGAGCCGCGTTCAGGTGAAAGAGCATGGACAAGCCGATCGAGTGGCACCTTTGGTCTGCCGAGCAGATCGTCGACGTGTTGCCTGACCTCGTCCGTGAGGTGGAGTCCCGCCTCGCGGACTTCCCGGAGGAGCATCGGGAGAAGAACCGCGGCGCCGCAGAGTCGCTGACGGCCGCGCTTCCCACCCCGGCGCAGGTCCGCGACGCCTCGCGAAGCCGGGAGCTCGTGACGCTCGGCTTCGCCCTGGATGTCCTCGGGCGCCGCACCGCCCGCGACGGCGCACTCGAGTCGAGCCTCCGCCTCTTCCAGGCCGCGCACGAGCTCTTCCGCGGGGGGAATCCGCTGCTCCGCGCCACCAAGCCGATGCGGCAGACGCTCGGCAACGCGCTGAGAGCCCTCGTCGTCCACGACGTCGAGCGCCTCCGGGCGGGTGAAACCACCGCACGGGCGATCCGCGAGGGGCTCCTCACCTTCGTGACCTCCGCCTGGGGCGCCGTGCCGCCACAGCTCGCGCTCGGGATCAACGAGCTGACCCTCGGGGAGCTCGAGCGCGTCCGCGCGGCCGCCGAGTCCGACCCGGGCCTCCACGAGCGGGTCGTGCGCGACAACTTCGAAACGGTCCTCGCGATGGAGCTCCCGACCCGGCTCGAAGCCCTCCGCAAGGAGTGGGAGACGCTGGGCGCCCAGATCGCCCCGGAGGCCGCGCGCCGGGCGCAGCGCGCGCTGCGCCGGGCCGAGCCCCTCTCGACCCTGCTCCCCCCGAGCGCCTGGACGGAGATCCAGCAGGCTGTGGAGCGGGGCGACGCCGAGGCGCTCGGCCACACGCTCGCCGAGATGGAAGACGTGCTCGAGGCGAACCTGCGGCTCCGCCTCGACGCGAAGGCGGAGTACCGCGAGCCCGTCTCGGAGGTCCGGCTCACCGGGGGGCCGGACCCGGCGTTCGTGGAGGCCCGCGGGTTGCTGCTCCGTCGCGACCCGGAGGCCCTCGACCGCTTCAACAACATCCACTACCGCCGGAGCGCCAACACGATCGCCAAGGAGTGGTACGCGTACGCCCTGAGTGTCTTCGGCCGACCGACCGACATCCACGACATCATCGAGCTCCTCGAGGAGGCGATCGCCTCCGAGCACTACCGGCTGGAGCGCGGCTGGACGGCCCGCTGGAATCTCGCCTGCGCGCTGCGCCGGCTGCCGTCCCGCGCGGGCGAGGCGCTCGACGTGCTCCTCCCCGTGCTGGACCAGGACGCCCACCCGGCCGAGGCCTTCGAGCTCTGCCTCCTCTGGGCGCTCGAGCAGAACCGGCAGGACGTCCTCGCCGGCCTCTTCCTCCGGGCGCGCTACCACGAGGCCCACCTGCTCGCGGCGCTGCAGGACGCCGAGACCCTCGACGACCGGAGCGCGCCCTCGGCCTTCCGGGACCACTTCCGGCGGCTCAACCGGATCCTGCGGGACCCCGATCGGATCTTTCCCGACCCGAAGGAGCGGCTGACCTTCAACGAGCTCGACCAGCTCATCCGGGACTTCATCGAGGCCTCGCTCGTGGCGGCCGGCGTCGAGTGGTTTCGCCAGCGGGTCTCCTACGGGCACGAGCGCGGCGTGTTCAAGAACTGGGAGTGCGCGGCCAGCCTCCATGAGGCGGCCGGGGACCTCGCCGCCGCCTGGCGCTGCCGGCAGCAGAGCTGGCGCGCCACCCAGCACAAGAAGAACGTGGACCCGCGGAAGAAGGCGCAGGTGCTCCGCGGGCTCCTCGTCTGGGCGCAGCGCAACGGCTTCCGGGAGGATGCGCTCCGGCTGCTCAAGCAGAGCTGGCGGGACACGAGCATGACCGACGCCGACGCCCGCGTCTGGGAACAGCGGCTCGGCGCCGCCGGTCCCGGCGGCGAGCCGGCGCGCGACGCCAACGCCGAGGTCGCGCGGCCCACGGCGCCGGGCGCCGCCGGCGCGCGCCTGCGACCCCCCGGGACCCCGCGCGACGACGCGCGCCGCCGGCCGCTCGCCCTCATGCTCGACTGGGAGAACGTCAAGATCAGCCTCGCCGAGCTGCTCGACGAGATGCCCGAGGCGCGGGCGCAGGTGCTCCGCCCGCGGCTCGCGGGGGCGGAGCTCGCCGGGCGGCTCCTCGACGCCGCCTGGCGCCACGGGTGGCCGCGCGAGCGGTGGGCCGTGGCCGACTGGGATCGGCCGTTCTTCGAGGGAGACCAGAAGGCGGTCAAGGCCGCGCGGTACGCCCCCGACATCGCCGGCCGGGAGAAGTTCAACTCGTCCGACCACGTGCTACGCGAGAAGATCCATCTCGTCCTGCGGGAGCACCCGGACATCCAGGTCTACGTCGTCGGGACCGGGGACGCCGACTTCCACGAGGCGATCCGGACGCTCCAGCAGGAGGGCAAGCAGGTGATCCTCTGGGCGACCCGGCGCGCCATCAGCGAGGTCTACGGCGAGAGCCTCAAGGGGCCCGACCGGATCCAGATCGAGTGGCTGGAGGACCTGGTGTTCGGGGAGGACGCGATCCAAGGCTGAGGGGGACTCGCCCCTGATGCGCTGCCCGCACTGCCAGCACGAGAACGCGGCGGAGGCCCGCTTCTGCAACGCCTGCGGCGCGCGCCTCGAGGGGGTCTGCCCGGCGTGCAGCCACGCGAACGCGCCCGGGAGCCGCTTCTGCAACCAGTGCGGGCAGGCCCTCGCACCGGCCGCGCCGGCAGCCCCGCCGACCTCCGCCGCCCCGCGCTTCGCCTCCCCGCAGACCTACACCCCGCAGCACCTCGCCGAGAAGATCCTGAGCTCGAAGGGCGCCCTCGAGGGCGAGCGCAAGCAGGTCACCGTCCTCTTCGCCGACCTCAAGGGCTCGCTCGAGCTCCTCGCCGACCGCGACCCCGAGGACGCCCGGGCCCTCCTCGATCCGGTGCTGAAGCGCATGATGGAGGCCGTCCACCGCTACGAGGGGACGGTCAACCAGATCATGGGTGACGGGATCATGGCGCTCTTCGGCGCGCCGGTCGCCCACGAGGACCACGCCGTCCGGGCCTGCTACGCGGCGCTCCGGATGCAGGAGAGCGTCAGCCGCTACGGCGATGAGGTGCAGCGCACATACGGCGTCCCCATCCAGATCCGCGTCGGGCTCAACTCGGGCGAGGTCGTCGTCCGCGCGATCGGCTCGGACCTCCACATGGACTACACGGCTGTCGGACAAACGACCCACCTCGCCGCCCGGATGGAGCAGATGGCGAAGCCCGGCTCGGTGCTCATCACGGCCGACACGCAGAAGCTCGCCGAAGGGTACGTCCAGGTGAGACCCCTCGGGCCGGTTCCCGTGAAGGGGCTGGACGCGCCCATCGACGTCTGGGAGCTCGTCGGGGCCCAGCCCGTGCGCTCGCGCCTGCAGGCCGCGGCCCCGCGGGGGCTCACCCCGTTCGTCGGCCGCGAGGTCGAGATGGCCGAGCTCCGTCGGGGCCTCGCCCGGGCGCGTACGGGCCACGGCCAGGTGGTCACGCTCGTGGGCGGCCCGGGAGTCGGCAAGACGCGGCTCTTCTACGAGTTCACGCGCCAGGCAAGGGCCGACGGCTGCCTCATCCTCGAGGGGAGCGCGGCCTCGTACCTCGCCGCGACGCCCTACCAGCCGCTGATCGACCTCCTGAAGGCGTACTTCGAGATCGAGGAGCAGGACACGCCGCAGACCGTCCTCGACCGCGTCACGGCCCGCGTCCTCGCGCTGGACGAGCGGCTCCGGGACGCGGTCGCGCCGATCCTCTGGCTCTTCGACGTCCTCCCCGAGAGCGACCCGCTCCGCGCGCTCGAGCCGCCGCAGCGCCGCGCCCGCACCCTCGACGCGCTCAAGCACCTCCTGCTCCGCCAGAGCCGCGAGCAGCCGCTCCTCCTCGTCCTCGAGAACCTCCACTGGCTCGACACGGAGACCCAGGCGCTCCTGGACACCCTGATCGAGAGCCTCCCCGCCAGCCGCATCCTGCTCCTCGTGAGCTACCGGCCCGAGTACCAGCACGCGTGGGGGAGCCGGAGCTACTACACGCAGCTCCCGGTCGAGCCCCTGCCGCCCCCGAGCACGGCCGCGCTCCTCCGGGCGCTCCTCGGGGACGATCCGGGCCTCGAGCCCCTCAAGCGCCTCCTCGCCGAGCGGACCGAGGGGCACCCGTTCTTCCTGGAGGAGAGCGTCCGTCGCCTCGTCGAGACGCGCGCGCTCACGGGGAGCCCCGGCGCCTATCGCCCGGCGAAGCCGCTCGGGGCCGTCCAGGTCCCGGCCACGGTCCAGGCCGTCGTCGCCGCGCGCATCGACCGGCTCCCCCCCGACGAGAAGCGCCTGCTCCAGGCGGCGTCCGTCATCGGCAAGGACGTGCCGTTCGCGCTGCTCCAGGCGATCGGGGAGCTCCCCGACGACGAGCTGCGCCGGAGCCTCGGGCACCTCCAGGCCGCCGAGTTCCTGCACGAGACGAGCCTCTTCCCCGACCTCGAGTACACGTTCAAGCACGCCCTCACCCACGACGTGGCCTACGGCTCCCTCCTCCACGACCGACGGCGCGCGCTCCACGCCCGGATCGTCGCCGCCATGGAGTCCCTCGACGGGAGCCGGCTGGGCGAGCAGGCGGACCGGCTCGCGCACCACGCGCTCCAGGGGGAGCTGTGGGAGAAGGCGGTGGCCTATTTCCGGCAGGCGGGCGCCCGCGCCGCCGAGCGCTCGGCGAGCCAGGAGGCGGTGGCGCGCTACGAGCAGGCGCTGGCCGCGCTCGGCCGGCTGCCCGAGACGCCCGCGCGCGTGGCCCTCGGGATCGACCTCCGCTTCGAGCTGCGCCCGCTCCTGGTACGGCTGGGCCGGCTGCAGGAGCTGCTCTCCCTCTCCCACGAGGCCGAGCGCATGGCCCGCCAGATCGGGGACGAGGCGCGGCTGGCGAGCGGCTACACCTACCTGATCAACTACCACTACCTGAAGGGCGAGCCGGACCGCGCGCTGGAGTACGGCGAGCGCTGCCTCCAGATCGGCGAGGCGCGGAACGACCTCGCGCTCCAGGCCCTCGCGCGCCGCTACATGGGGCACAGCTACCACGCGCAGGGGCGCTACCGGCTCGCGGAAGACGTCCTGCGCCAGAACATCGAGGCGCTCGAGGTCGCGGGCGACGGGGCCCTCGCATCCCAGGACGAGCTCTCCTACGTCGGCTCCTGCGCCTGGCTCGCCTTCAGCCTGGCGGAGCGAGGCGAGTTCAACCAGGCCCAGGGATACCTCGCGAAGGCGCAACGCGCGGCCGATCAGACCCACCACGCCTACAGCCAGGCGATCGCCTGGACGCTGGCGGGGATCGTCTGGGCACGCCGCGGCCACCTCGAGGGGGCGGTGCCCCTCCTCGACCGGAGCCTCGAGACCTGCCGCGACAAGCACCTGCCCGTCTGGCAGCCGATCCCTTCGGCGTGCCTCGGGCTCACGCTCGCGCAGCTCGGGCGTGTCGCCGAGGGGCTCCCGCTCCTCGAGGAGGGCGTGCGGCAGAGCGAGGCGCTCGGCATCCGGGCCTACCTCGCACTCTGGACCGCGCAGCTCGGCGAGGGGTTGCTCCACGCCCGCGACGTCGAGCGCGCGCGGGCCACCGCAGAGCAGGCGCTCGCGCTCGCCCGCGCGCACGGAGAGCGCGGGCACGAGGCCTGGGCGCTCCGGCTCCTCGGCGACGTCCTCGCCCAGTGCGACCCGCCGGCCATCACCGAGGCCGAGGGCTACTACCACCAAGCCCTCGAGCTCGCCGAGGAGCTCGGGATGCGCCCGCTCCTGGCTCGCGCCTGCCTCGGGCTCGGCCGGCTCCACCGCCGCGCCGGGAACTCCGGGGCCGCCCAGGAGCCCCTCACGACCGCGATGACGCTCCTCTGCGAGATGGACATGCGGGCCTGGGTCGAACAGGCCTGGCCGGAGCTGAAGGAGCTGGGGCGGCTCCTGATCGTGGCCCAGGACCGGCGGAGCCTTTACGACTACCTCACGCAGATGTTCGGGGGGAACGGGGAGGTCGTGGTCGTCCTCGACCGCCGGCACGGCGAGCGGCGCCAGCGCGCCGAGCCCTCGGCCCCGGACCAGCGACGGAGCGACCGCCGCGCCCAGCCGCTCCCGGGAGACTTCCCCGCGCGCGGCCTCGTCATCATTGCCAAGCGCTGAGCAACCGGTCCGAGCCCGCGAGATTCCGACCGCCCTCGGCAAGCCCATCGGGACCTACCGGGGCGCGGCGCCCGGCTTCTTGGCGAGACAGTTTGACAAAGTAACCACCGGTGACTACAATGCCGCCGATGGCCAAGGCCGTTGGAGTCAGGCAGCTCAAGGCGCGGCTCTCCGAGTACCTCCGCCTGGTGCGGGCCGGGGAGACCGTGCTCGTGACCGACCGCGACGAGGTGATCGCCGAGTTGCGGCCCGCACGGCGTCAGGGGCGCCCGCTCGATGCGCTCGAGGAGATCCTCGACACCCTGGCGGACGCCGGCGAGATCACGCGAGCGAGCCTCCCCAAGGGTGGCTGGACCTGGAAGGTCCCCGGGCTCGGGCTCGCGCCGGGCACGGCGCGCGTGCTGATCGACGAGTTGAGGGCCGAGCGGGGGTGAGCGCGGCGGCCGGCAGCCTGTACCTCGATACCTCCGCCGTCCTTCGGGCCGTGCTCGAGAGCGGCACGACCCCGGAGGTCGAAGCCCGCGTCCGGGACGCCCCCGTGCTGATCACCTCGCGCCTGGCCCTGGTGGAATCGGCACGCGCCCTCCACCGGTTGCGGCTCGGGGGGCGCGTCCCTGAGGCGCGGCTCGCGGATGCCGAGCAGGCCCTAGCGGCGGTGTGGGCGCGCTGTGAGCTGTGGGAGCTGACGCCGGCCGTCTGCGAGACGGCCCGCCACGTGGCCCCCGGCATCCCGCTGCGCACACTCGACGCCCTCCACCTCGCGACGTACCTGCTGGCGCGGCGCCGCATCGAGGCGCTCGAGCTACTCACCGTCGACGACCGTCTCAGAGCTGCAGTCCAAGGCGCCTGACCGCTCAGGTCACTCCTGGTCGGGGCGAAACCGCACGCACTCAGGGTTACAAGTTCCGCGTCGAGCGCGAGCGCGAACAGCTCGTCAGCTCGCCTCCCCCTATTGGAACGCGAGGCTGTCGAGGAGGCGCTCGATCTCGGCGCGGATCGCCGAGTCGCGCCAGGCGTCCTTCTCCGCCGTCACGTCCACCACGAAGACCCAGTTCCCGCGGGCGACCGCGGCGACGTAGTGTTCCATGCGGACTCCGCCCGACCGGTACTCGATCTGCCGCGAGATCCCCGTCCGCCCGCCCACCCGGGCGCTCCGGTTCTCTCGGACGAGCGTCGGGGTCGCGCCACCGAGGCGCTCCCGCACGGCCTCGTCGAGCCGCGCACCGAGATCCTGCGGCGCCCCGTAGTCCTGGGAGGCGACGCGCAAGGTCACGACGGGGTCCTCGCGGCGGAGGACGACCTCGCCGCCGCGGCGGCCGCTCCGCTCTTCGGCCACCTGCCAGGTCGCGGGCACCCGGAGCCGCGCGCGCACGGTCGCGTTCGAGTACGACTCGGCGCCGGTCGCGGACAGGGCCTGGAGCCGCTGGCGCGCCTGGCGCCCGAGGTCGGTGTCGGGCGCCGCGGCGAGCTGCGCCCGCCAGGCGGCGGCCGCCGCCCGCGGGTTGCCCGTGGCCTCGTACGCCTGGGCGAGGACGCCGTGGACCTCGGGGTGCTTCGGTGCCGCCTCGGCCACCGCGCGGAGGTGGGGGATCGCGGGCGGGTAGGCCCCCGTGCCCACGAACGCGAGCCCGAGGACATAGCGCGACGGGAGATGGCCCGGCACGAGCTGGAGGCTCTCCTGGAGCGCGGGCACGGCCTGCCGGGGACGGCCGAGCCGGTACTCGGCCACCCCGAGGCCGTAGAGCGCGGGCTGGTAGCCGGGGTAGCGGGCGAGGGCGCGCGCGAACGCGTCGCGGGCCTCGGGGAAGCGCCGCTCCCGGAACAGGATCGCGCCCTGGAGCGTGGAGAACTGGGCCTGGTCGCCGAGCCGGAGCGCCTCGCCGACCTCCCGGTGCGCGGCGGCGAGCGCGCTCCGCCGGTAGGCGACCCGGGCGCGGTCGTAGTGCGCGTAAGCCGGGGCGAGGGCGCGGATCGTCGCCGTCCACTGGGCCCAGCGACCTCCGAAGCGCCCGTCGCCCTGGGTGCGGACGTCCGCCGGCGGGAGCTGCCGGGTGAACGCCTCCAGGTCGGCGAGCCGCGCCTCGTGGCGCGGGTGGGTGGAGAAGAGCTCGTCGAGCGCGCCGGGCTCCTCGCGGCGGCGGCCGACGTTCTGGAGGTACTGGTCGATCGCGCGGTTCAGGACCTCGTGAGCGCGGAGGGCTTCGCGCGGGTCGTAGCCCGCACGCGCCATGTAGAGCACCCCCAGCCGGTCGGCCTCGATCTCCTGAGCGCGGTCGTAGCGGAGGAGGACGAGGCCGGTCCCCAGCGCGAGTCCGCCGGCGGCCAGCTCCCCGAGGCCGCCGTCCCCGAAGACCACGGCCCCGAGCCCCACGAGGCCGCCGCCCACCATCCCCCAGGTCTGACGCTTGGCCGTGTGGCGCGCGGCCACATGCCCGAGCTCGTGCCCCATGACGAACGCGAACTGCGCCTCGTTCTCGAGCGCCTGAAGGAGCCCCCGGTGCATCGCGGTGTGGCCCGGGATCGCCCACGCGTTCGGCACCGAGGCGCTGTGGAGCGTGAAGTCCACGGGGAGCTGCGGTCGGTGGGACACGAGGTGGAGGTTGCGGACGATGCCGGCGAGATAGGCGGCGGTGACGGAGCGCCGGGTAGGCCTCGCGCCCGAGGGCGAGACGAGCATGAACTCGGACTCGCCCGTCACGGGGTTCACCGCGCAACCCGCGAGGGCGGCGACCCAGACCACGAGCCCGACCGCGCGCGCCAGCCGGGAGGTCATGACGCTCCTAGTCTAGCCCCACCACCCGGGTGCTAGAGTGGAGGTCGTGCCCGCTGCGCCCGGCCTGTGGAGCCTGGCCGCCGCCCGGCTCTGGATCGCGAGCTTCCTCGTCTTCCTCTCCTTCTTCCTGCTCATGCCGGTGCTCCCCCTCTATGCTCTCCGCGAGGGCGTCCCCGAGTCCGCCATCGGGCTCATCATCGGCGTGTTCGCGCTCACCGCAATGGTCGGGAAACCGCTGGTGGGCTGGCTCCTCGACTGGCGCGGCCGGCGGGGGTTCCTCTGGACCGGGGCCGCGCTATTCGGCGTGGCCTCGGCGCTCTACCCGATGGCCCACTCCACGGCCCCGCTCCTGCTCGTGCGCATGCTCCACGGCGCCGGGATGGGGTTGTTCCCGACAGCCGGCGTCGCCGTCGCGGTGGACCTCGCGCCGCCGGAGCGGCGCGGCGAGGCGTTGGGGCTCTTCGGCATGGCGGGGACGCTCGCCCTGGCGGTGGGGCCGCTCGCCGGCGTCGCGCTCGACCGCGCGCTCGGGTTCCCCGCGCTCTGCCTGAGCGCAGCGCTCCTCGCCGCGCTCGGCACCGTCCTCTCCCTGTGGGTCCCCGAGACGGGCGTGCCCGCGGACCCTCCGCCGTTCCGCGTCGGCGGCCTCTTCGCGCCGGCCGCCTTTCGCCCGGCCGCCATCGCGCTCGCGCTCTGTCTGACGTACGGGGCGCTTGCCTCCTTCCTGCCGCTGCTCACCCAGGCGCGCGCGGCGGGCAACCCCGGCGCCTTCTTCGGCCTGATGGCACTGGCGCTCCTCGTCGTGCGTGCCTACGCCGGACGACTCTCGGACCGCTACGGGCGGCGCGCCATCGTCCTGCCGGCGACGGTGCTGACGGCGGGATCGCTCGCGCTCCTGGCGTGGGGGCCTTCGGCGTCGTGGGTCTACGGCGCGGGGTTCGTGTTCGGGCTCGGCTTCGGCTCGGCCCAGCCGGCGCTCCTGGCGTGGGCGGCCGATCGTGCGCGACCGGGGGAACGCGGGAAGGCGATGGGGACGTTCTACACCGCGTGGGAGCTCGGGATCGGCGGGGGGTCGATCTTCGCCGGCCTCCTGCTTCCCTACGCCGGTTTCGGCGGCGTCTTCGGCCTCGCCGGGGTCGTCGCGCTCGCCGGCGGGGCGCTCGCCACGCGGGGCGCGGCCGAGCCGCTCGTCGCGCGGCGCTAGCTCCTCATACCAGCCCCTCCTTTGGCGGCCCCGAGCGGCCGCGCCAACGTGCGCCCACGATAGACTGGACCCCGCGCCCGGGCAAGGGTCGCCGGCGGGCGGCCTCGAGTCCGGGAGCGCCGGTCCCGCGGCGATTGACGGCGGTGCCTCCGATGCGTATCATGTGACCACTGGGGTGGTCACATGAAGGTCGCAACCGTCAGGCAGTTCCGTGACCGGGCCACGACCCTCCTCAAGCAGCCGGAGCCGATCCTCGTGACGCGCCGCGGAAGGATCGTCGGGTTCTTTCTCCCCGCCGGCGGCGAGTCCGTGCCGCTCGAGGCGAAGCGTGAGCTCTTCTTCGCGCTCACGGACGCCATCCGCAGCCTGATGAAGCGCCGACGCCTCTCCGAGGAGTCGGTCGTTGCCGACTTCGAGAAAGCCCGAGCGGCTCGTCGTCGACGCTAATCCCATCCTGGCCGCCCTGCTCGGCGGCCAGGCCCGGCGGGTCTTCTTCGAGGCCGGGGTCCAGGAGTTCGCAGTCCCCGAACCCGTGATCGACGAAGTCAGCCGGTATGTGCCAAGTCTGGCCCGCAAGCTTGGCGTGGACGTCGCGCTCGTACAGTACGCGCTCGAACTCCTCCCCCTGCGCCGCTATCCTGCGGGTGCATACGCTCGCGCGCTCGGGGAGGCCAGGCGGCGCCTCGCGGGGCGGGACCCCGACGACGTCGCCCCGCTTGCGCTTGCCCTACAGCTCGGGATCCCCCTGTGGTCGAACGATCGGGACTTCGAGGGCACCCGCATCGAGTGGTTCACCAGCGCGCAACTCCTGGCGCTCTTCTTCCCGCCCTCCACGCGCTGAACAGCGGTTCTCCAGCGCGCCGTCCACGCTGCGCTCGGGATCCGGAAGGCCCTGGAGAGCTATCAGGAGGAGCTCCGGCGCGAGAGCGGGGTGAGCTTCCAGGCGCGTCAGGGGCTCAATACGGGTCTCGTCGTGGTGGGGAGCATCGGGAGCGACCTCCGGATGGACTACACGGCGGTCGGCGACACGACCAACGTGGCCGCGCGTCTCCAGCAGGCGGCCGGCCCGGGACGGATCGTCATCGCCGAGGCGACGCGCCGGCTGGTCGAGGGCTATTTCTACACCCGGCCCCTCGGGCCGATCCCCCTCAAGGGCAAGGCCGACCCGGTCCGGGCATGGGAGGTGGTCTCAGCCCGCGTGGCCCGGACACGGCTGGAAGTGGAGGCCGAGCGAGGGCTGACCCCCTTCGTGGGCCGCGAGCGCGAGCTCCGGCTCCTCGAGGAGTGCTTCGAGAAGGCCCACGCGGGCCACGGGCAAGTCGTCTTCCTGGTCGGCGAGGCGGGAATCGGTAAGTCGCGGCTCCTCTTCGAGCTCCACCGCCGCCTCGGCGACCGCGCGACCTGGGTCGAAGGTCACTCGATCTCCTTCGGGCAGTCGATCGCGTTCCACCCGCTGACCGACCTCCTCAGGCGGACCTTCAGGATCGAGGAAGGGGACACCGACGCGGGCATCGGCGAGAAGATCGACCGGAACGTGCTGCTCCTGGGCGAGGACCTTCGGCCGATCCTCCCGTTTCTCCGCTTCCTCCTGTCCGTGGACCCGGGTGATGCTGGCGTGAGCAAGATGGACCCGAAGGAGCGCAGGCAGGGGATCTTCGACGCCGTCCGGCGCCTCACGCTCCGCGCGTGCGAGGTGCGGACGCCGGTCGTGGTCTTCGAAGACGGCCACTGGATGGACAAGGCAACGGAGGAATACCTCGTCTTCGTCGGTGACAGCGTCGCGGCCAGCCGGCTCCTGGTCGTCCTCACCTACCGGCCGGGCTACACCCATCCTTTCGGCGAGCGCACATATCACACGCGGATCGCGCTGGACAGCCTGCCCGCGGAGGCCAGCATCGCCATGGCACAGGCGATGCTGGCGACCGAGGGCCTCCCCGAAGAGCTCAAGTCCCTGATCGCTCGCAAGGCCGAAGGCAATCCCTTCTTCGTCGAGGAAGTGGTCAGGTCCCTCCAGGAGGTCGGCGCCATCCGACGGGTCGGCGACCGATATGTCTTGGCGAAGCGCCCGGAGGAGCTCGTCGTCCCGGACACGATCCAGGATCTGATCATGACCCGGATCGACCGCCTTGCGGAGGCCCCGAAAAAGACCCTGCAATTCGCCTCGGTCATCGGCCGGGAGTTCACGCGGCGGCTGCTCGACCGGATCGCGGAGATCCGGGAGCGCACGGACGAGGTCCTGCGGGAGCTGAAGGCGATCGAGCTGATTTACGAGCGACGGCTCTTCCCCGAGCTCGCGTATATGTTCAGGTGCAGCTCCTTGCGCCGCCCGACGAGCAGGGAGTTGTAGGCCACCTCGTGGGTCAGCGCGTGCTTCCTCGTCGGGGTCGCGATCGAGGAACTCTACGCGGACCGGCTGCCCGAGCAGTATGAGGGCCTCCCCCATCACTTCTCGAAGGCGGGAGAGTGGGCCAAGGCAGTCGCGACTACCTGTTCCGGCGACGTGTCGCGGGCCAATGAGGCATGCGAGGCAGTGAAGCGGATCCAGCGTCACACCTTCCTGGGCTGCAGCTTCGAGGACGCCGCCGCCGTCGGGTTCCACTACTTGCGGCAGGGTGCATGGGACGGCGCCAGAGAATATCTCGAGGGGACCCTACAGGTCCATCGTGAGCGCAACAACATCGGTGCCGTGGGCGCCTGCTGCTTCTCCCTGGGTGCACTCCACATGGAGCGAGACGGCGCTCGCCATCAACAAGCGGTACGGACTGCCCTGGGACGAGGCGAAGGTCCTCTCCGAGTGGGGCCGCATGCACCTGGCCCGGGGTAGGGCGCGCGACCGTCAGAACGGCCGGGAGAAGCTCGGCGTAGCGCTCGCGACCTTCGAGCGGATCGGCGCCCGGACAGACGCCGAGAAGGTTCGAGCCGAGATCGCAGGGCTAGGAGCCTGATAGGGCTAGGAGCCTGATATGGAAGGACCGTCCGTCAAGCGGGTTCTTCATGGGTCCGGTTCCGGGCTGGAGCGGAGTGATTCCTGAGGGCGCCAACGTCGGTCCCGATGAGGCGGCTTCGACGACGAATCAGGCTGATATGCGCGGGTTACTCCGAGGAGCAGAGCCGCATGACCGTGGTTCGTCGGGAGCGGCCTCCGTCTAGGAGCGCGAGTCGTCCCAGTGCGAGGACCAGGCGTCGCATAGGTTCGGCGAGGGCTCTCCAATCGTGCCTGCATCGTGCCCGCCGCGACGCCGCTCAGGAAGCTCATGTCCACGAGTTCGGTGTTGCCGTGCCTACGCCACTGCGGTGCGCTGAGTCATGGCGGCCCAGATGAACCCGACGAGTTCGCGGGCGATGGCCGTCACCGCGACGGGCGGGCGTTTGCCGTGCCCGACGAGATGTCGGTAGCGACGATGCAGGCGTTGTTGCGCGCGCCACGCCTGCGCACGACACTCCGGGGGGTTGGCCGTCACTGCGGGCCGCCAAGCCCCGGCCCAGTGTGGGGCGGTGGCGATCGTGCCACGCGGCCTCTACGAGCACACGCCGCGCGTGGGTGTTGCCGGCCTTGGTGATGGCCCCGCGACGCTGGGCCTCGCCGGAGGAGTACTCACCGGGGACCAGACCGAGGTAGGCCATCAGCTCCCGGGGGTGCGTGAACCGCTGGAAGTCGACGATCTCGGCGAGGAGGATCATGGCCGACAGGGTGTCGATCCCCCGGAAGCAGCGCAGCCAGCCGACCGGCTCGCGATAGGGCGCCTGCTCGGCGAGCGCCGCGATCTCCTTGTCCAGCTCGGCCTGGTGGGCGAGCGCCTGCTCGAGGGCGAACAGGGTGGCGTCCAACGTCCGTTGCAGCGCCGGCAGATCGAACCGCTGGGTCCGGATCCAGGCCCAGTGGCGCCGGCTCCAGTTCCTCCCCGTGACGTAGAGGCGCCCGTGCCGATCCAAAAACTTCAGCAGCCGATGGCGCCACCGCAGGACGTCCCGGCGCACGTCCTCCCGACACCGCGTCAGGTCGCGGACCGCTTCCTCGGCCTCGTCGGGGACATGGATCGCCGTCAGCTCGCCGGCGCGGAAGAGCCGGACCAGCTTGACGGCATCGCGGCGATCGGTCTTGATCCGCTGGCCTGGCCGTCGTGGGGGTCAACGCTGGCGCGATCGCCTGACAGGTCACCCCGCAGGCGGAGATCTGTCGGTAGAGGTCGTACCCCGACACTCCGGCTTCGTAACAGACCGCGACGGTGCCCTCGCGCGCCAGTCGGCGAAACAACCGCTGGATCAGATGCGGCTCCTTCGGCATCTCCCGCTGCTCCGGCTCTCGTTCCCCGGGGCGCAAGATCGCCACCACGAGCTTCCGCTTGCTGTCATCGAGCCCCACGTAGGTCGTAGTATCCTTTTCCATGACCGGCCTCCTTTCGCATGTGGCTCTGTTCCGTGCTCGGAACAACCCACGCTACTCTGCGATAGGTCAGGCCGGTCCTTCCATATGGTCTAGGCGCCCGCCGAGCTACAGCCCGTAGGCGGGGATCCGCAACGCGTGCGCCGCGGCGAGCAAGCGATCGTCGTAGCTCGCCAGCGTCACAGCCTGGCCGTGGGCTCGCAGGAACTCCATCGACGCCAGGTGCAGCGCGTCGAGCGTCCGCACCGGAGCGGGGAAGGGTTCCAGGGCCCGGGCCAGTACCGGCGGGGCCAACTCGAGGAGGGCGATGCGACCCACGAGTGCCCGGACGTGGTCGCCATGCGACGGGCCGAGCCGGCGCGCATGAATCCGCGTCCAGATCTCGCACTCGAGCAGCCGGCTCGAGATCAGCGACTCCTGCCAGAGTCGCTCGGGCGGCGCCTGGTCCTCGGCGAGCAGTTGAGCCAGCGCGACCGAGGTGTCGAGGTAGATCACCGCCCGTTCCGGTCTTCCCGCAACTCGGCGAGCAGCTCGGCCAACGGCGCGACGGGTGCCCGCGGCGGTGCCCCGGCCACGGGCAGGACCGGGGGAACGACCCAGCCGTGGCGGACCGCCTCCGCCAGGAGCGCGTCGGCCAGCAGGACGCTCCGCCCTGCCCGAGGGGGCACCAACTCGGCCACCACGCGGTCCCGGTCCGTGACGAGGACGGTCTCCCCGCCCGCCGCGAGCCGGACGTACTCGCTCAGCCTGTTCTTGAGGACCTTCAGCCCGACGGCCCGCACGCCCCCAAAGTAGCTTCCGGAAGCTACTTTGTCAATCGGGGGCGGCCGTTGGGGCGCACGTCAGGGTTGTGAGGGAGGCGGACGATGCGGGTTGCGTCTTGGTGGTCCTACGGCTATATTAGCCGTAGGAGGTGCCCA
>Ga0137796_10000020_pt1 | contig 119994 bp, 97 predicted proteins | sample OV2TP3_FD_97704 | JGI IMG/M metagenome (GOLD analysis project Ga0137796, IMG submission 97704) | reverse complement strand
CAGCGCCCGGGCGGCCAGGAGCAGGCAGGGCGCGGCGATGGCGACGCGGAAGAAGCCGACGAGGAGGGGGGACATCGGCGAGTCGAGGAGGACGAGCTTCATCGTCGCGCCGGTTGTGCCCCAGGAGATTGCCGCGAGGGTGATCAGGGCGAAGCCCCGCAGACCGGTGCGCGGCGTCACGGGCGGAGGAGACCCCTCACCCCGGCCCTCTCCCCGGAGGGGAGAGGGGAATTAGAGGGAGCCGAGGGACCGCGGGCGCGGCCCGGGGTAGCCGTCGAAGGTCAGCCGCTCGCCGTCGCCGTGAAAGCCGAGGTCGGCGAGGAGCGGGAGCCACGGCGACGCGACGGCGGGCCCGTCCTCGATCGTCTCGACGACCAGTCGGCGACCGCGGCGCTCCGCGACGAGCGCGGCGAGCGCCTCCCGAACCGCAGCGGCCGGGAGCTCGGGCGCTGCCCAGAGGCGCGTGCCCTCCAGACCGAGGAGGGCCCGGCCCGCGCGGACGACGACCAGGTGCGCGGGGTGGCGGGTGAGCCGCGGCTCGGGGAAGGCGGCGCCGTAGCCGAGCGCCGGATCGACGCTGGCGAGGACGAGGAGCACTTCCCCCGGGCGCCGCCGCGCCTCCCGCAACGCCTCGACGGCGGCGGGGAGCGCGTACTGCTCGCCGGAGGCCGGGCGGACGAAGAGCCCGCGGCGGACCAGGCCGGCGAACTCGCGGCGGCGATAGAGCGAGGCGAGCTCGCGCCACGGCGGGCTGCCGGCTTCGTCCGCGACCAGCTCGCGGAAGACGACCCCGTAGCGCGCGAGGAGCAGGTCCGCCCACGCCTCCACGCGCGCCTCCGGTTCGGCGTCCCCGGGCGCGAGGAGCGACCAGCGGCCCGGGAGCGTCCGGAGGCTCACGCGGAGCCGGAGCGCCGAGCGCGTGGGCCGCCCCCCGCCCCGCGCGTGCCGGAGCCCCTGGCGCCCCTCGAGGGAGCCGAGGAGCCGCACCGCGTGGAAGCCGTCGCTCGTGATGAGGCCCGCGCGCGCGAGCTCCCAGAGCGCGGCGAGGACGTCCGCCGGCTCGAGGCGGGTGAGGCGCCCGAGCTCGTCCACGAACTGGGCGCCCCGACTCTCGAGTGCGGCGAGGACCGCACGGGAGGCCCCCCCGAGGACCGCCTCGGCCGGCGCGCCGGCCGGCGCCCGGAGCCAGCCGAGGTCCGCGCGCCGGAGGAAGGCGATGGGCGGCGGGCCCCCGGGGCGCGCCTCGGCGGGGTCGCGCCCCTCGCCCGCGTCGCCGTCGGGGCGGAGCCGGCCCCACATGAAGGCGCCGGAGAGCGTGAGCTGGTCGAGCAGCTCGGGCCGGTAGTCGCCCACGCGGATCGCGAGGAGGTCCCGCTCCCAGGCGAGGGCGGGCCGCTCGAGCCCCTGGAGCTGGCCCAGGACCTCCTGGAGCCCGGCGACGCCGTGGAGGCGGAAGGCCTCGCCCACCCGCTGCCACCGGCAGAGGAAGTCCGTGAACTCGGCGGGCCCGACGGGCTCGACCGCCTCCCGGAGCCGGCTGAGCGTCAGGCGGTGGATCCGCTCGAGCACCGTCCGCTCGCACCACTGCTCCGCGGGGCCGCGGGCGTCGTAGCGGCCGCGGAAGGCGGCGCCCTCGGCCTCGAGGGCGGCGAGGGCCCGCGTCACCTCGCCGGGGGAGAGCGCGAGGGCGGCCGCGAGGTCCGCGAGGGCGACGGGGCCGGCGTGGCGGAGCCGGCGCCGGACGAGCTCGCGCCGCGCGGCGTCCGGCTCCCACTGCTCGGCGACGAGGGCCGGGGGGAGAGCCACCGGCCCCTCCTCGGCGAGGGCGCGATACGCGGCGCGACAGAGCGGCAGCGTCTCGACCGCGACCCAGACCGGCAGGCCGCTCCCGCGCGTCGCCCGGACGGCCCGCCCCTCGGCGCGGAGTCGCGCGAGGAGCGGCGCGGGGTCTTCGACCACGCGGAAGCCGAGCTCCGCCTCCGTGAGCGGCCCGGCGTCTTTCAGCGCCTCGCACAGCTCGCCGGCGTCGCGCGCCCGGGCCTCCGACGCGCGGCCTCCGACCTCGTCCGCGACGCGGTCGATGGCCTCGGGGTCGAGCACGGCGGCGAGCTGCTCCCCGGTCGCGACCTCCTGGAGGAGGCCGCGGTGCGTCTGGACGGTGCGGCTCCGCCGCTCCTCGCGGGGCGCGTCGTCGAGGAAGGCGTAGTCCCACGCCGCGAGGATCTTGTGGGCGAACGGGGAGGGGACCGGGACCTCGCGCGTCGCCGTGCGGATCGTGCCGAGGCGGATCCCGTCCAGCACGGCCCGCAGACGCGGGAGGTCGAGCGCCTCCTCGAGGCACTCCCGGAGGGTTTCCTGGACGAGCGGGTGTTCCGGCACCGGGATGTCGAGGTCTGCCGCGCGGTTGTCGAGGCACATCTGCTGCTCGGGGAAACACGCGGCGAGGAGGTCCGTCGCGCGGAGGCGCTGGAGGTAGGCCGGGACGCGCCGCCCGCCCGCCTGCCGGAGGATCAGGAGCGCCCGGACGGCCGCCTGGCGGAATCGCGTCTCGAAGAGCGGCGCGGCCAGGACCGCCTGGACGAGCGTCTCGCGGAGCGTCGCGGGCGCCAGGTAGTTCCAGATGGCCTCGAGCGGGAAGGCGTGGCGCGGCCCGAACGAGAGGAGGATCGCGTCGTCCGTCGCTGCCGACTGGATCTCGAAGTTGAAGCTGCGGCAGATGCGCTTGGAGAGCGCGAGCCCCCAGGCACGGTTGACCCGCATCCCGTACGGCGCGTGGAGGACGACCTGGGTCCCCCCGAGGCTGTCGAAGAAGCGCTCGGCAAGGAGCTCCGCGTCCGTCGGCACGACGCCGACGGCCGCCTGCTGCCGCGCGACGAACTCGACGGCCTGCCGCGCGGCGTCGGGCTCGAGGGCGGCCTCCTCCGCGAGCCAGCGCGCCGCCGTCTCGGGGTCGCCGAGGCGGGCGGCCAGGTCGGCCCGGAGCCGCGCCACCTCCTGGGAGAGCTCCGCCGTCCGCCCCGGCAGCTCCCCGTGCCAGAACGGGATCGTCGGGGGCAGGCCGGCCGCCGACTCGACGACCATGCGGCCACGCTGGATCCGGAGAATGCGCCACGGCGCGTTGCCGAGGGTGAAGATGTCGCCGCGCATCGATTCCTGGGCGAAGTCCTCGTTGACCTGGCCCAGTACGAGCCCCTCGGGCTCGAGGACGACGTCGTAGTCGGTCGTGTCGGGGATGGTCCCGCCGGAGGTGACGACGGCGAGCCGCGCGCCCCGGCGGCCGCGGACGCGGCCACGGAGCCGGTCCCAGTGGAGCCGCGGCGCGACGCCCCTCGGCTCCGTGGGGAGGCGCTCGGCCTCCATCCGGAGGACCCCGTCGAACGCCTCGCGGGCGAGGTCGCGGTAGGGCGCCGCGCGGCGGACGAGGTCGAAGAGGCGGCCGGCCTCCCACTCCGTGTCGGCCGCGGCCGCGATCACCTGCTGGGCGAGGACGTCCAGCGGCTGCCGGGGGATCTCCACCCGGTCGAGCCGTCCGGCCCGGATCGCGCGGACGAGCGCCGCGCCCTCGAGGAGGTCGTCGCGGGTCAGGGCGAACAGGCGCCCCTTCGGCGTCGCCCCGAGCCAGTGACCGGAGCGCCCGACGCGCTGGATCCCGGTCGCGATCGCCCGCGGCGGCTCGATCAGGCAGACGCACTCGATCGCGCCGACGTCGATCCCGAGCTCGAGCGAGCCCGTCGCGACGATCGTCCGGATCTCGCCGGCCTTGAGCCGCGCCTCGGCGTGGAGGCGCTGTCGGCGCGAGAGCGAACCGTGGTGGGCGGCGACCACGTCCGGCCCCAGTCGCTCGGTCAGCCGGACGGCGAGGCGCTCGGCGAGCCGGCGGCTGTTGGCGAAGACGAGCGTGGTCCGGTGCTGGCGGATCAGGTCGGCGAGACGGTCGTAGGTCGCGTCCCACACGGCGTTCGTCGCGACGGCGCCGAGGTCGGGCCGAGGGGCGATGACGGCGAGATCGAGCGCCCGCCGCCGGCCGACGTCCACCACGCGGCACGGGCGGGGGGGGCCGCCCGGCGTCTCAAAACCCGTCAGGAGACGGGCGATCTCCTCGACGGGCTCGACGGTCGCGGAGAGCCCGATCCGCACCGGGGGGGCCGGGGCCAGGTCGTGGAGCCGCTCGAGGCTGAGCGCGAGGTGGGCGCCCCGCTTCGAGCCCGCGACGGCGTGGATCTCGTCCACGATCAGGTAGCGCACCGGGCGGAGCGCGGCGCGCATCCGCTCGGAGGCGAGGAGGATGAAGAGCGACTCCGGGGTCGTGATGAGGATGTGCGGGGGCCGGCGCCCCATCGCCGCGCGCTCCGCGGCGGGGGTGTCCCCGGTGCGCACCGCGGCACGGAGGTCGGGGAGGGGGAGCCCCGCCTCCCGCGCGGCCTCCCGGATGCCCAGGAGAGGCTCGGCCAGGTTCCGGTGGATGTCGTTGTTGAGCGCCTTGAGCGGAGAGACGTAGACGACGGAGATGCGGTCCTGGAGGGTCCCGGCCGCCGCCTCCTGGACGAGCGCGTCGATAGCCCAGAGGAACGCGGCGAGCGTCTTCCCCGAGCCGGTCGGGGCGGTGATGAGCGTGTGCTGACCCGCCGCGATCGCGGGCCAGCCGTGGCGCTGGGGGTCGGTGGGCCCGGCGAAGCGACGGGTGAACCAGGCGCGGACGGCGGGGTGGAAGCGGGTGAGGACCGGGTCCATCGGCGACGGCCGCCATTGTAGCACCTGGGCTCCGGCCCTGCGCGGGCGCTCAGTTTCTTGCCAGCGGGAGGCCCGCGTCCGGCCCACGACTGGCCAGGGCGCAGGGCCCCGGGGCCGGCGCGAAGTCGGGGCTCGACGGCGGAACCCGTTGATGGTAAAAGGGAGCCCCGGCCCACGGCCCGGTCTGGTACCGGTCTTGCTCAACCTCCGACGCGGGAGGCATCGTATGCGCAGCCGTGACGAAACCCGCGTGTGTCCTGTCGGCAGGCGAACGCGTCCTGGCCTGCTCCTCCTCGTGGCTCTCGCCCTGGCGTTGGGCGCGTGCGCCACGGTGCCCCGGAACCCGGGGGCGCCCGCGGCCCGATCCCCTTTCGAGGAGTTCGTCGGCCGACTGGGTAACGTGCTCGAGGAGCTGAAGGCCGCCTTCAAGGCGCCTGAAGGGGCGAAGGCCAGCTCCAAGGCGCCCGACGCCCCGGCCCCGCGGAAGGTCGCGCGCGGAGACGCGGTAGTCCTCCTGAAGGCAAGCGAGGCGTTGGAGCGGGGCGAGTACCCGACGGTGCTCGCGGAGACGAATCGGGTCCTGGCCGCCACCCCGCGGCACGCGGAGGCGATCGAGCTCCGGAAGGTCGCCCTCTACCGCACGGGGAAGCGCGAGTTCGAGGAGGGGAGGTACGCCGAGTCCTACCGGACCCTCCTGGAGCTGGCCAAGCTGGCCCCCGGCTACGAGGACTCCGCCGCGACGCTCCAGGCCTCCCGCGACCGACTCGTCCGGCAGCACTACAGCGCGGGGCTCCGATTCTTCGCCGAGGAGCGGGTCGAGGAGGCCATCGCGCAGTGGCGGCTCGCGCTCGCCTACGACCCGCAGCACGAGAGCTCGCGGCGGAACCTCGAGCAGGCGGAGCGGATCCTGAAAGGCCTCGAGGAGCGCCGCAAGCAGGAGGCGCGTCGGAGCCAGCCGGCGTGAGCCTCGCCGGCGCGCCGCGGTCCTAGCCCGCCCTTCTCTGTTCGCCCCCGTCTTCCCCCGGTCGTCGGCGACCGGCTCGCGCGTCCGCCTCCCGGCGGTGTATCGTATCTCACACCGCTGCGGTCCGGGACATCCAGCGGGATGAGATGACGTGCCGGCCGGGGCCGGCCACGGATCGGAGGTCAGTCATGCGGTTTCCACAGATCAAGGGGCGGGTCACGCGACAGGCCCACGTGGCCGTTCCCGAGGGGACCTGGGAGGAAGAGCACGCGCGGCGCGGGTTCTTCGGACGCACATCTCACCTCTACCACCTGCGCCTCCCGACGGGCTGGACCCGCATCGAGGGCTCGCTCCGCCCGCGATGCATCGACGGCGCGCGCATCCAGCCCGCGGACCTCGTGGACCCGGACGGGCGTCCCGCGCGGGTCCTCTGGAACGATGACGCCGCGGTCTGGATCTCCCGGCGGAGCCAGCCGATGCCGTACTTCTACCGGAACGCCGACGGCGACGACGTCCTCTTCGTCCACCGCGGCCGCGGGCGCGTCGAGACGGACTACGGGCCGCTCCCGTACGAGCCCGGCGACTACGTCTGGCTCCCCAAGGGGACGACCTACCGCATCGTGCCGGCGATCACCGACAACTTCTTCCTGATCGTCGAGACGCACGAGTTCTCGTGGCCCGACCGGGGGCTCCTCGGCCAGCACGCCTTCATCGACCCCGCGATCGTCCAGACGCCGGACCCGGAGCCGCACGACGAGCGCGGGGAGTTCGAGCTCCGCGTCAAGCGCCTCGGCGAGTACACCTCCTTCTTCTACCCGCACCACCCGCTGGACGTCGTCGGATGGAAGGGCGACCTCGCCCCCGTGCGCTTCAACGTTCGCGACCTGCGTCCCGTGATGAGCCCGCGCTACCACGTGGCGCCGACCGTGCACGCCACCTTCTTCTCGGAGCGCTGCACGATCTGCACCTTCGTCCCGCGTCCCTTCGAGTCGGACCCCGAGGCCCAGCGCGTCCCCTTCTACCACCGGAACATCGACTACGACGAGCTCCTCTTCTACCACGCGGGCGAGTTCTTCAGCCGTCACGGGATCACGCCGGGGGCGCTCACCCTCCACCCGCAGGGGATCCATCACGGGCCGCACCCCAGGGCGTTCGAGGCGGCGGCGGCCAAGACAGGGACGAACGAGGTCGCCGTCCTCGTCGAGACCGTGGCCCCGCTCCGCGTCGCGCCCGAGGCGGAGAAGGCGGAGGTCCCGGAGTACGCGACGAGCTGGGCCGATGGGCTGCGGGAGATGGGCGGCGCGGCGCGGGGATCGCGATGACGCTCGAGTTCGGGATCTTCTCGGTCGTCGACCACTACCCGAAGGAGCTGCCGCGCACGAGCGCGCAGCTCTACGCCGAGCTGCTCGAGCAGGTCCAGGCCGCCGAGGAGTGGGGGTTCGAGTCGTTCTGGGTCGCGGAGCATCACTTCCACGAGTACGGGGGGATCCCGCGCCCGCCGATCTGGATGGCGGCGGCGGCCGAGCGGACGCGCCGGATCCGGCTCGGGGCCGCCGTGGTCGTCCTGCCGTTCGACAGCCCGCTCCGCGTGGCCGAGGACTACGCGATGGTGGACATCCTGTCGAATGGCCGGCTGAACCTCGGCACCGGCTCAGGCTACCTCAAGCACGAGTTCGAGGGGTTCGGCATCGGTCCAGAGGAGAAGCGGGAGCGCTTCGACGAGGCGCTCGAGATCGTGCTGCGCGCGTGGCGAGGAGAGCGGTTCTCCTATGAGGGGAAGTATCACCGCGTGCAGGATGTCCAGCTCAACGTGCTCCCGGTGCAGAAGCCGCGGCCGCCGGTCTGGATCGCGATCCTCCGGAACGAGGCGGCGCCGTTCGTCGGCCGGAAGGGTTATCCGATCATGATGATCCCGTACGCGACGACCGAGGCGCTGTCGGAGATCGCCGGGACCATCCGCGCCTTCCGGGAGGCATTCGTCGCGTCGGGCCGGGATCCCGCCGAGGCCACGGTGCCCTTCGGGCTCCACACCTACGTCGCCGACTCCTTCGCGCAGGCCACGGCCGGCGCCCGCGAGGCCATGGAGCGGTACGTGCGGACCCGGCTGTACGCGAAGCAGCGCCCGTACGAGACGCTGGTCGAGAAGGACCTGATCGCCTTCGGAAGCCCGGAGGACGTGGCGCGCGTCGCGCGCAAGTATGCCGAAGCCGGGCTCACGCACTTCCTTGCCATCCCGAACTTCGGCGGCCTGGAGCACAAGAAGGTGCTCCGCTCGATGGAGCAGCTCGCCAAGGAGGTCGTCCCCGCCTTCCGGGCCTGACGCGCGAACGCCTCAGGCGCCCAGCTCGACCTTCTCCGCTGCCGACGCTGGGCCTGCGAGGCTTTCGGCCGACTCGGCGACGAGCCACGCCCACGCCGCGCCGGGGCGCATCCACCAGACACGAACCCAGCGACTGCCGCTGCGCCGGAGGTCGCTCTGGATCGGGGCCCCGAGCTTGCCGAGGGCCTCGAGGTAGCGTCGCGCCGTCCGGGGGTGCTTGCCGATGAGCTCCGCGAGCCGCCGCAGGGGCAGCGGGTGCCGGCAGAGCGCCCGCAGCAGGGTGAGCGTGCTGCTGACCTCGCCGAGACGGGAGCCGGCCGGCTGCGCGATCCCTTCGTGCGTCCCCTCCTGCCGCATCTCCTCCACGCGTGGCATGGCGCCTCTCCTTTGCGCTGGCGGTTCCTACGGGGCGGCCGGGGTCTCGGCCGCCCAGGCGGTGCTTGTCCAAAGCGCGGCGAAGCTCCGGAGGCGCTCCCGCCCCTCCGGGTCGGCGGCGCGCGCCGCCAGGCCATCGGCGGCGATCAGGCACTGCGCGACGACCTCGCGGTCGCCCAGGAGCGCGAACGCCTCGGCGCTCCGGAGGACGCCGGCGAGCGATCCCTGGTCGCGCGCCCGGAAGAAGGCGGTGAGGTAGGCCTGGCGCGCGCGGGCCTTGGCCGCCGGGCGCAGCCCGGAGACCTCACCGATGCGGAGCGCGGCGTCGCCGACCTCGATCATGCGCTCCCAGCGCCAGCTCCCCAGCGCCGCGAGGTGGGCGTCCTGCCACGCCCGGAGCGCGGCGGCGGCGTCGTTCCGTGCGAGCGCCTCGTCCACGGCGCGGAGCGGCGCGCCCCACGGCGCCTCGGCCGCGGCCGGGCGCCGCGCCTCCGCGAGCGAGACCGCGGCGAGGACCAGCGCCGCGAGGAGTAATGTCTTCGGATAGCCGCGGAGCCGTGTCCGACCGTCCATCACGTTTCCCCCCTGGCGCCGTCGCACGGCGCCGTCGTCACGTCACTGGCTTTCCGTTCCGACCACCCTGGGATATGAGCAATCGGGATGCCACACGGAAAACATGAACAACGACCGTGCGTTACGCGGCGTCCACCCCGCGACAGGGCTGCGGCCGGCCGCGAGAGAGCGGCGCGGGTCGCATCGGATCGGGGTCGCGTGCTATAAGGGGCGCAGTGGCGGCAGGATGAGGCCCCTGGCCGAGCTGATCGGGGACAGCCCAGGGCTCGCAGCCATCCGGGAGCAGATCGGGCGGCTGCTGCAGCGTCCGCCCGACTCGCGCCGCCTTCCGGCAGTCCTCATCCAGGGCGAGACGGGGACGGGCAAGGGCCTCCTGGCACGCGCGATCCACCGCGCCAGTCCCCGTGCGGCCGGCCCGTTCGTGGACGTCAACTGTGCCGCCATCCCCGAGACGCTGCTGGAATCCGAGATGTTCGGTTTCGAGCGCGGGGCGTTCACCGACGCGCGGCAGGCCAAGCCGGGGCTCTTCCAGGCGGCTCATCGCGGGACGATCTTTCTCGACGAGGTGGGGCTCCTGCCGGAAGGCCTTCAGGCGAAGCTGTTGACCGTGATCGAGGAGCACAGCGTTCGCCGGCTCGGCAGCACGCGCAGCGAGCCGGTGGACGTCTGGGTCCTCGCCGCCACCAGCGAAGACCTGCTCACGGCGACACGCGCCCGGCGATTCCGCGAGGACCTCTATCACCGGCTGGCGGTCCTCACGCTGTGGCTGCCGCCACTGCGGGAGCGGGGTCAGGACATTCTGCTCCTGGCCGAGCATTTCCTCGCGCGCGCCTGCACCGACTACGCGCTCTCGCCGAAGAGCTTCACTTCCGACGCGCGCGCCGCGCTCCTGGGCTACCGGTGGCCCGGGAACATCCGGGAGCTCGCCAACGTGATGGAGCGCATAACGCTCCTCACCGAGGCGCGGTCCGTGACTGCGGCACTGCTGGGGCTGCCGACCGAGGTCGTGCCGCCGCCCCGCGAGCCCGAGCGACGCCAGGGGTCCGCCCCGCCCGACGAGGCGGCTCCAGACGTCCAGCGGCAGGAGCTGCTCGAGGCGCTTCAGCAGACCAACTGGAACGTCTCGCAGGCTGCGGCGCTGCTGGGAATCTCACGCAACACGCTGCGCTACCGGATCGAGAAGTACGGCTTGCACCGGACCGGACACCCCGCGCCGCCGCGTCCCCGCCAGGCTCAGCCCCCGGCCGCAGCGGCCCCCGCTGCCCCGGCGGTCCCGGCAGCCGCCGCGGGGACCGCGCCCGCCGGGCTCCGGTGGGAGCAGCGATCGCTGACGCTGCTCCGGGCGACCCTGGCTGCCCCGGAAGGCGAGCCGTGGCCGCCTGGCACCAGCCGGGCGCTCGAGGTCGTCGTGGAGAAGGTGCGGAGCTTCGGCGGACGGGTCGAGGAGCTGAGCCCGCGGGGGGTCGCGGCCACCTTCGGCGTCGAGCCGGCCGAGGATGCGCCCAGCCGGGCGGCGCATGCCGCGATGGCGATCCAGAAGGCCGGGGAGCGCGCCCGGCGCGCGGACCCCAACGTGGTCGGCCTCACCGTCGCCATCCACACGAGCCAGTTCATGGTGGGACGGCTCGAGGGGGCGGTCCAGCTCGATCAGGACGCGAAACGCGAGGCGTGGGCCGTCCTGGAGGAGCTGCGGGAGCGCGCCGAGGCGGACACCATCGTCGTCAGCGAAGCCACGGCGCCGCTTCTCGAGCGCCGCTTCGACCTCGTGCCGGTCGTGGTCCTGGAGCGGGCGCCGGGTCGGGCGTACCGGCTGACGGGCCGCGAGCGAACGGGGCTCGAGCTGGGGCGGCGGATGGCGAGCTTCGTGGGACGGCAGCACGAGCTGGCGCTCCTGCGGAGCCAGCTCGCCTCCGTGATGAGGGGAGACGCCCAGGTCGTCGGGATCGTGGGCGAGCCCGGGATCGGCAAATCGCGCCTGCTCTTCGAGTTCCGCCAGGGCCTGGTGGAAGAGCGCGTCCGCTACCTGGAAGGCCATTGCGTCTCGTACGGGACCGGCACCCCCTACCTCCCGATCGTGGACATTCTCCAGGGCGCCTGCGGGATCAGCGAAGGTGATGCCCCCGAGGCGATGAGCGACAAGGTGCGCTCGGCGCTCGGGGCGCTGGAGATGGACCCCGAGGAAGGGGCCCCGTATCTCCTCCACCTGCTCGGCCTGAAGGAGGGCACAGAGCGGGTGGCGACGCTCAGTCCCGAGGCGATCCAGGCCCGGACCTTCGAAACGCTCCGGCAGATGAGTCTCAGAGCGAGTCGGCAGCAGCCCTTGATCCTGGTCGTTGAGAACTGCCACTGGGTTGACAGGACTTCGGAGGAATACCTCACATCCCTCGTCGACCGGCTGCCGGGCGCGCGCGTCCTGCTCGTGCTGACGTACCGACCGGGGTATCAGCCACCCTGGGCGGAGAAGTCCTATGCGAGCCAGATCGCGCTGCGGCCGCTCTCTCCCCAGGACAGCCTGAGCATGGTGCAGTCGTTCCTTCGGACCTCGCCGATCCCGGACTCGCTGGCCGAAGTGATCCTGGGGAGAGCCGAGGGGAATCCCTTCTTCCTCGAAGAGCTGGCGCTCGCCATCGCGGGGCGCGGCGAGTCCCGTGCGGAGGCGGCGGTGCCGGACACGGTTCAGGAGGTGCTCCTGGCGCGAATCGACCGGCTCCCCGAGGAGGTGAGGCGTCTCCTGCAGACCGCGTCCGTCCTGGGCCGTGAGGTCTCCCTCAGGCTGCTGGGGGCGATCTGGGAAGGGCCCGGACGGCTCGATCAGCATCTGCGTGAGCTCACGCGACTCGAGTTTCTGCATGAGCAGCCCGGTGCTGCGGAGCCCGTCTACGTCTTCAAGCACGCGCTGACACGGGAGGTGGCGCGCGAGAGTCTCCCCCCGGCGCAGCGCATGGCCCTGCATGCCGCGGCCGGCCGGGCCCTCGAGACCTTCTACGCCGATCGGCTCGGGCAGGTCTACGATCGCCTGGCGTACCACTACTCGAAGGCCAAGCAGTTCGACAGGGCCGTCCAGTATCTCAGCCGCTTCGCCGAGAACGCGGCCCGCAGCTACGCGCACCTGGAAGCCGTGAGGGCCCTCGAAGAGGCCATGGCCCACGGCGAGCGGGTGCCGCGGGAGGACCGCGACCGGGTGCTGCTGGATCTGGTCCTTCGTCGCGCGGCCTCGCTGTCGTTCCTGGGGCGGTTCCGGGACACTCTCGACCTGCTTCTGCGGGAGCGGCCGCGCCTCGAACGGCTCGAGGCGCCCAAGGTGGCCGCCGCCTATCACTTCTGGCTCAGCCATACGTACAGCTACCTCGGTGATCACGAGCGGGCGGTCGAGAGCGCGCACCGGGCCACCGAGGAGGCGGAGCGCGCTGGTGACGAAGCGACCCTGGGCAAGGCATACCTGGTCCTGGCCCAGGAAAGCAGTTGGTCGGGCGGAGCGCTCGAAGGGGTGGAGCACGGGCGGCGAGCCGTGGAATTGCTGGAGCGGGCAGGGGAGCGCTGGTGGCTCGGCCTGGCCCACTGGATCGTGGGCATCAATCACATCACCACAGGGGGCTTCGACGAGGCGCTGGAGGCGGAGGGGCGCGCTCGTGCGGTCGGGGAGAGCCTGGGAGACCCGCGGATCCAGAGTTACGCCGCGTGGAGCACCGGCTGGATCCACGCGCTGACGGGGGAGTGGGAGGCCGCGATCGAGGCGTGCCAGCGCGGTCTCGGGTCCTCGCCGGATCCGGTGAACACCGCGGTGGTCCTCGGTCATCTGGGGTACGCGTACTTGGAGAAAGGCGACCCGGCCGAGGCGATCCGCCTGTTAGAGAGGTCCGTCGAGGAAACGCGCCGTTTCGGCTTCCTCAGGCTCGAGGGCCGGTTCATGACGTTTCTCGGCGAAGCCTATCTCCTAAGCGGTGAGATCGGCAGGGCACGAGAGCTCGTAGGCCGGGGGCTCGAGATCACCCGGGAGGTCAAGTACTGGTACGGGGTGGGATGGGCCCGGCTCGCGCTCGGCCGGATCGCCAGGGTCGCGGGCGCCCTCGACGAGGCAGCGCGGCATCTGGCGGAGGCGCTCGAGACCTTCACTTCGGTCCAGGCGCGGTTCATGGTCGCGCGGACCCACCTGGCCCTCGCCGAGCTCGCCCACGCCCGGGAAGACCGCGACACAGCCGCGGTTCGTCTCCGGGACGCATATCGATTGTTCGAGGCGTTGGGCGTTCCGCGGTATGCCGAGCGCGCCCGACACCTCGCGGCCACCCGCGGCGTGAGCCTGCCGCACTAGCCGGCGTGGGCCTGCCGCGCTAGCCGGGCGGCGCGGTCCCTGCGAAGGGCTGGTATTCCGCGGCGGCAAACAGCAAGTACGGCAAACGGGACCCAATGAAAGGGATTCAGCGCGAAGTCGGTGCCGTGTTTCGCGCCTACGGCACCGAGCCCATGCACGCTGATGATCCGCAGGCCACGGTCGAGGCAGTCTGCAGGATCCTGGCGAGGGGCGATGTAGCTGGAATCTTTCCGGAGGGCCGCATCTCCTGCGACGGGCGGCTCCAGCGCTTTCGGCCGGGGCTGTCGTGGATCGCGGCCCGGAGCGGGGCGCCGGTGGTCCCGGTCGGGATCCGCGGCAGCTTCGAGAGCCTGCCCCGGCACCGGCGCCTGCCCAGACCGGTGAGGGTCACGGTCCATGTGGGGAAGCCCATCGTCTACCCGGACACCCCCTGCCCGGGTCCTCCTTCCCCCGAACGGAGCCAAGCTTTCCAGGAGCGGGTCTTCGCGGAGATCTCCAGGCTCGCGGGACAGGAGTTGCCATCCGAGGCCGCGCCCGCCCGACCGCTCCGCGCCCCCTCGGTGCGCGGAGTGTGACAGCATCCTCGCCGACCCCTGACCCGACTTCTCTCGAATGGAGGGTCGGACCGCGCCCCTGACTGACCTCTTCGACGCGGCTCTCGATTCGCAGGCGGTCGTCGTATTGGATCTTGACGCCCCGTCGCATCAATCGCCGCGTGTCTTCCGAGCGTCCGCGGTGCGAGCGTGCGCGTGCCGGCTCAGAACTGCGCGGCCAGCTCGGAGGCGAGCAGTCGGCCCGTCAAGCGGTCGGTGAAGGCGCGCACGCGCTCCCGCGCCTGGGGGTCACGATCCCGCGCCGAGAGGTCGTCGGCGATGCGGATGCACTGCGTGGCGACCTCACGGTCGCCGAGATCGGCGAAGGCCTCCGCGGCGCGGAGGATGCCGTCGAGGGAGTCCTGAGCCCGCGCGCGGAAGAGCGCCGCCAGATAGAGGTGGCGGGCCTTCGCCTCAACCGCCTGGCGTGACGCCGAGAGCTGGCCGACGCGCAGATACGCGTCGCCGACCTCGATCATGCCCTCCCAGCGCCGGCTGCCGAGCGCGTTCATGTACGCCTCGTGCCAGGCCTGCGCGGCGGCGCTCGCGTCCCTCTCTGCCAGCGCTTCGTCCACCTTCTGGACGTGAGTCGTCCAGGGCGCGAGAGGGTCGCCGACCGCCGGGTTCGGGTGATTGGCGGTCCCCTCGCGGAGCGCGAATCCCCCGAGGCCCAGGATCGCGACCAGAGCCACCGGGATTCCCCACCAGCCGGTCAGTCGCTGCCTCATGGGTTCCACCCCCCTTTCCGGGTCGTCCGCTGAGCCGGCCCGTGACCATAAGAAGTAGCAATGGGGGTGCCAAACGACATTCGTCTAAAAAACAACGAGTTAGCCGATCGTATCTCACCCGCGGGACGATGGTGGTGGTGGTGGTGGACGGTCGGGAGTGGCGCAGTCCGACGCGCCGCGAGTGGCGTTGACCCGATCCCTGCGGAGACGCCATACTCGGTCGGCCATGCCCTGGCAGCCCTACCACACGGTCTGGACCCTCCTCGTCTTCGGCTGGATCGGCAACTACATGATCCGGATGGCGCTCTCGCCGCTCCTCGATCCCGTCATGACCGAGTTCGGCCTGAGCCACGCGCAGGCGGGGTTCCTCTTCTCCGTCTTCTTCTACGGTTACGTCGCCATGCAGATCCCCGCGGGGCTCCTGGGGGACCGCTTCGGCCGGAAGCGGGTGCTGATCGCCGGGATCCTCCTCGTCGCGGTCGGGGCGCTTGCCACGGGACTCGCGCGGACGCTCGTCGTGCTCGGGTTGGCGCGCCTGCTGACGGGACTGGCTCAGGGGCTGTACTTCGCGAACGACCGGCCGATCATCGCGGCGGCGACGCCACGCGATCGGCTCGCGGTGGGCCAGGGCGTGTCGTTCTCGGGGCTCGGCCTGGGGACGGCGCTCGGGGTCGTCGTGGGAGGCGCGCTCGGAGAGGTGCTTCCCTGGCGCGAGGTTTTCCTCGTGCTCACGGCGCTGCCGCTCGTCTCGGCGACGCTCATCGGGCGCTTCGTGTCGGATCCGACCCGGCGGGCCGCGCGCGCGCCGGGCCCGGGCGAGGGGATGACCGTCGCCGCCGTCTTTCGCCACCGGGACCTGTGGATCCTCGGGCTCGCGGGGATGGCGCCGATCTGGACGCAGTGGGTGATCGGGACGTGGGGGCCCGCGCTCTTCGCCGAGATCGGCGTCCGGGAGCTGGGGCGCTCGGCGCTCTTCGCGAGCCTCCTCGGGATCGCCGCGCCCCCGGGGCTCTTCGCGATGGGCACGCTCTCCGACCGCCTGCTCGCGCAGGGCATCGGCCGGAAGGGCGTCGTGGCGCTCTCGATGCTCGGCATGGCCCTGTCCGTGGCGGCGGTCGGGCTGACCGTCCAGCAGCGCGGGCCGGTGTGGCTCCTGGCCGTCCTGGTCTTCGTCACGAGCTTCTTCACCTGGGGCGTGTGGGCGCCCGCGTACGCGCTGATGGCCGAGCTCTTCCCGCAGCGCGTGATGGGGATCGCCTTCGGGCTCCTCAACGCGGTCTGCTTCGTCGCGAGCCTGCTCGCCCCCTACGTGACGGGGTCGATCAAGGACCGGACGGGCTCGTTCGCCGGCGGATGTTACCTCGCCGCCGTGCTGGGCGTCGTCGGCGTGTCCGTGGCGATGGCCGTGCGCCCCGCCTTCCGGCTCGGCTCCGCCCGGGCGGAGCCGGAGGTGGTCGCGACGCGCTGACGCCTCCCGGGAGCCCGAATCCCCGGGGTGTATACTTGGCGCGTGAGCGCGAGCCGTCGGCTGCTCCTCCTGGGCTTCGCCGGCCTCCTCGCCGCCGCGCCGCTCCCGGCGCGCGCCCAGCAGGTCGTCGAGGCCACGCTCGACAACGGGCTCCGGGTGCTCCTCCTGGAGGACCGCCGGAGCCCGGTGATCTCGCTGCAGATCTGGTACCGCGTCGGCTCGCGCAACGAGCGCGTCGGGCTCACGGGCCTCTCCCACCACCTCGAGCACATGATGTTCAAGGGGACGCCCCGGTACGGCCCGCGGGTATACGCGCGGCTGGTCGAGGAGCAAGGGGGGAACCAGAACGCGTTCACCTCGCAGGACGCGACCGTCTACTTCGTCAACGTCGTCGCCGACAAGATCGACCTCCTCCTCGACCTCGAGGCCGACCGCATGCGCCACCTCACGCTCGACCCGCGCGAGGTGGACGCCGAGCGGAAGGTGATCCTCGAGGAGCGGCGGACGCGGACGGAGGATGACCCGGTCGGGGCGCTCGCGGAGGAGTTCAACGCGGTGGCGTTCAAGGCCCACTCCTACCGGTTGCCGATCATCGGCTTCATGAGCGACATCGAGCGGCTCGCGGCCGACGACCTGCGGGCCTGGTACAACACCTACTACCTGCCGAACAACGCGATCCTGGTCGCGGCCGGGGACTTCAACGCCCCCGAGCTGCTGGGGAAGATCCAGGCGCGCTTCGGCTCGATCGCCCGCGGGCCGGAGCCGCCGCCCGTCACGGTGGTGGAGCCCGAGCAGCGGGGCGAGCGGCGCGTCTGGGTCAAGAAGGAGGCGCAGCTCCCGGTGATCTTCATCGGGTACCACGCGCCGAACCTCCGGTCGCCGGACGCGTACCCGCTCGAGGTGCTCTCGACGATCCTCTCGGCCGGCCGGACCTCGCGCCTCTACCAGCGGCTCGTCTACGAGCAGCGGCTCGTGCTCGGCGCGGGCGGCGACTACACGCGACTCAGCGTGGATCCCGACACGTTCACGTTCTGGGCCACCGCCATGCCCGGCAAGACGATCGAGGAGGTCGAGCGGGCGCTCCTGACCGAGGTGGAGCGGCTCCAGGACGAGCTGGTCGCCGAGGAGGAGCTCCAGCGCGCGAAGAACCAGCTCGAGGCGGGCTTCCTCTTCCGGCAGGACTCGGTGCACGCGCGGGCCTCGACCGTCGCGCGCCACGAACTGGTCGGCGGCTGGCGCCTGCGGGACGAGTTCCTGCCCCGGATCCGCGCCGTGACGCGTGAGGATCTCCGGCGCGTGGCGCGGCAGTACTTCGTCCGGGACCGCCAGACGTCGGCGGTCCTCGTCCCCGTCCCCCCGGCCTCCTCCTCGCCGGCCCGATAGGGCGCGGCCGTGCTCAACCTCGCGAAGGCCTGGCGGGGGAGTCTGGTCGTCGTGCTCCTGCTGGTGGCGGGCGCGGGCGCCGGACTCTGGGCGCTCTCCCGGCGCGACAGCCGGGGGACCGTGCTCGCCGTGACGGGGACGATCGAGGCGACGCAAGTGGACATCGCGGCGAAGACGACCGCGCGGATCCGCGAGCTCCGGGTCCGCGAGGGAGACCGCGTGCGTCGCGGCGACCTCGTTTGCGTCCTCGACGACACGGAGATCCGCGCCGAGGTGGCGCGGCTCGAGGCGGGTGTCCAGGTCGCCCGGGCCCAGCTCCGGGACCTCCTCGCCGGGGCGCGCAAGGAGGAGATCGCGGCCGCGCGCTCCGCGGTCACCGAGGCGGAGGCGCGGGTCGCCGACCTCCTGGCGGGGGCCCGGGCGGAGGAGATCCAGGCCGCCCGGCAGGCGGTGGCGCAGGCGGAGGCGCGCCTCCGGGACCTGGAGGCGGGCGCGCGGGCCCAGGAGATCGAGCAGGCGCGGAGCGCCGTCGCCTCGGCCGAGGCGACCCGGATGTGGGCGGAGAAGGAGTTCCACCGCTTCCAGAGCCTGTTCGAGCAGGGCCTCGTCGCGGCGCAGGAGCGCGACCGGGCGTGGCAGGCCCACGAGGTCGCGCGCGCGCAGGAGCGCACAGCCCGCCAGCAGCTCGACCTCGTCCTCGCCGGCGCGCGGCCGGACCAGGTCGAGGCGGCGCGCGCCGAGGTCCGCCAGGCGCGCGAGCGGCTGCGTCTTCTCGAGGCCGGCCCGCGCCCGAACCAGGTCGAGGCGGCCCACGCGGAGGCGAAGGCGGCGCGCGACCGGCTCGCCCTTCTCGAGGCGGGGCCCCGGCCGGGCCAGGTGGACGCCGCGCGGGCGCAGGTCGCCGAGGCCGAGGCGGCGCTCGCCCAGGCCCGCGCGCGGCTCGCCGACACGCGGCTCGAGGCTCCGTTCGACGCCGTCGTCCTCCGGAAGAACCTCGAGCCCGGCGCCACGGCGACGCCCGGGACGCCGGTCATGACGCTCGTGGATCTCCAGGACCTCTGGCTCCGCGCCTACATCCCGGAGGTGGAGCTCGGCCGCGTGCGCCTCGGCCAGCGCGCCCGCATCACGGTGGACACCTTCCCGGGCGTGCCCTTCGAGGGGCGGCTCACCGAGATCGCCTCGGAGGCCGAGTTCACGCCCCGGAACGTGCAGACGCAGAAGGAGCGGGTGAACCTCGTCTTCCGCGTGAAGATCGCCGTCGTGGACCCCGACGGCCGGCTCAAGCCGGGGATGCCGGCGGACGCCGTCATCGTCACGGAGTAAGCGATTCTGGTCGCCCACGATGACGGGAAGAGGGCCAGCTTGTGTATTGTTTTGGTACATTTGGTACATATTGTTGTCTTAAAAGGAGAGTTGCACACAATGTGCAACAGTGCTACTCTTGGCAACAGGTGAGTCCCTATGATCTCCGAGGCGATTCAGAACTTGGCCAGCCGGCTTCCGCCAGGCTGGCGTTTAACAGCCCCTACCCTGGATAGGTTGGCGGGACCCAGCCCCGATGCTGTCGTCGAACTTATCGCCCCGGACGGCACAGCCAGGACCTGGCTTCTCGAGGTGAAGACTCGAGTTGAGCCGAAGGATGTGTCGTCGCTCGTCGGCCGCCTGCGCAGTTATCGGTCGCAGAACAGGCCGGACTGGTCTCGGGCCACACGTGTGATCGTCACTTCGTTCCTGAGTCCGCGAACGCGAGAGCGGCTAGAGGAGTTCGGGCTAAACTACGTGGATCTGGCCGGAAACGTCCGTTTGGTTGCCGATCGTCCTGGACTCTTCATCTACGACAGATGCGTTGATCGAAACCCCTGGCGCGAGAAAAGGCCAGCCCGCTCCGTTAAGGGAGCAAAGGCGGGACGGATCGTGCGCGCTCTTTGCGATTTTTTCCCCCCACTCGGGATTCGCACGCTGGCAGAGAAGGCTGGTACTGACGCAGGATACGTGTCTAGGACGCTCGTCCTTCTTGATCGCGAGGATCTGATCAAGCGGATGCCTAGAGGCCCCGTTACAGATGTTGACTGGAAGGGCCTTATTCGCCGTTGGGCGCAAGACTACTCCCCCTTCGATTCGAGGCGGGTTGGTTTGTATCTTGAGCCACGAGGTGCATCAGCGTTGCTCCAGAAGTTTCGGAAAGCGGATCTTCAGTACGCGGTCACGGGTTCTTTCGCCGCGTCAAAAGTGGCACCTGTTGCCCCCCCGCGGCTGATGATCTGCTACGTAAACGATCGGGAACGTGCTGCCCAATATCTTGACCTTCGCCGGACCGAGACCGGCGCGAATGTGCTCCTTGCTTCGCCTCTCGATGCGATCGTGTACGAACGTACATGGCGGAAGGAGGGAATAACGTTTGCGGCCCTAAGTCAGGTGGCGGCCGATCTGCTGGGTAGCCCAGGACGTGGTCCTGCAGAAGCTGATGCGCTGATGAAATGGATGGCGGACAACGAAAGTGTCTGGCGCCGGCGATCCTGAACCGGTCTATGTCCTCGCTCGTCAGGTGTTGCTTGACGTTCTCGAAGCGCTTGCTGAGCAAAGGGATGCGATTGTTCTCGTGGGCGCGCAGGCGATCTACCTACACACGGGGGAAGCCGAACTCGCCGCGGCCCTTTACACCACGGACGCGGACATCGTCATAGATCCCGTTGAGCTTCGTCCGAGCCCGAAGCTGGAGGAGATATTGCGGAATGCAGGCTTCCGACGAACCGCCGAGGTCGGAATTTGGGCGACATCCCGCTCACTCGGTGATGTCCCTACTGAGGTGACCGTTGACTTTCTCGTTCCTGAGTTGGTTGGTGGCGGTGGTCGGAGGGCAGCACGTCTTGGAGAGCACGGCAGTCGGGTGGCACGTAAGGCAAGGGGATTGGAGGCGGCTCTTGTTGATCGAGCACCCATGCTGGTGACGTCGCTGGGGAAAAACGACGCCCGATCGTTTCATCTGGCGGTGGCCGGCCCTACTGCGCTTTTGGTGGCAAAGGTTCATAAGATTCAAGATCGGGCTGGTTCTGGCCGCGCCGATGATAAGGACGCTCTCGATGTACTCAGGTTGCTGCGCGCCATTCCGGCGGGGGTGTTCACTAGCAAGTTCAAGGTTCTGTTGGCCGATGACAAGGCTGCCGAAGTTACCCGAGAAGCCCTTGAACACTTGAAGGTCCTGTTTTCCGAGCCGACTGACCGAGGGTCGCAGATGGCCGCTCGGGCCGCGGCACCGATGGAGGATAAGGATACCATCGCCGCATCGTGCGCGATCCTTGCGCACGATCTGTTGCGAGCTGTGCAGCCCTTGCCCGCCGCCGGCGGCCTGCGTCGCCGGAGAGGGAGATGACCCCCGAAGAGTTCCGGCGCCACGCGCACGCCTTCGTGGACTGGATGGCGGACTACCTGGCCCACGTGGAGCGCTACCCCGTGCGGGCCCAGGTGAAGCCCGGGGAGATCGCGGCCCGGCTCGCCGAGGCGCCGCCCGAGCGGGGCGAGCCGATGGACGCGATCTTCGCCGACTTCCAGGCCCACGTGCTGCCCGGCGTCACGCACTGGCAGCACCCGAGCTTCTTCGCCTACTTTCCCGCGAACTCGAGCCCCCCCTCGGTGCTCGCGGAGATGCTGACGGCCACGCTCGGCGCCCAGTGCATGCTCTGGCAGACCTCGCCGGCCGCGACGGAGCTGGAGACGCGGGTGCTGGACTGGCTGCGCCGGATGATCGGCCTGCCGCCCGGGTTCGCGGGCGTGATCCAGGACTCGGCCTCGAGCGCGACGCTGTGCGCGCTTCTCGTGGCGCGCGAGCGGGCCACGGGCTGGCGCGTGAACGAGGAGGGCCTCGGCGCCGTCGGCCCGCTGGCCGTGTATACCTCGGAGGAAGCCCACTCCGCCACGGAGAAGGGCCTGAAGATCGCGGGGTTCGGCCGCCGGAATCTGCGCAAGATCCCGGTTGATGACCGCTTCGCCATGGTGCCGGCGGCGCTGGACGCCGCGATCGCCGCCGACCGGGCCGCCGGGGTGACGCCGGCCTGCGTGGTCGCGACCCTCGGCACGACCGGAGTCGGCGGCATCGACCCGCTGCGACCGATCGGCGAGCTCTGCCGGGAGCACTCCGTCTTCCTCCACGTGGACGCCGCGTGGGCCGGCAGTGCGCTGATCCTCCCGGAGCACCGCTGGATGCTCGCCGGGATCGAGTACGTGGACAGCTTCGTGTTCAATCCGCACAAGTGGCTGCTGACGAACTTCGACTGCTCGGCCCACCTGATGCGCGACCCCGACGCCCTGGTCCGCACGCTCTCGATCCTCCCGGAGTTCCTCAAGACCCGCGAGGGAACCCGGGTCATCGACTACCGCGACTGGAGCATCCCCCTGGGCCGCAGGTTCCGCGCCTTGAAGCTCTGGTTCGTGATCCGCTCGTACGGCGTCGCCGGCCTCCGGGAGATCGTCGCGCGCCACATCGCCTGGGGCCAAGAGCTCGCCCACCAGGTGGCGGCGGCGTCCGACTTCGAGCTGCTGGCTCCGTCCTCGCTGGCGCTCTTCTGCTTCCGCTACCATCCGGCGGGCATGGACGACGAGGCGGCGCTCGATCGCCTGAACCAGCAGCTCCTCGAGCGCCTCAACGACAGCGGCGCGCTCTACCTGACCCAGACCCGCGTCCGGGGCCGGTACGCGATCCGCTTCGCCGTCGGCCAGACGTCGACGGAGCGCCGCCACGTCCAGGCCGCGTGGGAGCGGATCCAGGAGACCGCCCGGAGCCTGTAGGTCGCATGCCGCCGCAGGATCCGGCCGTCGTCACCGAGGGGCTCACCAAGCGCTTCGGCAAGTTCACCGCCGTCGACCACATCGACCTCGTCGTTCACGCGGGTGAGCTCTACGGCTTCCTCGGCCCGAACGGCGCCGGCAAGTCGACCACCCTCCGGATGCTCTGCGGGATCCTCGAGCCGACCGAGGGCACCGGGCGCGTCCTCGGCTTCGACCTCCGGCGCGAGCCCGAGCGGATCAAGGCCGCGATCGGCTACATGTCGCAGCGCTTCTCCCTCTACGACGACCTCACCGCTGAGGAGAACCTGACCTTCTACGCCACGGTCTATGGCGTGCCGGCCCGCGAGCGGCGGGAGCGGATCGAGCGGATGATCCAGCTCGCCGACCTCGTGGGACGCCAGGACGTCCGCGCCGGCCGTCTGTCCGGCGGCTACCGGCAGCGGCTCGCGCTGGCCTGCGCCTTCGTCCACGCGCCGCGGCTCGTGTTCCTCGACGAGCCGACGGCCGGGGTGGACCCGGTGTCGCGGCGGACCTTCTGGGAGCTGATCCGCCGGCTCGCCGACAGCGGCGTCACGGTGGTCGTCACGACCCACTACATGGACGAGGCGGAGCACTGCGACCGCCTCGGCTTCATCTACCAGGGCCAGATCATGGCCCAGGGCAGCCCCGCGGCGATCAAGGCGGAGAGCTTTCGCAAGCCCGTCTTCGAGGTCGAGACTCCCGACCCGCGCCGGGCCACGGACGTCCTCGCCGACTGGCCGGCCGCGGAGGAGGTGGTCCGCTACGGGCCCGTGATCCGCGTGGTCGCGGCGGGCGACGACCTGACCGCCGAGGCGATCCGACAGCGGCTCGAAGCCGCCGGGCAGCCCGCCTCGGTCCACGTCGCGACGCCGTCGGTCGAGGACCTCTTCATCTCGTTCGTGGACCGGGAGCGGAAGACGCGGCTCCGGGAGCAGTTGCGGGCCCTGAGCGCGGAGACCGGGCTCCGGGGCTCCTAGTTCACCCGGAGGGGGGCTGCGCCCCCCTTTTGACGCTGACGCGAGGCGCCTGGTCCAATCGGGCAGACAGCTAGCAGGGGGAGGGGCGATGGCCGAGCGACGAGTGCCGACGCGCGACGAAGTCCTGGGCTACCTCCGGCAGCGCCGGAACTGGGGGCGCTGGGGCGCGGACGACGAGGTGGGGGCGGCGAACCTGATCACGGCGAAGAAGCGGGTGGCGGCGGCCGCGCTCGTGCGGAGCGGCCGCTCGGTCTCTCTGAGTCGCGAGTTCCCCAAGACACCCGGGCCCGGGAACCCGGTGCCCGCCCAGCACTGGATGCACACGGTCCCGCGCGGCACCGGGGGCTTCGCCGCCGACTTCTACGGCATCTACTACCACGGCCTCGTCTCGACGCACCTCGACGCCCTCTGCCACACGTGGGACGAAGGGGGGATGTGGAACGGCCGCGACCCGGCACGCGAGATCACCTTCGACGGCGCCCGGTTCGGGGGCGTGCAGCACTGGAGCGAGGGGCTCATCACGCGGGGCGTGCTCCTCGACGTCCCGAAGCACCGCCGGGAGCCCTGCGTCACCCACGAGCGGCCGGTCCACGGCTGGGAGCTCGAGGAGATCGCCCGGGCCGAGGGGGTCGCGCTCGAGCCGGGCGACGCCGCCTGTGTCTACTCGGGCCGCGAGGCGTGGCAGGCGGCGCACCCGGACCGGCCGTACGGGATCCCCGTCGGCTCGGCCCGGCCCGGGCTCCATGCCTCCTGCCTGCCGTTTCTCCGGGACCACGACGCGGCGGTGCTCGTCTGGGACATGCTGGACCTCATCCCGAACGGCTACGACATCCCCTGGAGCGTCCACGGCGCGATCTTTGCCTACGGGGTCGCCCTCGTGGACAACGCCCTCCTCGCGCCGCTGGCCGAGGCCTGCCGAGCAGAGGGGCGCTACGAGTTTCTGCTGATCGTCGCGCCGCTCCGGGTGGTCGGCGGGACGGGGTCCCCGGCCAACCCCCTCGCGGTGTTCTGAAGGGGGCGGCGTGCGGCTCCTCGGGATGATCTGGAAGGAGTTCGTCCAGCTCCGCCGCGACCCGATGGCGCTCACCCTCACGCTGTTCATGCCGGTGCTGATGCTCTTCATCTTCGGCTACGCGATCAACACCGATGTCAAGCACCTGGCGACCGTGGTCTTCGACCAGTCGCGCGACGTCGAGGCCCAGACTCTGCTCGAGGCCTTCGCGAACAGCCAGTACTTCGACCTCCGCTACTACGCGCGCTCGCACGACGAGGTGACGCGGCTGATCGACACGGGACGGGCCAAGGTCGCCATCGTGATCCCGCCGGACTTCGCCCCGCGCCTCCGGGGACGCGGCGGTGCCGCGATCCAGGTGATCGTGGACGCCTCCGACCCGCAGGTGGCCGTCTCCGCCGTGAACGCGGCGAACGCGCTGGGGCTCTCGCGCTCGCTCGACATCCTCGCGCGGGCGGCCGGCGGGGGCGCCTTCCGGCCGGACCAGCTCGGCCTCGACGTCCGCATCCGCGCCTGGTACAACCCGGACCAGGAGTCGGCGCTCTTCATCGTCCCGGGCCTCGTCGGGGCCCTGCTCATGCAGACGACGATCACCGTGATGGCGGTGGCGATCGTGCGGGAGCGGGAGCGCGGGACGCTCGAGGCCCTGATCGTGAGCCCGCTCCGTCGCTGGGAGATCATGCTGGGGAAGATCGTCCCGAACCTGCTCGTGGCCTACGGGCAGATGACGCTCGCCCTGCTGGTGGCCCACTACGTCTTCGACGTCCCGATCCGCGGGAGCCTCGCGCTCCTCTACGCGCTCTCGGCTGTCTTCATGATGGGGACGCTGGGGATCGGGCTCTACGTCTCCACCGTCGCCCGGACGATACCCCAGGCGATGCAGATGAGCTTCCTGACCTTCCTTCCCTCGATCTACCTCTCGGGCCTGCTCTTCCCGCTCGAGGGGATGCCGGAGCCGGCTCAGTACCTCTCGATGATCCTGCCGATCACCTACTTTCTCCGGATCGTCCGCGGGATCATCCTGAAGGGGACGGGCCTCGCGCACCTCTGGCCCGACGTCTGGCCCCTCGTCATCTTCGGCGTCGTGATCTTCTCGCTGTCGGTCCTCCGCTTCCGCAAGTCGCTCGACTGAGCTGAGTGGCCACCCCGGGTCCCCCATCCGCCCGGGACCCCGCGGGGCTCACCCGGCGCCACCCGGGGTGGCCCCCCGGCTTCCTCCCCCTCCGCGCGAGGGAGAGGGAGGAGTCTCAGGCGCCGTCACTTATCAGCACCTTGCCCGAGCGTACGGCCGGGGGACCGGGGGTGAGAGGGCTTTTGACCGGCGACAGGCCGTCAGATATTATGGCAGATAAAGTATCCGATGGAGAGGCGGTGGCGAGGATGAAGCAGGGACATCGGGAAAAGCTGAGCGTGACGATCGACCCCCGGGTGTACCAGGCGGTCGAGCGGCACGCCAAGCGCGCCAAGGTCACGAAGAGCCGGGTCGTGGAAGAAGCGATCCGCGTGTGGGAGCGGAGCCGAGTGGCGGCGTTGGCGCGGGAGGGCTACCAGGCGATGGCAACGGAAGACCTGGCCGATGCGGAGGCCTATCTGGCGGTGCTCGATGAGCTGGGAGGGGAGTAGGTGGACCGCGTCCCGGAGGTCCGCCGCGGCGACGTGGTCCTGGTCCCGTTTCCCTACGTGACCGACTTCAGCAAAGCGAAAACGCGGCCGGCTCTGGTGGTCCAGAACGACGTCGGCAACCGCTTCGGCGCCACCGTGATCGTGGCGCTCATTTCTTCGTCGGTGGCGACCCGGCGCTATCCGATGCACTTCCCTATCGCCTACCCGTCGCCGGTCGCCCAGGCGGCGGGCCTGAAGACGGCGTCGGTGGTCAAGATGGAGACCATCGTGACGCTCCCGAAGCGGGCGATCCTAAGGCGCCTGGGTGCGTTGCCGCGCGAGGCCGTCCGCGAAGCGGACGAGGCGCTCGCCTTCAGCTTGGATCTCCGGCGGAATGAGCCGCTGACGCCGTAAGCCCGGGGAGCGAGAGGGCTCAGGGCGTGGTGACCTGGAGGACGACGAAGGCGGTGTTGTTCGTCTCGCTCGTCTCGGCGACCACGCTGTCCGCGTCGCTCTTCGCGATCACGTAGTACGTCGCGGGCGCGGTCCCGGCCGGGATCGTCACGGCCGTCGTCCCCGCGCTCGAGGCGCCCGCCGCCAGCGCCGGGACGGCCCGGCTGCCGAGCTGGACATCCGCGGCGTCGAGCACCGTATTGGTCGAGAGGTAGAAGCGGGTCGTCGAGGCTGCGGCGGTGTCACCCCCCTGGTTCCGGGTCGTGTCGCTCACCGAGAGCGTGCCGCCCGCCGCGACCGGCCCCGGCGCCGAGAGCGTCGAGACGAGCAGGTCCGGGCCGATCCGGATGGACGTCAGGGCGGTGTTGTTCGTCTCCTGGCTCTCGGCGACGCCTTGGTCGCCGTCCGCCTGGGCGAGGAGGTAGTAGATGCCGACGGCGAGCCCGCCGGGCAGCGTCACCGTCGTCGAGCCCGCGCTCGAGACGCCGGCGGCGAGCGCCGGCACCGCCCGGCTGCCGAGCAGCGTATCCGCCGCGTCGAGGTAAGGATCCGTCGAGAAATAGAGACGGGTCGCCGAGGCGCCGGCCGCGGCGCCGCCCTGGTTCTTGGTCGTGTCACCCAGGCTGAACGTCGCACCCGGCGCCGCGTAGGCCGGCGACGACAGCGAGGTGATGAGCAGGTCGGGCCCGATGCGGATCGAGGCGAGGCCGGTGTTGTTGCCCTCCTGGGTCTCCGTCACCGCCCCGTCGGCGTCGGCCTTGGCGATGAGGTAGTAGAAGCCGGCCGCCGTTCCCGCCGGGATCGTGACCGTCGTCGCCCCCGAGCTCGTGGCATTGGCCCCGAGGGCGGGCACGGCGCGGCTGCCGAGCGACACGTCGGCGCCGTCGAGCGTGGCGTTGGTGGAGAGATAGAAGCGCGTGGTCGACGCGTCGGCGGCGGTGCCGCTCTGGTTCTTCGTCGTATCCGAGATGGCGAGCGCGCCGCCGGCCTCGCCGACCGTCGGGGCGGACAGCGCCGAGATGATCAGGTCCGCGCCGAGCAGGACGGCGGCGGACGCCGTGTTGTTGGTCTCCTGGGTTTCGGCGACCACGAGGTCGGCGTCGGCCTTCGCGATGAGGTAGTACGTCCCCGGGGCGGTCCCCGCCGGGATCGTCACCGACGTCGAGCCGGAGCTGGACGCGCCGGGACCGAGCGCAGGCGCCGCGCGGCTCCCGAGGAAGGTGTCGGCGGCGTCCCAAATCGTGTTGGTCGAGAAGTAGAAGCGCGTCGTCGAGGCGCCGGCCGTCCCGCCGCCCTGGTTCTTCGTCGTGTCGCTGACGGTGACGGCCCCGCCGGCCATCGGCGTCCCCGAGACGGAGAGGGCCGAGACGACGAGGTCCGGGCCGATCTGGATCGAGGCGAACGCCATGTTGTTCGTCTCGAGCGTCTCGGCCACGACGCCGTCGCCGTCGGCCTTGGCGATGACGTAGTAGCTGCCCGCGGCGGTTCCGGCCGGGATCGTGACGGAGGTCGAGCCCGAGCTCGTGGCCCCTGCCGCCAGGGCCGGGATCGCGCGGCCGCCGAGCGCGACGTCGCCCGCGTCGACGACGCTGTTGCTGGACAGATAGAAGCGGGTCGTCGAGGTCGCGGACCCGCTGCTCCCCTGGTTCTTGGTCGTGTCGGAGACCGAGATCGTCGCGCCGGCGCCGGCGGACGCGGGCGTCGAGAAGGCCGAGACGGTGAGGTCGGGACCGAGTTGGATCGCGGCGAAGGTGATGTTGTTCGTCTCGCTGGTCTCCGTCACGGCGGCGTCGGCGTCGGCCCTCGCGATGATGTAGTAGGTCCCGACCGCGGTCCCCGCCGGGATGGTCACCGATGTCGTGCCCGAGCTGGACGCCCCGCCGGCGAGCGCCGGGACCGGCCGGCTCCCGAGGAAGGTGTCGCCCGCGTCGAAGGCCCAGTCGGTCGAGAAGTAGAGGCGGGTGGTCGAGGCGCCGGCCGGGCCTCCGCCCTGGTTCTTCGTGGTGTCCGACACGGTGATGGTCTGGCCGGCCGCCGACGGGTTCGGTGCCGACAGCGCCGACACGAGCAGGTCGGGGCCGATCCGGATGGCCTGGGAGGCGACGTTGTTCGCCTCGTCGCTCTCGCCGACCGCGCCGTCGCCGTCCGCCTTGGCGAGGATGTAGTAGATGCCGACCGCGAGCCCCGAGGGCAGCGTCAGCGAGGTCGTCCCGGCGCTGGTCGCGCCGGGCGCCAGGGCCGGGACCCCCCGGCTGCCGAGCGGGGTTTCCGTCCCGTCCAGGATCCACACGCTCGAGAAGTAGAAACGGGTGGTCGAGGCGCCGGCCGAGCCCACCCCCTGGTTCTTGATCGTGTCCGAGACCGAGATCGTCTGGCCCGCCCCCGCCGTCGTGGGCGCGGAGATCGAGTAGACGACGAGGTCCGGGCCGATCCGGATCGAGGCGAGGGCACTGTTGTTCCCCTCGTCACTCTCGGGGACGGCGTCGTCGGCGTCCGCCTTCGCGATGATGCGGTAGAAGCCCGCGGCAGTGCCGGCGGGGATGGTCACGGTGGTCGTGGCCGTGCTCGCCGCCCCGGGCGACAGCGCGGGCACGGCGCGGCTGCCCAGCAGGACGTCCGCGGCGTCGAGCGTCGTGTCGCTGGAGAGGTAGAAGCGCGTCGTGGAGGGGTCGGTCGGGCCGGCTCCCTGGTTCTTGGTCGTGTCGGTGAGGCTGATGCTCTCGCCGGCCGCGCCCGTCGCGGGGGCCGAGAACGACGTGATCACGAGGTCGCCCGGGACCTCGTCGCTGACGACGGTCACGGTGGCGCTGTTCGGGCGCGCCGGGACGTAGGCCGGGTCCTGGCTGAGCGTCACGATCACCGTCTCCGCCACCTCGGGCACCGAGTCGTCGAGCGGCGTGACGAGGATCGTCGCGGTCGCGGAGCCCGCCGGGATCGTCACGGTGCCCGGGAGCGCGACGTAGTCGCTGCCGGGCGTCGCGGTGCCCCCGACCGTGTAGCGGACCGTCAGGTCCGCGTCCGTCGCGCCCGACCGGGTGACCGTGAGGAGGCCGGCGACGAGCGGCGCCTCGGTCGCCGTCGGCGTGGTGGCGGTGATCGTGACGGTCGGACGTCCCGTGCCCGTCAGGACGATCAGGGCCGACTGGTAGAGGTCGAGCAGGCCGGCGCCGGAGTCGTTGTCGGGGCCCGTCAGGCCTTTGTCGAGCGCGCCCTGCCGGAGGACGTCTTCCAGCTCGTCCACCGTGAGGGCGGGATCGATGGACCTCAGAACGGCGACCGAGCCCGTGACGTGCGGCGTCGCCATGGACGTGCCGTCGAGCGCCACGTAGTAGCCGTCCGGCCACGTCGAGTTGATGCTCACCCCCGGCGCCGCGAGGTCCGGCTTGATGCCGCCGTCGCAGGGAGAAGGCCCGCGGCCGCTGAACCATGCGGCGTCGTCGAAGAACGGCTCGTACGCGCCCACCGCGAAGGAGTCCGCGTAGTTCCCCGGGCTTCGGACGCTGCCGGGGTCGGGCCCCTCGTTGCCGGACGCGACCGCGGGGAAAATGCCCGCGGCGCGCAGCGCCTGGATGTCGGGCAGGAAGTCGGTGAAGCAGCCAGGGTCCGCGAGCCCCCAGGACATGTTCACGGCGTCCGGCGCGTTGGCCGGGTCCCCGCCGGGCGCGAGGAACCACTGGAAGATCTCGTGGAACCGGGAGATGAAAGCCAGCCCGAAGTCGTTCCACGCCTTGGCGGCGATCCACCGCGCCCCGGGGGCGACCCCGATGTTGAACCCGCTCGCGTCGCCGCCGACGGCGGTCCCGGTCGTGTGCGTGCCGTGACCGTTGGCGTCGAAGGGGCTGGCGTGCTCGCCGTAGGGGTCGAACCAGCTGATCGCGTCGTTGCCGCGGTAGCGGGGCGCGAGGTCGGGGTGAGTGCCGTCCACGCCCGTGTCGAAGCTCCCGACCACCGAGCCCACGCCGGTGTAGTTCGGGTCGAGGGCCCAGACGTCGGGCGCGCCGATCTGCTCGATGTTCCACTCGCTCGGACCGGCGGCCGGGTTCGTGCTCGCCGGCGTCGGCACGGGCGCGGGGATCGTGGCGTCGTGGCGGACCTCGCGTACGTCACGGCGCGCGGCCAGGGCGCGGATGACGGGCTCCGTGGCCGTGACGGCGAGGCCGTTGAAGACCCAGAACGGGACGACGCGGCTGACCGTGCCCCGGGCCTGTTCCTGCGCGAGGAGGGCCCGGATCGCGACCTGGTTCCGGTTGGCGTGATCTTGCAGGGCGTCCACGACGGCGCGGCCCCGCGCGCGCCGCGCGTGCGGCGGGTGCACCGCCGCGGCGGCGTGGGGGTCGAGCTGGTCGTCGAGCTCGATGATCACCGACGCCATGCCGCCCGGCGGGAGCGTCGCGAGCCGGGCGTCCACCTCGGGGTGTAGCTGCCCGGCCCAGGCCGGCGGGCTCCAGGCCAGGAGGGCGAGGGCTGCGAGGGCAACGACAAGGCGTCTCGTCATGACGCTCCTCCGAATGGACCAGGGCTCGCGGCGGGAACCCATCACGCGGGGTCGCGCGAGAGTTCCACGGGGCCGTCGGCCCGCGGAAGCCGGACGATGTGGAACGGCGCCGTCAGGACCGGGGTGACGATCGTAGGGTACAAGGAGTGTGCCAGGGGCGACCGGGAACCGGGCTCGGGCCGACGCCCCGGTCTCCCCTTGTAACCCGTTGAATTGACGAGTCGTCGCCACGCCCGCGCCCGGCGTCCGGCGGCGTGTGAAGTCCTCCCGGGCCTGGTCGAGTGACGATTCCCGTCTGGCGCTGACAATTTGTGCCAGCTTCCCGCTGGCTGCTTCTGGTCCAGCGACCTTGCGTCTTCTCGCGCGGTCGTCAGCCGCGCGCCGCCCGGGTATAATGCCGCCATGCCGTCCCGCCCCCCGCGGCGCGTCGCCGCGGCGCTCGCGATCCTCGCCCTGCTCCCGTTCCTCGTCGGGCCGGCCACCGGCCAGCCGGCCAGCGGGCTCGAGGGTCCGTCGCTCGGCGTCCGGTTCGTCCTGCCTAACGGCCTCGTCGTCCTGGTGGCCGAGCGCCCCGCCTTGCCGATCGTCACGGTGCGGGTGACCCTCGGGAGCGGGGCCGTCCTGGATCCGTCCGACAAGCCCGGGCTCGCCAACCTGACGGCCCTCCTCCTCACGCGCGGCACCCAGGCCCGCACCGGGCTCGAGATCGACCGGGCGATCGAGTTCGTCGGCGGCAGCCTCGGGACGGAAGGCGGGCGGGATTCGAGCGGCGCCGGCCTCTCGGTCCTGAAGCGCGACCTCGCGCTCGGGCTGGACCTGCTCGCCGACGTGCTCCTGCGGCCCACGTTCCCCGCGGCGGAGTTCGAGCGGAAGCGCGACGAGGTGCGCGCGTCCGTCCGGCGGTCGGAGGAGGACCCGGAGGCCGTCGCCGGCCGGCTCTTCCGTCGCCTGGTTTTCCCCGGCCACCCGTACGCCGCGCAGGTTGCCGGGACGGAGGAATCCCTCGGGCGGATCACGCGGGACGACGTCGCCGCGTTCTACGCGGCGCACTACCGGCCGGACACGACGGTCATCGCGGTCGTCGGCGACGTGACCGCGGCGGACGTGCGCAAGGCCCTGAGCGCGCGCTTCGGGGGGTGGACGGCCCCGCGGCAAGGCGTGCCCGTGCTGGGTGCGGCCGCCCTCGGCACGCCTGCGAAGACCGAGACCGTCCAGCGCGAGCTGACGCAGGCGAGCGTCTACCTCGGGAAGGCGACGATCACGCGGCCGCACCCGGACTATTACCCGCTCGTCGTCGCGACCCACGTCCTCGGGGGCGGATCCGCGTCGCGCCTGTACACGCGCGTCCGCGAGGAGCGTGGCCTCGCGTACAGCGTGTACGCCTACTTCGCCCCGGGCCGCCACGGCGGGATGTTCCTCCTCGGCTTCCAGAGCGAGAACGCGCGCGCCCGCGAGGTGCTCGCGCTCGTGCGGGAGGAGATCGTGCGGCTCCGGCGGGAGCGTGTCGGCGACGACGAGCTGGCGCTGGCCAAGGCGTACCTCGTCGGGAGCTTCCCGCTGCGGATGGACACCAACGCCGAGGTCGCCTCGCTCCTCCTCGGGATCGAGCAGTTCGGCCTGGGACTGGACTACCCGGGCCGCTATCGACGCGCGGTCCAGGCGGTCACGGTCGACGACGTCCTGCGCGTCGCCCGCGCTCACCTGGACCCCGATCTCATGAGCCTCGCCGTGGTCGCGAACCTCCGCGAGGCCGGTCTGACCCCGTAGAAGCGTGCCGAAAGAGGCAATGACGGCTGACCTGTCCGCGCAGCGCTCACCGAGCGCTCCGAGCGCGGGCTTTGCCCGCGCAACCTTTCCCGGGGGGAGGTTCGGCCCCCCGGCGGGGTGGCGCGGGTCGCGCGGCGCGAGCTGCGCGAGACGCGACGGGGAGCTGGAAAGGGGGGCGAAGCCCCCCTCCGAGGGATGTAGTGCGGCGGTCTCCGGCGCGGCGGTGACTCCGCGGGACGCCCTTCGCCTCGCGGCGGCCGCGCTCGCGGTCGGCCTCACGCCCGCGCCGGCGCCGGCCCTTGTCACGGTGCTCTCATCGGCCGACGTCGAGGAGGCGCTCGAGGTCGGGCGGGCCGGCGTCACCCAGGAGGACTTCGGGGAGGAGTGGCGGATCCGGCTGCCGGGAGGCGAGGAGATCGTCGTCACCACGCCTTTCTCCCAGCTCGCGCACGCCGCGCGCCAGGCGGCCTTCCGCGGCGAGGTCCTGACGGACCGGCAGCGCCAGGAGCAGCTCGACCGCGGGAAGGGTCGGATCCTGCTCCTCGTGACGATGTACGGGTCGCGAGTGGACTTCGCCCGGTGGTACCAGCCGACCCTCCAGGTCGGCGACCGGGTCGTGAAGGCGACCCTGGCGCAGAACGAGCGGACGGCGCTGAGCCTGGAGGAACGCCGGTTCGCGGCGCGCAATCTCTACGTCTTCCCCATCGAGGGCCTGCCGCCCCGGGGCGCCGTGACCCTCGTCGTCCAGCACTCCGTCGAGCGCCGGGAGGTCCTCCGCGCCCGGCTCGACCTCGCGAAGATGCGGTAGTCCACTCGCCACACCGGGAGCCACGCATGGTCACCAGGGAGCGCTTCCAGCAGGGCATGACCTACCAGCAGTACCTGGACCAGATGACGACGAACAAGGACAAGTTCCTCCAGCAGCTCGCGGAGGTCCGGGTCCGGCCGGAGGACAGGGCCGTGTTCGTCAACCGCAAGGAGAAGCTGAACATCCTCGTGATCACCGAGGACTGGTGCGGCGACGCCCTCTCGAACTTCCCCGTGCTCGCCAAGATGGTCGAGGGCGCGCCCAACGTGGAGATGCGGGTGTTCCTGCGGGACCGGAACCCGGATCTCATGGACCGGTACCTGAACCAGAGCCTCTACCGGTCGATCCCCGTGTTCGTCTTCTTCGACGACCGGATGAACGAGCTGGCGCGCTTCGTCGAGCGGCCGCCGTCGGTGACGGAGTACATGGAGAAGAAGCAGCTCGAGCTGCGGCGGGCGATGCGGGAGGAGCGGAAGGAGGAGTGGCGCCAGGCCGCGGTCGACCACATCGAGACCCTGCTCAAAGGGTAGGTCCGCGGCGGAAAGGCCGTCCCGGATCCCCGCCGCGGGTGGCGCCGGGTGAGCCCCGCGGGGTCCCGGGCGAAGTGGGACCCCTTCGGCTTCCTTTCGCGATTCGGCGAATCGCGGAAGGAGGCGAACGGGTGACGAGCCCGGGCGCGCGGGGCGAGCCCGGCGACAGGACCCGCGGCGGGGGCATCGGAGCGAAGCCATGAACGTCGCGCAGTTCCTCGAGGCCGGCGCGCGATATCTGCCCGAGCGCCTCGCGCTCGTCTTCGGCGACCGCCGCTGGACGTACGCCGAGCTCGACCGCGAGGCCGGGCGCGTCGCCGCCGGCCTGGCCCGCCTGGGTCTCCGGCCGGGCGAGCGCGTCTGCCTCCATCTCGGCAACCGGCCCGAGTTCGTCCTCGCCTACTACGGCGCCCTGAAGCTCGGGCTCACGCCGGTCGCGCTCAACGTGACCTACCGGCGGGACGAGCTCGCGTACATCGCCCGCGACAGCGAGGGCGCGGCGATCCTGAGCATGGAGCCGGCCGCGGCCAACCTGCCGGCCCCGGCCGACACGCCATCCGTGCGCGTCCGGATCGGCGTGCCCGGGCCGGGCGCCGTGGCGTGGGCCGCGCTCCCGGCCGATCCCCCGCTCGGGGCCCGCGAGCTCGACCGCGACGACGTGGCGGCGATCCTCTACACGTCGGCGACGACGGGACGCCCGAAGGGCGTCATGCTCACCCACGCCAACGTCGTCTCGAACGCCTACGCCACCGTCCACCACTTGCGGATGACGCCGGAGGACCGCGGGCTGTGCGCCCTGCCGCTCTTCCACTGCTTCGGGCAGAACTTCATCATGAACGCGCTCGTCGCGTCGGGCGGCGCGCTGGTCCTGCACGAGCGCTTCGTCCCGCCCGAGTTCCTCGGCGCGATCGCGCGGCATCGGATCACGATCCTCTACGCGGTGCCGACGATGTACATCCTCCTCCTCGCGGGGGACCTCGCCGCGCACGACCTCTCGTCACTCCGCCTCAGCTTCTCCGCGGCCGCCATGCTCCCTGCCGACGTCGAGGCGCGCTGGCGGGCGGCGTCGGGGCTGCCGATCTCGCAGGGGTACGGGCTCACCGAGTCCTCGCCCTTCGCCACCTACAACCACGAGCGCGCCCACCGGCCCGGCTCCATCGGGACGCCGATCGAAAACGTGGAGGTGCGCGTGGTGGACGAGCAGGACCGGGAAGTCCCGGACGGCACCCTCGGCGAGCTGGTGATCCGGGGACCCAACGTCATGAAGGGCTACCTCGGCAAGCCCGAGGAGAGCGCGGAGACGCTCCGCGGGGGCTGGCTCCACTCCGGGGACATCGGCTACCGCGACGGGGACGGCTACTTCTACGTCGTGGACCGCGTCAAGGACATGATCAACGTCGCCGGCTTCAAGGTCTATCCGCGCGAGGTGGAGGAGGTGCTCTTCGCCCACCCCGCGGTCCGGGAGGCGGCCGTCCTCGGCGCGCCCGACCCCGTCAAGGGGGAGGTCGTGCGGGCCTGCGTCGTGCTGCGGGAGGGCCAGACGGCGACGGCCGACGAGCTGATCGCGCTCTGCCGGGAGCGGATCGCGTCGTACAAGGTGCCGGCCGCGGTCGAGTTCGTGCCGGCGCTGCCGAAGAGCCCCACCGGCAAGATCCTCAAGAAGGAGCTGCGCGCCGCGGGGCGTTCCCCGGGTGTATGATGACCGCGGGCAGTGGCGATCGTCCCGCCTGCCGTCAGGGAGTCCGTGCGCCTGAGGCCGTCCCGCCGCCTTCGCGTCCTCGCCGCCGTCGCGGCGGTTCTCGTCGCGACCGCCGGCGCACTCCTGCTCGCCCTCCCGATCCTGGTTGACGCCCCGGCCGTGCAGGCGCTCCTCCGTGCCGAGCTGAGCCGCCTGCTCGACCGCCCGGTCCGGTTCGACCGCGTCGCACTCAGCCTGACCCCGCGGCCGGCGGTCCGTGTCCTTCGCCTCGTGATCGCGAACCCGCCCGGCTTCGGCCCGGACCCGCTGCTGGCCGTCGAGGAGGCGCGCATCCGGGTGCGGCTCTTCCCGCTCCTTCGCGGCCGCGTCCAGTTCGGCGAGGTGACGCTCACCGCGCCTCGCGTCGTCGTGGAGCAGCGGAGGGACGGGGCCTGGAACCTGGCCCCCGCGGCGGTGCGCCCGGCGCCGGCGGCCCCGTTCGTGCTCGTCTCGCGCGTGAGCCTCCACGACGGGCGCCTGGAGATCCGCATCCCCGGCGATGCGGGACAGCCCGTCGCTGCCCACCTCGTGGACCGGATCGACCTCGCCCTGGAGGACCTGGGCTGGGCCACCCCCGTCGGCGTCCGCGTGCGCGCGCGGGTCCTCGGGGGCGTCGCGCTCGAGGTCGACGGGCAGATCGGCCCGCTCGCTCAGGCTACCGGTGACCTCGGGGCCCTGCCCGCTCGCCTCGCGGTGCGCGTCCGCGCGGAGGAGATTCGACCGCCGGCGACGGCGCCCCTCGCGCTCAGCGGGGCGGGCGAGGGGGTGCTTCGTCTCGAGGGGCGCCTCGGTGACCTCGCGGGGGACGGCCGTCTCGCGCTTTCCCGCGCGACGATCGTCCACCGACCGGGGGCGTGCACGCCCCCGGGACCCCGGGCCCTGACTGTGGAAGCCGTCGAGCTCCCGGTCCGCGTGGCCGGGCCCATCCTCACCGTGGAGCCGTTCGCGTTCCGGCTGGGGGGCGGCACCGCGCGGGGTGCGGCGACGCTCACCTACCGCGCGGGGCTGCCGGGCGTGCGCCTCACGGCGATCGAACTCCGGGGCTTGGCGGTCCAGGCCCTGCTCGTGGATTTCCTCTGCCAGCCCTACGCCGTGGCCGGTCGGCTCGACGCGACCGGCGAGGTCGCGTTCGAGGGCACCGGCGGGGAGCTCCGGCGCTCCGCGCGCGGGCAGTGGGAGGTGCGCATGGGCGCCGGACGCCTCGTCGGCCCGGCCGCCCTCACGCTCGTCGACGGCGCCGTGCGGGTCGGCACCGCGCTCTACTCCATCCTGAACGTGGATCTGCCGACGTCGCTGTTCGCCTCGCCGCTCGAGTTCGACACGCTCCGTGCCGCCGGGACGCTCGGGGACGGCGACGTCCGCGTGCGGGACGTCGTCATGACGAGCCGCCGCTTCCGCGTCGCGGGGCACGGGACCTATGGGCTCGAGGACGAGCGGCTCGACTTCACCCTCGACGTCGAAGCCGGCCGCACCGCCTTCGGCGTCCGGGTCGGCGGGACCGCCGGCGCGCCGACCTACGTCCCGGTGCCGCGCACCGTCCTCCGTGGCGTCACGGATGCCCTGAGCCCGCTGCTCGATGCGGCGCGCGGGGGCCGCGGCGAGACGGGTCGCCGCGAGCCGCCGACGTCCCGGCCGCACTGAGGTCGCACCCGCCGCCCCCGTTTCGCCCCCCGGCGGAGTGTGCTAGGCTCAGGGCGCTCGAATCCGGGATCCATCGGACGGGCTTTCCACCATACCGGAAGACGCCGCTCAGGCGATGATGGTCAGGACGCGTCCAGCCGAAGCGCTCCGAGCGCGGGCTTTGCCCGCGCAATCGAGGGGGGAGGTTCGGAAGGGGGGCGGAGCCCTCCTCCGATGGTAATGGCCGAGGGACGCATCCTGGTCGTCGACGAGGAAGAGTCCATCGCCGACTCCTTCCGGGTGGCCCTGCGCGAGCGGGGCTACACGGTCCGGACGATGAGCTCGGGGAGTCGCGCCCTCGCGGAGGTCGAGCGCGCGGACTGGGACCTGGTCTTCGTGGACCTGGTCCTCTCCGACATGGACGGGCTCGATCTGGTGCGCAAACTCAAGGCGCGCCGGCCGGCGCTCGTGGCCGTGGTCATCACCGCGCACGGCACCGGGCCGAAAGGGTTCGCGGCCCGCGAGGCCGGCGCCTACGCCTTCCTCGAGAAGCCCGACGACGTCACACCCGAGAAAATCCTCACGGTCGTCGCGAACGCCCTCGAGCACAAGAGCCTCCTCGAGCAGGTCGCCGGCCGTGCGGGCTACGGCAGCATCGTCGGCCGCTCCGAGGCGGTGCTGAAGGTCTTCGAGCTGATCGACTCGGTCGCCGCGGTGGACACGAACGTGCTGATCGTCGGGGAGTCCGGCACCGGGAAGGAGCTCGTCGCGAACGCCATCCACTACGCGAGCCCCCGCGCCGACGGTCCGTTCATCAAGATCAACTGTGCGGCCCTGCCCAAGGACCTGATCGAGTCCGAGCTGTTCGGGTACGCGAAGGGCGCGTTCACCGGCGCCACGGCGGACAAGCCGGGGCTCTTCGAGGAGGCCCACCGGGGCTCGCTGCTCCTCGACGAGATCGCCGAGATGCCGGCCGATCTCCAGGCCAAGCTCCTCCGCGTCCTCGAGGAACGCAAGTTTCGCCGTCTCGGCACCTCGCGGGACATCGACGTGGACTTCCGGCTCATCTGTTCGTCGAACCGGGACCCCGAGACGGCGATCCGCGAGCTGCGCCTGCGCGAGGACCTCTACTACCGGATCAACACGGTCACCATCCGGATCCCCCCCCTTCGCGAGCGTCCCGAAGACGTCTCGGAGCTGGCGGAGCAGTTCCTCGCGCGCTCGGCGGAGAAGCACGGCAAGGCGGTGACGGGGATCGCGGCCGACGCCTACCAGGCCCTCCTGGGGTACTCCTGGCCGGGCAACGTCCGGGAGCTCGAGAACGCGATCGAGCGGGCGGTCCTGGTCGCCCGCGGTCCGCTGCTCACGCCCGGCGACCTGCCCGAGCCCGTGACGCGCGGCCGCCAGCCGGCGGCGCCCCCGACCGCGGAGGCGGGGCTCGCGACCCTGAACCTCGCGGAACTGGAGCGGCAGGCGATCGTCCAGGCGCTCGAATCCACGAACTGGAACAAGCAGGCCGCGGCCGCCAAGCTCGGGCTCCACCGGCCGACGCTCTACTCGAAGATGCGCAAGCACGGGATCCCGCAGAAGCGACCCGTCTCGCCTTGACCGCGTGGATTCCCCTCTCCCCGCGGGAGGGAGAAGACGGAGAACGCGTCTCGCGGAGCCGGCTTGCGGGGTCCCCCGCCGTGTGCCAGAATGAGGCGCGGTCGAGGCAGAAACGCGGCCCCCTGTGCGGGGCCGCGCGTGTTTCCCCAACCGTCTCGAGAGGGAGCGGCCCATGACGACCCCGGCCCCCAACACCGGCCTCGAAGACGTGGTGGTCTCCACCTCCGAGATCTGCTTCATCGACGGCGACCAGGGGCGGCTCCTCTACCGGGGCTTCGACATCCACGACCTCGTCGCCCACGCGAGCTTCGAAGAGACGGCCTACCTGCTCTGGCACGGCAAGCTCCCGACACGGAGCGAGCTGGACCGGTTCACGAAGCAGCTCGCGGCGAGCCGGCGGCTCCCGTCCAAGGTCGTGGGCGTCCTGCGGGGGCTCCCGAAGAAGGCCGACCCGATGGACGTGGTCCGCACGGGCGTCTCGGTGCTCGGCCTGTACGATCCCGACGGCGGGGACGAATCGCGGGAGGCGAACCTGAGAAAGGCGCTGCGCATCCAGGCGCAGGTCCCCACGCTCGTCGCGACCTGGGCGCGCCTCCGGAAGGGCAAGGCGCCGGTGCCGCCGAGCCCGCGGCTCGGCCTGGCGGAGAACTTCCTCTACATGCTCTCGGGGCGGAGGCCGACGCCGCTCGCGGCGAAGGCCATGGACACGGCGTTCATGCTCCACGCGGACCACGAGCTGAACGCCTCCACGTTCGCGGGGCGCGTGACCGTGGCGACGCTCTCCGACATCTACTCGGGGGTCGTGTCCGGGATCGGGGCGCTCAAGGGCCCGCTCCACGGCGGGGCGAACGTGGGCGTCATCCGCATGCTCCTCGAGATCGGCGAGGTGGACCGGGCCGAGGCGTGGATCAAGAGCGCGCTGGCCCAGAAGAAGCGCATCATGGGCTTCGGCCACCGCGTCTACCACGCCGAGGATCCGCGTGCGACCCACCTGCGGCGGCTCAGCGAGGCCCTGGGCCGGGAGGCGGGCCAGCTCAAGTGGTACGAGATGTCGCGGATCGTCGAGCGCGTCGTCAAGGAGCAGAAGGGGCTGAACCCGAACGTCGACTTCTACTCCGCCTCGACGTACTACGTGATGGGGATCGACCCCGAGCTGTACACGCCGATCTTCGTGGGCTCGCGCGTCTCCGGGTGGACGGCGCACATCCTCGAGCAGCAGGCGAACAACCGCCTGATCCGGCCTCGCGCCGAGTACACGGGCGCGCGGCAGGCGACGTACGTCCCGATTGACCGACGGTAGGGGCAACATGTACACCGAGGTCAAGAGCATCAAGGTGACGCCGCCGGCGCCGGCGCGCTTCGAGGTTCCCGCGGGCTACACGAAGAGGTAGCCGGGTGGCCCGGTTCACGAAGGGCCACGGCCTCGGCAACGACTACCTCGTGCTGGAGGAGGCCGAGCTCGACTTCCCCTTCGCGCCCGCGGCCATCCGCTGGATCTGCCACCGGAACTGGGGGGTCGGCTCGGACGGCATTCTGCTGCGGACGGCCTCCTCCGTCGCGGACGTGGGTCTGCGGATCTTCAACCCCGACGGCAGCGAAGCCGAGAAGTCCGGCAACGGCCTCCGCATCTTCGCCAAGTACATGTGGGAGCGCGGGGGCCTCCGGAAGTCCCCGATGCGGATCGAGACCAAGGGGGGCCTCGTGGAGGCCGTCTGCCACGTCGCGCAGGGCCGGGTGACCGCGGTCACGGTCGAGATGGGGGGCGCCACGTTCCGCGCCCCCGGGATCCCGATGCACGGACCCGACCGCGAGGTCGTCGGGATCCCCCTCCAGGTCGGCGAGCGGGTCTTCACGGTGACGTGCGTGTCGGTGGGGAACCCCCACTGCGTCGTCTTCACCGACCGGCTGGACGAGGCCGAGGTCCGCGCGTGGGGCCCGCGGATCGAAACCCACCCGGCGTTCCCCAACCGGACGAACGTGCAGTTCGCCCGAGTGCTGGGGCGCGACCGCGTGGAGATCCGGATCTGGGAGCGGGGGGCCGGCTACACGCTGGCGTCCGGCTCCTCCTCGTGCGCCGTCGCCGCCGCCGCCGTCCGCAACGGGCTCACCGATGGCCGGGTCACGGTCCTCATGCCCGGCGGCGAGCTCGGCATCGAGGTGCGCCCGGACTACGCGATCCGCCTCCAGGGGCCCGTCGCGGAGGTCTGCGTCGGCGAGGTGGCGCCGGACCTCCTCCTCGCCCTCCGGAACCGCGACCCGCTCCCCTTCGAGTAGCTTGGAGGACCACCCCGGGGCCTGTCGCCGGGCTCGCCCCGCGCGCCCGGGCTCCGGGCCCCTTTCTCAGTCGCCTTCCGCAATTCCCCGAATTGCGGAAGGACTCCGAGGGGACCCCCATCCGCCCGGGACCCCGCGGGGCTCACCCGGCGCCACCCGGGGTGGCGCTGCCGCCGCTCGACGGTGGCGAAGCTCGGTGCCGGGCCGTCGGCTACAGACGCCGGTCAGGTGGCTCGTCCCCGAGACTTGCTCCTCTGAGGCCCGCCCGAGCGAATGCCGGCGACTCGGCAGCCGAACTCTTGGGCGCTGCAGCGCGACGGCCCACCGATGCCGCTCCCGACGTCAAGGACGTGCTTACTCGCGTCGACGCCTGCGGCCCGAGCACGCTCGAGTGTCGCTTGTCGCCCTCGAATGTGGAACTCGTCGACGGGCACGAGGTCCTCGGGCTTGAGGGCGTCGAGGTCTTTCCCCGCGCTCGCGAGGGCCGTAAGAATGATCGTGCCGAGGTCAGGCCTCGTGTAGTGCTGCTTGATATCTTCGTTCAGCGAGCTTGACGCTGGCATGGACCCATCTCCTTGCTCGTCCACCAACGGCCGCGCTCAGCGGCCGGAGCCCCAGCAACGCGAGCGCCCGGTCCGTTGAAGCGCGATGTTCGGCGATCGCGTGGTTTCTCCCCTTCTTTACTCGTCTTGAGCCTCCGCTGACTGGGTCGCTCCCTTTAGAAACGACTCTTGCCAACGAATCGTCTCCTCAGACGGCTGATATGCGACCCGTCCGTGCCCGAGCTGCTGCCAATACTTTCCTGAGTCGCTCAGGTCCACGAACAGCAACTCCACAACGACATATATCAGCCAGATGCTCATACGAAGAAAGCCGATGTTTGCGTCCAGCTCATCGCTCTTGCCCTCGTAAGGGGCAACAGGCTGTAGCTGCCCGTGCAGAGAGCCAACGTGAACGAATCCCTTGCTGAAGAACCCATAAAGTTTTCCGAACGGAGGGAGGATGGTTTTCGCGCTTGAAAGTGTAGTCTTCAGGTCGAGTGTGCTCCCGGCAAGCCGTGGCAAGTCAGCGGGTGTGGTGATGAGGTGTAGGACGGCGGCGAGAGTCTCCACAATCGAGCGTACGAGAATTGCCGCCTGCAGATAGAAACCGTTCCTGAGGAGCGTTGCCGCGCCCAGAAAAGTATTGATTGCATTGAAGGTGAGCTGTGCGGCGACGGTGCGAAGCTCGTCGCCCTGCTGCACGGAATGCCGAAAGCCAGTGAACAAGAGAAAGCTCGCACTGCCAAGAAGCTGGCTCATCTCGCGAAGATCGCCATCGTGTAGCCGGTCGAAGGAATCGGCGATAAGCAGTGCGTCGCGCCGAAGTTGGTTGATCAGCATGTCGTTCGTGACGTAGATGACCTGCTTTTCGCGAGGGTCCACCGCGACTCCGACGACCTTCCTGAAGTCGAATCCGGGCTGGGGCCGATCGCCGCAGCACCGCTTATATTTCTTTCCGCTGCCGCAAGGGCAGGGACTGTTACGACCCATCTTCGTCACGCCTTAGCTCCCAGCTTTGCCCGTGATGTCTTCCTGCGTTCGCTCCTATCGGTCGCCGAACGTTCATGCTCAGCGGCGGGGTCCGAGCATCGCGAGGCCCCAGCCGCTGAAGCATGATGTTCGACGCCGGGTAACGGACGGCTAGTCTGTTCTGGCCGGCGCTCCCGCCGCATAGCCCTCGTGAGTTCGTGGCACCCGCGGAGAATCGGCTCAAGCAGTCGTTCTAGCTTCTGAGGGCGGATGCCCTGACCTCGGTGCTTCGCGTCCCGCCGGATGTTCTTGAGCTCCAGGATGGACCCAACGGACTCCGCCGTCAGATATCCGCGCTTCACGGCACGGTGCGCCATCGCCTCGAACGACTTCCCGCGTGAATCTCGGCCGAGCGCCCGCCGCAGCAGAGTTTCGATTGCCGTATGGGCACTCTCCGCGAGATGTACCGGAGCCAAGTGGCCGTTATGGTAGAGAACCAGCACGCGAGAGAACGCCTTCATGCTTCCAGCGAGGTCAGTGGCGTCGCCAATGTCGAACCGATATGAGTACGGCACACCATCAAACAGGTCCGACGCCTGGTCAACAAGCGTCGAGATCTCGCTGACGCTACTTACGAAGGATTCGAGGACGCGCTCGCATATCGAACAACGTGTGCGCCTTCCTCGAGGCCTCGGAAGGCCAGTCGCGAACCCAACGAGGAAGGGCCTGGATGTCTCGACGATCGCCTGCGTCTCGAACAGTGAGCCGTTGACATCAACGTGATAGCCAACGGCGTTCGTGCGAAAACGGACGCTGACTCCTCGCGCACGCGCAAAGGCTTGCAGTTCACGGAGCAGTGCCCGTACCAGGAACCTCTGGCTGCCACTGATCTCAACCTCGAAGTCGAAGCCAGCCATGCTCCATCACCGCGTTCGATTCGAATCGTGCGGCGAACGCCAGCGTTGAGCGGCGGCGTTCGACGCCGTCCGTTCCAACGCTTTGTTAGCTGGCCGCGTCAACACCCCTCGGTGGACCCCGCAGTGGTAGACCGCCCGCCATAGAAGCCAAAGGGTCTTCTCTGCGCGCTGTCGGCACCACGGCCCTTCGCGCGTCTGGAGGGTCTTCTACCGAGTTTTGACACCAAGTTCGGCCGTAGTAAGCCAGAGGACATCCCTCAACGTCGCCCCCTTTTCCTTCTGACATCGTTGATCGACTTCTACTCGGACAGCCTGAGCGCTCATCTTTGACGGCCACACTATTCCAACATCCACGGAGCTCTTGAGACGAACCTTCAGCGCTTCAGTGCCGAGATAGTAGCCGTAGATGATTGCCTGCCTCGTTTCCTCCCGACTCGCAGTATAGGCCGAGCAACTGACTGACGAGTCCTTGCCTCCCAGAATGCTCTTCCACGGATCAGTCTTCCGCTTATCAGTCGAAATGCCAAGAGCAGGCCACCCGTCCTTTCGGTGGCTCATCGAGAGAAACGCCGCCAGGAGTCCCTCCCGTCGGTTCGCAGGCGATCGACAGTGTGAGTCCAATTTTGCAGCCAGCCCTTTCGCTGGATTCTCCCCAAGCCCTGCGGGTAAGACCCACCACATGGCGTGCCTAGCGTCGGTTGGTGGGACGAGAATATCAGCAACGTCCTTGTCTAGGGCCGCCTGCACGCCCTCAAGATATGCATACGCCAAACCAACCTTCTGACTCTCAGCGAAGCCGCCGTAGTCGCCGCAGGTCACATCCCGAGTCACGACCACAGCCTCACGCCTATCGAGAATGGCGAAGAAGATACCGAGACCGCCTTCAATCCGCTCTGAATTTCCGTGGACCTCGAACTCTGGCGCCATTTGGCGCTGTGCAGCCGCAATTGCATCGCGGACCATCTGATCGGCAAATCTGGCTGCGCGGTCAGGTCGGTAGCCTATGATGACCTGGATGAAGACAGGTCGGCTATCGCCTTTCGAGTAGTCGAGGTTAACCGTCAGTAGATCGCCCTCCGGTGTCGTCGTCGCCATGCCTACCATTGGCGAGGGCTGACGATAGGTCTGCGTAGCGACGCCTGCGGCTACAGCATCGGCCACGTTCCTAAGCCACTGCTCCTTGGTTAGGCCGAAAAGTCTGAGCGCATCGGCCTTGGAGAGAATCTCAATCTCGCTGGGCGTTCGTTGTTGGGCTGCGCTGGAAGCGTGGCCGAGGACTGCTGCGAACCCCGCGAGAATGACGAGCCACCGGTGCAAAATCGTCAACCTATGAACGGTTTCCATCATCGCCTAGACCGAAGTTCCCCCGCCAGCACGCGAGGTAAGTCCGCATCACCGCGTCGAAAACTGTCGGTTCCGGCTGGATATGTGTAGCCAAGAGTATACGCGAGATGCGAGACGTGTACCCGCTTATACAGTGATAGTTATCGGGAAGCTATGTAGCCAAGATTTCGCTTGACTTCCCGCCGGCTCGCCGCGTAGGGTACCGGCATGGGGCGCGCCTCCGGGGCCTGTCACGTCGCCGAGATCACGCGCACGCACGGCGGCCGGCGCTATCGCTCGTACCTCCTGCGGCGCACCTATCGCCAGGACGGCCAGGTCAAGCACGAAACCCTCGGGAATCTCTCCCGCCTCCCGGCCGCGACCATTGAGCTGATTCGCCGCGCCGTGCGCGGCGACGCGCTGGTCTCGCCCGACGACGCGTTCGAGGTCATCCGCTCCCGGCCCCATGGCCACGTCGCCGCGGTCGTGGGCACGGCGCGAAAGTTGGGGCTCCCCGCGCTCCTCGCGGCCACGCGCCGCCGGGAGCGGGATCTCGTCGAGGCCCTGATGGCGGCGCGCCTCCTGGATCCTTGTTCCAAGCTCGCCACGGCGCGGGCGCTCGGGGCGGAGACCGAGGAGTCCTCCCTCGGCGAGAGCCTCGGCGTCGCCGACGCCGACGAGGACGCGCTCTACGCGGCGATGGATTGGCTCCTGGCGCGGCAAGGGCGCGTCGAGCAGGCCCTGGCTCGGCGGCATCTGACCGACGGCGGTCTCATCCTCTACGATGTGACCTCGACGTATTTCGAAGGCCGCCAGTGCCCCTTGGCGAAGTTCGGCCACTCGCGCGACGGGCGGCGGGACAAGCTCCAGATCGTCTTCGGGCTCCTGACCAACGGGGACGGCTGCCCGGTCGCGGTCGAAGTGTTCGAAGGCAACACCGGGGATCCCAAGACCCTCCCGGCGCAGATCCAGAAGATCCGCGAGCGGTTCGGGATCGCGCGCGTGGTGCTGGTCGGCGACCGCGGGATGCTCACGGAAGCCCGCCTGCGGGAGGATCTGCGGCCGATCGAGGGGCTCGACTGGATTACCGCGCTGCGCGCGCCGGCGATTCAGGCCCTGGCCGCGGGCGGGGCCCTGCAGCTGTCGCTCTTTGATCAGCAGGACCTGGCCGAGATCACCCATCCTGACTACCCCGGCGAGCGGCTCATCGTCTGTAAGAACCCCCTCTTGGCCGAGGAGCGGGCCCGCAAGCGTGGGGAGCTCCTGGCGGCGACCGAACGCGAGCTGGCCAAGATCGTGGCCGCCACCGCGCGCGCGAAGCGGCCGCTCCGCGGCCAGGCCCGCATCGCGCTCCAGGTCGGCAAGGTGCTCGGGCGGCGCAAGGTCGGCAAGCACTTCACGCTCGAGATCACCGACACGAGCTTCCGCGCCGCGCGCGACGAGGCGGCCATCGCGCGCGAGGCCGCCCTCGATGGGATCTACGTCCTCCGCACGAGTGTCGAGGCCGACCGACTCCCGACGGCCGAGGCCGTGCGCAGCTACAAGCGGCTCGCCGCCATCGAGCACGCCTTCCGGAGCCTCAAGACCGTCGACTTGAAGGTGCGCCCCATCCATCATCGCAAGGCCGACCGCGTCCGCGCGCACGTCTTTCTCTGCATGCTGGCCTACTACGTGGAATGGCACATGCGGCGCGCATTGGCCCCCCTGCTCTTCGACGACGACGACCCGGCGGCCGCCGAGGCCGAGCGCCGCTCGGTGGTGGCGCCGGCGCAGCGGTCGCCCCGGGCGAAGGCCAAAGCGGTGCCGAAGCGGACGGACGAGGGGGAGCCCGTCCACAGCTTCCCGTCGCTCCTGCGCCATCTGCGGACGATCGTGAAGGATCGCATGCGCCTGAAGTCAGACGCGGCGATCGAGTTCGACAAACTCACGACGCCCACCCCGCTGCAGCAGCGCGCCCTCGATCGGCTCGGGGTCTCCCTCACCCTGTAGCCAGAACGCCCGGGCACCAAGACATGCCTTCGTCAAGAAAATCAACGCCATCCCCTATAGCGGCAGGGGGAACTTCGGCCTAGAGGCCCTCGGCCGAGGTGGCCATGACCTGCAAGTTCCCGCCCGCCCGCCGCTGTGACGGCATTCGGTCCGTGTCGATTTGGATACACGACATCCCAACAAGTTTCTGCCAGCTAGCGTGTATGCTGCGTGCGGCGGGCGGCCTATCCGGCGCGAGCCCCAGGGGCCCTGTCCGCCCGTCATCGGCCGAACATCAGGTCGGCCGGGCCGCGGTTCGGAATGGCACGACACTGAGGTATGCGGCCGCCGCGTGCCCATGTGCTGCTCTCCGCGATCACCACGATAGTCCCTCCGTCCAAGCTCGGCAATACGGCGGCTGGCGCCAGCGGGCCCGCCACCCCGGGTGGCGCCGGGTGAGCCCCGCGGGGTCCCGGGCGGATGGGGGTCCCCTCGGAGTCCTTCCGCAATTCCCCGAATTGCGGAAGGCGACTGAGAAAGGGGCCCGGAGCCCGGGCGCGCGGGGCGAGCCCGGCGACAGGCCCCGGGGTGGTCCTCCAGGCTAGCGGGGGGTGTGGGCGCGCTGGTCCTCGAGCGGGCGCGCGGCGGTGGCAGGGCGCTCACCCGCCTTCATCCGAGCGAGGTTGCCGAGGCCGTCGTAGGCGGCGTACTTGTAGGCTTCCCCGAGCGTCGGGTAGTTGAAGACAGCCTGGATGAAGAAGTCCAGCGTGCCCCCGAGCTGGATGCAGGCCTGCCCGACGTGGACCAGCTCCGAGGCGGCCTCGCCGATCACGTGGACCCCGAGGAGCGCCTGGTCGACCGGCGAGAAGACCAGCTTGATCTCCCCGACCAGGTCCCCGACGATCTGCCCCCGCGCGTTGGCCTCGTAGTAGGCGCGCCCGGCGCAGTAGGGGATGTGCTTCTGCTGGCAGGTCTCCTCTGTCTCTCCGGCCATCGCGACCTCGGGGATCGTGTAGACGGCGAGCGGCAGGAGCGGCGAGACGCGGGTCTTGTACTTCAGCTCGAAGGCGTGGCACATCGCGACGCGCGCCTGCTCCATCGAGACCGCGGCGAGGGCCGGGAAGCCGATCACGTCCCCCGCGGCGTAGATGTGCGGGACCGCGGTCTGGTAGTTGTCGTTGACTTTGAGGATGCCACGCGAGTCCGGCGTGACGCCGATCTTCGGGAGCTCCAGCCCGTCCGTGTTGCCGAGCCGGCCAGCGGCGACCAGGACCTTCTCGGTCTCGAGCGTCTCGCCGGTCGAGAGGTGGAGCCGCACCCGGTCCCCCGCGAGCTCGTACCGCTGGGCGGTCGTGCTGAGCCGCATCCGGATCCCGAGCAGCTCCATCTGCAGGCGCAGCCGGTCGGAGATCTCGTAGTCGAGAAACGGCAGGATGCGGTCCCGGCCGCCCACGAGCGTGACCTCGATCCCCAGGGCGCAGAAGATCGAGGCGTACTCGCAGCCGATCACGCCGGCCCCGACCACGGTGAGGCTCCGCGGCAGCCGGTCCATCCGGAGCACCGTGTCGCTGTCCATGATCAGCCGATCGTCGAAGGGGATGTCGGAGGCCCGGAAGGGACGCGAGCCTGTCGCGATCAGGACCACGTCTCCGACGAGCAGCCGGTCGGGGTGATCCTCGCTCCGGACGCGGACCGTGTGGGGATCGTCGAAGCTCCCGAGACCGTGCGCCAGCGTCACTCGGTGCCGTGCCAGGTTCTCGCCGACCTTCTCCCGCAGCTTGGCCACCACCTCGCGCTCGCGGTACATGAAGTCGCGCACGGTCAGATCGGACTTGACCGTGTAGTCCACGCCGTAGAGGCCGCGCTGGCCGAGGCCCGAGAAGTAGAGCGCGGTCTCCCGGAGCGTCTTGGAGGGGATGGTCCCGGTGTTGATGCCGGCCCCGCCGACGTAGGGCTCGGCCTCGACGATGGCGACGCGCTTGCCGAAGTAGGCGGCCTGGGCGGCGCCCTTCTCCCCGGCGGGCCCGGCCCCGATGACGACGAGGTCGAAGCGCTCCTGGGTCGCGTCCATCAGTCGGGGATGGGCGCCGGCGGATTCTTCGAATAGTCGTAGAACCCGCGGCCGGTCTTCCGCCCGAGGTCGCCGCGCTCGACGCGCTTGGCCAGCTCGCGCGGCGGCCGATCGTTCGGGTCCTTGGTGCGCTCGTACGTCTCGAGCCGGGCGTTGTAGCCGATGTCGAGGCCCGACAGGTCGGCGAGGCGGAACGGCCCCATCGGGAAGTTGAGGCCCAGCTCGACCGCCTTGTCGATCTCCCAGAAGGGCGCCACGCCCTGCTCGAGCAGGTAGTAGGCCTCCTTGCCGAGGGCCCGCAGGATCCGGTTCACGAGGAACCCGGGCAGCTCTTTGCGGAGCACGACCGGGTCCCGCCCGATCCGCCGCGACACCTCCGCCGTGATCCCGAGGGTCTCCTCGGAGGTCCACTGCCCCTTGACCACCTCGACCAGGCGCATGACGAGGGGCGGGTAGAAGAAGTGCATGTTGACGCACTTGTCGGGGCGCCCCGTCGCCGGCGCGATGAGCGAGTTGCCCAGGGTCGAAGAGTTCGTCGCGAGGATCGCGTGCCGCGGACACGCCTTGTCGAGGCGCGCGAAGCACTCCTTCTTGGGCTCGAGCCGCTCGATGATCGCCTCGATCACGAAGTCGGCGTCGCGCGCCGCCCGGTCGAGGTCGGGCTCGAGCCGGACCCGCCCGACGGCGGCCTCCATCGCCTCCTTCGGCATCTGCCCCTTGACCACCCGGCGCTCGAGGTGGCCGCGGTTCTGCGCCATCGCCTTCTCGAGGATGGGGAGGCTCAGGTCGTTCAGGGTGACGGGGTAGCCGTGGAGCGCCGCCTGCATGGCGATCTGGGACCCCATCTGCCCCGCCCCGACCACGAGGATCCGCTTGACGTCGTCGATGGTCATGGCTCTGTCCTCATCGCGTTTCCCCCCCGGCGCTATACCCCGATCGCGTAGCCGTCGCGCCGCGGGTCGGCGCCGGCGATCAGCGCCCCGGACTCCGGGTCCCGCGCGATACCGTGCGCCCCGCCCACGACCCACGACCAGCCCCCGTGCTCGTCGAGCACGTTGATCTGGTGGCCCCGCGCGGCGAGCGCGGCGCGCGCGCCCTCCGGGATCCGCGATTCGACGTCGAGGAGCCGGTCACGGTACGCGCGGACCCGGGGCGCTTCGATCGCCTCCTGGATGTTCATGCCGAACTCGAGATGGTTCAGGATCATCTGGGGCGTCGTCTGGAGGATGCCGAACGACCCCGGGGTGCCGATCGAGAGCACGAACTGGCCGTGCCGGAACCCCTGGGTCGGCGTCATCATGAGCTCGATCTGGTCCCCGGCCCGGAGGCAGTTCGGGCTTTCGGGATCGAGATCCGTCCAGTTCAGGAAGTTGTTGAGGAACACGCCGGTGCCCGGGGCGACGACGCCCGAGCCGAAGGGGCTGCCGAGGCTCTGCGTCACCGTGACGACCATGTCGGGGTCGGCGGCCGCGAAGTGGGTGGTCTGCTCCTTCATGAAGTCGGCCGGGTGCCCGGGCAGCACCTCCCCCGCGAGGCGCTCGCGGCTGAACCGCTCCCCGCCGCTCGGTGCCGCGTGGACCCAGTCCAGGCGCTCGCGCTGTCGCTCGGCGTACGCCCTGGAGAGGAGCGCGACCACGGGAACCTCCTTCTGGTGGGCGTACGCGACGCGGTCGGCCGAGGCGAGCTTCACCGCCTCGACGAGGAGGTGGAGGTACTGGCCGGAGTTGTGGCCGACCGCCGCCAGCTCGACCCCCTCGAGGATGTGCAGTGTCTGGACGAGCTGCCAGCCCGAGCAGGGAGGCGGTGGGACGAGCAGCTCGACGCCGCGGAAGCTCCCGCCGATCGGCGCCTGCCAGGCGGGGCGGAATCCGTCCAGATCCGCCTCGCCGAGCCACCCCCCGGCCTCCCGGACGGTCTTGACGATGGCTCGCCCCAGCGGGCCGCGGTAGAGGACCTCCGCGCCCCCCTCCGCGATCTGGCGGAGCGTCCGGGCGAGGCCCCGCTGGACGAAGCGCGCGCCGGGACGCGCGGCGCCGTTCCCGAGGACGATCCGCCGCCCCTCCGCAGAGCCCGCGAGCTGGGGCTCCCCCGTCCGGAAGAACTCGCAGTTCTTCGGGCTGAGGGGGAAGCCGTCCTCGGCCAGGCGGATCGCGGGCGCGAGTACCCGCTGGCGCGGCATCGTGCCGAAGCGCTCGAGCGCCGCGAGCCACCCGCCGAGGTTGCCCGGCGTGAGGATCGCCTTCGGCCCGACCTTCAGGTCGTCCGGCGTGAGCCCGGCCGGCTCGGCGGCCCGCGGCGTGCACCCGGTGTAGTCGAGGACCACCCGCTCGCGCCGCGTCGCGGACGAGACGAGCATCAGGCCGCAGCCGGCAAGGCCGGACATGTAGGGCTCGACGACGTTGAGCGCGGCCGCCGTCGCGATCGCCGCGTCCATCGCGTTGCCCCCTTCGAGCAGCATCTGGGCCCCCGCGATCGAGGCGAGGCAGTGGGCCGAGGTGACGACGCCGCGGCTCCCACCGACCGGGGGCCGGTACGCCGAGCCGTGTGGAGGCATGGACGATCCTTTCTCTCCCGGCGACTATCCGCCGCTCACGGCCGGGAGGATTACCTCACGAGGTAGCGGGACACGGCGGCCTCGTCCCAGGTCAGGCCGATCCCGGGCGCGTCCGAGAGGAGCGCCTGGCCGTCGCGGAGCTGGAGCGGCTCTGCCAGGATGGCGGTGGCCCAGTCCACGTACTCGACCCCCTCACCCTGCCCTCTCCCCCGGCGGGGGAGAGGGGAGTTCGACTCGGCGCCGCCCAATTCTTTCGGATCAAGGGCTACTAGATCGCCAGGGCATAGCCGTCGCGGCGCGGGTCGGCGCCCCCTTGTAGCGCGCCTGACTCGGGGTCGCGCCGGATCCCCTGGCCGCCGCCCACGACCCACGACCAGTCGTCAATCACGTTGACCTGGTGTCCGCGCGCGGCGAGCGCCTCGCGCGTCTCCGGCGGGATGCGGCCCTCGATGTCCACCAGACGGTCCCGGTAGACGCGGACCCGCGGCGCTTCGATCGCCTCCTGCACGGCCATGTCGAACTCCAGGACGTTCAGGAGCATCTGGGGCGTCGTCTGGAGGATCCCGAACGAGCCCGGCGTCCCGATGGAGAGGCGGAAGGCGCCGTTCCGGTAGACCTGGGTCGGCGACATCCGCGTCTCGAGCGTCGCGCCCCCGCGGAGGAAGCAGGGGCTTTCGGGCTCCAGGTCGGTCCAGAAGAGGGAGTTGTTCAGGAGCAGCCCGGTGCCCGGCACCATCACGCCGGACCCGAAGGGGCTCCCGAGCGTCTGGGTCACCGTCACGACGGTCCCGTCGCCGTCGGCGACCGCGAAGTGGGTCGTGTGCTCGGTCATGAAGTCCGCCGGGTGGCCGGGGAGCATCTCGCCGGGCAGCCGCTCCGAGTTGAAGCGTTCGCCCCCGGAGACCCCGGCGCGCGTCGGGTCGATGAGCCGTCGGCGCTCGGCCGCGTAGCGCGGGGAGAGGAGGCCGGCGATCGGCACCGGCCCCCGGGCCGTACCGAAGGCCACGCGGTCGGCCGAGGCGACCTTTACGGCCTCGACGAAGTGGTGGAGGTAGTCGGCCGAGTTGTGGCCGAATGCCCGGAGGTCGAACCCCTCGAGGAGGTGCAGCGTCTGGAGGAGCTGGAGCGCGTTGGTCGGCGGCGGCGGGACGAAGATCTCATAGCCGCGGAAGCGGCCCGCGACCGGTGTTCCCCACGCTGGGGCGTAGGCGGCGAGGTCCGCTTCCGTGAGCCACCCGCCCCGCTCCTGGACCGCGCGGGCCATCGCGCGGGCGAGCGGGCCCCGGTAGAAGGCCTCGGCGCCGCCCTCGGCGATCTGGCGGAGCGTGCCGGCGAGGTCCTTCTGGACGAGGACCGTGCCGGGTCGCGGGACCCGGCCCCCGGGGCAGAAGAGCTGCTCGGCTTCAACCGAGTGGCGCAGCTGCTCGCGCCCCTTCTCGAAGAACTCGCAGTTCTTCCAGGTGAGCGGGAAGCCCTCCTCGGCAAGCCGGATCGCGGGGGTGAAGACAGCCGCGCGCGGCAGCGTGCCGTAGCGCTCGTGCAGCGCGAGCATCGCCGCCGGGAGGCCGGGCACCGCGATCGACCGCGGCCCGCCCTTGAGGTCCGCCGCCGTCACCCCGCCAGCGTCCGCCGCCGCGGGCGCCCGGCCTGTGGAGACCAGCGCCTCGCGGGTGCCGCGGCGGGAGAGGAGGAGCGTGGCGACGCCACCCGGCGCCGACATGTACGGCTCGACGACGTGGAGCGCGAGCGACGTCGCGCAGGCGGCGTCCACGGCGGTCCCGCCCTGGAGGAAGGTCTGGATCCCCGCCATCGCGGCGAGGGGGTGGGCGGCCGCGACGCAGCCGCGGGTGCCCATGACGGTCGGCCGGTACGCGAGGCGATGCGGTGGGGTTGGCACAGGCGTCTCCTCAGTGGCTCGTTGGCAGGTAGGGCTCCAGGTCGCGCCCCGGGCCGCCGCGGAGGAAGTCGAAGTCGGCCCCCTCGTGCGCCTGGAGCACGTGGTCGAGGTAGAGCTTCCCGTAGCCGCGCGTGAAGGCCGGGGGAGGCGGCGTGAAGATGGCGCGGCGGCGGGCGACCTCGTCGTCCGGGACGTGGAGCGTGAGGCGCCGGTTCGGCACGTCCAGCTCGATCTCGTCCCCGGTCTGGACGAGCGCGAGCGGCCCGCCCGCGGCCGACTCGGGCGAGACGTGCAGCACGCACGTCCCATAGGATGTCCCGCTCATCCGCGCGTCGGAGATCCGCACCATGTCCTTCACCCCGCGCCGGAGGAGCTTCTCGGGGATCGGGAGCTGGCCCCACTCGGGCATCCCCGGCGCCCCCTTCGGTCCCCCCAGCTTCTGGACGAGGACGCTGGTCTCGTCCACGTCGAGGGCCGGGTCGTTGATCCGTGCCATCAGGTCGTGCTTCGACTCGAAGACGACCGCGCGGCCGCGGTGCCGGAGGAGGTGCGGGGAGGCGGCCGTTTGCTTCAGGACGGCCCCGTCGGGGCAAAGATTCCCGTAGAGGATCACGGTGCCGCCCTCACGGCCCAGCGGACGCTCGAGCGGCACGATCACGTCGCGGTTCGAGACCTTCGCGGTGCGCACGTTCTCCCCGATGCCCTTCCCGGTGACCGTCAGCGCGTCGGTGTGGAGCAGCGGGGTGAGCTCCTTGATGACCGCCGGCAACCCGCCCGCGTAGAAGAAGTCCTCCATGAGGTACTTGCCGGAGGGCCGCACGTTCGCGATGAACGGGGTCTCGCGGGAGATCCGGTCGAAGACCGGGAGCGGGAGCGGCACGCCGACGCGTCCGGCGAGGGCGGGGAGATGGACGATCGCGTTCGTGCTCCCCCCGATCGCCATGTCCACGCGGATCGCGTTCTCGAACGCCTCGAGGGTGAGAATGCGGGTCGGCCGGAGGTCTTGGGCGACCATCTCGACGATCCGCTTCCCCGTCGCCTCGGCCAGCGCCAGGCGCCGCGCGTCTGGGGCGGGGATCGCGGCGTTGCCCGGGAGCGTCATGCCGAGTGCCTCCGCCACGGAGGCCATCGTCGAGGCGGTTCCCATCACCATGCAGTGGCCGGTGGAGCGCGAGATGCAGTTCTCCATCTCGCACCACTCCTCCTCGCCGATCCGGCCCGCCCGGAACTCGTCCCAGTAACGCCAGACGTCGGTGCCGGAGCCCAGCTCCTCGGTCCCGTACATCCCGCGGAGCATCGGGCCGCCCGTGACCATGATCGCCGGGACGTTGGCGCTCGCCGCCCCCATGAGCATGGCCGGCGTCGTCTTGTCGCAGCCGGAGAGGAGGACCACGCCGTCGAAGGGGTAGGCGCGGATGCACTCCTCGACGTCCATGGCCATGAGGTTCCGGAAGAGCATCGTCGTGGGCTTCATGAGCACTTCGCCCAGCGAGATGACCGGGAACTCCATCGGGAAGCCGCCCGCGCGCCAGACGCCCCGCTTGACGTGCTCGGCGACGGTGCGGAGGTGGCTGTTGCAGTTCGTCGCCTCGCTCCAGGAGTTCGCGATCCCGATGACCGGCCGGCCGCGGAAGACGTCGTCCGCCAGGCCCTCGGCCTTCAGCCACGCGCGGTGGATGAAGCCGTTGAGATCGTTCCCCCCGAACCAGAGCTCGCTGCGCAGCTTCGGTGTCGTCATGGGATGGTGAGCCTCCCGGGCGTCCTGGATGTCACGGCGGCGTCTATCCTTTCGCGCCGCCTCCGCCCTGTCAAGTGCGGTTGTTTCGAGCTGTTCCCAGTCCTTGACAGTCCCCCCCTCCGACCTAGAGTGCTTCCGACGGCCGCAGCCAAACGTCCGGCCCTCGGGGGATTCACGCATGCCCCTTGCTCGGGTCCCCGGACAACCCTCCGTTCCTCGCCCCCAGGTCAGTAGTTCCTGCATTTCAAGATCCGGTCCCAGCCTCGCGTGCCGTGCGACCAGCAGTTCTGCTGGCACCGTTCCGGTGGCGATTCTCAGCAGCGCCACCTTCGATGCGACGCAGGTGGATCCCGCGTCGGTGGCGCTTGCGGGGGCTGCGGTGAAGCTCATCGGCAAGGGTGACCGGTATGCGTGCAGCTCGGAGGACGTCAACGGGGATGGCCTGCCTGACTTCGTCTGCCACGTCACGACGGCCCAATTCATGATCGAGCCGGGCGACTCGATCGCCGTCCTGGAGGCTCAGACCGTGAGCGGCGAACCGATCCGCGGCGAGGATTCGATTCAGATAGTGCCAGACTGAAAGGCTGCGGCGAAGCAAGGTGCGCGCGGGCGCCGGGGTCGTTCCCCGGCGCCCGCTGAGCGCAAGAGATCAGCGCGGGAAGAGGACCACTCCTGCCTCGGTCATCCGGTCCACGGTCGGCCGGGCGGCCTCGTATTCCGCTTCTGTGTAGAGGTGGGGCTCGAGCCGCGGGATGTCCAGCGCCTGTTTGGTCACCGCGTAGGCGTCCGTTCGCGGCTCGCCCCGATAGATGACGAGCAGGTCCACGTCGCTGGCAACCGTGTGGCGGTCCCTCGCCCACGACCCGAAGAGAACCACGCGCCGCAGCGGGAGCAGCTTCTCGAGGCGGACGATCCCTTCCTCGAGGCGGCGGATCAATGCCGCGCGGTCAAGCTTCGGATAGAAGACCCGAACAGAACTTGAGGATCTCGTCGGCATAGCCGATCAGCCGCTCCGCTTCGCTCCGCGTGTAGCGCGTCCTCGGCGCCCCGGACGGGTGCGCATTCGGATACCGCGCCGGGATGTAGACCTTGTCCAGCTCCAGGCCGGCCTCACGTAGCCGCTCCGGCACCGTGTGGCGTGCGGCGAGCTCCCCGAGGAGGTCGGCCACGGAATGGCCCCAGGCCTCCGCTCCCATCTTCTGGAACACGGCCTTGACCCCCTTCTCGGCCGCTTGCTGAGCCGAGAAGCACGCCCAGTCGTAGTAGGCCCCCTGCATATCGCTCCGCGCGTGCAGGAGATCGCCCTCGGCCTGATTCATCCAGTCGCGGCTTCGCTCCACGGAATACCCCCCAGGCGTGTCGGGCCCTCGGGCCGGAGCTACAGCCAGGCGATCTTGGCCAGGTGCTCCACCTGGGCGAACTCACGGTGTCTCGTGACGATCATGGCCCTCCTTCGGATTGCGGTGGCGACCGTGAAGGCGTCGGCGTACGAGATGGGGAACCGGGCCTTGATGCGGGCCGCTTCGAGGACGTCGGAAAGGCCGTTCGAAACAAGCTGGATCGGGAGGGTCTCCAGACGGCGCAGAAACTCGTCGGCGCGTTCTACGGTCCGGTGCTTCGCGGTGACGTAGTACACCTCTCCGACGTTGATCTCGTTCATCAGGACCGACCCGCGAGAGCGTGACGCTGCCTTGAGGAGGGACCTAACCTTTTCGAAGCCGTCTTCCCGGTTGAGGAAGGTGAGCAGGGCGAACGAATCGAGCAGCCTTTCGCTCCTCGCGGGCATGCTCTGCCCTCCGTTCCTTCGCCAGCGCGTCGGTCAGCGAAGGGCCGCCCTGGAGCATCCCGCACGCCGCCTCGATCGGATCGTCCGGGAGGGGCTCGACCGCGACTTTTCGCTCGCCCTCAAGCGTGACCAGGACCTTGGCTCCCGGCCGGAGGCCGATCCGCTGCCGAAGCTCCGCGGGGATCACCACCTGCCCCTTGGCCGACGTCTTGACGACTGGCATGATGCGTTCACCTTCCCCGCGATTCGTTCAACATCCTTGACGCCAATCTAACGAATCTCCCCCTGCCTTGTCAATGCGGCTCGTCCTCCTGTTGCCGACTCGGCGGCTTTAGGAACTTGCTGCCCCGACCGCCGGGCGGTCGACTTGAGGCGTGGCGCGGCAGCTCCGGCACGGCGTGCCGGGCCGTGAGCACGAAATGGTGCGGCGATGTCAATTTCTTTCGCGGGCAACGGCCGCGCGTGTGGGGGAGCGCCCTTGACACTCGACCGGATGTCGCCTTAAGGTGTTGCCTGTTGCGCGCGCAGTCCACGGAGGAGGAGGTGCGTTCCGTAATGATGACTCCTGCTGGCGGCTCGCTCGGCGTGGCCGGCGTAAGGCTGCTCATCGCCGTCGCTATTGCCCTCCATCTGTCGGCGCTGCCGGCCCGCGCCCAGGGGCCGGCCCTGTCGCCGGAGCTGGAGCAGGTTCGCGCGGCCCTCGCGAGGTACGAGGATCCGGTGCTCGCGATCCATGACGGGTACTTCTCCACCCTGGGCTGCATCGAGTACCCCCGCCCCGCCGCTCCCGGCCACGTCCCATACCCCGCCGGCGGCATGGGCATCCACTTCCTGAACCCGCGGCTGATCGGCCCGGTCCCAGACCCGCAGCGCCCGCAGATCCTCATCTACGAGCCGGCCGGCGACAAGCTCCGGCTCGTGGCCGTCGAATGGTTCATCCCGCTCGCGACGGGGATCAAGGAGCGACCCTCGATCTTCGGCCAGCCATTCGACGGCCCCATGGAAGGGCATCACCCGCTGCTGCCGGCCGCCCTGCATCACTACGACCTGCACGTCTGGCTCTTCAAGGCCAACCCGGCGGGCCTGTTCAGCCCCACGAACCCCTCGGTGACGTGCGGCGCGTACGGCTACACGTTTCGGGAGGACGCGCCGAAGTTCGTTCCACACCCGAAGCCCTGAGCCCGCGTCAGGGAAAGGAGTCGCCGGGATGCGTGTCGGATTCAATCTCCCGCAGATCGGGCCCGCGGCGACGCCGAAGGCGCTGGTCGAGGCGGCGCAGCGCGCCGAGGCGCTCGGGTACGACAGCGTCTGGGTGACCGAGCGCCTGCTCTATCCTGTGAAGCCTCAGACGCCGTACCCGGCGACCCCCGACGGCTCGCTGCCCGCCGGGTACAAGCACGTGCTGGACCCGGTGGAGGCGCTGACATTCGCGGCCGCCCACACGAAGCGGGTCGGGCTCGGCACCAGCGTCCTCGACATGCCGTACTACAACCCCGTGTTGCTGGCCCGCCGGCTGACTACTCTGGACGTGCTCTCCGGAGGCCGGCTCCGGGTCGGCTTCGGCCTCGGCTGGTCGAAGGACGAGTTCGACGCGGTGGGCGTGTCCTTGCGGGAGCGCGGCGCCCGAGCCGACGAGTTCCTCCAGGTCCTCAAGGCGATCTGGACGACGGACCCCGTCGAGTTCAACGGCCGCTTTTATCGGGTGCCCCGTTCCATCATCGGCCCGAAGCCGGTTCAGAAGCCGCACCCGCCGATCTACCTGGCCGCCTTCGCGCCGGCGGCGCTCAACCGGGTGGCCCGCCTGGCGAACGGCTGGAACCCGGTGGGGATCCCGGTCGAGGGGATGGCGCAGATGATCGGCCAGATGCGGGAGATGGCGAAGGCCGCCGGCCGCGATCCCATGTCGCTGGAGGTGGTCGTCCGCGGCAACCTCAACGTCACGCCGCAGCCGCTCGACGACAAGCGGTGGATCTTCTCCGGCTCCCTCGAGCAGATCAAAGGAGACATCGGCCGGGTCCGGGCGCTCGGGGCGCAGGAGCTGTTCTTCGACCCCACGTTCTCGCCCGACGGGGAGACGGCGGCGGCCTTCCTCGCCTGCATGGAGCGGATCCGGAAGCTCGTCTGACGACCCCCGGGCGCTGTCCCGCTTGCTCCCGGCGCCCGCCGGGCGGTACACTCGGAGCGTGGGGCGTCAGCTCCGCATCACCGCCGGCAGCGTCTCCGCCACCGCCTCCCTCGATGATTCCCCCACGGCCCGCGAGATCTGGGATGCGCTTCCCATCGAGGCCAAGGTCGAGACCTGGGGTGACGAGATCTATTTCTCGATCCCCGTCACGTTGAAGGAAGACGGCGCGCGCGAGGTCGTGGAGTTGGGCGACCTGGGCTACTGGCCGCCGGGCCGGGCGTTCTGCGTCTTCTTCGGGCCGACACCCGTGAGCCGGAGGGGCGAGATCCGGCCGGCGAGCGCCGTCAACGTCTTCGGGCGCGTGGAGGGCGATCCGACCGTGCTCCGCACGGTCCGGGCGGGGACGCGGGTGCGGCTCGAGCGAGTCGAGAACAGCGAGCCTCGCCCGCGAGCGTGACGGGGCGAAATTGAGAGAGCGAGACTTTGTCGCGCGGCTGGGGGGAGGCAGGCCCGAGCCGGTCGCTGAAGAGCGACCGGCCCGGCTTTGCCGGGAGGGCCGCCCGGCGCAGCCGCGCCGGTCTGAACGGGATGGGGCGAAGCCCCCCTCCGATTAGAAGGGGAGGACAGCATGAAGTTCTTCCTCGACACGGCGAACGTGAAGGAGCTCCAGGAGGCGGCCGCGATGGGGATCCTCGACGGGGTGACGACGAACCCGTCGCTGATCGCCAAGGAGAAGCGGCCGTTCCGCGACCTGGTGGACGAGATCTGCCGGATCGTCGACGGCGTCGTGAACCTCGAGGTGGTGGCGACGGACGTGGACGGGATGGTCCAGCAGGGCCGGGAGCTCGCGAAGATCGCCCCGAACGTCGTGGTGAAGCTCCCCACGACCGTCGAGGGGATCAAGGCGCTGCGCATCCTGGCGCGCGAGGGCCTGAAGACCAACCTGACGCTCTGCTTCTCGCCCTCGCAGGCGCTCCTGGTCACCAAGGCGGGAGCGACCTACGTGAGCCCCTTCCTCGGCCGGCTCGACGACATCTCGCACGTCGGAATGGACCTCGTCCGGACGATCCGCAGGATCTACGACAACTACGGGTTCAAGACGCAGATCCTCGCGGCGTCGCTCCGGAACCCGCTCCACATCGTGGACGCGGCCCTGGCCGGGGCCGACGTGGCGACGATGCCGTTCGCGGTCTTCCAGCAGCTCGTCAAGCACCCGCTCACCGACATCGGGCTCAAGCGATTCCTGGAGGACTGGGAGAAGGCGGGCGTCAAGCTCCAGCCCTGACCCTCAGAGCGCGTCAGCCGGTCTTCGGAGTCGGCGTCCGCAGCCCTTTCCGCAGCTCCTTGTCCCCGCGCTCCCGGACGTCCTCCCCACGGACGATGTAGATCACGTCCTCGGCGATGTTCGTGGCGTGGTCGGCGATCCGCTCCAGGTTCCGGGAGACCAGGATCAGACTGAGCGCCCGGGGGATCGTCGAGGCGTCGGCCATCATGTAGGTGAGGAGCTCCCGGAAGACCTGGTCGCGGAGACTGTCCACCTCGTCGTCGCCTTCGATGACGCTGCGGGCGAGCCCGGGATCGCGGCGGACGAAGGCGTCGAGAGCGTTTCGGACCATGCCCTGGGCGAGGCCCGCCATGCGCGGGATGTCGATGAGCGGCTTGACCGGGGGCTGGGTGATCAGGGACCGGGCGCGCAGCGCGATGCTGACGGTCTGGTCGGCGATCCGCTCGAGGTCGCTGTTGATCTTGATCGCCGCGACGAGGAACCGGAGGTCCGAGGCCATCGGTTGCTTCAGCGCGAGGAGCGTGAAGCACCGGTCGTCGATCTCGATGCACAGGAGGTCCATCTCCTCCTCGTGCCCGAGCACGCCTTGCACGAGGGCCTCGTCCCGGTCCACGAGCGCCTTCACGCTCTTGTGGATCATCGTCTCGGCGAGGCCGCCCATGGCGAGGAGGCGCTCCCGGAGGGTCTGAAGCTCGCGCTCGAAGTGCCGTTCCATGACCGCCTCCCGTCTAGCCGAAGCGGCCGGTGATGTACGCCTCGGTTTTCGGGTCCTGCGGGGTGGTGAACAGCGCCTTGGTCACCCCGAACTCGATCAGCTCCCCGAGCAGCATGAACCCCGTGTAGTCCGAGACCCGCGCCGCCTGCTGCATGTTGTGGGTCACGATGACGATCGTGTAGCTCGCCTTGAGATCGAGCATCAGCTCCTCGATCTTGGCGGTCGCGATGGGGTCCAGCGCCGAGCACGGCTCGTCCATGAGCAGGACATCGGGCTCCACCGCGAGGGCGCGCGCGATGCAGAGTCGCTGCTGCTGGCCGCCGGAGAGGCCCAGGGCCGAGTCGTGGAGGCGGTCGGACACCTCGTCCCAGAGGGCCGCCGACCGGAGGCTCCGCTCGACGATCGCGTCGAGATCCGCGCGGTTGCGCACGCCGAGGATCCGCGGGCCGTAGGCGACGTTGTCGTAGATCGACTTCGGGAACGGGTTCGACTTCTGGAAGACCATGCCCACCCGCTTGCGGAGCTCGGTGACGTCGAGTCCCGGGTCGTAGATGTCCGTCCCGCTGACCCGGATCCGGCCGACGATCCGGACCCCGTCCACCAGGTCGTTCAACCGGTTGATGCAGCGCAGCAGCGTGGTCTTGCCGCAGCCCGAGGGGCCGATGTAGGCGGTGATCCGATGCTTGGAGACCGCCATGGAGACATCCTTGATGGCGAGCTTTTCGCCGTACCAGAGCGAGAGGTGCTCGATCTCCACCATCGGCATTTCAACCACCGGCGCCGGCGCGGCGCTGGGGTTCAGATCCTGCGCGACACGAAGCTCTGCGCGTATCATTATCTTCTCCTAGACGGCGGAGGCGACCGAGAACTTTTTCCGGAGCCGCGTCCGCATGGTGATCGCGGTCAGGTTCAGCACGATGACGATCAGCAGCAGGAGCAGGGTCGTCGTGAAGACCATGGGCCGCGCGGCGTCCACGTTGGGGGACTGGAACCCGACGTCGTAGACGTGGAACCCCAGGTGCATGAACTTCCGCTCGAGGTGGACGAACGGCCAGAACGCGTCCACGGGCAGTGCGGGCGCGAGCTTCACCACCCCCGTGATCATGAGCGGCGCGACCTCCCCGGCCGCGCGCGCCATTGCCAGGATGAGCCCCGTGAGGATGCTCGGCATGACGCTCGGGAGCACGACGCGCCAGGTCGTCTCGAACTTCGTGGCGCCCAGCGCGAGGGACGCTTCCCGCATCCCCTGGGGGATCGCCGCCAGCCCCTCTTCGGTGGCCACGATGACGACCGGCACGGTGAGGAGCGCGAGCGTCAGCGACGCCCAGAGGATGCCACCGGTCCCGAAGGTCGGGGCCGGGAGGGCCGCCGGGAAGAAGAGCCGGTCGATCGTCCCCCCCACGAAGTAGACGAAGAAGCCGACGCCGAACACGCCGAAGACGATCGAGGGGACCCCCGCGAGGTTGTTCACGGCGATGCGGACGGCGCTCACGAACGGCCCCTGCTTCGCGTACTCGCGGAGGTAGAAGGCGGCCAGCATGCCGAGGGGCGTCACCATCAGGCTCATGATCATGACCATCATCACCGTGCCGAAGATCGCCGGGAAGACGCCGCCCTCGGTGTTCGCCTCGCGGGGGTCGTCCCAGACGAACTCCCAGGCCTTCGCGGCGTAGACGCGCGCCTTGCCCCCCCATCCCATGGCGTTCGGGCGGTAGGCCCGGACGACCTGCGAGAGCGGCAGCTCCTTGACCTTGTCGCCGGCCGCCGCGACGACGACGCTGGCTCTGAGGCTCTGCCGGAGCCGGCTGAGCCGTGCCGCCTGCTCGTCGTACCTGGCCTGGAGATCGGCCGCCTGCCGCGCGAGCCGCTCCACGGCGGGTCCCGCCGCGACGCCCTGGAGCTCGAGCTTCCGGAGCTGCAGGCGGATCTTCTCCTGGGCGGAGTTCGTCGCACCGATCTCCGTCTTCTCGATCCGTCGGGTCTCCCGGGCGACGCGGGCCGCGTCGGGCAGCCGCGAGAGGAGCGCCGTCCAGCCGGCCTCGGGGCCCTCCGCCACCAGCCGGTCGCCGTCCTTGACGGCCTGGATGACGCCGTAGAGGGTCCCCCACTCCAGGCGCTCGATCACGACCGTGTCGGACGGCCGCTCCCGCGCCGCGATCTTCGCCTCGTCCACCCAGACGAAGTCCGCGCCGTAGAGGTCCCGGTTGCCCTGCTTCACCTTGATCCGGTACGCGCGGGGGCTGCCGGGGGGCGCCCCCGGCTGCGGGATCGTCTCCCGGGCGTCCACCTCGCCCAGGATGACACGGCCGTCCGTCCGGGTGAGGCGGACCACGTCCTTCGGCCAGAAGAAGCCCAGGCCGTTGACGAGGATCAGGAGCACGAGGCCCGCCACCATGATCAGGGCGAAGGCCAGGGCGCCGCCCGTCAGCCAGACGAAGGGCTCGCCGCTCTTCCAGAACGTCTTCACAGGTACCGGTACTTCCGCCGGAGCCGGAGCCGCACCAGCTCCGCGGCGGTGTTGAGGACGAAGGTCATGACGAAGAGCAGCAGCGCGGCCAGAAACAGCACCCGGTAGAGCGTCCCGCCCTCGGGCGCCTCGGGCAGCTCCACCGCGATGTTGGCGGAGAGCGCCCGGAAGCCGTTGAAGATCGACCAGTCCATCACCGGCGTGTTCCCGGTCGCCATGAGGACGATCATCGTCTCCCCCACGGCGCGGCCGAAGCCGATCATCACCGCGGAGAAGATGCCCGGGCTCGCGGTCGGCAGCACGACCCGGAGGGCCGTTTGCCAGCGCGTGGCCCCGAGCGCCAGGGAGCCGGCCGTGAGGTGCGGCGGGACGTTCGACAGGGCGTCCTCGGCGATGGTGAAGATGATCGGGATGACGGCGAACCCCATGGCGAGACCGACGACCAGGGAGTTCCGCTGATCGTAGGTCAGCCCGAGGGCGGAGAGGAGCCAGCCGCGGTAGTCGCCGGCCAGCACGGTCGCCTCGACCAGCTCGCCCAGGGAGAGCGCGGCCCACCCCGCGACGAGGACCACGGGGATCAGCAGGAAGACTTCCGTTCCCGCCTTGAAGCGCCGCCGGAAGCCGGGCGGCGTCCACCGCCACGCGACGACGCTCGCGAGGATGGACGTCCCGAGCACCGGCGGCATCAGGAAGATCCCGGGCACGACCCGCTCCACCGTGGGGGCCAACCACAGTCCCGCGATGAAGCCGAGGACGACGCTCGGGAGGGCTGCCATGATCTCCACGGTGGGCTTCACGTAGGCCTTCAACGTCGGGTGCATGAACTGCGACGCGTACAGCGCGGCGAGGAGGGCGAGCGGGACCGCGAAGAGGAGGGCGTAGGAGGTCCCCTTCAGGGTCCCGTAGACGAGGGGCGTGAGGCTGAGCTTCGCCTCGAAGTCATCGGTCCCGCCCGTGGACTGCCAGACGTAGCTCGGCCCGTCGTAACCCTCGTACCAGACCTTGCCGAAGAGGCTCCGCCACGTGATCTCGGGGTGGGGGTTGTCGAGCGCCCACTGGTGGAGGCGCCCCGCCCCGTCGGCCGCGAGGAGGCCGTCCGCCTTCGGCGCGAAGGCCAGGGCCCGGAGCCCCGCGCGCGTCGGCTGCAGCGCGAGCAGCGTCCGGCCGGTCGTGCCGTAGTGGAAGTGCGTGGCGCCGGAGGCGTCGGCGGTGACGAACCCCTTGTCGCGGCGCGAGGCGGCGAACGCGACCACGGGGCCGGCGTGGGGGGTGAACTCGTAGACCCGCGTCAGGCGCGGCTGGCCGTCCCGCCGGAGGAGCTGCCAGGACCCGACGCTCCCCGCGGCATCGCCCACGACGAGCGTGCGATCACCGATGAGGAAGCCCAGGACGCTCACGCCGGCCCCGGGCCGGCTGGTGGCGCGCACCACCTGGGCGCCCCTGGGCTCCGCCGGATCGCGGAGATCGACGCGGGCGATCTCGCCCGCCGACGTCCCCACGAAGAGGTCTTCGCCCCGGTCGTCCAGCGCCAGCGCGGTGATCTCGCCGTCGAGGGGAAGCGCGAGCTGCTGCCGCGACTGGTCCCTTGAAGACGGCCCGACGAGCGCCTTCCGCTCCCTGATCGTCACGAGCGCGAGGTCCCGGGGTCCGACGACCGCCACCGTGATGGGCCCGCTCGGCGCCACCGTGTACGCCACGTGACGCACGGGCCGTCTGTCGGAGTCCACCCGCACGGTCTCGGCGGCGACGAATTCGCCCTCGACCACGCGCCGGCCCTCGGGGTAGGAGACACTGAACCTCACCTCTCCCGGGATCACCCGGCCGTCCGACAAACCGAGGGCGAGCCGGCCTCCGCGACCGGTGGCCGACGACGCCACGACGGTCGCGCCATCGAGGCCGGGATCCGGCACAGGCGGCAGCGCGCGCCCGTCCCGGAGGGAGACGAAGCGAACCCCGGAGGCCGTGACCAAATACGCGAGCTCGCGGTACTCGTCCACGCCGACGGCCAGGGGGATGGCTCCGCTCGTCCGGATGGGCGCCTCGACGGCCGCGGCCGTCGGCTTCCGGAAGAGCGGGTAGACTTCGGCGGCGATGACGACCAGGATCGCGAGAATCGACGCGATGATCGCGACCCCGCCCAGGACGACCAGGCGGCGGGCGACTCGGTCCACCAGGAGCCGACGGCCGGCGCGGGATCGGGGAATGTCGAGCGGGCGGGCCGGCGCTCCCGGCCCGCCCGCTTCGAGGGTCTCGACGTGGTTCACCACGACTAGAGGATCTTGTTCAGCTCTTCCTGCGCGATCGACGCCGGGATCGGGAAGTAGCCGTCCTTGACGACGACCTCCTGGCCCTCCTTCGACAACACGAGCTTCACGAACTCCCGGGTGAGCGGGTCGAGGGCCTTGCCCGGGGCCTTGTTGACGTAGACATAGAGGAACCGCGCGAGGGGATACGTGCCGGCGTAGGCCTGATCCGCCGCCGCGTCCACGCACCTGTCCCCCGCCTTCTCGGCGAGCGGCACGGCGCGGACGCCGGCCGTGGCGTAGCCGATCCCGCTGTAGCCGATCGCGTACCGATCGACGGTCACACCCTGGACCACCGACGCGGACCCCGGCTGCTCCTTGACCTCGTCCCGGTAGTCCCCGTTCTTGAGCGCGTGCTCCTTGAAGAACCCGTAGGTGCCGGAGGCCGAGTTCCGGCCGTAGAGGCTGATCGGGCGCGCCGTCCAGTCCCCGGTCAGGCCGAGCTGGCCCCAGGTCTTGATCTCGTCCCGGGAGCCGTGGCGCCGGGACTTCGAGAAGATGGCGTCCACCTGGGCGACCGTCAGGCACTTGATCGGGTTGTCCTTGCTCACGAAGACCGCGAGGGCGTCCACGGCCACCCGGATCGGCGTCGGCTTGAAGCCGTGCTTCTTCTCGAAGGCGTCGATCTCGGAGCCCTTCATCGGCCGCGACATGGGACCGAGCTGCGCGGTGCCCGCGATCAGCGCCGGGGGCGCCGTGCTCGAGCCCTTCCCCTCGATCTGGATCTTGACGTTCGGGTAGAACTTGGAGAAGGACTCCGCCCAGAGCGTCATCAGGTTGTTCAGCGTGTCAGACCCGACGCTGGAGAGGTTGCCGCTGATGCCGCTCGACGCCTTGTACGCCGCGAGGGCGCGGTCCACCTGGACCTGGGCGATCGCGAGCCCGGCGAGCAGAGTTACGATCGCCAGGACCGCCACGAGGATGCTGCGCGTCTTCATCCGACTACTCCTCCCTGTGTGTGGTTTCATCGTCCCGTTCGCGTGTGTCGGACGGGTTACCCGTGTGTAACAATTCCGTGACGTCGACCGTGCGGGGTTCCACGAACCCGTCTCGCCCCCACACTTCGCCGGGACGACGGCGGAGGGCGGGCGTCGGATCGACGTCTCCTGCGGCCTTCATCCGCCAGCAGTCTGACCGGGCGGAGTTACGCGAGGGTGACCGGGAAGTAAATTGTGGGTGACGTCAGGCCCGTGGGCGCCGATCCGCTGCGTCGCGCGTCTCGGCCAGCCACGCGCGAATCCGCCGAGCGATCGCGTCCCGGATGCGACGGAAGGTCTCCAGGCGCTCCGCCTCGCTCCCTGTCGCCGCCGAGGGATCCTCGAAGCTCCAGTGGAGGCGAGCCGTCCCCCCGGGGAACACCGGGCAGCGCTCGTTGGCGGCGTCGCACACGGTGATGACGTAGTCCCACGGCTGGTCGAGGAGGGCGTCCACGGTCTTCGAGGCGTGGCGGCGGAGGTCGACGCCGACCTCGTCCATGACCCGGATCGCGAGCGGATGCACGCGGGTCGCCTCGGTGCCCGCGCTCCCGACCTCGAACCGGTCGCCCGCGAGGGCCCGCAGGAACCCCTCCGCCATCTGGCTCCGGGCCGAATTGTGGGTGCAGAGGAAGAGGACTCGGCGGCGCACCGTGATCTCTCCCCGAGGGCTCCCCTCGGATTCTACCGCGCGGGTCGAAGGACGGGCGGGTAAACGGCGCGTAAACTTCGTCAGGCGGCGGGGAGGGTGAAGCGCACGGTCGTGCCCTTGCCCAGCTCGCTGTCGATGCGCAGCTCGCCCCCGTGGGCCTGGACCAGGTGCTTGACGATGGCCAGGCCGAGCCCGGTGCCGCCCAGCTCCCGCGAGCGCGCCTTGTCGACCCGGTAGAACCGCTCCGTGATCCGCGACAGGTCGGTCGAAGGGATGCCGATCCCGGTGTCGGCCACGCGGATCTCGACCAGGCCGCCCGGCTCCCGGCCCGCGGTCACGGTCACCCGGCCCCCCTCGGGCGTGTACTTGACCGCGTTGTCGACGAGGTTCAGCAGGATCTGGAGCAGGCGGTCGCGGTCCGCCACAACCGCGAGGCCGCCGGGCACGTCGTTGACGAGCGTGAGGCCCTTCGGCGTCACCTGGCCCTCGAACATCCCCGCGACGCTCTCGGTCACGTCGCGGAGCGGCACCGGCGCGGGCACGAGCGTCACCCTGCCGGCCTCGATGTCCGACAGCTGCAGGAGGTCGTCCACGAGCCGGCCGAGCCGCTCGGCGTGGGTGTGGGCGACGTCGAGGAACCGCCGCGCGTTCTCGGCGTCCTCCAGGGCGCCGTCGCGCAGCGTCTCCAGGTAGCCCCGAATCGCGGTCAGGGGGGTGCGGAGCTCGTGGGAGACATTGGCGACGAACTCGGCGCGGACGCGCTCGAGCCGGCGCAGCTCGGTGATGTCGTGGAGGACCAGGAAGGCCCCCGGGGCGCCCGGGACGTACTCGACGGCGGCGGCTCGAGCCTCCAGCACACGCCCGAGGGGTGGGCCGAGCTCGACCTCCCGGCGACAGTGCTCCCCGGGCGCGCACACCCGGCATGCGTCGAGGAGGTCGTAGAGGTCCTTGTGCCGGACCACCTCGAGGAAGGGCCGGCCCTCGACCGCCTCGTCGCCGAGGCCGAAGATGGCGCGAGCGCCCCGGTTCATGAGCAGGATGCGTTCCCGCGCGTCGAGCGCGATGACCCCTTCGACCATGCTCGCGAGGATGGCCGAAACCTTCGCGCGTTCGCCTTCCAGGGTCTGGATCTTGTCACGCAGGCCGGCGGCCATGAGGTTGAGCGCATGCCCGAGCTGGGCGACCTCGTCCCTCCCGCGAATGGGCACCTGCCGGTCGAATTCTCCCCCGGCCATACGGTGCGCGATCGCCTGCATCTCGCGGACGGGGCCCGTCACTCGGCGGCTGACGAACGCGCCGACGCCGAGCGCCACCGCGAACGCGAGGGCCGCGCCCGCCGCGACGGTGCGTCGGATCGACGAGACGGCCTCGGCGACCCGGGTCAGGGGGAGAGCCAGGCGAAGGACGCCGCGCACCGTCGACCCGTCGCGCAGGGGGAGGGCGGCGTAGAGCATCCCGACGTCGAGGGTGTGGCTCCGGCGGACGTCGCTCGCGACCTGGCCCGCGAGGGCGGCCCGGACCTCGGGCCGCCCGGCGTGGTTCTCCATCGTCCTGACGCCCGGCGGGTCGCGCTCCGAATCACCGAGCACGGTCCCATCGGCGCCGATCACCGTGATGCGTGCCTCGAGAGTGGCGGCGTAGCGCTCCGCGAGGCGCTGGGCGTGGTCCGGGAGTGCCTGGCCGGCGACGGACGGCACGAACGCATCGTGGACGAGCCGGCCGCCGGTGATGAGCCCGTCCTTGAGGCTCTCGACGGCGTGGGTTTCCAGGACCCGGCTGACGTACAGCCCCATGACCGCCGTCCCGATCGCGGTCGCCGCCAGGAGGGCCACGGTCAGGCGGACCGCGAGCCTCGAGCCCAACCGCGCCGTCGGGCCCACGCTACGCCTCCGCGTCGAAACGGTACCCGACGCCCTTCACGGTGACGATGCGCCGGGCCTCCGGGCCGAGCTTCTCCCGCAGCCGGCGGATGTGGACGTCCACGGTCCGCGACTCGATCTCCGCCGCGTTCGCGTAGCCCCAGACGGTCTCGAGGAGCTGCTCGCGGTTCAGCACCCGCCCGTTCGCGTGGACCAGGGCCGCGAGCAGGCCGAACTCCTTCGCGGTGAGCTCGACCGCGGCGGCCCGCACCGCGACGCGATGCTTCGCCTCGTCGATCTCGAGATCACCGATCCGCTGGACGGCCGTGGCGACCGGCTCACGCGTGCGCCGGAGGAGGGCTCGGACGCGCGCGACGAGTTCCCTGGGGCTGAAGGGTTTGACGACGTAGTCGTCGGCGCCGACCTCGAGCCCGACGACCCGATCCACCTCCTCGGCCCTGGCGGTCAGCATGATGATGGGCAGCCGGGCGGTCCCGGGGTCGCGGCGCAGCTGACGACAGACCTCGAGGCCGTCGAGCCCCGGCAGCATCAGGTCGAGGATCAGGAGATCGGGCTGGCGCTCGCGGACGAGCCGGAGCGCGGCCGCGCCGTCGGCGCCGGCCAGGCAGCGGTAGCCGGCCTTCTCGAGGTGGTAGCGGATGAGCTCGACGATGTCGGGCTCGTCGTCGACGACGAGAACCTGCGCCGCCACGGCGCGATCACGGGGTCTTCGAGGCGGGCTTCCGCGTCTTGAGCTCCTCCGCGACCTCGAGCTGCTTCTGCTCCATCTTCTTGACCAGCTCCTCGTACGAGGACTGGGTGATGATCTTGTTGAACTGGGTCCGGTAGTTCGAGACGAGGCTCACGTGCTCGATCTTCACGTCGAACACCCGCCAGCGGTCGCCGTTCTTGCGCGACCGGTACTCGAGCGGGATCTCGCTGCCCCCTCTGGTGGCGACGCGCTGGCGCACGGTGACGGTGTCGCCGTCGATCTCCTCGGGCAGGTAGGTGATCTTTTCGCCGCCGTAGGACTCGATCTTCGCCACGTAGGAGGCCTCGAGGAGGTCGGCGAAGAGCTCGGTGAAGCGCTTCCGCTGCTCGGGGGTTCGCTGCGCCCAGTACCGTGCGAGCGCCCGCCGCGCCATCTCCTCGAAGTCGAACAGGCCCCGCGCCACCTCTCGCATCTGCGTCCGGCGCTTCTCGGCGTTCGCCGGCTTCTTGAGCTCAGGGTCCTGCACGAGGGCGAGGACCCGGTCCACCGAGACCTTCACCTGGTCCGTGGCGGGCCCGGCCCAGGCAGTGGCGGCCGCGAGGGCCGCCGCGGCGGCCAGGATCGATGCCAGCCCGCGACGTGTCCGCTGCATCCTGTCCTCCTCGGGGGGCCTCAGCCCTCCCGTCTGACCCGTTCTATTCGACGCGCGCGCGGCCGCCATCGTTCGGGCGCTCAGAGCCGGCCCCGCAGAGCCTCCGCCAGCGCGGCGACCTGGGCGCGGTCGCTCCGGGTCTCGAGGGGGAGGTAGGGCGCCAGGCGGTCCAGCAGGCCCGCGTACCGGGCCCGGAGCGCGTCCGCGAGTCCCTCGAGCGGCGCCTCGACGGCGAAGGTCGCCAGCATCTCGTCGGTGATCAGGGCGGCCATCCCGGCCCAGTCTCCCTCCACCGACTTCCGGTGGAGGCGCGGCATCAGGTCCTGCCAGCCGTGCGCGGCGAGCACGGGCTCGTAGGTCCGCGTGGAGGCGTAGAAGGCGATCTGCGCCTTGACCTGCTCCCGGGTTTGCACCCGCTCCTCGTCGCTCCGCCCGGTGATCATGAACACGGAGGTCGCGAGCACGATGTCGGCGCGCGTGCGGCCGCTCTTCGCGAGGCCGGCCTCGATCTGCGGGAGGGCGAACTCCCGGAGGTAGGCGACCGAGTGGAAGGGGTGGAGGTGGACGCCCTCGCACACCTCACCCGCGAGGCGCAGGTTGTAGGCATTCACCGCCGCGATGTAGATCGGGATCCGCGGGTACGCGATCGGCGCCGGGGCGAAGAAGGGCGTCATGAGCGTGATCGCGTAGTGCTCGCCCCGGAAGTTGATCGGCTTCCCCGTCTGCCAGCACTCCCAGAGGGCCCGGAGCGCCAGGATGTACTCGCGGAGCCGGGGGCCGGGGGCGCTCCAGGGGACCGAGAAGCGGCGCTCGTTGTGGCCCTTGACCTGGGTGCCGAGCCCGAGGATGAAGCGCCCCGCCGACGCGGCCTGGAGGTCCCACGCCGTGTGCGCGACCACGGTCGGGCTCCGCGGGAACGCGACCGCGATCGCGGTCCCCAGGCTCACCCGGTGCGTGTGCTCGGCGGCCAGGGCGAGGGGGAGGAAGGGGTCGTGCTTCGTTTCCGACGCCCAGACCCCGTCGAAGTCGAGCGCCTCGGCGTCGCGCGCGACGGCCGGGACGTCGCGGAGCGTGTCGATCGCGACGTTGATGTCCAACTTCATCTGGGCTCGTCCGCCCCTCGGGCGTCGGCCGCGTGCCCGGCCGCCCCGGTCTGGTAGAGCACTCGGTCGGCGAGCGCCCCGGCGGCGAGCTCCGCCGCGAGCGCCGAGCGCTGGATCTTGCCGCTCGAGGTCTTCGGGATCGTGTGGGCGCGCACGAGGAGGACCCGAGCGGGCCGGACGCCCCGGCGGCGGTGCAGCTCGGCGCCGATCTGTCGCGCGAGCCTCGAGGACTGTTCGGCCGCTGCGCCCTCGTCCCGGACCTCCGCGACCACGTGGAGGCGCTGGGTCCCCGTGCGCTCGCTCTCGACGCCGACGGCGGCGGAGTAGCGGATGCCCGGCAGGCCGTCCACGATCTCCTCGAGGTCCGCGGGCGCCACGTTCTCGCCGCCGACGATGATGATGTCCTTGATGCGCCCGGTCACGTAGAGGTACCCCTCGGGGTCGAGGACCCCGAGGTCTCCCGTGTGGAGCCACCCGTCCCGGAGCGCCCGCGCCGTCGCCTCCGCGTCCCGGTAGTACCCCTGCATGACGCCGGGGCTCTGGACGAGGATCTCGCCGACCTCCCCGGACCGCGCGCGCCCCGCGCCCTCGGGCCCGGCGATCGCCACCCGAACGCCCGGGCACGGCCGGCCGACCGAGACGAGCGTTCCCGAGGGATCGAGGCGGAGCGGCTCCCCCGGCGGCCAGATCGCGACGGCCAGCGTCGCTTCGGCCAGGCCGTAGGCCGGGCAGAAGACATCCTTCACGCCGAAGCGCGCCTCGAACGCGCGGATCGTCGTGAGGCGGACGGACTCGGCTCCGGAGAGCGCCATGCGGAGGCTCCCGAGGTCGAGGCCGCCCGTGTCGTGGATGTTCCGGACACAGTTCCGGTAGCCGAAGTCCGGGGCCACGGTGAAGACGCCGCGGTGCTCGGTGATCGCCTCGAGCCATGCCCGCGGGTTCCGGAGGTCCGGCGGCAGGAGGACGAGCGGGGTGCCCGTGTGGAGCGGGCAGAAGCCGCAGCCGATCAGCCCCATGTCGTGGTAGAGGGGGAGCCAGCTCACCACGGTGTCGGCGGGCGTCATGCCGACCGCCTCGACCATGAGCCGCACCGTCGCCATCACATTGGCGTGCGTGAGGACGACGCCGCGCGGCGCCGCCGTGCTCCCGGAGGTGTACTGGAGGAAGCAGACGTCGTCCTCGCGCGGCTCGGGGAGGCGCGCGGGCGGCGCCCCGGTGTCCAGCCCGTCCGGGGTGAGGTAGTGGCGCATGTCGGGCGCCTCGGCGCGGGCCGCCTCGACGTCGTCGTGGAACCAGTCCACGGTGACGACCGCCCGCGCCTCGGCGTTCCGGAAGATGCGCGCCTTGAGCTCGGGCGCGAGGGTCGGGTAGAGCGGCACCGGCACGGCGCCCAGGGCGAGCGTCCCGAAGAAGGCGAAGAAGAACTCCTGGCAGGTCGGCAGGATGAGCGCGACCTTGTCCCCGGGGCCGAGCCCGTGCGCGGCGAGCGCCCCGGCGTACCGGAGGCTCGTCGCGTGGAGCCGGCCGACCGTGAGCGTGTCGCCGAACAGCGTGAGGTAGGTGCCGTCGGGCGCGACCGCGGCGCGCCGGGCGATCAGCTCCCAGAGCGTCCGCGCCTCGGCCGGATTCCAGGGCTGTCGGGTCGCCTGGGTCAGAGCCTGCGCGGTGGAGGGCGAGCGCTCAGGTGTCATGGGGCCGCCGACCCAGACGGGCCGAACTTCGCCAGAAGCGCCTCGACGTCGTGCTTGAGTTCCGGCAGGCGAGTCACGACGGTATGTGGCTCAGGTAGACTCGGTCGTCCTTCACAGGGACCGAGTCCAGCCCTCGGACTGCCATGGCGCCTCTCCGCAACCGTGGGTCAAACCGATCATACCCCGGAGGTGACGCGGATGGAAACGGAACTTCCTGAAATATGGCGATGTTCGCCCGCGACCTCCCCCCGGGTGACTGGAGGTGGATTTGCGCCGTCAGTCCACCCAGGCGGCGATGAAGACGTTGTACTCGCGGGGCGCGCTCGCGCCGCGGTTCGAGCAGAAGACCAGACGGCTCCCGTCACGGGAGAACATCGGGAACGCGGCGAACGACTCGGCGTACGTGAGCCGCTCCACGCCGCCGCCGTCCCGGCGGACGAGGTACAGGGCGAAGTCGAACCGGCCCGGGTCGTGGAGGTTCGAGGCGAAGACGATCCGCTCGCCGTCGGGGTGGAGGAACGGCGCCCAGTTCGCCGCCCCGTTTGCCGTGACCTGCCGGACGCCGGTTCCGTCCGCGCTCATGACGAAGAGCTCGGCGCGGTGCGGGCGGACGAGGCCGCGCGCGAGCAGGGCGCGGTACTCGGCCAGCTCCGCGGCCTCGGTCGGGTGCCGGCCCCGCCACACGATCTGCCGGCCGTCCCAGGAGAAAAACGGGCCGCCGTCGTAGCCCGGCCGATCGGTGAGGCGGGTCACGTTGCCCCCGTCGGGGTCGCAGAGGTAGAGGTCGAGATCCCCCTCCCGGAGCGAGGTGAAGACGATCCGGCGCCCGTCGGCGGCGACGGCGCCCTCGGCGTCGTATCCCGCATGGGCGGTGATCCGGCGGAGGTCGCTGCCGTCGGGGGTGCACGTGAAGAGCTCGTAGTCGTAGAGCGGCCAGACGTAGCCCCGCGAACGGTCGGGCGGGGGAGGGCACTCCGCGCCCGCGAGGTGCGTCGAGGCGTAGAGGAGCCGGCTCCCGTCGGGGAAGAAGTAGGCGCAGGTCGTCCGCCCGCGGCCCGTCGAGACCAGGCGGACCTGGCTCCCGTCGGCGCGCATCGTGAAGATCTGGTCGCAGCCGAACGGGGGACGCGTGGACTGGAAGACGAGCCGCTCCCCCGTCCAGTCGAAGTAGGCCTCCGCGTTCTGGCCGCCGAAGGTGAGCTGCTGGAGGGCGCCCAGGTGCCGCTCGCGGGGATCCCGCGGCGCCTCGGGCGCCGCCGCCCGGGCGCGGCGCTGGCGTCCGTGATCCCAGAGGGCCGCTGCCGCACCCGCGAGACCGAGTCGCAGCAGGCTCCGCCGGTCCAGCATGACCCCTCACCCTGCCCTCTCCCCTGGGGGGAGAGGCCTCAGGATCGTTACCTCCGTTGCTCGAGGATTGCCTGCGCCGTGTGCTCCGCGCCGTCGCGGACGTAGATCACCGCGACCGTGTCACCGGCCCGCCGCGTCCGGAGGGCGAACGTGAGGTCGTCGAGCGTCCGGACGGTCACACCCGCGAAGCGCACGATGACGTCGCCCGCGCGCAGCCCCGCGCGCTCCGCCGGGCTCCCGGGGCGCACGCCCCCGAGCCGGACGCCGGGGATGGGGCTGTCGGCGAAGTCGGGCACCGAGCCGAAGTAGGGCCCGTAGCCCCCGCCCGCGGCCGGCCGAGCCCCACCCGTCGCGGGGGCCCGCACGAACGCCAGGCGGTCGTCGCGGTCGGCGAGCGCGCGGACGGTCCGGTAGGCGACCTCCGCCACCTTCCGGAGCCCGTCGGCGTTGACCTTGTCCCAGGTGTCGCTCGGCCGGTGGTAGTCCCCGTGCGTCCCGGTGAAGAAGAAGACCACCGGGCGGTCCTGGTTGTAGAAGGCCGTGTGGTCCGAGGGCCCGATCCCATCGCCGCGGAGAGCGAGCTGGACGCCGAGCCCCTGCGCGCTCTGCTCGACCACCGCGCGGAGCCCCTGGCCCGAGTCCACGCCCATCACGTAGAGCCGGTCCCCCTGCATGCGGCCCACGCTGTCGAGGTTCACCATCGCGACCGTCCGCTCGATCGGCACCGGCGGGTGCTGGACGTAGTGGGCCGAGCCGAGGAGCCCCAGCTCCTCCCCCGAGAACGCGACGAAGACGAGGCTCCGGCGCGCGCCGCCGGCGCGCGCGAACGCCTCGGCGAGGCCGACGACGACCGCGGTGCCCGAGGCGTTGTCGTCGGCCCCCGGGTGGATCTCGTCGGCGCGGTCGGGGGCCAGGGAGAACGGGCTGCCGCGGCCGAGGTGGTCGTAGTGCCCGCCGACGACCACGACCTCGTCGCGGCGGGTCGGGTCCGTCCCGGGCAGGAAGCCGACGACGTTCGCCGTCTGGCCGCGCTCCCGGACGAGCGCCACGCGGAGCCGCGCCGTCACGCCGGGGAGGGGGCTCGACCGCGGGGCGAGCGCGCGGTCGATGTCGGCCTGGAGCGCCGCGAGGTCCAGGCCCGCGGGGGCGAGCATCGCCGCCGCCGTGGCCCGCGTCGCGCTCACGGCGAGGAGACCCCAGGCCGGGGTCGTGCCCCGAATCGGCCGGGGCGGGTCCTCTGCCCGGCCGGGGTTCTCCACGACGACGACGCCCGCCGCGCCGTGCTCGCGGGCGTTGAGGACCTTGTGACGGAGCTCCGTGTAGTGGAAGTGTTCGGGCGCGCGGAACGGCCCCTGGGGATCCCGCTCGCGCGGCTCGCCGGTCATGACGAGGATCACCTTGCCGCGGACGTCCAGGCCCGCGTAGTCGTCGTACCCGAGCGCGGGCGCCGTGATGCCGTAGCCCGCGAAGACGGCCTCGGCCCTCACCTCGCCGTCGTTCGAGAAGGTGAAGGGCAGGAAGTCCGGGCCCGCGGCGAACCGTTGTGCGCCCCCTGGCGCCGAGACCTCGAGCGCGTTGTCGACGCCGAGCCGGACGCGCGTCAGGACCTCGAAGCGCTGGAGGTAGGTGCCGGCGTCGCCGGCGGGTTTGAGGCCGATGCGCCGGAAGTGGTCCGCCAGATACCGGGCCGCGCGGTCCGCGCCCGCCGTTCCGGCGCCGCGCCCTTCCATCGCCGGGGCGCTGAGGTCACGGACCCAGCCGAGGAGCCGCGCCGCATCGGGCAGGGGATCGGCTGTGGCGGCGATGGCCCCGAGGGCCACGCCGATGAGGATCGCAAGCCGAAGCGGCTTCACAGCCCTAACGCGGCAAGTGGATGACGCGGAACGCTTCCGCGTACGTGTGGCCGTGCGGCTTGCCGACGTCGGCGGCCCGCTGGCGGGCGAGGGCCTCGAAGCCGGCCGGATCGCGGAGCTGGCTCGCGTGGCAGCGGGCCGCCGCGAGCTTCTGGTCGATCGTCCCGGTGATGTCCACGACGACGTCGGGCTCGGGGTGGCCGACGAGGTAGACCTCGCGCACCCGGTGGGGCTCGAACCCTTCCCGCACGAGCTCGGGGAAGTGCATGCGGTCGCGCGCGTAGGGATACACGGCGTCGAGCGCGAGCCGGCCGGCGTGGCGGTGGTCCCGGTGTCCCGCGTAGGGGTTCAGGCCGGGGAAGGGGTTCTGCGTCACCACGCGCTCGGGTCGGAAGCGACGGATCTCCCGGACCACGTCGCGCCGCGCCTCGCGCGTGTCCTCGAGCTCGCCGTCGGGGTACCCGAGGAAGACGACCTCTTTGACCCCGAGCGTCCGCGCCGCCGCGCGTTGCTCCTCTTCGCGGATCGCCGCCAGGCGCTCGGGCGTCATGGCCGGGTCGTCGGACCCCTTGTTGCCGTTCGTCAGGATGCAGTAGAAAACCTCGTAACCCTCGCCGATCCACCGGGCGACGGTGCCGCCGAAGCCGAACTCGGCGTCGTCCGGGTGGGCGACGACGACGAGAATGCGTCGAATCTCCTCCATGCCCCCTCCTGGGGTGCCGGCCGCGCCGGCGCCGCGCTTCACTCTACCACGCCACCCGGCGGCCGGCCCCGGCGCGGCCTCGGACGAGCTCCAGAGCTCCGGGGAGCCGTGGTCATTCTTACCCATAACGGCGCTCATTTACGACGTTCCGTTTCCCGAAGAATCCGTTTGACGCGGGGATAACGACGGTTTATGATTTCTCTCGACGCCTGTTTAGGACATTCACCGAAAGGGCACGGGCCCGATGAAGAAAGCCAAGGCGGACTACCTGATCCAGTCGGTCAGCCGGGCGCTCGACATCCTCGAAGCGTTCACGAGCGCGCAGGAGGAGCTCGGCGTGACCGAGCTCTCGCGGAAGCTCAAGCTCCACAAGAACAACGTCTTCCGGCTCCTGGCGACGCTCGAGACCCGGGGCTACGTCGAGCAGGACAAGGAGACGGGGAGCTACCGGCTGGGCATGCGGACCTTCGAGGTCGCGAGCGTCTTCCTCCACCACCTCGGCCTCGTCAAGCAGGCCCGCGCGGTCCTCGAGCAGCTCGCGCTCGAGACGGGCGAGACGAGCTACCTCGGCATCCTCGACGGCCCCTGGGTCGTGTGCGTGGACATGGTGGAGACGCCCCACGCCGTCCGGGTCGTTCCCCAGCTCGGCCGGCGCCTCCCCGCCCACGCCACCGCCCTCGGCAAGGCCCAGCTGGCCTTCCGTCCCCAGGAGGAGCTGGAGCAGCTCTGGAAGCAGCACGAGCCCATGGCCGTCACGGCGCGCACCGTCACCGATCTCGGCCGGCTCGGCGAGGAGATCCAGCGCGGCGCGTCGCAGGAGCTGGCGCTCGAGGACGAGGAGTTCGCCCTCGGCGTCCGCGGCGTGGCCGCGCCGGTGCGCGACTACGCCAAGCGCGTCGTCGGCGCGATCGGCGTCGTGGGTCCGGCGTTCCGGCTCCCGCTCGAGCGGCTCGACGGCGAGCTCGCGGCGCGCGTCAGGGGTGCGGCGCAGCAGGTTTCGAAGCGTCTCGGGTATGCCGTGATCCCGGGCTGAGCGCGGTGCGAGCCTGCGCCGCCGCCGCCCGGTGATCGCGCGTCCGTCCACCTCGTTCGTTCCGACGCCGCGCACCCTCTTCCGGCGCCGCCGCGCGCAGGCCGCCCTGAAGAGCGGCCTCGTCGTGGTGGCGCTCGGGCTCGTCGGCGCGCTCTTCCTCGCGCCGCGGGAGCTCGCCGCCGTGCGCCTTCTCGACGTCGGCCTCGCCTGGTGGGCCGCCCTCGCCGCGCACGGGCTGTTCCTCCTCCTGCTGGCCGCTGGCCCTCCCGGCGACGACGCGCGGCCATGAGCCGCCCCGTGGCACCCCGCTCCCGCGACGCCAACGGGGAAGCAGGCGGCGCCCCTCCCCCCCCCCGGAGGCCGCCGGAGGGACGGGACGTCGCGAGGGCGGCAGGCCCGAGCCGTCCCGGCGATCTGGATAAGAGGGAACGGGGGTGCGGGGGGACTTGATGGCGGGCGCCGCGCACGCCCTGGTCCTGGCGGCCGTCTGGCTCTCCCCCCCGGCGCTGCTCGCCGTCGGCCCCATGCTCCTCGCGGACGGGATCCGGGGCCTCTGGGCGCCGCTGGCCCTCGGGGGCGGTGCCGTGCTGGTCGCCCTACTCGTGGGGGCGCCCTGGAGCCGCCTGCCCGCCGCCGGGCCCCCGAACGTGCTCCGGCTCCTCCGGCAGCGCTGGCCCGGCGCCGGGTCGCCCGTCGGACCCGCCGCGCTCGCGACGGCCGTGTCGGCACTGCTTTTCCTCTGGGCGCAGCTCGCGGCAGTTCGGGAGCTTGCCCGGGCCCTCGGCTGGCCGGGTCCCGTCGCCGTCGCGGTCATCGCGGCGGCCCTCGCGCTGGCGGCCTGGCGCCCGGCCGTCGGCTGGCGGCTCGCCCTGCCGGCGGCGGCCCTCGCGCTGGTCGGGCTCCTCGGGCCGCTCGCGGCCGTCGTCGCCGCGACTGACCCTGCCTGGCCCGGGGTCTGGCGCGACGTCGCCTCGCGCCCGCGCGTGACGTTCGCCACCGACAGCGCGTGGGTGAGCGAGGGGCGGTCGGTGCGCGGGGACGGCGTCGAGCTGACGCTGGCGATCCGCGAGGAGCAGCGCGTGACGCTCCTCGGGCGCGGTCGCGTCCGCGTGCACCTCTGGGAGGGCGGGACGTGGAGCCGTGACGTCCGTGCCGACGCGGACCTGACGCTCCGCCCCGGGGACCGGCTCGTCGTCCCCGACGGGTTCCCGATCCGGTTCCAGGCGGCCCGCGCCGTGCCGGGCGCGCCCGCGAGCGGCCCGGACTGGCTCGACCCCCCGGGGCCACGATCCGACTGGCGGACGCTCGTGGGCCTCGGCGTGACCCTGCTCCTCGGGCCGCTCGGCCTTGCTCCGGTCCACGCGGCGCTGCCAGGGACACGCGCCGTCGGCGCAGGCGCCGTCCGGGCAGCGGGGGCCCTGGTGGCCCTGGGGCTCGTGGCGGCGGCGCTCTGGGTGCTCTACGCCGCGTGGCTCACCCCGGAGGTTTATCTCGGCGGGGTGGCGGGCGTGGAGGTCTACCTCCTGCCGGCGAGCGTCGCGGCGCTCGGTACCGGCAGCGCGCCGCTCGCGGACCTGGCCATGCTGGGTCTCGTGGGGGGCGGAGTGGCCGGGGCGCTCGCGGCGTTGCGCGCCGTCCCCCGGGAGCTGGCCGGGGGCGGGCAGGGCGCCGCGTGGCCGACGCTCGTCGTCGCCGCCGTGGGCGGGGTCCTCGCCGCGCTGACGCCGGCCGGGCCGTGGCCGGTCCTCGTCGCCGCCTTCGGGGTCGCGGCGTCCGCCACCGGCCCCGGGGTCGTGCTCGCGTGCTGGCGGGAGCGCCTCTCCGCGCGCGGCGTCGCGGTCGGGACGAGCCTCGGGCTCGTCCTCTTCGTCGCCCTCGGTCTCCTGGGCCCGCTGGCGCTCGGCCGCGTGCCCGAGACCTCGTGGCTCCGGTGGCTCGCGACGTGGCCGGTGCTGGTGGCGGCGCCGGCGAACGCGCTCGCGACCTGGCTGCTCTCGGCGGCGCCGCGCCCCTCGCCCCGGAGCCCGCTGCCCCCCGCCTTCGCCGATCTCCACGTGTAGGTCCTCGAGCATCGGGCTGGGGCTATCGATGCGCCCGACCTCCGGCTATACTGCGGGGCATGGCGGGGCGGCGGTGGGCGGCGGTCGCAGTCCTGGTGCTGGTGCTGGCGCCGGTCTGGTCGCGCCTCCCGCCGGCGGAGGGCGCTCCCCTCCCGCCCGGCTTCAGCGACCCGGCGACGCGCCACGCCGATCTCGCGCGGGTCGTCCAGGCCCTCGAGACCCGGGTGGTGACGGCGCGCCTCCGGGCCCTCGGGCTCGACGCCGAGGCCGTGCAGGCGCGCCTGGCGGGCCTCGACGACGCCGAGCTGCACCGGCTGGCGCAGGCGCTTCCAGAGGTGGGGCTCGGCGGCCAGGAGAGGGAGCGCGCGCTGGGGACCTTCCTCCTCTATGCGGTTGCGATCCTCGTCTTCGCCGGCCTGATCTTTCTCGCCGTCGTCGGCTTCTGAGAGGTTTGCGGACCCGCCCTCTCCCGCACGGAGGGCGGTGCGGAACCACCGGATGTCCCGGCTGCGTCCGCGCCGGGTCGACCGGCACCGGCCGCTGAGCGGGGCGCGGCGACCCCGCAGTTGCACGGCCTGCTGCAATCTGCGACGATTCTCCACGCCCATGGCCAGCGACCGCATCGTCATCCGGGGGGCACGCGAGCACAACCTCAAGAACATCGACCTCGAGATCCCCCGCGACCGGCTGGTCGTGATCACGGGGCTCTCGGGGTCGGGGAAGTCCTCGCTCGCCTTCGACACGGTCTACGCCGAGGGGCAGCGCCGCTACGTCGAGAGCCTCTCCACCTACGCCCGGCAGTTCCTCGAGCAGATGGAGAAGCCGGACGTGGACTCGATCGAGGGTCTGTCGCCCGCCATCTCGATCGAGCAGAAGACGACCTCGAAGAACCCGCGCTCGACCGTCGGGACGGTCACGGAGATCTACGACTACCTCCGGGTCCTCTACGCCCGGGTCGGGGTGCCGCACTGTCCGACGTGCGGCCAGGTCATCGCGGCGCAGACCGTCCAGCAGATGGTGGACCGCGTCCTGACGCTGCCCGGGGGCAGCCGGGTCGTGGTGCTGGCGCCGGTGGTGCGCGGCCGGAAGGGCGAGTACCGGAAGCTCTTCTTCGACCTCCGGCGCGGGGGCTACACCCGCGTCCGCGTGAACGGCACGGTCCGCGAGCTCGGCGAGGAGATCGAGCTCGACAAGAACCGGAAGCACACGATCGAGGTGGTCGTGGACCGGCTCGTCACGAAGGCGACGGTCGCCGCCCGGCTCGCGGACTCGCTCGAGACGGCCCTGAAGCTCGCGGACGGCGTGGTCGTGGTCGAGGCGCTCGAGGGGGGGCAGGCCTTCGTCTTCTCGGAGCGCCTCGCGTGCGCGCGCTGCGGCATCTCCTTCCCCGAGGTCTCGCCGCGGATGTTCTCCTTCAACAACCCGTACGGCGCGTGCCCGGAGTGCGGCGGTCTGGGCACGCGGTTCGAGCTGGACCCCGACCTCGTGGTCCCCGATCCGCGGAAGTCGCTCGGCGAAGGCGCGCTGGCGCCCTGGGCGGGCCGGGAGTCGGTCTACTTCAAGCAGACCCTCCAGGTCCTGGCGCGCCGCCGCCGCTTCAGCCTCGACAAGCCCTGGCGGGAGCTCCCGAAAGCGACGCGCGACCTCGTCCTCTTCGGGACCGGCGAGGACGGCGGCTTCGAGGGGGTGCTGGGGGTGCTCGAGCGCCGCTACAAGGAGACGACCTCCGAGGAGACGCGACTCGAGATCGAGCGCTTCATGTCCGAGCGGCCGTGCCCGACGTGCAAGGGCGGGCGGCTCCGGCCGGAGAGCCTCGCCGTCCGGGTGGGGGGACGCTCGATCCAGGAGATCTGCGCGCTGACGATCAAGGAGGCGGCGCGCCTGTTCGAGAGCCTCGAGCTGGGGGAGCGCGAGCAGACCATCGCGCGCCGGGTCCTCAAGGAGATCCGCGAGCGCCTCGGGTTCCTCCAGAACGTCGGGCTCGAGTACCTAACGCTGGACCGCGCGGCCGCCACGCTGGCGGGCGGCGAGGGCCAGCGGATCCGCCTGGCGACCCAGATCGGCTCGAGCCTCGTGGGCGTCCTCTACATCCTCGACGAACCCTCGATCGGCCTCCACCAGCGCGACAACCGCCGGCTCCTCGACACCCTGCTCCGCCTGCGCGACCTGGGCAACACGGTGCTCGTCGTCGAGCACGACGAGGAGACGATCCGCTCCGCCGACCACGTCATCGACCTCGGGCCCGGCGCGGGGGAGCTGGGCGGCTACGTGGTCGCCACCGGCATGCCCGCGGAGATCCTGGCGGACCCCAAGTCGCTCACGGGCCGGTATCTGGCCGGCGAGCTGTCCATCCCGCTCCCGCTGACCCGCCGGACGGGCACGGGCAAGTGGCTCACGGTCCACGGCGCGCGCGAGCACAACCTCAAGGGGATGCCCATCCGGATCCCGCTCGGCACCTTCGCCTGCATCACCGGCGTGTCGGGCTCGGGCAAGTCCACGCTCGTGAACGACATCCTCTACCGCGCCCTCGCGCAGGTCTTCCACCGGGCGCAGGAGAAGCCGGGCGCCCACGAGCGGATCGAGGGGCTCCAGCACCTCGACAAGGTCATCAACATCGACCAGTCGCCGATCGGCCGGACCCCGCGCTCCAACCCGGCGACGTACACCGGCGTCTTCACGTTCATCCGCGCGCTCTTCGCGCGGACGCCGGACGCGCGGGCGCGCGGGTACGCCCCCGGGCGCTTCTCCTTCAACGTCAAGGGGGGGCGGTGCGAGGCCTGCCAGGGGGACGGCCTCGTCAAGATCGAGATGCACTTCCTGCCGGACGTGTACGTGACGTGCGAGGTCTGCAAGGGCAAGCGCTACAACCGCGAGACCCTCGAGATCCGGTACAAAGGACAGAGCATCGCCCAGGTGCTCGAGATGACGGTGCGCGAGGCGCTCGCGTTCTTCGAGGCGGTCCCCCCGATCAAGCAGAAGCTCCGGACGCTCCACGACGTCGGGCTCGACTACATCCGGCTCGGCCAGCCCGCCACGACGCTCTCGGGGGGCGAGGCACAGCGCGTGAAGCTCTCGGCGGAGCTCAGCCGCCGGGCCACCGGACGGACGCTCTACATCCTCGACGAGCCGACCACGGGACTCCACTTCGCCGACATCCAGCGCCTCCTCGACGTCCTGAACCGGCTCGTCGCCCAGGGGAACACGGTCGTCGTGATCGAGCACAATCTGGACGTCGTCAAGACCGCCGACCACATCATCGACCTCGGCCCCGAGGGCGGAGACGAGGGGGGCCGGGTGGTCGCCACCGGCGCGCCCGAGGAGATTGCCGCGCAGGCCGACCACTCGCACACGGGGCGGTTTCTGCGTCGCCTGCTGGCCCGGCGATGAAGCCCGAGCGGCTGGTGACGATCGCGGCGGTCCTGCTCGCCCTGGGAACCGGCGCGGGGGCGGGCACCCCGGCGGCGCCGCCCTCAGCCGAGGAGGAGGACGCTGAGCCCCGAGAGGCCTACATCGCGCACCCGGAGTTCCGCTCGTACCGGGACCAGGACCGGCTCGCCGTCGAGGGCGTCACCCTCATCCGGGTCCGGCGCTCGGAGCACAGCGAGGCCCTCGTCGCGCGGGAGGAGACCGGCTGGGAGCACGTCGTCCTCGAGGGCTACCGGCTCATCTTCTACAACCAGGCGCGCCAGCCGCTCCGCCCCGTGCCGGGGCGGCACGTCGTCGTGGCGGACTGGTCGGGGGGCGTGCACTGCTGCTTCGATTACTACATCCTGCACGTCTCCGGCACGCAGGTGCGCCGGGAGGCCATGATCCGTGCCGGCGACTGCGGGCTGCGGGTCGCCGACATCGACCAGGACGGCAGCTTCGAGCTGATCGCCTGCGACTCGCGGTTCGCCTACGGCTTCGACCTGTCGTTCGCGGAGTCGCCGCTCGTCCCGCTCGTCTACACGTTCCGGGACAAGGGCTACGCCGCCGACAACCGCCGCTACCCCCAGGTCTTCCGGTACCGGATCGCCCGGGAGCGCCAACGGCTGGCCGCGGCCGAGCAGGCGAGGGACGCGCGCACGGCTCGGATCGCCGCGATCAGCCTCGTCCTCCACATGCTGTACGCGGGGCGTGTCACCGAGGCATGGTGCACCTTCGGCCGGGCGTACCGCTGGGCCGATCGCGCGGCGGTGCGGCAGGAGATCCTCGTGGAGCTCCGGCGGCCACCCGACCCGGACGACCCGCGGCTGCCCATCGTGGACCTCGCGTACGCGCTGGCGCCGCCGGGCCGCTGCCCGTGACCGGGACCACGCGGTTCACGTCGCGGTCCTCGGGGGGGAGGCAGACGGAGGGGGGCGGGGTCCCCGTCCGAGGTGAGTCTGTGCTAGGATGCCCCTGCCGCGTCTGACTCTCGCTCACCCGCCGAGGAGGTTCTGATGGCCATCGAGATCTCGCGCATCCGGAACGTCGGGTTCGTCGGACACGGGGGTGTCGGCAAGACGTCGCTCGTCGAGGCGATCCTCTCCCGAACCGGCATGACGAGCCGGCTCGGCCGCGTGGACGACGGGACGGCGACGACGGATTTCGATCCGGAGGAGGTCAAGCGCAAGATCTCGGTCAACACCGCCGTGGCCTTCTGCGACTACCGGGACCACCGGCTGCACCTCGTGGACATGCCCGGGTACGGCGACTTCATCACCGAGGCCCGCGTCGGGCTCCGAGTCGTCGAGGGGGCCATCGTCGTGGTGGACGCCGTCGCGGGCGTGGAGGTCCAGACGGAGAAGGTCTCGAAGTTCGCGCAGGAGTACGGCCTCCCGCGTGTCGTCTTCGTCAACCGGATGGACCGCGAGCGGGCCGACTTCGGGCGCGCGCTGGAGTCGATCCAGCGACGGCTGAAGGGCCGCTTCGTCCCGCTCCAGGTCCCCGTGGGGCAGGAGGCCCGCTTCCGGGGCGTCGTGGACGTCGTGCGGATGAAGGCGTACGTCCAGGCGGACGGCGGGAAGGACGAGGAGGCCGCGATCCCCCAGGACCTCGCCGCGGCCGCGGCCGAAGCGCGGGAGAAACTCGTGGAGGCCGTGGCCGAGACGGATGACGATCTGCTCGCCCGCTACCTCGAGGAGGGTAGCCTCGCCGACGAGGACGTGATCAAGGCCCTGCGCGCGGCGATCGGCGCCGGGAAGCTCGTCCCGGTGCTCTGCGGCGCCGCGACGAAGACACTCGGGGTGCGGCCGCTCCTCGAGCTGATCGTCGACTCGCTGCCGTCCCCGGCCGACCGCGGCTCCGTGGAGGGGACGGACCCGCGGACCCGGGACAAGGTGACGCGGGCGCCCGGGCCGAAAGAACCGCTCGCGGTTCTCGTCTTCAAGACCTTCACCGATCCCCACGTCGGGAAGCTCTCGCTCTTCCGGGTCTTCTCCGGCACGCTGACCGGCAACTCCCAGACGTACAACGCGAACCGGGAGACCCGGGAGCGCGTCGGGCAGGTCGCCCTCGTGCAGGGCAAGGAGCAGCGCGGAGTCGAGTCGCTCGGGTCGGGCGAGATCGGGGTCGTCGCGAAGCTGAAGGAGACGCTGACCGGCGACACGCTCTGCGCCGAGAGCGCGCCTGTCGTGTTCCCCCAGATCGTGTTCCCCGAGCCCGCGATCTCCTTCGCGCTGCAGCCCAAGACGAAGGGCGACGAGGACAAGATCTCGAACGCGCTCGCCCGGCTCGCGGAGGAGGACCCGACCCTCCGCTACCACTACGACCCCGAGACCAAGCAGCTCCTGATCTCGGGGGTCGGCCAGCTCCACATCGAGGTCACCCTCGAGCGGATGAAGCGGAAGTTCAACGCGGAGGTCACGCTGCTCCCGCCGCGGATCCCCTACAAGGAGACGATCAAGGGCCGGGCGCAGGTCCAGGGGCGCCACAAGAAGCAGACGGGCGGCCGCGGGCAGTTCGGCGACTGTTGGATCGAGATCGAGCCGCTCCCGCGCGGCAGCGGGCTCGAGTTCGTGGACAAGATCTTCGGTGGCTCAATCCCCCGGAACTTCATCCCATCCGTCGAGAAGGGCGTCCGGGCGCGGCTCGAGCGCGGCGTGCTCACGAGGTATCCGGTCGTGGACGTCCGCGTCACGCTCTACGACGGCTCGTTCCACACGGTGGACTCGTCCGACATCGCCTTCCAGCTCGCCGGCCAGATCGCCGCGGAAAAGGCCGTGCTCGAGGCGAGGCCGTGTCTCCTCGAGCCGATCATGAACGTCGAGGTGACGGCGCCGTCGAGCCTCGCCGGCGATGTCATCGGCGATCTGAACAGCCGGCGCGGCAAGATCGCGGGGATGGAGCCCGAGGGGGACACGACGCTGGTCCGGGCCCAGGTGCCGCTGGCCGAGATGCTCAACTACGAGCCGCACCTCCGCTCGATGTCCGGGGGCCGGGGGAGTTACTCGATGGAGTTCTCGCACTACGAGGAGTTGCCCGCGATGCTCGCGGAGAAGGTCGTCGCGGAGGCGAAGCGGGAGAAGGAGGCCAAGGCGGCCGAAAAACACTAGGCCGGAGGGGCGGGCCCCCTTCCGGCGAGTCAGCGGGGGCGGCCCTCTCGCGCGGCGGGCCGGGCGGGGCCGATCGCTTCGCGGATCTTCGCCCGCAGCTCCTGGAGGCCGACCGGCTTCGCCATCCGGCCGACGATCCTCAGGCTTTCCCTCGCGGGCGGGGGTCGGTCGGCGAGGTGCCCCGAGACGATCAGGACCGGGATCTTCTGCCACCTGGGGTTGGCGCGCAGCACCTCGAGGAAGTCCCACCCGGACATGCGCGGCATCCGGAGGTCGAGGACGATCAGATCGGGGAACAGGTCCCGGATCAGCTCGGCCGCGCCGATGCCGTCCTCGGTCCCGACGGTCGCGTAACCGTCCGACCGGAGCGCGTCGATCCAGAGCTGGCGGACGTTGGCGTCGTCGTCCACGACCAGGATCCACTTCCGCGGCGGGGTGCTCGGGGCCGAAGCCACGAGAGAGCACTCTACGGAATCGGTGGCGGGCCGTCAATCCGTCCGGGCCCCCGTCGGAAACCGCGGCCCGGGCGTTTCCCGCTTGACAGCGTCCGCGCGGGCGCGGATAGTGGCCTCGGGAACGCCCGGGCGCCGGAGAGGCGCGCATGCCGCAGCCTGACCCCGAGCTCGTCGCCGACACCGCGAAGGCCCTCTACATCCGCGCCCTGAAGGTCCTGCCGCCGGACGTCAAGACCGCGCTGGCGCGCGCCGGCGCGCGGGAGTCGCACCCTCGGGCCCGCGAGATCCTCGGCACGATGCTCCGCAACATCGACGTCGCCGAGGAGCGCGGGCTCCTGGTCTGCCAGGACACGGGGACGCCGGTCTTCAAGGTCCGCGTGGGACGCGGGTTCCCGTTCGACGGCCATCTGATCGCCGAGGCGCTGGCCGAGGGAGTGCGGCGAGCCACGGTCGAGCACCCGCTTCGCTCGAGCATCTGCCACCCGCTGACGCGCGAGAACCCGCAGACCAACACGGGCTGGCGCATCCCGGTCGTGGACTGGGAGTTCCGCCCGGACGGCGAGGTACTCGAGCTTCGCATGATGCCGAAGGGCTCCGGGTCGGAGAACATGTCCTTCCTCCGGATGCTGCCGCCCGCGGCGGGCCTCGCGGGGGTCAAGCGGTTCGTCGTGGAGTGCGTCGTCGAGGCCGGGGGCAAGCCGTGTCCGCCGACGATCATCGGAATCGGCATTGGCGGGACGGCGGACCTCTGCATGAAGCTCGCGAAGGAGGCGATCTGGCGCCCGGTGGGCGAGCCGAACCCGGATCCCGACCTGGCGAAGCTCGAGGCGGAGCTGCTCGAGGCGGTCAACATGACGGGGCTCGGCCCGATGGGTCTCGGCGGCGACACGACGGCGCTCGCCGTCATGGTCGAGGCGGCCTACACCCACATCACGCAGAACCCCGTGGCGGTCACGCTCCAGTGCTGGCGGGGTGAGCGCGCCTCGGCGCGCATCTGGCCGGATGGCCGCGTGGAGCACGGCTACTAGGCGGGGGCCCCCCAGTCTCGGAGGACGGAAACGATGGGCACGCACGACGGCGCCCAGCCGCGGGACATCCTCGCCCGACTCTCGTCGGCCGAGCGCGAGGCGCTGCTGGTCGAGCGGTCCTGACGGCGCTCCCATGCCGACGGCGTACCGGTTCACGCCGCCGCTCGACGAGGCCCAAGTCCGCGCGCTCCGCGTGGGGGACTCGGTCACGCTCGACGGCACCGTCTACGGACTCCGGGACGCCACGCTGATCCGGATGTTCGACCAGGGGGTGGCGTCGCCGGTGGATCTCGCCTGCGCCGTCGTCCTCCACACGGCGCCGAACGTCGTCCGCGACCCGGACGGCCGCTACCGGCCGCTCTCCGTCGGCACGACGACGAGCATGCGGATGGATCGGTTCACCCGGCCGCTCCTCGAGCGCTGCGGAGCGCGCGCGATCATCGGCAAGGGCGGGCTCGGCCGCGAGAGCCTCGCGGCGTTCCGGGAACGCGGCGGCGTCTACCTCGCGATCACCGGCGGGGCCGCGGCGCTCGAAACGACGCAGATCGCGGCGATCGAGGGGGTCTGGTGGGAGGACCTCCTGCCCGAATCCCTCTGGCGCTTCCGCGTACGGGGGCTCGGTCCGTTGACAGTGGCCATGGACGCCCAGGGCGGCGACCTCTACGCCGAGGTGCTGGCCGAGGCCCGGAGCCGACTCGACCGGATCTACGCGAAGCTCGGCCTCTGACCCTCCCGGCCTTGACAGGTGCCGCAGGCATCTGGGACAGTCACGGCGGGGCCCGACCGTGAACCTCCACCGCCGCGCGATCCAGATCGTCCGGACCCGCCTCGGGCTCGTGTCGAACAACCGCGGCCTCATCACGGCGCCCGAGTACTTCACGGACCGTGTCCAGCAGTCGCTCCTCACCGACTACCACCGCGTGGACGAGGTCCCGTGGGACGGCGCGCCGGGCGGGGTGGACGCCGAGGTCCGGGTGCTCGACGCGCCCGGGCTCGCGCCTGAGATCACCCTCGGCCCGGATCGCGCGCTGGCCGTCGGCGACTGGACGGCGCTGGAGGCAGCGGCCTCGGACCGGCGCTACACGCTCTTCGGGAACCTCGGCTTCCTCTTCCGGTACGCGATCTACGCCCTCGAACGCTACCACGACACCTGGTCGTTCCATGCGAGCGCGATGGTGGACGACAAGGGCGACCTCTGGCTGATCCCCGGCGGGGCCGGGGCCGGCAAGACCGTCTTCCTCCTGGAGGGGCTCGCGCGCGACTGGACGATCTTCTCGACCGAGATGACCCACGTCCGCCTGACCGACGGCGGCTACGAGGTCTACAAGGGCTCGCTCTTCGACAACATCCGCCTGGGAACGCTCCTCTACGACTTCCCCGCGGTGATCGAGCGGCTCGGGCTCACGCTGCCGTCGTCGAAGGACCCGTGGGGGACGAAGATCGCGCTCGACCTCGGTCACGTGCAGACGCCGGCGGACGTGCTCCTGTCGCCCTCGCTCCGGATCGTGAGCCCGAAGGTCGAGTCGGGGCGCGATCGGGCCGTCGTCAGCCGGCTCGACCGGCGGGAGAAGGTCGTCAAGCTCCTCTTCGACAACGCGACGGAGAAGCACGGCGGGACGGTGCTCCTCTACGACCGGCTGCCGCTGGGGTCGCTCGACACCCCCGAGCTGATGCGGCGGCGGTTCGCCGCGATGCAGGGGCTCGTGACGCGCGCGACGATCAAGAGCGCCGTCACGACGCTCTGCGGGGCGCGCAACTGCCTGGAGGGCTTGCTTGATTCCTGACAAGCCCCCGCGCCCCGCGTGGGAGGGCGTGATCGAGCTGCCCGTCGCCGAGCGGCTCCGGAAGCCGCGCGAAAGCGGCTGGACCATGGTGATCGACAAGGGGCTCGGCCTTCACGCGATCGACGACCTGATGCAGACGGCGGCGGCCGCGATCGACGTCGTCAAGCTCACCTTCGGGACCTCCGCCTTCTTCGACTACGACCTGCTGCGGGAGAAGGTCCGGACGATCACGGCGCACGGCGTCTCCTGTATGCCGGGCGGGACGCTCCAGGAGGTCGCCGTCTGGCAGCGGGCGCTCGACCGCCACCTGGAGCGCGCGCGCGAGCTCGGCTTCAACGCGCTCGAGGTGTCCGACGGCACGATCGAGATGGACACGCGGACGCGCGCCGAGGCCATCGCGAAGGCCGTGAAGGCCGGCTTCCGCGTGCTCTCGGAGGTGGGGAAGAAGGACCCGACCGACGCCCGGCCGATGGCGGTGCTCGCGGACCTCGTCAACGCGGATCTCGACCACGGGGCGTTCATGGTGATCATGGAGGCGCGGGAGGCCGGCAAGGGCGTGGGAATCTACGACGCCTCCGGGCTCCCCAAGGAGGCGGAGATCGAGGCGTTCCTCAAGGGCGTCCGCGACCCGGGCCGGATCCTCTGGGAGGCGCCGCTGGGCCCCCAGCAGCGCTACCTCGTCCTCCGCTTCGGGCCCAACGTCAACCTCGGGAACATCGCGCCCGACGACATCCTCGCCCTGGAGGCGCTCCGCTGCGGGCTCCGCGGAGACACGCTCAAACGTGCGTGGCAGGCGAACCGCGATTGGGGCGCGCGCCGCCGAAAGTAACCCGAGCCCGGTGCGCTACGGCTTCGTCATCGACCAGACGCGCTGCATCGGCTGCCACGCCTGCACCGTCGCCTGCAAGGAGGAGAACGGGGTCCCGCTTGGCGCCTTCCGCACCTGGGTGAAGTACGTCGAGAAGGGCGAGTACCCGCACACCCGCCGCTACTTCGCCGTCCTGCGCTGCAACCACTGCGACGACGCTCCCTGCGTGACGATCTGCCCGACCGTCGCGCTCTACCGCCGCCGGGACGGGATCGTCGACTTCGACCGCGACCGCTGCATCGGCTGCAAGTCGTGCATGCAGGCGTGCCCCTACGACGCGCTCTACATGGACCCGGAGACCCGCACGGCGGCCAAGTGCCACTTCTGCGCCCACCGGGTCGAGCGCGGGCTCGAGCCGGCCTGCGTCATCGTCTGTCCCGAGCGGGCGATCCTGGTCGGGGACCTCGACGATCCGGCGAGCGAGGTGGGGCGGGTGCTGGCCGGGGAGCAAGTGCTCGTGCGCAAGCCCGAGCAGGGGACCCGCCCCAAAGTCTTCTACGTCGGCGCGGACGCGGCCGCCCTCACGCCGGAGCTCCAGCACGCGGCGCCGGCCTACCTCTGGGGCGAGCGCCCGCGGGGGGCGGCGGAGCCGCTCTCGCTCGCGGCGCTCCTCGAGCCGGCCGTCCCGTCGCCCGCGCCGCCCGGCGCGACGCCGAAGCCCGTGGAAGCGCTCGGCCGCACCGTCTACGACGTCCCCCACGAGCCCCGGCCCTGGGGCTGGCGGGTCTCGACGTATCTCTGGACGAAGTCTGTCGCCGCCGGCGCGGCGCTCGTCGCGGCGCTCGGTCCGCTGACGGGGTGGGCGCCGGCGGGGAGCCTCGCGCTCCCGCTGATCGCGCTGCTCTTCCTCCTCGCCACGACCGCGTTCCTCGTCGGGGATCTCAAGCGGCCGGACCGCTTCCACTACATCCTGCTCAAGCCGAACCCCCGCTCCTGGCTCGTCTGGGGCGCGTGGATCCTCCTCGCCTTCGGCCTGGTCGCCGGGCTCTGGCTCCTCGCGGCGCTCTCGGGCCGGTCCGGAGCGCTCGCGGCTCTCGCGATCCCGCTCCTCGCCCTCGCGCTCGCGGCCGCCGGCTACAGCGCGTTCCTCTTCGCGCAGGCCGAGGGCCGGGACTTCTGGCAGAGCCCGCTCGTCCTGCCCCACCTCCTGGCGGCCGCCCTCGTCGCGGGCGCGGCGGTGGGGCTCCTGGCCCACGGCCCGTCCGCGCCGTTGCGGGGGCTCCTGCTCGTCGGCCTCGGCGTGAATCTGCTCCTCACCCTCGCGGAGCTCTTCACCCCGCACCCGACCGTCGACGGCACGGCCGTCGCGCGCCTGATCACCCAGGGTCCCTGGCGCCGCCGGTTCTGGGGCGAGGTGGTCCTGGTCGGCCATCTCATCCCGGCGCTCCTCCTCGTCAGCGCACTCCCGCTGGCCGCGGCCGTCGCGAGCCTGCTCGCCCTGGCGGGGCTCTACCGGTGGGAGGCGTGCTGGGTCGAGGCGGGCCAGGCGCTCCCGCTGAGCTGAGGCCCCCGTGGTCCCACCGGTCCCAGAGCCACTGCATCCGGTCGCGAGGGAGCTGACGCCGCCGGGCGGCCTCCAGAGCTTCCCGCCGCCCGAGCGCTGGGACGACTGGGAGGAGTACGACCCCCGGGCGTGGCCGAAGCGGGTCCCACGGCGCTACCGGCTCGTCCCGACGATCTGCTTCAACTGCGAGGCGGCGTGCGGCCTCCTCGCGTACGTGGACCCGCAGACGCTCCGGATCCAGAAGTTCGAGGGGAACCCGGCGCACCCCGGGAGCCGCGGCCGGAACTGCGCGAAGGGTCCCGCGACGCTCAACCAGGTTTACGACCCCGAGCGGATCCGCTACCCGCTCCGGCGCGTCGGCCGGCGCGGGGCGGGGAAGTGGCAGCGCGTGAGCTGGGACGAGGTCCTGGACGACATCGCCGGACGGGTCCGGAAGGCGCTCGTCGAAGGCCGGCGGAACGAGATCATGTATCACGTCGGCCGGCCGGGCCACGAGCTGGTCTACCACCAGCGGATCCTCCACGCCTGGGGGATCGACGGCCACAACTCCCACACGAACGTCTGCTCGGCCTCCGCGCGCGCGGGCTACGCCTTCTGGCACGGGCTCGACCGCCCCTCGCCGGACCACGCCAACGCCCGATTCATCCTGCTCCTGTCTTCGCACCTCGAGTCCGGCCACTACTTCAACCCCCACGCCCAGCGGATCATCGAGGGGAAGAAGCGCGGGGCGCGGGTCTGCGTGATCGACACGCGGCTCTCGAACACCGCCTCGATGGCCGACTGGTGGCTCTCGCCCTGGCCGGGCACCGAGGCGGCCCTGCTGCTCGCGATGTGCCAGGTGCTGATCCGCGAGCGGTCGTACGACCGGGAGTTCCTCCGGCGCTGGGTGAACTGGGACGAGTACCTCCGGGAGGAGCACCCGGACAAGCCCTGCACCTTCGAGACCTTCGAGGCGCTCCTGCCCACGCTCTACGCCGAGTACACGCCCGAGTTCGCCGAGCGCGAGTCGGGCGTGCCGGCGGCGACGATCGTCGAGGTGGCGCGCGAGGTCGGCCGCGCCGGCCCGGCGCTCGCCACGCACGTCTGGCGGAACGCGGCGGCCGGGAACCTCGGCGGGTGGCAGGTCGCGCGGGCGCTCGAGCTCCTCGTCGTCCTGGGCGGCGCTGTGGCGACGCCCGGGGGGACGGCCCCGAGCTTCTGGAACAAGGCCGTCCCGGCGCCGCCCCTCATGCCGCCGCCCGCGAAGGTCTGGAGCGAGCTCCTCTACCCGCGGGAGTACCCGCTCGCCTTCTTCGAGATGAGCTTCCTCCTCCCGCATTTCCTGAAGGAAGGGCGCGGGACGCTCGACGTCTACCTCACGCGCGTCTACAACCCCGTCTGGACCAACCCCGACGGGTTTTCGTGGGTCGAGGTCCTCACGGACGAGGCGAAGGTCGGTCTCCACGCCTGCCTCACGCCCGTCTGGAGCGAGACGGCGTGGTTCGCCGACTACGTCCTGCCGATGGGGGTCGGCTCCGAGCGGCACGACCTCATGAGCCAGGAGACGCACGCGGCGCGCTGGATCGGCTTCCGCCAGCCCGTCCTGCGCGTCGCCCTCGAGCGGCAGGGCCGGCGCTTCCCGACGACGTGGGAGGCGCACGCGGCGGCGGGGCTCGGCGAGATCTGGGAGGAGGACGAGTTCTGGGTCGAGCTGTCCTGGCGGATCGACCCGGACGGCGCTCTCGGGATCCGCCGCTACTTCGAGTCGCCGGACCGGCCGGGCGCGAAGCTCACGGTGGACGACTTCTACCGCTGGATCTTCGAGCACTCGGTGCCGGGGCTGCCCGAGGCCGCGGCGCTCGAGGGCCTGGACCCCCTCGGGTACATGCGCAAGTACGGCGCGTTCCTCGTCGAGGACGGCGTCTACCGGACCCACGAGAACCGCCTCGCGCCCGCCCAGCTCGAGGGGGCGACCGTCGATCCAGTGACGGGCGTGGTCTCGAAGGGCGGGACGGCGATCGGGGTCCAGGTGGACGGGACACCGGTGGCGGGCTTCCCCACGCCGTCGCGGAAGCTCGAGCTCTACTCGAACACGCTCAAGGAGTGGAAGTGGCCCGAGTACGCGCTGCCGGGGTACATCCGGAGCCACGTCCACTGGTCCCAGATCGATCCGGCCCGGGGCGAGTTCCTCCTGCTCCCGACCTTCCGGCTCCCCACGCTGATCCACACGCGCTCGGGCAACGCCAAGTGGCTCTACGAGATCTCCCACTCGAACCCGCTCTGGGTCCATCCGAAAGACGCCGAGCGCCTCGGCGTCCGGACGGCGGACCTCCTGAAGGTCCAGACGGAGATCGGCGCCTTCGTGGACCGGGTCTGGGTGACGGAGGCGATCCGGCCCGGGGTCATCGCCTGCTCCCACCACCTCGGCCGCTGGCGCCTCGCGGAGGACGCGGGCGGGGACCGCTGGTCCACCGCCCTCGTGGACCTCACGCCGGAGGGGCCGGGCCGCTGGCGGATGCGGACGGTCCACGGGATCCGTCCCTTCGAGAGCGACGACCCGGACTCGCAGCGGATCTTCTGGGAGGACGCCGGCGTCCACCAGAACCTGACCTTCCCCGTCCAGCCCGATCCGGTGTCGGGGCAGCACTGCTGGCACCAGAAGGTGCAGGTCGAGCGGGCCGGTCCCGGCGACCGCTACGGGGACATCGTGGTCGACACGCAGAAGGCGCACGAGGTCTACCGCCGCTGGCTCAACCTCGCGCGCCCCGCGCCGGGCCCGGGGAATCTGCGCCGGCCGCTCTGGCTCCCGCGCGCCTACAAGCCGGACGTTTCGGCGTACAAGATGGAGCCTTAGCAAACGTGAGGGCCGGCAGCCCTTCCCAGCAACATACCGGGGTGGTAGCGGCGCCGCGGTAGCCCCCGGAGGACGACCAAGAAGGGCCCGTTGATGTCACCTGCGCGGATGGCCCCGCCGCGGTGCCGCACGGGCCGCGACGCGTCGATCGTCCCCGTGCCAGGCCCCGTCTATGGCTCGACACGGGGCCCTGGTCAAACAGGGCTATAATCGCGCCGTGGCGCGCGACGTTCGTGGCACCCCGCTGGACCAGCTCCGGAGGGATCAACTGCACGCGCGAGACATCACCGCGGTCCTCGAGTCGCTCCGTCAGCGGCTCGCTGACGAGGGGATCGCGTTCGCGTTGATCGGAGCGCTCGCGCTGCGGCACTACGGATACGTCCGCCACACCGAGGACATCGACATCCTCACGACGCCCGAGGGGCTCGAGCGGATCCACGCCAGGCTCGTCGGACGCGGGTTCGCGACGCGCGGACCGGGGCTCCGCAGGAGCCTGCGTGAAACGGAGCACCAGGTCGACATCGACATCGTGACGGCGGGCGAGCACGCGGGCTCGCCGGAAAGTCCCGTCGAGTACCCGCCCCCGGAGTCGGGTGCCTTCGTCGATGTGGGGGGATGGCGCCTCCCGACCCTCCAGGCGCTGGTGGAGTTCAAGATCGCCAGCGGCGTCTGGGGGCATCGCGTGCGGGACCTGGCCGACGTCCAGAGCCTCATCCGCGCCAACGGGCTCAGCGAGGCGTTCGGGGAGCGCCTCGCCCCGGCGCTGCGCGAGCGGTTCCTCGAGCTTCTCCGCGAATCGCGCCTGGAGCGCGCCCTGGAGTAGGAGATGGTTGCTCACGAGGACCGGAGCCGCGCTGGCCGGGGCGGTGGTGGCCCAGGTCGTGCCGGGAGAGCTCGCGGCTCACGAAACTGGCCTACCCGGCTTCCGAGCCAAACCTCGGCGCGCGGCGGCGTTGCGTCGATGATTCGGAACAAGGCGGGGCCGTAGGTGCCGACCAAGACCCTGCGCGTCGAGACGGTCGCCCAGGCCTACCTCGAGCTCCTGCGCGATCGCGGCGTCGAGTGCTTCTTCGGGAACGCCGGGACCGACTTCGCGTCGATCGTGGACGGCTTCGCCAAGTTCGCCGCCGAGGGGAAGCCGACCCCGCGCCCGATCCTCGTCCCCCACGAGTTCGTCGCCGTCTCGATGGCGCACGGCTACTACGCCGTGACGGGACGGCCGCAGGTCGTGATGGTCCACGTGACGGTGGGCACGGCCAACGCCCTCGGCGCGATCATCAACGCGGCGCGGAGCCACACGCCCGTCCTCTTCACGGCCGGGCGGACGCCGGTCACCGAGACGGGGGAGCTGCCCGGCGCCCGCGACGTCCACATCCACTGGGCGCAGGAGGCGTTCGACCAGGCCGGCATGCTGCGCGAGTGGGTGAAGTGGGACTACGAGCTGCGCCACGCCGTCCAGCTCGAAGCGGTGGTGGACCGGGCGCTCGAGCTGGCGATGGCGGAGCCCCGCGGCCCCGTCTACCTCACCCTCCCCCGCGAGGTGCTCGCCCAGCCGCTCGGCGAGATCACGATCGCCTCGCCGGCCCGGCGGCAGGTGGCGAGCCGGCGGTTCCCCGATCCGGCCCGGATCGACGAGGCCGCCGAGATCCTGGCCGCGACCCGGGCGCCGCTCGTCGTGACGGCGGAGGCCGGCCGGGACGCCGCCGCGGTCGCGGGACTCGTCGCGCTCGCCGACGCCGGCGCGATCGCCGTCCTCGAGGCGAGCCCGGTCTACCTGAACTTCCCGGCGGACCACCCCTGTCACGTCGGCTACGCCTTCGGGCGCCAGACGCACCCGGCGGTGGCGGAGGCCGACGCGATCCTCGTCGTGGACTGCGACGCCCCGTGGTTCCCGGCGCGCACGACGCTCCGCGAGGACGCTCGGGTCGTCCACCTCGCCCCGGATCCCTTCTTCAGCCGCTACCCGATGCGCTCCTTCCCGTGCGACGTGCCGATCGCCGCGGAGCCGGCCGTCGCGCTCCCCCTCCTCGCCGAGGCGGTGCGGAAGCGCGTCGGGCGGGCCGACGTCGAGGCCCGGCGCGCGCGGCTCGCGGACGCGCACCGCGCCGACCGGGCGGCGTGGGCCGCCGCCGCCCAGGCCGAGCGGAGCCTCACGCCGATCGGCTTCCAGTGGGCGGCCCGCTGCGTCGGCGAGGTCTGGACGCCGGACACGATCCTGGTCAACGAGTACCCGCTCGACCTCCGCCACGCCCCGCCCCCGGCGCCCGGCACGTACTTCGGCTCGCCGCACGCGGGCGGGCTGGGCTGGGGCTTCGGCGCGGCGCTCGGCGCGAAGCTCGCGGCGCCGGCGAAGACGGTGATCGTGACGCTGGGCGACGGCTCCTACATCTTCGGGGTTCCCACCGCGAGCCACTACGTCGCCCGGGCGCATGACCTGCCTATCCTGACGGTGGTGTTCAACAACGCCTCGTGGGACGCGGTGAAGAACGCCACCCGGGGCGTCCACCCGGACGGCTGGGCGGCGCGGACGGGCGTCTTCCCGCTCTCCGAGCTGACGCCGTCACCACGCTACGAGGAGATCGTCCGCGCGTTCGACGGCTACGGGGAGCGGGTCGAGGCGCCGGACGCGCTCCCGGGCGCCTTGCAGCGCGCGCTGCGGGTCGTCCGCGAGGAGCGGCGCCAGGCCCTCCTCAACGTCGTCTGCCGCCGCTGACGCGGAGCGGCCTTCCGCTTCCCTGTTGGCCGGCGGCTGCCGACCGGCCATAATAGGGCGACCCCCATGACGAGCCCCACCGCGTCCGCCGTCAGCCTGGACGACCGCTACCTCCGGGAGGAGGGGGTCGTCTACCTTTCCGGCCTCCAGGCCCTGGTCCGCCTCCCCATCGACCAGAGCCGGCGCGACCGCCGGGCCGGGCTCCGGATCGGCACCTTCGTGAGCGGCTACCCGGGCTCGCCGCTCGGGGGGTACGACCTGGCCCTCCAGCAGTCGCGGCGGATCCTCGACCAGCACGAGATCGTCCACGTGCCCGGCGCGAACGAGGAGCTCGCCGCCACCGCGATCAGCGGGACCCAGATGCTCGACCACTACCCCCACTCGCGGTACGACGGCGTGGTGGCGCTCTGGTACGGCAAGGGGCCCGGGGTGGACCGGAGCGGCGACGCCCTCAAGCACGGCAACTTCGCGGGGACGAGCCGCCACGGCGCCGTCGTGGTCCTCGCGGGCGAGGACCACGAGGCGAAGAGCTCCACGATGCCGTACCAGGACGACTACGCGTTCATGGGCCACGGCATGCCGATCCTCTACCCCGCGTCCACCGGCGAGTTCCTGACGCTCGGGCTCCACGCGATCGCGATGTCGCGCTTTTCCGGCTGCTGGGTGGCGATGAAGCTCGTCGGCCACCTCGCCGACGGCGGGGAGACGGTCGAGGTGGCCCCCGACCGGCCGCGGATCGTCCTGCCCAAGCTCCTGGTCGACGGGCGGCCGTTCCAGAAGTCCACCGACTTCACGTTCTTCCCGGGGCTGAACATCGAGACCGAACGGCGGCTCTACTGCGAGCGCCACCGGGCGGCGCTGGCCTACGCGCGCGCGAACGGGCTCAACCGCGTGGAGGTCGGCTCCGCCCGCGATCGCCTCGGCATCGTCACGGCGGGCAAGAGCTGCGGCGACACGCGCCAGGCGCTCCTCGACATGGGGCTCGACGACGCCGCGCTCCAGCGGATCGGGATCCGGCTTCTCCGGGTGGGCCTGATCTACCCGCTCGACGCGGAGCTGGTCCGGGAGTTCGCCGGCGACCTCGACGAGGTCATCGTCATCGAGGAGAAGCGGGGGTTCCTCGAGGCCCAGGTCAAGGAGGCGCTGTGCGGCCTCGGCCGCCCGGTCCGCGTCGTGGGGAAGCTCGACGAGGCCGGCGCCCCGCTCTTCCCCATCCAGGGTGGGATGGACTCGGACCTGGTCACCGAGCGGCTCGGGCCGCGCCTGCTCCGCTACGCGCCCGAGCAGCCGGGGATCCTCGGCCGGCTCGCCGAGTTGCGCGCCATCCGCGCCCGCCCGTACGAGGCCCACCCGGGGCGGACCCCGAACTACTGCTCGGGGTGTCCGCACAACATCTCGACGCGGCTCCTCCCGGAGCAGGTGGCGTGGGGGAGCCCGGGCTGCCACAGCTTCGCCTCGATCATCGAGCAGCCGGAACGGCACATCGTTTCCATGACCCAGCTCGGCGGCGAGGGGCTCCCGTGGATCGGGCTCTCCCGGTTCACGGATCGCCCGCACATCGTCCAGAACGTCGGTGACGGGTCGCTCTTCCACTCGAGCTACCTGAACCTCCGCTTCTGCGTCGCGGCCGGCGTCAACATCACCTTCAAGATCCTCTACAACGGCTATGTCGCGAACACGGGCGCCCAGGAGATGGTCGGCGGGAAGCCGATCCCCGAGCTGACCCGCCTCCTCGAGGTGGAGGGGGTGCGGCGGATCGCCGTCGTCACGAAGGATTCGACGGCCTACCGCGCCGCGCGCCTCGCCGCGAACGCCCGCGTCTACCCCGTGGCGAAGCAGGACCAGGTCCTCCGCGAGCTCGCGGAGGAGCCCGGCGTCACGGTCTTCATCTACGACGGCGTGTGCGCGAACGAGCGACGGCGGCGGCAGAAGCGGGGGAAGCTGCCGCCGCCGACCCGGTTCGTCGTCATCAACGAGGAGGTCTGCGAGAACTGCGGGCACTGCGGCGCGCTCACGAACTGCATGTCGCTCCACAAGGTGGACACGGAGTTCGGCCCCAAGACCCAGGTCCACCCCTCCTCGTGCAACCAGGATTACTCCTGCCTCGGGGGCGACTGCCCGTCGTTCGTGACCGTGGAAACCGAGCCGGGGACCGGGTACCGGCGCCCGTCGGCGCCCGTCCTCGCCGAGGACGCCGTGCCGGAGCCCGCGGGTCGGGTGCGCCTAGACCGGCCGTACCGCCTCTACATCCCCGGTGTTGGCGGGACGGGCGTCATCACGATCAACGCCCTCCTCTGCTACGCGGCGTGGATGGACGGCCTCCGTGTGCTGTCCTACGACCAGACGGGCGCCGCCCAGAAGTGGGGGCCGGTGCTCTCGAGCCTCGTCCTCGCGGCGCCGGGGCAGCCGCTCGCGGCGAACAAGGTGGGCGCGGGTTCGGCCGACCTCTACCTCGCCTTCGATCTCCTGGCCGCGGCGACGCGGGGGAACCTGGACCGCTGCGACCCGGGCCGAACGGCGGCGGTCGTCAACACGACGCTCCTGCCGAGCGGCGAGATGATCCGCGACGTCCACTTCGCCCCCCCGGTGGAGGCGATGCGCGCGACGATCGCGCGGTTCACGGACCCGGTGCGGAGCGTGGCGGTCGAGGCGCGGCGGATCGCGGAAGCGCTCTTCGGCGACTACATGGCGACGAACCTCGTCGCCCTCGGCGTCGCGTACCAGGCGGGCCTCCTGCCGCTCACCGCCCGGAGCATCGAGGGCGCGATCCGTCTGAACGGCGTCCAGGTCGAGCAGAACCTCCAGGCCTTCCGCTACGGCCGCCTCTGGGTCGTCGATCCGGAGCGGCTCCGGCCGCTCGTCGACCCGCCGCGCCGGACGCTGGACGACGAGCAGAAGTGCGTGCTGGCCCGTCTCTCTGGCCGCAACGCCCATGCCTACGTCTCGTTCCTCGATCGCTGCGCGCACCTGGACGAGGAGTCCCGCCGGCTGCTGGCGGTCCGCGTCGCCGAGCTGATCGACTACCAGGACGTCCGGTACGTCGAGCCGTTCGTCGGGTTCGTCCTCAAGGTCGCCGCCCGCGAGCGGGCGGCGGTGCCCGGGCGGTTCGAGCTGACGCACGCCGTCATCCGCCACCTCTACAAGCTGATGGCGTACAAGGACGAGTACGAGGTCGCGCGCCTCCACCTGAAGCCCGCGTTCCGCGCGCAGGCGGAGGGCCTCTTCACCAAGCCGCGCCGCCTCGTCCGCCACTTCCACCCGCCGCTCCTCCGGGCCCTGGGCCTCCAGCGGAAGCTCGCCCTCGGCCCCTGGTTCACGCCGGCGCTTCGCCTCCTCCGGGCGCTCCGCGGGCTCCGCGGGACGGCCTGGGACCTCTTCGGCTACGCGGCCGTCCGCCGCGAGGAGCGGGCGCTCGTCGGCTGGTACCGGTCGCTGGTCGAGGCGGGCCTCGAGCGGCTCGATCCCGAGAGCCACCCGCAGGTCATCGAGCTGGCGGAGGTACCCGACCTGATCCGCGGCTACGAGGCGATCAAGCTCGCGGGCGTCAAGGCCGCGCGCGAGCGCGCGGGGGAGCTCCTGGCGCTCCTGCGGGCCTCGGTCGTCCCCACGGCGCGGTCCTGAGCGGGCAAGGGGCGGGTGCCCGCCTCCGTCGTCAACTCCAAGCGCATCTACGAGGGCCTCCGGGCCTGCGGCGTCCGGCTGGTGGTCACGCTCGCCGAGCGGTGGCTCCTCCATCTGATCCGGATGGCCGACGAGGACCCCGAGGTCACCCTCGTCCACGTGGCGCGGGAGGAGGAGGCGATCGGGATCGCGGCCGGCGCGCACCTGGCCGGCGTCGACTCGGCGATCCTCATGCAGAACCACGGGCTCCTCGCCGCCATCAACCCGATCGTCTCGCTCGCCCAGCTCTACCGGATCCCGCTCCTCATGCTGATCAGCTACCGCGGCCACATGGGCGAGGAGGACCCGTGGCAGACCCAGGGCGGTCTCGTCACCGAGCCGGTCCTGCGGGCGCTCGACATCGCGACGCGGGTCCTCGATCCCGCCGACGACATCCCGCGGCGCATCCGCGACGCCCACACGCTCGCCCACGCCTCGCTCGCGCCCGTGGCGGTGCTGCTCCCGCGCGACGTGATGTGGGAGGACGGCTGAAGAGTGCGGCTCCGCGAGGCGCTGGCCGCCATCTACCCCGAGCTCGAGCACCGGATCGTCGTGACGATCATGGGCGGGGTGGCGGTCGAGCTGTACACCCTCGGCCACCGGCCGACCTTCTTCTACCTCGAGCACGCGATGGGGCTCGCCTCCTCGATGGGGCTCGGCATCGCCCTCGCGCTGCCCGAGCAGCAGGTGGTCGTCCTCGACGGCGACGGCTCGCTGCTCATGAACCTCGGCACGCTCTCGACGATGGCGCGCTACCGGCCGGGGAACCTGTTGCACGTGGTGATGGACAATCAGAGCCTGGTCTCGACGGGCGGCGCCCCGACGGCCACCGCGACGGGCGCGGACCTCGCGGGCATCGCGCGGGCGTGCGGCGTGCCGCGTGCCGTGACGGTGACCACGCCCGCCGAGCTCACGGCCGCCGTCGCGGACGCCGTGGGGAGCCGGACACTCGCGACGGTCGTGGCGAAGGTCGAGCCCACGGCGCCGGCGTCGTATCACATGGGCCTCGCACTCCTCGAGAACCGCTTCCAGTTCTGGCGCGCCCTCCAGGCGCTCGCCGCACCCTCTCTGCTGCGGGGGGAGAGGGCAAGGTGAGGGGGCTCAACTCGGGAAGGGGGATGCGCCTTGACAGCGTGGCCTCCTCAAGCGACGCTGCCGCTGTGACCAGGAAAGTCGGGCGCCGTGAACTGAGAAAGCGCCTCAGCGAGTACGTCCGTCAAGTGCGCAGCGGTGACGTCGTACTCGTGACCGACCGGGGCCAAATCGTGGCGGAATTGCGCCCCCCGAGCTCCCGGGCTGCACTGGCTGACATTCCTTCTGGCTTGCTCGAGCTCGCCCACCGCGGGTCGCTGACCCTCGGAGGGCCGAACCACCCCGGGCTGTACCCACGCCTGCCGCGACTCCTGGCGCCTGGCGAGTTCCAGCGCCTCCTCGACGAGGAACGAGGCGGCCGCTGAAGCTCTACATCGAGCCCGGCATCCCGCCGGCTTGACGCATCCGCCACCTCCCCATAGGGTAGCCGCGTGGAGGGGATCGAAGCCGGCCTCTTGATCCTTGGCGGGGCGGGACCGATCCGTGCGTCCTGGTACTGACTCGTGATAGCGTAATTGGGCGTCTGCCGGTCAAGGAGGCGGGGAGATGGTCGAGATCGCGCCACGGATCGTGGTTGATGAGAAAGTCCGGTTCGGCAAGCCTGTCATACGAGGGACCCGTGTCGCCGTCGACGTGTTGATAGGAAAGCTCGCGAGCGGCATGACCGCTGAAGAAGTCGCCGACGAGTACGGCGTCGAGCGAGAGGACGTGCTGGCGGCGTTGGCCTACGCGGCTGACTCACTCGCTCAGGAGCAGCTCCGCGCCGTGAAGTAGATGCCGCGGTTTCTGGTGGATGAAGACCTGCCGCGCTCGCTGGCCAGGGCGCTGCGCGAGGCTGGCATCCACGCCGAGGACGCCCGTGACGTCGGGCTCCGCGGCAGCTCTGACGACGAGATTCTCGAGTACGCCTCGGCTCGAGCCCTTGGGCTCCTTACCGGAGACATTGGCTTCGGCAATATCCTGCGGTTTCCGCTCGGATCGCACGCCGGAGTTGTAATCGCGCGGTTTCCGAACGAGATGACGATTCCGTCGCTAAATAGCGCGATCCTGAACGCCATCCGCGACCTTTCGGACGACGACCTCTCGGGAAACCTGGTAATCCTCGAGCCGGGCAAGATCCGACTCCGGAGAAAGGGGTGAGCCGCGATCGCCACCCGACCGGCGCTGGGAGCTCCAGCCGGTTGGAGCGAATTGGGCCCGACTCCTGATCCGTGCTGCAGGGCGGATGAGGTGATCCAGTAGCGTGGACCGCGTCGAGACGGACCTCCTGATCCTGGGGGCGGGCGGGGCGGGGCTCTGCGCCGCGCTCCACGCGGCCGACCGCGCGCCCGGGCTCGCGATCACGGTGGTCGTCAAGGGGCTGCTCGGTCGCGCGGGCTGCACGCGCATGGTCCAGGGCGGCTACAACGCCGTCCTCGCGGCGCCCGACTCCCTCGAGGCCCACTTCCTCGACACCCTCCGGGGCGGCGGCTGGCTGAACGACCAGGAGCTGGCCTGGCGGCTCGTCGAGACGGCGCCGGCGCGGGTCGTCGAGCTGGAGACCCGCTACGGCTGCTTCTTCGACCGGACGCCGGACGGCCGCATCCACCAGAAGCCCTTCGCGGGCCAGAGCCACGACCGCACGATCCACAAGGGCGACCTCACGGGCATCGAGATCATGAACCGGCTGACCGAGCAGGTCTGGACCCGGCCAGGGATCCGCGTCCTCGAGGAGCATCGGGCCCTCGACCTCCTCCAGGACGACGCGGGGCGGGTCGGGGGCGCGCTCCTCCTCGACATCCGGACCGGCGCCCCGGTCCTCGCGAGCGCGCGGGCGACGCTCCTGGCCTGCGGCGGCGGGCCCACGATGTACCGGATCGTCGCGTGCTCGGCCGACAAGGCAGCCGACGGCATCGCCCTCGCCTTCCGCGCCGGCGCCCCGCTCCGCGACATGGAGATGGTCCAGTTCCACCCCACCGGCCTCGTCGTGCCGGGCTCGCTCATCACCGGCTCCCTCCTCGAGGAGGGCTTACGTGGCGCCGGCGGGCGCCTCTACAACGCCGGGGGCGAGCGCTTCATGGCGCGCCACGATGCCGAGCGGCTCGAGCGCTCGACGCGCGACGTCGTGGCCCGCGCGAGCTACCTCGAGATCGCCGAGGGCCGCGGGACGCCCGAGGGCGGCGTCTGGCTCGACGTCTCCCACCTCGGGGTGGAGCTCGTCGAGCGGAACTTCCGCGGCATGGTCCGGCGCTGCCGGGACTTCGGCCTGGACCTCGCCCGCCGGCCGGTTCCCGTGACGCCGACGGCGCACTTCCTGATGGGGGGCGTCGTCATCGACCCGGAGTGCCGGACGGCGCTCGAGGGCCTCTTCGCCGCTGGCGAGGACGCGGGTGGCGTCCACGGCGCGAACCGCCTCGGCGGCAACGGCGTCGCCGACTCGACGGTCTTCGGCGGGATCGCGGGCGACGTCATGACGGACTGGGTCGCCGGCCGGGAGTGGCCGAAGCTCGGCGAGCGGGACGCCGAGGCCCGCGCCGCCGTGGCGCGAGCGCCGCTCGGGCGACGGGGGCGCGACGAGACGGTCGCGCTCCGTGCGCGGATGCGCGACCTCATGTGGGAGCGGGGGGGCCTGGTCCGGACGGAGGCGGGGCTCGAGACGGGGCTCGCGGAGCTGGAGGAGATCGCGGCACGGCTCGAGGCGACGTCGGTGCCCGGCGGGCCCGCGTACAGCCTCGCCTGGCAGACCTGGCTCGACGCGCGGAACCAGTGCCTCGCGGCGCGGCTCATCGCCCGGAGCGCGCTCGAGCGCCGCGAGAGCCGCGGCGCCCACTACCGGGCGGATCACCCCACGGCCGACAACGCGCGCTGGCTGGTCAACGTGACGGCGGCGCAGCGGAACGGCGGGGTGGCGATCTGGACGGAGCCGGTGCGGCTCACGCGGGCGCGGCCGGAAGCCCCGGCGCCCCCGGCGCTCGTCGAGATCGGCGACTGAGCCCAGCATGATCGGCCCGCGCGGGAGGGAGGGCCGGATCGTCGGCGGGGCGCTCGTCCTCCTGGGGATCCTCGCCCTCTGGGAGGGACGCCGGCTCCGCGCCCTGAGAACCGAGATGGTCGCGGGCGCCGTCGTGGGCGACGACACCTTCCCCATGATCGTCGGGGCCGCGATGCTCCTCCTGGGGGCCCACATCCTCCTCCTGGCGCGCTTGCCGCGGGTGAAGGTGGCCGTGCCGTACGGCGAGCCCCGCATGCGGATGATCCTCGGGGCGGGCGTGCTGGCGGCCTACTGGGTGATCCTGCCGTATCTCGGCTACACGGCGAGCACCGCGCTCGCCTCCACCGGGCTCTTCCGCGGGATGGGTGGCTACCGCTGGCCGATCGCCCTCCTGTCCGGTGGCCTGACGACGGGCGCGCTCTACCTCGTGTTCCGGGTGTGGCTCGTCGAGCCGCTCCCCGGGGGCGTGCTGGGGTTCTGAGGCGTGGACGTCCTCGGCCACCTGGCCGGCGGCTTCGCGGCGGCGCTCTCCCCCACGAACCTGCTGATGGCCCTCGTGGGCTCGCTCCTCGGCACGCTCGTCGGCGTCCTCCCCGGGCTCGGTCCGACGGCCGCCATCGCCATCCTCTTCCCGCTGACCACGGTGCTCCAACCCGTGCCGGCCATCATCATGCTCGCCGGGATCTACTACGGCGCGATGTACGGCGGCTCGACGACCGCGATCCTCCTCAACATCCCGGGCGAGGTGGCGTCCGTCCCGACCTGCCTCGACGGCTACCCGCTGGCGCAGCAGGGGAGGGGCGGAGTCGCCCTCGGGATCTCCGCCATCGGCTCCTTCTTCGCGGGCACCCTCGGCGTGGTGGGGCTCACGTTCTTCGCGCCGTTCCTCGCGGACCAGGCGCTGCGGTTCGGCCCGCCCGAGTACTTCGGTCTCATGCTGCTCGCCGTCACGGTCATCGTCTCGCTCTCGGGCAGCTCGCTCGCCAAGGGGTTCGCGATGGCGCTGCTCGGGTACTTCATCTCGCTGATCGGGCTGGGACCGTCCACGGCGGAGCCGCGCTTCACCTTCGGCTGGACGCTCCTCATGAGCGGCGTGGACCTGATCGCCCTGGTGGTCGGCCTCTTCGCCATCTCCGAGGTCTTCCTCGGGCTCGAGGAGGCGCGCGTGGCGATCGCCGAGAAGATCCGGAACGTCTTCCCGAGCTGGGCGGACCTCCGGCAGGCCAGCCCCGCGATCCTCCGCGGCACCGGGATCGGCTTCGTCCTCGGCCTCCTGCCGGGCTGCGCGCCCGGCGTGACCGTGTTCCTCGCCTACGACGCCGAGAAGAAGCTCGCCCGGCACCCCGAGCGCTTCGGTAAGGGCGCCATCGAAGGCGTGGCCTCGCCCGAGGCGGCCAACAACGCGACCTCCTCGGCGGGCTTCGTTCCCCTGCTGGCGCTGGGCATCCCGGCCTCGGCGCCGCTGGCGGTTCTCCTCGGGGGGCTCCTGGTCTACGGCCTCCAGCCGGGTCCGCTCCTCTTCGAGAAGAACCCCGAGTTCGTGTGGACCGTCATCGCGAGCTTCTACATCGGGAACCTCATCCTGCTCGTCCTGAACCTCCCGCTGATCGGCATGTGGGTGTGGCTCACCCGCATCCCCTACGGCGTGCTGGGCCCGCTGATCCTGCTCCTCTCGGTCCTGGGCGCCTACTCGGTGCGCAACAGCATGTTCGACGTGGGGGTGAGCCTGGTGTTCGGGGCGGTGGGCTACCTGCTGCGGAAGCACCAGTGGCCGCTCGCGCCGCTGCTGCTCGCGTACATCCTGGGGCCGCTCCTCGAGAAGTACCTGATCCAGTCGCTCTCGATGAGCGGCGGGAGCCCCCTCATCTTCCTCCAGCGGGGCATCTCGCTGACGCTGATCGTCCTGGCGGTGGCCCTCCTCCTCTCCTCGCTCCTGCTGGTGCGCTACGCCGCGCAGCGGGTTCGGGAGGCGACGGCGGAGGAGATGGCGCTGTAGCGAACGATTCGAACACAGGGAGGGACCCGAGCATGCGGTGGCCTCGTACCCGGATCGTCCTGCGCTGGCTCCTGGCGGTGTTCCTGCTCCTCACCCCGATGGGCGCGTGGGCGCAGGACTACCCGACCAAGCCCATCGAGATCATCGTGCCGTTCGTCCCCGGCGGGGGGACGGACCTCACCGCGCGCCTCGTCGCCGATTACCTGGGCAAGAAGTGGAACACTCCCATCCTCGTCGTGAACAAGCCGGGCGGGGGCGGGATGATCGGCGCCCGGGCCGCGCTCAAGGAGGGTCGGCCCGACGGCTACACGGTGCTCATCGACATCCACACGACCTCCTCGATGCACATCGGGGCCTCGAAGACCCCGATGCTCACGCTGGCCGACCGGAAGTACGCGGGGCGGATCGTCCGCGACCCGATGGTCTTCGCGGTGAAGGCCGACGCGCCCTGGAAGAACTTCAAGGAGTTCTCCGACTGGGTGAAGGCGAACCCCACCGAGCTCGTCTGGTCCACGGTGGGGCCGGCCGGGCCCTCCCGCTATACCGCCTACGACTGGATGACCCAGATCGGCGTGGACCCGACCAAGACGAAGATGGTGATCACCGAGGGGGCCGCGGACTCCTTCGCGAAGCTCGCCGGCGGCCACGTCGCGCTCTCGATCCACTCGGTGGCCGAGGCCCAGGCGATGTGGAAGGCCGGGAAGATCAAGCTCCTCGCCGTGCTCTCCCCCGCGCGCGTCCGGTACATCCCCGACGTGCCGACGGCCGAGGAGCAGGGCGTCATGAAGGGCGTGCGCGTCCAGTGGTGGGCGTCGGTCGCCTTCCCGGCGGGCACGCCCGACCCCATCGTGAAGAAGTGGGAGGAGGCCATCGCCGAGATGGTGAAGGACCCCGCGTTCGTCACCGGCGCCGAGCGGATCAGCCTGAACATCGACCACCTGAGCGCCGCCGAGATGCGGGCCTTCGTGGAGAAGGAGGTCGAGGGCTACACCGACATGGCCACCAAGATCGGCATCCGGCGGTAGTCTCGGTCAGAGTTGCGCCGGCAAAGCCGGCGAAGCGCCTCTTGGCCGGCGGTGGCGGAACGCCGGACGAGCGCGCGGCCGGCTGCTGCCACTGAGGGGCATGAGGGGCGGGAAAGACCCGGCAGCGCACGGACTTGCTCCCCGGTGGGCCGCGTTCGATCGTCCGGGTCTCATTCGGGAGTGCGGGGGAATTCACCTGATGCGGACCTCACGTGAAGTGGTGAGATAATCAGCGGGAGGCAGAGTAGCCGGGGCAGACGGCGCTGACCGCTGCCCCCCTGGGACACCACCGAGCGAACGGGTCGGGCGCCTGGCGGTGTGATCGCCTGCGGAAGGCGGACCCGAGATGCAGCTGCGCCCTGTCGCTCCCGTGCGGTGCTGGCTGCGGCCGGTGAGGACGCTCGCGGGCCGCATCGGCGGCGTCGCGTTGCTCGACGCGGCAGCTCGCCGTGCTGTCCGGACTACCGGCGCAGCGTCGCCCCCTCTGACCCTCAGTCCTCCACGCCGCCCGGCCGCGGCTGCTCTCCCCCTGGGGTGCGTGCCGGCTGGGAGCCCTAGTGCCGTTGCGCTTCTCCGGTAGCCGGTTTCTCGCCTACTGGGCGTGCGTGGGGGCGCTCGCGGCCATCTATTCCGCCGCGGCGAAGCTCGGGCTCTCGCTGGCCGGCGTGCACCAGAACGTCTCGCTCGTCTGGCCCCCGACGGGGATCGCCCTCGCGGCACTCCTGCTGCTCGGGTACCGCTACTGGCCCGGCGTCGCCCTGGGAGCGTTCCTGGCCAATGCGACCACCGAGGTGTCGCTCGCCACGGCGGCCGGCATCGCCACCGGAAACACCCTGGAGGCGCTTTCGGGGGCCTACCTGCTTCGCCGCGTCGGCCAGTTCCGTCCGTCGTTCGAGCTGCTTCAGGATGTGCTCGGGCTGCTGGTTCTTTCGGCAGGCCTGAGCACCATGGTCAGCGCCACGATCGGCGTCGCCAGTCTCTGCCTCGGTGGCGCCGCCTCCTGGGCCGCGTACGGGCAGCTGTGGTGGCAGTGGTGGTTGGGGGACGCCATGGGCGCGCTCGTGGTCGCTCCGGTGCTGCTGACGTGGGGCAGCGCGCCGCTCCGGCTCACCAGGCCGTGGCGGCAGTACGTCGAGGCCGGCGCGTTGCTGGTGACCCTGGTGACCGTCAGCGAGATCGTGTTCGGCGGTTCCCTCACCACCGATGCCACCACGTACCCTCTGGCATTCATCGTGTTCCCCTTCGTGATCTGGGCGGCGCTGCGGTTCGGTCCACGCGGGGCGGCGGCGGCGACCCTCGTGGTTTCGGCGATCGCGATCTGGGGCACGGCGCGGCAGGTCGGCCCGTTCCTCGGGAAGACGCTCACCGAGAGCCTGCTGCTGCTGCAGATCTTCATGAGCGTTATGGCGGCCACGGCCCTCGTCCTGGGCGCGGTGATCACCCAGCGGCGCATGGCGGAGAAGGCGCTGCAGCAGAGCGAGAAGCGTTACCGCGAGCTCGTCGAGAACGCCACCGACCTCGTCTACGCCCTCGACCTCGCCGGGAACTTCACCTCGCTCAACAAGGCCGGCGAGCAGATGACGGGTTACACGCGCGATGAAGCGTTCACGATGAACTTCGTCGACGCGGTCGTGGCCCCGGCACATCGCGAGCTCGCGTGGCAGATGATCGCCCGACAGATAGCTGGAGGGACACCGATCGTCTACGAGCTGGAGATCGTGGCGAAGGATGGCCGCGGCGTGCCGGTGGAGGTCAGCACCCGGCTGATATCCCAGGACGGGAAGCCTCTCGGCGTGCAGGGTATCGCCCGCGACATCACCGAGCGCAAGCAAGCCGAAGCGGCGCTGGAGGACGCGAACAGAAAGCTGAGCGGCTGGGTGACAGAGCTCGAAGAACGTACCCGCCAGATCGCCTTGCTCAGCGAAATGGGCGAGCTGCTCCAGACCTGCCTCACCGCCGAGGAAGCCCACACGGTCGTCGCCCAGTTCGGTCAGAAACTGTTCCCCGGCGATTCGGGCGCACTGGGTATCTTTCGGGTCGGACAGAATCTCGTGGAGGTCGTCGCCGTCTGGGGTCGACTGGCGCCGGGTGAGCGCGTCTTCACGCCGGACCGGTGCTGGGCCCTCCGCCGCGGGCGGGTGCACTTCGTCGAGGGGCTGGCCTCGGGACTGCTCTGCCGGCACGTGGACCGATCGCCCACGGCCCGGTACCTCTGCGTCCCGATGATGGCGCAGGGCGAGCCGCTGGGGGTGCTGCACCTGCGGGGGGGACGGTCCAGGTCGAGTCCGTCCGATCCCTCCCTGGAGGACGCGCGGGAGTCTCACCAGCGGCTCGCGGTGACCGTGGCCGAACACATCGCCCTGGCGCTGGCGAACTTGAAGCTACAGGAGACGCTGCGGAGCCAGGCGATCCGTGATCCCCTCACGGGTCTGTTCAACCGGCGGTACATGGAAGAGTCGCTCGAACGCGAGGTGCGCCGGGCTGGACGCAGCGCCACCCCGCTCGGGATCATCATGCTCGACATCGATCACTTCAAACGCTTCAACGACGAGTTGGGCCATGAGGCGGGCGACACGCTGCTGAGCGCCTTGTGCACCTTCCTGCGCGCGCACATTCGCGCGGAAGACATCGCGTGCCGCTACGGCGGGGAGGAGTTCACGCTCATCCTGCCGGAGGCGTCGTTGGACGCGACCCGTGAGCGTGCGGAGCAGCTCCGTGAGGGGGTCCGATTACTCCGGGTGCCTTATCGGGGCGACGTGCTCGGGCCGGTCACCCTCTCCCTCGGCGTGGCCACGTTCCCCGACCACGGCGCGAGCGGGCACGCTCTCCTCCTTGCGGCTGATGCCGCCCTGTACCGTGCCAAGCACGAAGGCCGCGACCGGCTGGTCGTCGCGCAATGACCCGCTCGCGCGAGCCGCACTCCCGTCACACGCGGAGCGTCATCAACTCCTCGCCGAAGACGAGCTCGCCGTCGTAGATCCGGCGCACGTCGCCGATGCCCTTCTCCATCGGGCCGTGACCGGCGAGGTGCGGGCCGATGTGGACGAGGACGAGCTTTCTCACGCCGGCCTCGCGGGCCATCTCGGCGGCCCCCGCCGTGCCGCACTGACCCGGGGCCTCGCCGTTGGCCTCCATCCGCGCCTGGTCGTCCCAGCACATGCAGAGCATCACGTCCGCGCCGCGCGCCAGCTCCACCACGCTCCGGCACGGCTGCGTGTCGCCGGTGAAGACGACGCTGCCGTCGGCCGAGTCGAGCCGGTAGGCGAGGGAGTCGAGCCAGGGCTGGACGTGCTCGGCGGGGGCGGCGCGGACCGTCCACTCCCGCCCGCGGTGCACGACGCCCGGGCCGACGTCCTTCGCGAGCACGTGCGGCGGCTTCCGCGGGAGCGTGCCGCCGCGGTTCACGTGGACGCGCTGGCTCAACGGGTGGTTCACGCGCGCCTTCCAGTCGTGGACGAAGGCGCCGTGCTCCCCGAGGATGCGCTCCGTGATGGTCTCGGTGAGCGTGGGCCCGAAGACCTGGAGGGTGTTCTCCTTGCCGACAGACTGGTCCCAGCGGCAGAGGAGGAAGCAGGGGTAGTCCACGTCGTGGTCGAAGTGGTGGTGGGTGAAGAAGAGGTAGTCGACCTGCGTGGGGAAGATCCCGGCCTTGACGAGCTTGTAGGTGGCGGCCGGCCCGCAGTCGAACATGAGGTATTCGCCGCCGACGTGGAGCGCGAAGGCCGAGCCGAAGCGGTGGGGCGTCGGCGTCGGGGTCCCGGCGCCGAGGACGACGAGCTGGGCCATGGGTCACCTCCGGGGAGATGGCGTCGGACCCCCTTCTAGCAGGCCCGGCGTTCCTTGACAACTCCCGGCCCGCCGACTACCTTGCGGGCGGAGCGCGACCCGGTGAAGCTGACGGCTGAAGAGGCGGCGATCCTGGCGGGGCACCGGGGCAAGCCCGCGCGGCGGGCGCTCGAGATGCAGATCGCGACGGGCGAGTTCTTCGGCGCCGAGGAGATGGTGCCGGTGACCTCGGCCCACCTCACCGGCGACGCCGAGTCCATGGGCGACGCGGGCCTCGCGTTCGTCGAGGAGCTCGCCCGCGAGGGCGCGCGCTTCGTCGTCCCGACCACGACCAACTCGCGCAACGTGGACTTCGCTTGCTACCGCGAGCTCGGCCAGCCCGAGGAGGTCGCCCGGAAGGAGCAGCGCCTGCGCGAGCTGGTCGTGACGATGGGCGCCATCCCGCTCGACAGCTGCACGAACTATCAGTCGATCTGCCAGCCGCGCTTCGGCGAGCACCTGGCGTGGGGCGACACCGGCACCGTGATCTGGGCCAACGCAGTGGCCGGGGCCCGGTCGAACTTCGAGGGTGGGCCCGCGTCGTATGCCGCGGCGCTCACCGGCCGCGTCCCGGCTTACGGGATGCACCTCCCCGAGTGCCGGCTCGGGACGCACCTCGTCGAGTTGCGAGACCAGCCCCGGAGCGCGAGCGACTGGGGGGCGCTCGGGTGCCTCGTGGGGCGGCAGCTCACGAACTACTGGCTCGTCCCCGTCTTCACGGGGCTCGGCGTCGAGCCGAGCGCCGACGGGCTCAAGCAGCTCGGGGCGGCGCTCGCCAGCTACGGCTCCCTCGCGATGTTCCACCTGGTCGGGAGCACGCCCGAGGCGCGGACCCTCGAGGACGCCTTCGGAGGGCGGCCGCCGCGGGGACGGATCGTCGTCGAGCCGGGGGACCTCCAGCGCGCGTACCGGAGCTTCGTGGCCGAGCGCGCGGAGGTGGACCTCGTCGTCTTCGGCACGCCGCACCTGTCGATCTTCGAGGTTCGCCAGCTCGCGGGGCTCCTGGACGGCAGGCGGGTCCACCGGCGCACGATGCTCCTGCTCACGACCAGCGCCGAGGTCAAGGCGCTCGCCGACCGCCTGGGCTACACCCGGACCATCGAGGCGGCCGGAGGCCGGATCGCCGTCGGCGTGTGCTACTACATCATGACGCCGCGCGAGCTCGCGCGGCGCCACGGCTTCCGGACGATCGTCACCGACTCGGCCAAGCTCGCCAACATCATCGGCGGGTCCGGCTACAACCCGATCTTCCGCCCGACCGCGGAGTGCGTGGACGCGGCGGTCACGGGGCGGGTCGCCCGATGACGGCTGACGCCGCCGTCGTCCTCACCGGCCATTCCGGGGTCGGCGACCCCGTGGAGGGGGAGGCGCTCGTCTCGCCCGAGGGCTTCAGCGCGCGATACGACCTGGACCGCGCGACCGGCGTCATCGCCCGCGAGTCGCACGCGCTCCACGGCCGGTCGATCGCGGGGAAGGTGTTCGTCTGCCCGGTCGCCAAAGGCGGCTTCGCGACCTCGTGGGCACTGCTGGACCTCAAGGCCCGGGACCTCGCGCCCGTCGCGATGCTCTTCGGCTGGGCGAACCCCGTGATGGTCCAGGGGGCGGTCCTGGCCGGCGTCGCCCTCATGGACCGGCTGAGGCCGGACCCGATGGAGGTCGTCCGGACCGGGGACTGGGTGCGCGTGGACCCGAAGGCCGGCCGCGTCGAGGTCAGGCGACGGTCATGAAGCAGGAAGCGATCCACCTGATCGCCCGGGCGTGGGCGATCCGCGGGGTCAAGCCCGGTGGCTGACGAGCCCGCGCCGGTGCTCCACCGCGACTGGACGAGCCGCGACGCCTGGCGCGGCACGCGGCTCGGCCTCTGGGCGTGGCTCATCCAGCGCGCGGCGGCCGTGGCGCTCGTCCTCGTGATCGCGCTTCACATCCGCAACCCGTTCCTCCGGGCGATCCAGGCCACGCTGCTCGGCCTCGTCCTCCTGCATGGGCTTTTGGGCGTCCGCGCGATCCTCCTCGACCTCGGGCTACCGGTCCGGCTGCATCGGGTCCTCTTCGGTGCGGCGCTGGTGCTCGGTGTCGCGCTGTTCGCACTGGTCTGGTGGTGGCGGTGGTACTGAGCGACGGGCGGCGGACGACTCTGCGGCGGCTCAACTGGGGGTGCGGCACCGTTGCGCGGGCCGGCTGGCTCAACTCCGACTGCAAGGCTCGCCCCGGCGTGGACCTCGTCGGCGACATCCGCGACGGCCTCCCGCTCCCGGCCGACAGCCTCGACTACGCCGTGAGCATCCACGCGCTCCAGGACCTGCCCCACCGCGACCTCCTGCCGGCCTTGCAGGAGCTTCACCGGGTGCTCAAGCCCGGCGGCGTGCTCCGGCTCGCGCTCCCCGACCTCGACCGGGCCATCGACGCCTACCGACGAGGTGACCACCGGTACTTCCTGATCCCGGACTCGGAGGCCCGAAGCCTCGGCGGAAAGCTCTGCGTCCAGATGCTCTGGTACGGCGCGCTCCGCTCGATCTTCACGTACGACTTCGTCGCGGAGCTCCTCGCCAAGGCCGGCTTCACCGAAGTCACCCGCTGCCGGTACGGGGAAACCGCGAGCCCTCACGCGGAGATCGTCGAGCTGGACAACCGGGAGCGGGAGAGCCTGTGGGTCGAGGCCGTGAAGTGATCCTCCGCGTGTTCCGTTGGGGTCCCGAGGCGCCGGCCGCGCGTTTCGACGAGTTCCCCGTCGAGCGGGGTGAGCGGACGACGGTGCTCGACGCTCTCGTCCAGCTCCGCGAGACGCTCGCCCCCGATCTCGCGTTCCGCTACGCCTGCCGGGTCGGGATGTGCGGCTCGTGCGCCCTGGTCGTGGACGGGCGCGAGCGGTGGGCGTGCCGCACCCTTCTGTCCGGTCTGAGGACCGAGGCCGCAACCATTCGTCCTCTCTATCATTTCCCGCTGATTCGTGACCTCGTGGTGGAGATGGCGCCGTTCGTCCAGCGGATGAAGGCGGCGGGCGCGTCCTTCGCGCCCCGCGACCCCGCAGCCCGCGCGGTCGCGCCGATCGCGTCGGGCAGCGCCGAGCGCGCCGTCATCGACCCCGCCATCGAGTGCATCGGGTGCGGGGCGTGCCTCTCGGCGTGCACGATGGTGCGCTGGGATGCGCGGTTTCCCGGGCCGGCGGCGCTCAACCGGGCGTGGACCCTGGTCGCGGACCGCCGGGACGGGGGCCTGCCGGCGCGGTGGGAGGCGCTCTTCGGCGAGGACGGCGTGGTCCGCTGCCATGGCCAGGCGCAGTGCACGGCCGTCTGCCCGATGGAGCTCTCTCCCGCCGACTCGATCCTGCGGCTCCGGCGTCGAGCCGTGCGGTCACTGTTTCCCGAGACTTAGATTCCGGCTACTTAGCGCTGCCCGCCGCCTTGACACCCCCGGGGGCGCGGGGTAGCATCGAAGCCAGGGTGTGCTCGCCTCCCGTCCCGCGCGGATTGGAGGCGATATCTTTGGAGGGGGACTGCCATGGCGGCTGAGGTCCGCGCGCTCTACGGCTCCATGGGCGAGCGGGTGGCGCGGGCACGGCGGGAGTGGGGCCGCCCCCTCACCCTCTCCGAGAAGGTCTTCGTCGCCCACGTCCAGGACTGGACGAGCCAGGGCTGGGAGCGCGGCAAAGCCACCCTGCGCTTGCGCGTGGACCGGGTGGCGATGCAGGACGCGACCGGCCAGATGGCGCTCCTCCAGTTCATGCAGGCCGGGAAGAAGCGCATCGCCGTGGCCTCGACGATGCACTGCGACCACCTGATCCGCGCCGAGACGGGGGCGTCCCCCGACACGGTGCGGGCGCTCACCGAGAACGACGAGGTCTACGCCTTCCTCCGTTCCGCCTCGCGGAAGTACGGCATCGGCTTCTGGCGGCCCGGGTCGGGGATCATCCACCAGGTCGTGCTCGAGAACTACGCCTTCCCCGGCGGGCTCATGATCGGGGCCGACTCGCACACGCCGAACGCGGGCGGTCTCGGGATGCTCGCGATCGGCGTGGGCGGCGTCGACTGTGGCGAGGTCATGGCGGGGCTCCCGTGGGAGGTGCTCCACCCCAAACTGATCGGCGTCCATCTCACGGGCAAGCTCGCCGGGTGGAGCGCCCCGAAGGACGTCATCACCTACCTCTGCGGGCTGCTCACGGTCAAGGGCGGGACGAACAAGATCATCGAGTATTTCGGTCCCGGCGCCGCGTCGATCAGCGCGACCGGCAAGGGGACGATCTGCAACATGGGGGCGGAGCTGGGCGCGACGACGTCGGTCTTCGCGTTCGACGCTCGCATGGCGACCTACCTCCGCGCCACCGAGCGCGCGGAGATCGCCGCGCTCGCCGAGGCGCACCGCGAGCATCTGGTCCCGGACGCGGAGGTCCTCGAGGACCCGAAGCGGTTCTACGACGAGCTCGTCGAGATCGACCTCTCGGCACTCGAGCCCCACGTCGTCGGGCCCCACTCGCCCGATCGGGCCCGGTCGATCTCGAAGCTCGCGGCGGACGTGCGGGCGAACGGCTGGCCGGCGGCGATCAAGGCGGCCCTGATCGGCTCCTGCACCAACTCCTCGTACGAGGATATGCGGCGCGCCGCGCACGTCGCCATGCAGGGGCTCAAGGCGGGGCTCCGCGCGAGGACGCCGTTCCTCGTCACCCCGGGCTCCGAGCGGATCTTCCAGACGATCAAGCGCGACGGGATCATGGCGACGTTCGAGCGGATGGGCGGCACCGTGCTCGCGAACGCCTGCGGCCCGTGCATCGGCCAGTGGAAGCGCTCCGACGTGGGGCGGGAGGAGACCAACACGATCGTGTCCTCCTTCAACCGCAACTTCCCGGGGCGTAACGACGGGAGCGCCGCGACGCTCTCGTTCCTGACGAGCCCCGAGATCGTCACCGCGCTCGCCTTCGCGGGCACGCTCGAGTTCGACCCGGTCCACGGGACGCTCCCGGGCCCCGACGGGCACCCGTTCCGGTTCACGCCGCCCGAGGGGGAGGAGCTGCCGCGGGACGGCTTCGCGCGGGGCGAGGAGGGGTACGAGGCGCCGGCCGAGGACGGGGACTCGGTCCGGGTGGAGATCTCGCCGACGAGCGAGCGCCTCCAGCTCCTCCTGCCGTTCCCGCGCTGGGACGGGAAGGACTTCGAGCGGCTCCCGATCCTCGTGAAGACCAAGGGCAAGACGACGACGGACCACATCTCCCCGGCCGGCGCCTGGCTGCGCTACCGCGGGCACCTCGACCGGATCAGCGACAACATGTTCCTGGGGGCGATCAACGCCTTCAGCGGGGAGACGGGGAAGGGCGTCAACGCCCTGACCGGCGAGACCGGGGTCCTCTTCACGAAGATCGCGCGCGACTGGAAGGCCAAAGGGGTCGGCTGGGTGGTCGTCGGAGACGAGAACTACGGCGAGGGGTCGAGCCGCGAGCACGCGGCGATGTCGCCACGCTACCTCGGGGCCCGGGCCGTCATCGTCAAGAGCTTCGCCCGCATCCACGAGACCAACCTCAAGAAGCAGGGCATCCTCGCGCTCACGTTCGCCGATCCCAAGGACTACGACCTGTTCGAGCAGCCGGACCGCGTCTCGGTCGTGGGGCTCGACAGGCTCGCGCCGGGCCGGCCCGTCGAGGTCCGCGTCCACAAGCCGGACGGCCGCACGGTCACGATCACGACCCGCCACACCCTGACGGACGAGCAGATCGGCTGGTTTCGCGCGGGCTCCGCGCTCAACGCGCTCACCTGAGCGCGCGGCGGGGAGGGGAGGCGCACATGCCAGGTCGGGTGAAGATCCCTGCCGGCGAGCGGATCAGCATTTCGAACGGCAAGCTCCAGGTCCCCGACACCCCGGTCGTCCCCTTCATCGAAGGCGACGGGACGGGGCCGGACATCTGGCGGGCGGCAGTGCGCGTGCTCGACGGCGCCGTCGAGCAGACCTACCGGGGCAAGCGCCGGATCGCCTGGGCCGAGGTCTACGCGGGCGAGAAGGCAAAGGCCGTGTACGGCAGCGACTGTCCGCCGAACCTCTTGCCGCCGGAGACCCTCGACGTCATCCGGGAGTACCTGGTGGCGATCAAGGGGCCGCTGACGACCCCGATCGGCGAGGGCTTCCGGAGCCTGAACGTCGCCCTCCGCCAGGAGCTCGACCTCTACGTGTGCCTCCGGCCCGTCCGCTACTTCAAGGGCGTGCCCTCACCGGTGAAGCGGCCCGAGGCCGTGGACATGGTGATCTTCCGGGAGAACACCGAGGACATCTACGCCGGCATCGAGTGGGAGACCGGGACCCCCGAGGCGCGGAAGATCATCGATTTCCTCCAGCAGGAGCTGGGGGTCCGGAAGATCCGCTTTCCCGGCTCGTCCTCGATCGGGATCAAGCCGATCTCCCGCGAGGGCTCGGAGCGGCTGATCCGCGCGGCGATCCGCTACGCGATCGAGCACGACCGGCGCAACGTGACGCTGGTCCACAAGGGGAACATCCAGAAATACACGGAAGGGATGTTCATGAAGTGGGGCTACGCGCTCGCGAAGCGCGAGTTCGGGGACCGGACGGTGAGCTGGGAGGAGTGCGGCGGGAAGCCGCCGGCGGGAAAGATCCTGATCAAGGACGCGATCACCGACGCCTTCCTCCAGCAGATCCTGACGCGTCCGGACGAGTTCGACGTGATCGCGGCGCCGAACCTGGCCGGCGACTTGCTCTCCGACGCGCTCGCGGCGCAGGTCGGCGGGATCGGGATCGTCCCGGGAGGCAACATCAACTACCAGTCCGGGCACGCCCTCTTCGAGGCGACGCACGGCACGGCGCCGAAGTACGCCGGTCAGGACAAGGTCAACCCCGGCTCGGTCATCCTCTCGGGGGAGATGATGCTCCGCTACATGGGCTGGACCGACGCGGCCGACCGGATCATCCGCGGCCTCGAGGCGGCCATCGCCCAGAAGATCGTGACCTACGACTTCGCCCGTCTCACGGAGGGGGCGAAGGAGGTGAAGTGCTCCGAGTTCGCCACGGCCATCGTCGAGAACATGAAGAAGCTCTGACACGACAGGTGCGCCGCGGGTGGCGCCGGGTGAGCCCCGCGGGGTCCCGGGCGAAGTGGGACCCCTTCGGCTTCCTTTCGCGATTCGACGAATCGCGGAAGGAGGCGAACGGGTGACGAGCCCGGGCGCGCGGGGCGAGCCCGGCGACAGACTTTCTCTGGGACATGTCAAGCGATGTTTTTCTCCGGGTGCCGCAGCGCCTGCCGCGCCATCGTGGCGAGGTGATGCTGCTCGTCGTCGGGCACCTGCCGCTGCCACATCACG